>Ga0308158_10003882_pt1 | contig 12849 bp, 10 predicted proteins | sample PhyBR2_FD_201038 | JGI IMG/M metagenome (GOLD analysis project Ga0308158, IMG submission 201038) | Phyllosphere microbial communities from UC Gill Tract Community Farm, Albany, California, United States - DLSLB.R2 | ecosystem: Host-associated > Plants > Phyllosphere > Unclassified | place: USA...
GCGGTGAGATCGTCCGGCGCTTCGCCGTCTACGGCGTCGGCGCGTACGGCGCGGGGGCGAACATGTCGTTCCGGCGGAGCGCGCTCGAGCGGATCGGAGGATTCGACCTGGCCCTCGGCACGGGCACGCCGGCGCGCGGCGGCGAGGACCTCGCGGCCTTCGTCGGCGTGCTCTGGACGGGCGGCCGCATCGCCTACGAGCCGGCCGCCGTCGTCCATCACCGTCACCGGGTGGGCACCGACGAGCTCCTGAAGCAGCTGCGGGGCAACGGTCTCGGCTTCACGGCCATGCTCACGTCGCTCGTGCTCGGCGACCCGCGGCACATCGCGGGACTCGCCTGGCAGCTGCCCCTCGCCGTCCGGTCGATGGCGGTGCAGAGCCTGTCGCGGATCTCCGGAGGCGCGGCGCGCGAGGTCGAGGCGCGTCCCGCCGGCCTCGAGGACGCCTACCCCCGGGCGCTCGTGCTGAACGAGCTGCGGCACTACCCGACCGGGCCGATCGCGTACCTGCGGAGCCGGCGGCTCGCGCGGCGGCTGGACGGCGGCGACGGACGCGGCGGAGGGGCCTCGCGGCGCTGACCCGCGCCTCCTCGGCTCCCGCCCGCCCGGCGGGATCGCGCGGGGTCGCGCCTCGGACCTAGCCGTCGTAGCGGTAGATCGCGGCCCAGTCGATCTGAACGGCGCCCGCCGCGCCCTCGGGGGGCCGCTTCTTCGACGTCTCGATCTGCATGACCCAGTGCATGGTCGCCGTCGGGATGTCGCTGCGCGTCGTCCCGATCGTCACGCCGTCGATCGAGAACACGATCTCGTCGGGCTTCCACTCGATCGTGTACGTGTGCCACTCGCTGAAGGGAACGGCCGTGCGGCGCGCGAACGAGTTCTCGGCGGGGTCGCCCGGCGTGTGGTTGTAGGCCCGGACGTTCTTGTCGAGATGCCCCTCGGGGAAGTCGATCTCGCCGTCGTCCCAGTCGTTGTCGTCGCTCCAGAGCAGGAACGCGGCGCTGTAGCCGGGCACCGGGTCCGAACGGAGGCGCACGCTGTAGCGCCCGTACGTCGTCCCGCCCCACTTCCCGTCGACCAGAGGCACGACGGCGGACGAGGTGATGTCGTCGCCGAGGGCGGAGACCCCGAGCGAGAGCATGCCGTCGGCGACCGAGATCGCCGAGGCCCGGTACGTGCCGATGTCGGCGGTGTCGGTGAAGCCGTCGTAGGGCAGCCACGAGCTCGCGTACGGGCCGGGGAACGACCCCCGGTCGACGGGGGTGTCGAAGTCGTCGACGAAGGTCTGGGTCCAGCCGGGCAGATCGCCGACGGGGGCCGCCTCGCCGCTCGGCGAGGCCTGATCGGCCGCCGAGGGGGCGGACGACTCGCCGGAGGCCGGATCGACGGCGGGATCGACGGGATCGGCCGGCGCGGGGGTGGCGGTCGGGGCCGGCGGGTCGGTGGTCGTGTCGACGGGGGGCTGCGGGGCGACCGTGGTCGGGGCCGCGGTCGGCACGGGCGGCCGCCGCGCGGGATCGGGGCCGACGCTGAACGGGGTCATCGCGCCGGAGTCCTCGTCGAGCACCAGCAGGGGCACGCCGACGAGAGCGATGGCCGAGACGGCCACGACGGCGGTGACGGCCAGGCGCGTCCGGCGTCGTCGAGAGCGCTCATGAGGCCTCTCGTGGGTCGGCACGTCGTCGTTTCCTTCGGATACGGCCGTCGAGGAGGCGGGCTCGGGTTCGCCCGCCGCGACTCGGCGGTCGACTGATCATCACCCGCCGCGTGCCGCTGGTCAAGCGCCGTGTCCGTCTCGCGACGTTACACCCCCCGAGCGAGGGGCACCCCCCGGGAAACCCGTTCGTAGTCCACTGTTCACCTGTCCGAGACCGGATGGGGCGTATCGCTCGAGGGCCTCCGGAGGTTACCCTGTCATGAGCCGCCCTGCCCGATACCCACGAGTACGGCGACGACCCGAACCACGCCGACCCGAACTCGGCGCTCTGTACCCCGCCGATGGGACGACCCCCACCCAGGGTCGTGCACACCCGTCGGTCGAGCGCGCCGTCCGTGCGGAGAGGCGGCTACCCCTGGAGATCACTCGTGACCCGAGCTGACTCTGCCCTCGCGAGTGCGCGCCCCGACGGCGCCGACCCCGACCTCGCGAGACGCAGTCACCCGACCCTCGTCCCGACCCGCGACGCCTATGCGGTGATGACGCCCGCGTGGCGGCTCGCCGCGGCCGGCCTCGTCTGGGTCACCCTCGTCGTGATGGGCCTCGGCTTCGCGACCGGGGCGACCGCGCTCCGCGAGATCGCCGTCCCGGTGTTCCTGCTGCTCGAGCTCGGCATCGCGCCCGCCCTGCTCGCCGCGCCGATGCGCGCATCGCGGTTCGTGCTGGTGGCCGTGGTGACGAGTCTCTCGTCGACCGTGCTGATCGGCACCGCCATGGCGCGGACGGGCCTCTGGCAGCCCACCGGGACCATGACCACGGTCGTCATGGTCACGATCGTGCTGCTGGCCACGGCGACGGTCCGCGAGATCATGGCCGTCGGACTCGACCGCGCGGCGCGTGCCGACGACGGGGCGTCCGGCCTCTCGGCGGACTCCGAGGAGGCGCGAGCCGGCTCCCGAGGTCGCCTGCCCTGGGTGCCCCTCGCCACCGCGGCGGCCCTCGTGCTCGTCATCGGGTCGTCGCTGCTCGTCCGCAGCGACCCGACGCCCGGCGGCCTCTTCACCCTCGAGGGCCCGGGCTGGTTCGTCGGCCTGGCCCTGCTCGTGGCCGCGGCGGTCTTCGCCCTCGTCACGCACCGCAGCCCGGCGCTGCCGCTGCTCGTGCTGAGCGGGGTGGTCGTGCTCTCGCAGGCCATCGTCTACGGCACCCCGACCATGGTCAGCGCGGCCCGCCACGTCGGCGTCATCGACTCGATCCGCGTCAACGGCGGCGTGACCCTCGGCACGGACATCTTCCAGTCGTGGGCGGGCCTGTTCTCGGGCATCGCCTGGGTCGCCGACGTGGCGGGGATCCGCGACGTCATGATGATCGCCACCTGGTGGCCGGTCATGATCACCCCCGTGATCGCCCTCGCGGCCACCGTGCTGGCGCGTCGGTTCCTCGCGCACGACGGCCGGGCCTGGTTCGCCGGCGGGCTGTTCGCCCTGACGCTCACCCTCAACACCATCTACTTCTCGCCGCAGTCGCTCGGCATCGTGCTCTCGCTCTGCATCGGCGCGCTGGCTCTCAGCGCCGGTCGTCCCGCCGCCGAGACGGCCTTCGCGTCGAGCAGCCGGCCGGCCGACCCCGGCGAGCTGGTCGCCGAGGGCGACCCCGCCCACTCGACCCGGCCCCGCGCCTCCGGCGTGGTCGGCTGGTGGTCGCTCGCGGCGATCCTCGTGCTCGGGTCGACCCTGGCGGTCACGCACCAGATCTCGCCCTACCTGACCACGGCCGCGCTCGGCGTGTTCGTCGTCTTCCGGCTCGTGCGTCCGTGGTGGACCCCGGCGCTGGTGCTCGTGCCGGCGGTGCTCTGGGCCCTCGCCAACCGGTCGGTGCTCGGCACGTTCCTCATCCCCTCCGCGGCGGGCAACGTGCTCGACAACGCGGCGCCGCCGGAGCACGACGGGGCGACCCTCGGCAAGCCGCTGGTCAACCAGCTGGCGTTCGGTCTGCCCGCGGTGGTCCTGGTGCTGGTCGGCCTCGCCGCCCTGACGGCCTTCGTGCTCCACCGGAAGTCCCGTCAGCAATGGGCTCTCGTGCTCGCGGCGGCCAGCCCGGTCAGCCTGATCATCGTGACGAACTACGGCGCCGAGGGGATCTTCCGGGTGACGCTGTTCGCCGCCCCGTGGCTGTGCATCCTCGCCGCCATGCTGCCGTGGCCCCGTCGCCTCTCGCGGCGGCTGGGGGTCTCGGCCCTCGCGGCGGCCCTCGTGCTGGTCGTCGGCGTCAACGTCTACGGCAACACGGCCCTCGACTGGAACCGCGTGGCCAGCGTCGACACGACCCGCGCGACGCTCGCCTTCGAGAACGAGGCCGCGCCCTACGCGGCCCTGCTCGTGCCGGGCAACGGCAACGCGACCCCGGGCGCCCGGACGGCCAAGTACGACCGGCTGCAGTACGTGCCCCGCGAGTCGCTGAACGGGTACGCCGAGACGGGCCCCGGCTACGACGCGGTGCAGGACGAGCGCGACCTCACCGAGCAGTTCGCCGTCGGCTGGGAGGCGTCGGAGTACTACGTCATCGTCTCGGACGTGCTCGGCGCCTACGACGAGCGCTACGGGTTCCAGACCTACGCGGACTACCAGGAGCTCGGTCGGGCGTTCGCCGACGACGACCGGTGGGAGGTCGTCTACACGAGCCCGACCGCGAAGCTCTACCGGCTGACCGACCCCGAGGCCGTCCGCGGCTGAGCGGGCTCGGAACGACCGACGGGGTCGGCGTCGTCCTGAGACGACGCCGACCCCGTCGGTCGTTCCCGGTGTCAGCGGCGCCCGAGGCGCCGTTCGCCGGTCGAGCCGACCGAGTAGGCCAGGCCGTAGTGCTCGAAGAGGGCGGGCTCGCGCGACGCCTCGAGCTCGCCGTCGGTGTCGATGGACGGGGCGTCCTTCACGATCTTCTTGTCGAACTGCACCTTGAGGTGCTTCGGTGCGACGACCGCGCCCTGCAGGGGCACGAAGAGGAGCTTCTTGCCGACGATGCCGGCCTGCACCGTGGCGAACGTCGCCAGCTGGGTCGACGTGTCGAAGTAGATGCTCTCGAGCGTCCCGACCTTGTCGCCGTTCGGGTCGACGACGGGCAGGCCGATCCAGTCACGCAGGTTCTCGGCTTCGAACATGGAGTCCCTCTCTGTCGACGCGGTCAGGGCCGGAGCGACCCCTCCGACGCTAGTCGCCCGGGGTCGCTCCCGACGCGATCTCGCGCAGCACGGACAGATGCTCGTGCCAGGCCGCTCGGCCCTCAGTGCTCAGCGCCAGCGACGTCCGGGGCCGTTTGCCGACGAAGCCCTTCTTCACGGTGACGTAGCCCGCGTCCTCGAGGATCGCGATCTGCTTGCTCAGCGTCGAGTCGCTCACCTGGACGGCGTCGCGCAGATCGCGGAAGTCGAGCTGCTCGGCGGCGGCGAGGGCGGCGGTCATCGAGAACCGCACGGGCTGATGGAGGGTGTCCGACAGCCGCAGACGGGGGTGCTCGCCGCTCATCGCCGGGCCTCGCGGGCCTCGACCAGGGCGCACCCGACCGAGACGACCAGGAGGGCGCCGGCCAGCAGGCAGGTCGCGACGACCCTCTCGCCCTGCGAGCCCGCGACGACCACCATCGAGACGACGTAGACGCCGAACAGGCCGACGATGTAGCCGACCCAGCGCTTGCCGAAGCCCACCTTGTGCGATCGCAGGAAGGCCAGCTGGAAGGCGATGATCACCCCGATCCAGACGAGCAGACCCGCCATCGCCACGAGGTAGTTCCGGCCCTCGGTGAGCCCGAGCGCGAGGGTGCCGAGCGAGAGCGTCGACCCGAAGGCGAGCAGCACGGCGACGGCGGGCCAGCTGGCGGCGGCGGTGGCCTGCCGGCCGGTGCTGTCGGCGTCGGACAGCAGTCGGCGGGCCTCGTCGGGGGTGGGGAGCGACGTGCGGTCGGTCATGATCTCTTCCTCTCGGTCGTGTGACTACAGACTAGAAAGTACTTTCTCGATTGGCAAGTACTTTCTCGGGATCACGTCGAGGTGCCATGATGACCGACATGACCCGCGCCTCCCGCCCCCTCCTCCTGGTCGTCGACGTGAGCGACGAGGGTCGCGACGACCCCGCGTTCCACGCCGAGCTCCGTGCGCTGACGGCGAGCGTGCTGCGGGCGGCCGACGAGGCGGGCTTCGACGCGACGCGCGTCGCGGCCGAGGCGGCGGGCGTCGAGGGGCTGCTCGCCGAGCTCGAGCGAGCCGACGCCGTGCTGCTGACCGGCGGAGACGACGTCGACCCCGTCTTCTACGACGGGCAGGCCGAGTACCCCGGTCGCGCCCAGACGTTCCCCGCGGCCGATCGGGCGCAGATGGCCCTCGTGGTCCGAGCCGTGGAGGCGCGGGTCCCGACGGTCGGCATCTGCCGCGGAATGCAGCTGGTCAACGTCGCCCTCGGCGGCGACCTCGTGCAGCATCTGCCGGGCGACGCCCACGTGCGGGCGGGGGCGCCCGACGACAGCATGGTCGATCACGACGTCCGGCTCGACCCCGCCAGCGATCTCGCGGCCCGGCTCGGGGGCGACGCGTTCGACGTGCGGAGCTCGCATCACCAGGCCGTCGGGCGGCTCGGCGGCGGGCTGGCCGCGGTGGCGTGGGCCGACGACGGCACCGTCGAGGCGCTCGAGCACACCGCGGCGCCGCTCTGGTGCGTGCAGTGGCACCCCGAGGACGCCGGGGCGCGCGGCGACGTGCTCTCCGATCTGCTCGCGGCGGCCCGGGACGAGGTCGCTCCCGCGTGACCGGGGGCGGGCGCGCCTCCGTCGCCCTGCATGACCGTGGCGGGCGCGCCTCCGTCGCCGCCTCCGATTCCGGGGCTTGCGGCCGGGGGAGGGGGATATGTCACACTGGATGAAGCGCCCTCGTCGTGGAGTGGCAATCCCCCTTCCCACCCGTCAGCAACGATCGCGGCGAGTGCGCATCGCCCCCGCGACCCGTGCCCCGGCACGCCTCGTGGCGGCGTCCTCCCGACGAGTCGTCTCGTCGTGCGCGCTCTCCGCCCGAACCGGAGGCACGCCCGTGACCGACACCCTCACCCGTCCGTCGTCGACGACCAGCCGGACGACCCACCAGCAGCCGCACACCCTGACCCCGTCCGCCGTCGTGGGCATCGCCGTGCTCGGGCTGTCCACCTTCTTCGCGATCACCACCGAGCTGATGCCCGTCGGCCTGCTCTCGACCATGAGCGCCGATCTCGGCGTCGCCGAGTCGCGCATGGGCGTCGTCGTCACCGTCTACGCGCTCGCCGTCGCGGTGCTCGCGCTGCCGTTGACCCGGGCCACGGCGCGCGTGCCGCGCAAGGCCGTGCTCGTGGCGACCCTCGTCGGCTACACGGTCTCGAACCTCATGGTGGCGCTGGCCCCGAGCTTCGAGTTCCTCTGCGCCGGGCGCGTGGTCGGGGGCGTCGCGCACGCCCTGTTCTTCTCGGTCGCGTCGGCCTACGCGACGCGCATCGTGCCTCCCCGTCTCGCCGGGCGGGCCATCGCCTTCGTCTACTCGGGCAGCTCCCTCGGCTTCGTGATCGGCGTGCCCGTCGCCACGACGGTGGGCGACCAGGTCGGCTGGCGCCTCGCCGTGACGGGAGTGGCGATCGCCTCGGCGCTCCTCGCCGTCGTGGCCCTGGTGTTCCTGCCCGCCGTCCGGGGCGAGGCCCACCCGCACATGGGCTCGGTCGCGTCGTGGGCCCGCAGCGGACTCCTCGCCGTCGTCGTCGCGGATCTGCTGCTGTTCGCCGGGCACTACGTCGTCTACACCTACATCGGCCCGTACCTCGTGGGCGCGGGGCTCGGTGCCGGCTCGACCGGGACGGCCCTGCTCGTGCTCGGCGCCACCGGCGTGATCGGCCTCCTCGTCGCGGGGGCGTTCGTCGACCGCGCCCCGCGGCAGACCCTCCTCGTCGCCGTCGCGGTGATGACGCTGGCGCTCGGCGCCCTGCCGTTCGTGCACGGCTCGCTCGTGGGCACCTTCGTCGTCGCCGGCGTCTGGGTGGCGGCCAACGGCACGACCGGCACCCTGTTCATGGCCGCGGCGATCCGCACCGGCGGCGTCAGCCCCGACATCGCCGGAGCCCTGATCAACGCCGGCTCGAACGTCGGCATCGCCGCCGGTGCCGCGCTCGGCGCCCGGGCGTTCGAGATGACCGGTCTGGCGGCGCTGCCGTTCACCGCGTCGATCGTCGTCGCCGGGAGCTTCGTCGTCGTGCTGCTGGCCCGGCGAGGGTTCCCGACCGACGGCCACTCGCAGGTGTCGCTGTCGACCTCGAACCTCCGCACGATCACCTCGTCCGTGGCGGTCGTCACGGGCTCGATCCGGACGATCCCGTCGCGCACCGGATCCGTCCCCACCCTCGGAGGTCACTCGCGCCCCGACGCCTGACCCGCGCCTCCGGCCCGTCCGCGCCTTCCGCCCCTCCGGCCTCCAGGTCGCGGTCCGCGCGGGCCTCGGGAGATCCGCACACGGGGATGGCCGAGGAGGCGCGGCGCGGCCGTCGACGCGTCACCGGGGGTCATCGCGCAGCGGCGTCACGATCGGATCGGGCAGGATCGACGCATGACCGAGTCCTCCGCGCCGAAGCAGCTCATCCTCAACCTCTTCGAGATGAACTGCGTCGGGCACATCACGCACGGTCTCTGGCGCCTGCCCCACAACCACCGCAGCGAGTACAAGGACCTGGCGTACTGGCTCGAGCTCGCGCGCCTGGCCGAGAGCGGCGGCTTCGACGCGATCTTCATCGCCGACGTGCTCGGGGCCTACGACGTCTACGGCGACAGCCCCGCGCCCGCCCTGCTCGAGGGGATCCAGGCTCCGAACAACGATCCGATGCTCGTCGTCCCGGCGATGGCGGCGGTGACCGAGCACCTCGGCTTCGGCATCACGTTCTCGACCAGCTACGAGCCCCCCTTCGCGTTCGCGCGGCGCATGTCGACGCTCGACCACCTGACGAAGGGTCGGGTGGGGTGGAACGTCGTCACGTCGTATCTGCCGAACGCCGCCCGCAACTTCGGCCTCGACGCCGAGATCCCGAAGGCCGAGCGCTACGCCCGCGCGGCGGAGTACCTCGACGTGCTCTACAAGCTGTGGGAGGGCTCGTGGGAGGACGACGCCGTGGTCGCCGACCCCGGCGCCGACGGTCTCGAGCCCGGTTCGGGCGTCTACACCGACCCCGCCAAGGTGCACGCCATCGATCACGAGGGTGCGCACTTCCGGGTGGCCGGGCCGCATCTCAGCGAGCCGTCGCCCCAGCGGACCCCGGTGCTGTTCCTCGCCACGGCGTCGCCGAACGGCGTCGAGCAGGCGGCCCGCAACGCCGAGGTCGTCTTCACGGGCGGCCCGGCGGTCAAGGCGGTGGGCGCGGCCACGCGGGAGGCGGCCGTCGAGGCGGGCCGGTCCGCCGACGACGTGCGGTTCATCGTGCAGGCGGGTGTCATCACGGGGCGCACCGACGCCGAGGTCGCCGAGAAGCTGGCCCTGTACCGGTCGTCCGCCAGCGCGCAGGGGCGGCTCGTGCACCGCAGCGTCCCGTTCGACGCGCTGTCCCACCCGAGCGATCGCACGGTGCGCGAGGCCCTCGAGATCGAGGGTCGTCTCGACCACCCGGGCGCCGCCTCCCTGCCCCTCGACATCACCGTCGGCCAGCTGGTCGACTCCGTCGACGAGGCCTGGGGCGGCACCTTCTTCGTGGCCGGCACGCCGACCGTCGTGGTCGACGAGATCGAGCGCTGGCTCGACGAGGAGGGCATCGACGGCATCAACCTCCGCCAGTACCACTCGTTCGACACGCTGCGCGACTTCGTCGAGCTGATCGTGCCCGAGCTCCGCCGCCGGGGGCGCGTCCGCGAGGCGTACGTGCCGGGGGAGACCCTGCGCGAGCGGCTCACGGGAGGCGGCCCGCGCCTCCCCGAGACGCACCCGGCGGCCGCCTACCGGCGCTGAGGGGGCCCGAGCAGGCTGGTGCGAACACGCCGCTGATCGACCCGCTTCCGAAGAGCAGGCGCCTGGTCGGTTGCTCGGTCGGTTCCGCCCGACCGTCGTCGGGCGTGCACCGCGAGCATGTTCACGCCGTGTCGGCCCCTCGAGGTGGAGTCCGCGCAGCCCAGGTCCGTCGGTTCGTCTTGCCCGCGTCGTTCCGGACGGGTTCGTCGACGATGCGCACCGTCGCCGGGCATCTGGCCGGGTCGAGCCGCTGCTGCACCCAGGCCAGGATCTCCGCCGTGGTCACGGTCGCGCCGGCGACGTCGACCACGGCCTCGATGCGTTGGCCCAGGTCGTCGTCGGCGACACCGAACGCCACTGCGCTCCGGACGGCTGGATGCGTCTCCAGCATCCTCTCGACCTCGCTCGGGTGCACGTTCACGCCGGCCCGCAGGATCACATCGTCGACCCTGTCGACGATGTGCAGGTACCCGTCGTCATCCAGGCGTCCGAGATCTCCGATGGTGTCCCAACCGTCATCGGTGCGCATCGAGGGGGTGCCGAGGTACCGGTAGGTGGGGCCGCCTTCGCGCCGCAGCCAGACCTGTCCTGTCTCGCCGGTCGGCAGATCGACGCCGGCCGGTGATCGCACCGCGACCGTCGTGCCGCCGGCGGGCCGTCCGACACTGCCGGGGTGCTGGAGCCACTCGTCACCGCGGATCGCCAGCACGCCGTTCGACTTGCTGCCCGCGTAGACCTCGACGACCCGCTCGGCGCCGACCCAGGCCATGAACCGACGCTTGAGATCCGGTGGGCACGGGGCCCCCAGGTGCAGCACGGTCTGCAGCGACGACAGGTCGGCTGCCGCCCGTTCGGCCTGGGGCAGCCGCAGCAGGCGGTGCATCATGGTCGGGACGAGCATCATCCACGTGACCCGGTGCTCGGCGATCGCCCGCAGCGTGTCCCGCTCGTCGAAGCGGGGCAGCAGCACGAGTTCGTGGCCGGTCAGGAGGCCGCGGAACGCGTACGTGAACGGCGCTGAGTGGGTCAACGGCCCGGAGACGAGCTGCACTTGGTCGCGGGGCAGGAAGGGCGCGACGGCGACGTCGGGATCGATCAGGGCGGGGCCGGCCGCCATCACGACCTTGGGTCGCCCCGTCGAGCCGGACGACGTCGGCGCCTTCCAGCTCGCGGCCCACATGTCGGGCAGGGGCCCGTCGTGGGCGGACACGGCGGGGGGAACCCACCCGGCGGGCAGCCACGGGACGTCGGGCGACGACGACGGCGACCCGACGACGAGCGCGGGGCGGACGAGCTCCTCGAGTTCGGCCCGTTCGGCGATGCCGAGCCCGAGCGACACGGGTTGGGGCGTGGCCCCGCATCTCCAGATGGCGACGCACGCGACGACCGTCTCGACCGTGTTCGGCAGGGCGACCGTCACGAGCGAGTCCTGGCCGACGCCGAGGTCGAGGTAGGCCCGCGCCAGGGCGTCGGAGGCGCGGTCCAGCTCCGAGGTCGTCAGCGTCGCCGTGTCGTCGCGGACGACCACGCGGTGCGGGTCGGCCTCAGCGAGACCGCTGACGACGCGGGAGATCGACTGCCTGACCACGATCGCCCTCCTTCCCGACGGCGGCGTAGAAGTCCTCGTGCAGTCGGGCGACGTCGTCCCAGTCGTGCGTCGCCGCGAGGTCGCGGCCGGGACGGGCTGCGGGACCGGTGCCGTCCAGGGCGGCGATCAGCGCCTCCTCGATCGACCGGTCGTCGGTCGCGTACGCGACGGTCTCGCCGAAGACCTCGCGCAGCACCGGGAGGTCGCGCGCGACGACGGGCACGGACGCGGCCAGCGCCTCCATGGCGGCCAGCCCGAAGCCCTCCTTCGTCGAGACGAAGGCGAGCGCCCCGGCGGCAGCCACGAGCGCCGGCAGATCGTCGTCGTCGACGACGCCGAGGATCACCGGGTCGAGCCCGAGCGCGACGACCCGCTCGTCGAATGCGGCGCGGTACGACCGGTAGTCGAACAGGGTCTCGCCGCCGCCGAACACGAGGCGGACGTGCGGTCGCCGGGCGTGCAGCCGGGCGAAGGCCTCGACGAGGTCGATGCTGCCCTTGCGGGGCTCGATGCCGCCGAGCGCGAGCACGTAGTCGCCGAGTCGCTCGCGCCAGCGTGCCCTGCCGGCGTCGCTCGCGGGACCGGAGGCCGCGGCCGCCGCGAATCGCGCGGAGTCGACGCCGTTCGGGATCACGGTCGGCGTGACCCCCCAGCCGCGCTCGACGTCGGCTGCCACGGCGGCCGAGACGCAGAGTCGGGCGATGGGGTGACGGATCGCCTCGTCGTGGCAGCGCACGAGCTGCGGCGTCGTGAACTCGTCGAGGTGATGGATCGTCCGGAGGCACGGGCCGACGGCGTTCGCGGAGATGCAGTCCTGCGCGTGCACGACGTCGTACGCGGCCCGGGCGCGCTCGGTCGCGAACCCGGCGCCCATCGTCTCGATCGACCGTCGGATCCGGTCGCCGACCGACTCGTCGTCCCGCGCGGCGAACGGCACGACCCGCACCTCCACCGCCGGGTCGACGCGGCGGAAGAACGCGTCGTCACCGCCCCGGCCGAGCGTCCACACGGTCACGTCGTGGCCCCGACGCGCCAGGGCCTCCGACAGGGCGAGTGTGTGCACGACGCCGCCGCGGGGCTTCGTCGAGTACGTGATCTGGGCGATGCGCACGGGGCTCCTCGGGGTCGGGAGGTGGTCAGCGGAGGTCAGCGGCGTACGCGTCGGGGGCCCGCTCCTGGAGGTGGTCGATGGTGCGGCGTGCCCGGGCGACGCTCGCGACGACGTCGGCCGTGGCGACGGCGAGCCCGCCCTTGGCCCAGGTCTTCGCGACGACCTCGCCGGCGGGGTCGACCACCTTCGCCTGCCCGAGGAACCGCAGCCCGCCGAGCACCCCCGTCTGGTTCGACGACACGAGGTACAGCTGGTTCTCCGCCGCGCGGGCGCAGTCGTAGAGGTCGAACAGGTGAGCCTGGCGGTCGTTGCGCATGCGGTCCGAACGGTCGGTGACGCTGGCCGGCCAAGCGCTCAGGCAGGCGAGCAGCTCGGCGCCGTCGAGGGCCAGGGTGCGGGACGACTCCGGGAACGTCTTGTCGAAGTCGATCATCATGCCGAGCCGGCCGACAGGGGTTTCGAACGGCGTGAACGAGTTCCCCGCCCGGTACGCCTCCGACTCGCCGAGGG
>Ga0308158_10003883_pt1 | contig 12847 bp, 11 predicted proteins | sample PhyBR2_FD_201038 | JGI IMG/M metagenome (GOLD analysis project Ga0308158, IMG submission 201038) | Phyllosphere microbial communities from UC Gill Tract Community Farm, Albany, California, United States - DLSLB.R2 | ecosystem: Host-associated > Plants > Phyllosphere > Unclassified | place: USA...
TCGGTGGATGTGGTTGTACCTGGCGTCAATAACCTGAAACTCGTGGATCGCGCCATGCGGGCGCAGTTCGATCAGTTGCTGAAAGGTGGCTGCCGTATATGGCGGGCGGGTGGAGCGTTCAATCATTCCAAGCTGATGACGATCGACGGCGCATGGTCTTATGTCGGTTCATCCAATCTCGACGCGCGTTCCTTGCGACTGAACTTTGAGGTCGATATGGAAATCCTTGATCGTGAAATCGCGCTTCAGGTGGAGGAACGTATCGGCAAGGTGATCGATGTTAGCCGTGAAGTGAACCTGACACGCCTCAAAAACCGCCCCTTCTATGAGCGTCTCATCGACCGGATCATCTGGCTCGGCTCGCCTTATCTCTAGATCGCATCCCGAAAACCGTTTCATACTTTTCGGGATGCGCTCTAGCTTCCCGAACTCGAGTTACGGGTCAATAGCGAAGGGTTGAACTCTTCGAGAAGTCGCGCGGCTGTCTTGAGATCGAGATGTGCCTTGATTGGCAGATGGTCAGAAGCCGTGCGTGCCAGTGGCGTGTTATGGACCTCGACAGCGGTCACCAGATTATGCGGTGTGCCAAGCACCCGATCCAGCGCAAACACCGGAAAGCGCGAGGGAAAGCTTGGTACTGCCGTTGCCACATGGTTGAACATTGGCATGAGTGAGGCCAGCGATGAACGCTTGCCGACGCGCCATTCATTGAGGTCGCCGATCAACAGCGTTGGCAATGTATCGGCTTCCTGCAAGGCGGAAAGGATGCTTTCTGCCTGCTGTTCGCGCGAGCGTTTCAAAAGGCCCAGATGGGCGGCAATGACACGCAAGGGACCAGTTGCAAATTGCAGATCGGCGACGAGTGCTCCACGCGGCTCTACGCCCGGAAGCGACAATTGACGGACATTGCGGACCACGCCTTCGCGGAACAGAAGCACATTGCCATGCCAGCCATGGCCTTTCGGCATGGTTGAGGTAATCGGTACCGGAATGAGGCCGTGGCGTTTTTCAAGCAGGCCAAGATCAAGCAGACCGGAACGCTCGCCAAAACGTTTGTCGGCCTCTTGCAAGGCGATCACATCCGCATCGATTTCACTGATGACATCGGCAGTGCGCTGAGGGTCGAAGATCTTGTCGACGCCAATGCACTTGTGCACATTATAGGACGCAATAACGATATCACCCTCGGTGACATTGGTGTGAAGCGGCCTGAACCCCGGTCGATTACGGATAGCCGTCAGTATCTTCCTGGAAATTCGACCTGGGTCTTTTTTCTTCTGCACCCGTTTGCTGCCTCATGTGGTTAGTCAGAATTGTCTGGATATCCATATAAATAGGGCATTTTGCAGTTTGAACAGTATTTGCGGATCACAGATTGCTGAGAAGTTTGTTTTTCCACTTGGTCTATCGTGTGATGAAGCGGACAATCCGGTCCACGTATCCGGTATAAGGTGGCTTGATCATATCCGTTGATGCAGGCGCATATTTGGTCAGAACCGGCATGGCCTTGGAGAAGGTGAGGAAGCCGTCTCTGCCGTGGTAGTGTCCCATGCCGCTATGGCCCACGCCGCCAAAAGGCAGATCCCCGCAGGCGAAATGGTAGAGCGTATCATTGATGCAGACGCCGCCTGCCACGATATGGGAAAGCACGGTGTCTATTTCAGCCGTATTGTCGCTGAAGCAATAAAGTGCCAGTGGTCGCTCGTGTTCCAAAACATAAGCGATCGCCTCCTCAATCGATCGATAGCTGATGACCGGCAATAGGGGACCGAATATCTCCTCACTCATGATCGCGCTGGTCGACGCTGGCTCAAGAATGGCGGTTGGCGTCATCAAGCGCGGATGGCTTGCTGTGGCCGAGGCATCCAGAAGCGGAATGACAGCTTCGCTTTTGCCTTCCGCGTCGTCTAACAGATTGGAAAGACGCGCATATTGTATATCGTTGATGATTGTCGTGCGGTCGTGTTCCGCTGTTGCACCACGATAGCGCCTTTGGGTTTCCTCGCGCAGCAAGCCGATGAATGCATCGCGTTTGCTTTGATGGATCAGCACATAATCGGGCGCAATACAGGTTTGACCCGCATTGAAATATTTGCCTGTAGCGATAGCGCTGGCTGAACGTTTAAGGTTGCTGTGCTCGCTGATGATCGCTGGCGATTTGCCACCCAGCTCCAGGGTTACGGGCGTGAGGTTCTCTGACGCCGCCTTCATGATCTTGCGGCCCACAGCCGTCGATCCTGTGAAGAACAGATGATCGAAGGGCAGGGCGGAAAACTCCGCTGAAAGACCGGCATCCCCAAGAATGACCGTTGCCCGGTCATCCGGAAAAACGTCGGCAATCAGTTTGCGCAGGAATTCGGACGTATGTGGCGTGTGCTCTGAAGGTTTCAGGAACACGTGATTGCCAGCAGCTATTGCTGCCACAAGGGGCGCGAGTGCCAGATTGACCGGATAATTCCAAGGCGAAATGATGCCGACCACGCCCAGTGGCACAAAGCGCAGTTCTGCCTTTGCCGGCCAGAGTTTCCAGCCAGCCTTGCGGCGCTGTGGTTTCATCCAACGCTTGAGGTGATGAAGCGTGTGGTCAATCTCGGCGAACACGACGCTTGCTTCACCCAACAGCGTTTCATGAACCGAACGGTTTCCGAAATCCGCATTGATGGCCTTTGCCATATCGTCAAGACGTTCATGAAGCAGCTTGCGGAGACGACGCAAGTCATCAACACGCTGTTCATAAGGCGGGCGATGATCGATCCAGCTTTGCCGCAGACGCTGGAAATTCGTTCGGAGTGTTTGCTGTGATGAAACGGCTTGATCAGCGCTCATAGGCAAAGTTCTCCGTTGAGCGCGCAAAGAGGAATTGCGCCACATAATAGGTGCTGAGCACCCAAAGCCCGGCGAGAGGTATTGACGTATGAAAGCGGTTAAAGGCAAGCAGCGTATCGCTTGCCATGAAGAATAGCCCCCCTGCGGCTGCCAGCGTCGCGCTATAGCGCAAGGCGGGTTCGAGCTTGTCTGAAAGCGCGCGACTGACAGCCTGTGCAGTCATGATGCCGATTGCGGTCGCGTAAATGACAACCGGAATTTTCATTGCCGACGGAACGGAAGTCCACAGGCCTGCGATGATCGCAATTGCAAGGAATGCGAAGATCAGGAAGACGAGTTTGTTTTCAGCAAAGCGGGTTTTGCGACACAACGCATAAATATAAATGCAGTGGGTTATGAGAAAACAGATCAGCCCGACCAAAAAATAATCGCCCGGCAGCATCAGGAAGAAATCACCAGCGGCAGCAAAGGCCAGCCCCAGAGCGATTGCAAATCCATAACGTTTCGAGACGAGGCGCGGGGCGCACAAGATCGCACAAAGCAGGAGCACTGTTGCCGTGGGTTTGGTCAGATAGTGCAACCAGCGCCAGAAGGGGATTTCTCCGTTCTGGCTCAGCACGCTGCTTAACACGGCGCAAATCGCGCTTACCAGAAACAGCCGGTAAAACAGGCCGTTTCTTCCGAAATCGAGCAAGCCTTTGCGACGCATTTTCCTCCCCCTTCTGCTTTATCTCACGCAAAACCGCTTCACACTTTTGGCTCGCATGCTTTATTCGTTTGTCTGTTCAGCCTCACGACGACGCTTGCGACCGATTCGTTCTGCACGCGTTGAGAGTTCAGTGTTGCCATCGAGATCGGATTGCAGAATGAGGCCATGTTGCCTAAGCCAGCGGATTATCTCCCCAAACTCAAGATCATAGGCTGGTTGCTCCATCTGATGTGTCCTTCAAATCGCATCGCGCAGACGAAGGATGCGCGGAGTTCTCTTATGTGGCAAGGCCCAAAGCATTGTAGGGCCTTGAAGCGATAGCCGGTTAACCATTTATTAACCAATACTGCTCACTATAGGGCCATAGCTGTCGTCGTGACTGCGGATGTACCAGCACTGACGATAGCGCAAAAAGGCCGGGCGGTTAGCCGGCCTTTTTCATTTCCTTTGGACTTCAAACTCAGGCATTCGGGAAACCGGAACGCTTGTCATATGAGTGGCAAGGATAAACGCGCTATACCAACAACAGTGCCAACATAATTTGTGTCTGCAAGTGGAGCTCAGCGGAAACTCGGGCAACAAAAAAGCCCGCTTGCGCGGGCTTTTTGGGGTGCTTCTGGACCTTGGTAGTGGTCTGAAGACTTGGAAATGGTGCCCAGAAGAGGACTCGAACCTCCACGCCCTTGCGAGCGCCAGCACCTGAAGCTGGTGCGTCTACCAATTCCGCCATCTGGGCGACGAGGACCCATCTAAGGGGTAGGCCTCTCTCTGTCAATCGCGATTTCGATATTCAATCAGCTTTTTTTCACATTGCTGTTTTGAATGCTGAAAAAGCCTGCCGCGTCGGTCCTAAAAGCCGAATTCGGGCGCAGTGCATAAATGCGCCTGCGCCCGAAAAATCGTTATGCAGAAAGCACTTCCTTGGAAGCGACAGTCGAATCGGCGTTGAGCTTATAGATGATCGGAACGCCGGTGTTGAGTTCCTGCTTGAGAATCTCTTCCGGTGTCAGACCGTCAAGCGCCATGATAAGCGCACGCAGCGAATTGCCGTGGGCTGCAACCAGCACGGTCTCGCCGCGCAGAACATGCGGCTGGATGGTGTGCAGATAATAAGGCCACACACGCGCGCCGGTATCCTTCAGGCTTTCGCCGCCCGGAGGAGGAACGTCATAGGAACGGCGCCAGATATGGACCTGCTCTTCGCCCCATTTTGCACGTGCGTCGTCTTTGTTGAGTCCCGAGAGGTCACCATAGTCGCGCTCATTGAGAGCCTGATCGCGGATTGTTTCGAGATCGGACTGGCCCAGTTCGTCAAGAATGTGCTGGCAGGTGACCTGTGCACGCGACAGGACCGAGGTATATGCGAGGTCGAATTTAAGGCCCGCGGCCTTCAGGCGCTGACCAGCGGCCTTGGCTTCCGCATGGCCCTGTTCGGTAAGGCCCGGATCACGCCAGCCAGTAAAAAGGTTCTTCAGGTTCCATTCGCTTTGGCCGTGGCGGACCAGGACGAGGGTACGAGACATCGCAGCACTCCGTTGGGATGAAAAAGACAGATCAGTCGTTAAGCCCGAGAACATCGAGCATGGAATAAAGGCCGGGTTTCTTGCCATGGGCCCAAAGTGCGGCTTTCACAGCCCCCCGAGCAAAAATCGAGCGATCCTGAGCATGATGGGAGAGGGTGATGCGCTCGCCTTCGCCAGCAAGAATCACTTCGTGGTCGCCGATAACCGAGCCACCGCGCAGGGTCGCAAAGCCGATTGTGCCCTGTTCACGTGGGCCGGTGTGACCGTCACGGACGCGCACGCTCATGTCAGCAAGGTTGATCGCGCGTCCCTGAGCCGCAGCCTCACCCAACAGAAGGGCTGTGCCTGATGGCGCGTCGACCTTGTGTTTGTGATGCATTTCGAGGATTTCGATGTCGAAATCCTCAGGGCCAAGTGCCTGCGCTGCCTTCTTGATAAGGCCAGAGAGAAGATTGACGCCCAGACTCATATTGCCGGATTTGACGATTGTCGCATGGCGCGCGGCAGCAAGGATTTTTTCTTCGTCTTCAGGGGAAATACCGGTGGTGCCGATGATGTGGACGATGCGGGCCTGCGCTGCGAGCCCTGCATAATCCACCGTGGTCGCAGGTGTGGTAAAATCGAGAACGCCCTGCGCTTTTGCGAAAACCGGCAGCGGATCATCGGTGATAGCGACGCCCAGATTGCCAATGCCTGCAACTTCACCAGCATCTTTGCCGAGAAATGGAGAACCTGGACGCGCAATGGCACCAGACAACCGCGCGCCATCGATCGCATGGATGGCACGGATGAGAGCTTGTCCCATACGACCATTTGCCCCCACGACCACAAGGCCCATTTCAGCATTCTCAGCCATTCGACATTTCCTCCGAGCCTGTCTTTCCGATGAGAATGTCATCCTTGCCGCTCTGAAGCTGATAGAAGCGGGCATAGACGCCATTTGGTATCTTGATCAGATCGTTGTGACGGCCTTCTTCGACGACATATCCGGCTTCCATCACCACAATGCGGTCGGCATTGACGACAGTGGAAAGACGATGCGCGATAACGATGGTCGTCCGATCCTGCATGATGTGATCAAGCGCCTGCTGCACGCGCTTCTCCGACTCATTATCAAGTGCGGAGGTCGCTTCATCCAGCAGAAGAACAGGTGCATTCCGCACGATTGCGCGAGCAATGGATATACGCTGACGCTGACCACCGGAAAGCGTTACGCCGTTTTCGCCGACCGGCGTATCGTAGCCCTGCGGTTGTTGAAGAATGAATTCATGCGCGTTGGCAAGCTTTGCTGCTTCGACAATTTCATCCTCCGTGGCATTGAGGCGTCCATAGCGGATATTGTCGGCAATCGTGCCTTCAAAAAGATAAGGCTGCTGCGATACATAAGCCACGGAATGACGCAGCGACTCTTTCGTGACTTTTGAGATGTCCTGTCCGTCGAACAGGATTTGTCCGTCGGTGACATCATAAAAGCGTTGCACGAGGCTGATAAGGGTCGATTTGCCCGCGCCCGACGCCCCAACGATAGCGGTGGTTTCACCCGACTTTGCTGTGAAATTCACACCATGCAGGACGGGTGCGGTATCGCTATAAGCGAAATGCACATTCTGGAAATCGATTTCGCCGGGACCAGCCTTGAGTGCTGTGGCATCAGGTGCATCGCCCTGATTGGGTTGGATATCCAGCACTTCATAGATCATGCGTGCATTCACAAGCGCACGTTCCAGTCCGACCTGCAAACGCGCCAGACGGCGCGCAGGGTCGTAAGCCAGCAGCAGCGCGGTGATGAAGGCGAACATTGCGCCCGGAGGCTGCTGATTGAGGATCGCATTATAGCCGCTATAGGCCAACACGCCCGCAATGGCGAAACCTGCCAGAATTTCGGCAATCGGCGTGGTGCGTTCTGAAACGCGTGCGATTTTGTTGCTTCGGTTTTCTGCCTGATCGATCAGCGTGCCGATCTTGCCGCGAAGCTGGTCTTCCATGGTGAAGGCTTTCACGATGGAGATACCCTGCACGGTTTCCTGCATGGCTCCCAGAAGATGGGAGTTGAGATGAACGAGATCGCGGGTGACAGACCTGATGCGGCGCGAAATGTAAGAAACAGCAAGAACGAGCGGCGGGCCGACCAGAAAGACTACGGTGGACATGAACGGGTCTGTATAGAACATCATGCCGATCAGACCGATCAGCGCGACTAAATCCCGCGCAAGCGACGTGATCGTCATGTTCAGGAGATCACGAATGCCGTTGATGTTCTGGTTGATCTGCGCGGCCAAATGCCCAGAACGCGTGTCGTTGTAAAAATCCAGCCCGAGCCTGAGCAAGTGATCGAAGATGCGTTTCTGATAACGCGCGACCAGATTGTTGCCGATCTTTGCAAGCTCGACTGCCTGAATATAACTGGAGAGACCACGCAGAACGAAAATGCCGAGGATCGCGCCACAGATTAGCCAGATCAGACCGATTTTCTGCTCGTAGAAAATCTTGTCGATCATCGGCTTCATCAGATAGGCCAGCGCACCGTTTGAAACACCGACAATAAGAGAGGCGGCGATGGCTATGGCATAGCTTGTTTTGTACTGATGCGCATTCTCCGACAGCATGCGGCGAATGACACGCGTAGCTTCGCTCGGATCGATCTTCTTCTTTTTCTTTTTGAATAGGCTCACGGGCAAAGTGCTTTTTATCTAGCAGCCGTTGGCTGTCGTTGATCTTGCATTTTCGCGTGTCTCTCTGGACTGGAAACGACAAAAGGCTGCAATGATTGTTTCATTGCAGCGCTTCTATAGCGTTATCTTTGCCGCTTGACCATGCCTGAGAAAGTAACCTGATCAGCCAACGCGCCAGCGGCGGCCATCGGTGGAAACCTCAAATCGCGACGGTATGCGTGCAAATGCAGAAAGCCCGCTCAGGGCTGCAAGCGGATGCACAACGACGCGAACCGGAATATCCCGCATAAAATGGGTATGAGGGGCCTTGTCCTCAAAGGCTGCCCTGAACGAGCCGGCTTGCAAAGCAGGCAGAATGCGCTGCGGAATACCGCCGGATAGATAAACGCCGCCATGTGCTTTGTAGATGAGCGCAAAGTCGCCAGCCAGTCTGCCGAGATAGGTCACGAACAGATCAAGTGTCTCGACGGCCTGTGCATTGCTGCCATCAAGGCCTGCGGCCGTAATATCCGGTGGCGTGTCGAGAACTGGCGTTATCTTATCGGCGGCGCAGATGGCGAGATAGAGATTGCGCAGACCGCGTCCGCAAAGAATTTGTTCTGCTGCGATGCGGCCTTCGATTGGTTCGATATGCGGGAACACCTGATAATCGCGTTCACTGCGCGGGCCGATATCGATGTGTCCACCTTCGCCGGGAACTGGAACCCAGGCCTTGCCCGTGCGTACAAGGCCGGCAACGCCAAGGCCTGTTCCGGGACCAAGCACCACGCGTGTTGCGACGAGTTCTTCGTCGTGGCCGCCGATCTGGTGCAGATACTCCTTGCCGATCGAAACGACAGCGAGCGCCTGAGCTTCAAAATCATTGAGAACGGTGACGTCCTCGAAGCCGAGATTTGCGATCAATTGTTTGGGGCGAACCACCCAGTCGCAATTGGTCAGATCGATTTCATCACCATCGACAGGGCCTGCAACAGCCAGAATGGTTGAGCGGGGGCGCAAAGAGGTGTGATTGAGGACAGTCTGCTCGATTGCATCGTCAATCGTTGTGTAATCAGCCGTCTGCACTACGGGAAACTCTTTAGGCTCCGCATGGGCATCAACAAGAAGCGCAAAACGTGCATTGGTTCCACCGATGTCGCCGACGAGGACGGGAAACTTGAAACTCTGGTCAGCGTCAATCATGGTCTGCCTTGCTGCTTCGTCTGTTCTTATTGTTTTCGGACGGTCTGATACAAAGAAATAGAGTACGGCTTAATCCAGCACTTTTACGAGCTTTTCAGCCGTTGCCGGATTAAGCGCCATTGGGATGTCATAGACGCTGCCGAGGCGTGTCAGCGCTTTCACGTCGACATCATGTGGAAGCGGCGACAGCGGATCGATGAAGAAGATCAATGCCTGAACCGTGCCTTCGGCAATCATTGCGCCGATCTGCTGATCGCCACCAAGCGGTCCGCTTTTGACACGGTGGATATTAAGCGAAGGGCAGGCCTCCTGGATGAAACCACCTGTGGTTCCGGTCGCAACGATATCGTAATGTGACAAGGCCTTCTCATGCGTACGCGCAAAGGCGACCATCTCGTCTTTCTTGAGGTCATGAGCGATCAAAGCAATGCGCAGACGTTCTGTCATGAGATTGATAACCTTGTCATTTGAACTTTAAATCGTTTAAACCGTATAGCGAAGCCAAAGTTAAGTGAAAAGCATGTTTTCCATTTTTCGAGAAACTGCTTTAGAGCGCGTTTCGATCTGATTTTATAAGATCCGCACTCCAAACCCTTTTTTAAAGCATAATCTCATCGATCCTCGTTCACTCCGATAGGACTTATGCTCTAATTCGCACTATAAATCACGTCGGCAATAGAATCCGGTGATGGACCATTGAGCACTGCGGCACAGGCCTTTGGCAAGTCCGAAACCATAACCGGCTTTGGCTTTTTCGGAGGTTCTTTGGATGGCTTTGCAGGCTTCCACGGCTCGTCGGTAAACCACCATGCCAGCGATTTGTCGCAACCATCACCTGCCGCCACTTTCGGTTGTGGCTTGCAGTCTGGTGATCCGGGCTGACAATGCAGTCTCACATGGAAATGATAGAAATGTCCCCAATAGGGACGAACCTTGCCAAGCCAGCTGCGGTCGCCTGTCACTGTATCGCAAAGTTGCTTCTTGATGCCGGGGTGAACGAAAATACGCTCGACTTCCGGATAGCTGGCTGCGTGCTTGATGAGTGCCGTGCGCGCAGGGGTCCACTTCTGCGGATCGACATAAAGCGAATCCTTCTTTAGCATCGACACAGCCGATACGCTTTCGCGCTCGGCATCTGTGAAACGCTTCTTTGGCATCGGCGTGAGCCAGATATCCGCGTCCAGCCCGACCTGGTGCGAGGCATGGCCTGTCAGCATCGGACCGCCACGCGGCTGCGAAATGTCGCCAACCAGAAGGCCGGGCCAGCCGTCTTTTGCGGCGTCGTGGGATAGTTTTTCCAGGAGGCCAATTGTGCGGGGGTGCCCCCAGTTGCGATTGCGCGACAACCGCATGACCTGCCAGTTGGGGCCATCGATAGGGAGTGCAACACCACCGGAAAGACAGCCCTTGGCATAAAAGCCGATGGATTGTGGCGAGGGTGCCAGAACCGGCAGCTGCTTGCTGCCGAATGCCTGCTTGGCGGGCATGTCTTCCGCCATGGCCATTGGCACGAAATCAGGCGCGATCATTGCGGCCAGCGAGGCTGCGAAAACGATCTTCTTCAATTTATTTGCGATCATGGGGTAATTCCATGTTTTGCCACGGGGCTGCGGCTGCGAATCAAGGCAGCCAGATTGCGGCATTATGCTGTGTGATCCACGGGCCTTCAATGGCGGTCGACAGTTTGCTGTTGCCGACCGCCATTTCCCTCAGTTCTTTCGTATTCTTGCAAGCAAGGTCAGAACCAGTAATGGCATGAATGTGCAGAAGGTTATCAATGGCCAGGCCGTATCGCCGGGCAGGAAAATGACCAATGCGGTTCCCGCGAGACTGACAATCAGGCTCTGAATGCAGAAATAGAACGCGACGGCCATGCCCGCATTGTCGTCAAAGGCTGCAAGCGCACCATTTGCTGTCATGGATGCTGTGAGCACGATACCGACAGCGGCAAGCCACATCGGGACGATGAGGCTCAGGAACGAAGGCCTCAGCAATGTTTCCCCGATGCCCAGAAGGAGGGCACTGATGAGAAGGGTTGCCATGCCTGACGCGACGCTGAGGCGTGCGCCCCATTTCTGCGTATGGCGTGGCAGAATGCGCGTAGCTGCGATCATGACGACGGCAACGCTTGCGAAGGCAAAGCTGAAGCCGGTTTCGCCGAAACCACCCCGTTCGATCAGGATACGGGGGGCGGTTGAAAAGAACACGAAGAAAGTGCCCATCGCCGTCGCAAAGCCGAGCGTGTAGGTCCAGAAGGCAAAATCCCTCACGATCCGGCCCAAGCTTCCGGCACCCGATGCATCGCTGGTTGATCGCGTCTCGTGCCAATGGCGAAACGCACGCCATGTTGCGATGAGGCCGAACAGACCCAGCGTTGCGAAGATTGCTCGCCATCCGAAGCCTTTTGCAATGAATGCGCCAACAATTGGCCCAAGAGCGGGGACGAAGGAAAGCATGGCGCTGAAAAGGCCGTAGATCGTAGCCTCTTCCGGGCGGGCGGCATAGACATCGCGCACCGTTGCGAAAGTGGCGACAAGTGCTGCCGAGGCTCCTGTTGCCTGCACGAAGCGAAGCGCCACGAAAACTGTGGCATTGTCGGTTGCGGCGAGAGCGAAAGACGAAAGGGCAAAAACCAGCCCGCCGCCAAGCAGGATCGGTCTGCGTCCGAAACGGTCCGACAACGGACCGAACAGGAGCTGTCCGACGCCCAGCATCACCATATAGAGGCTGAGTGTAAGCTGCACCATGGATGGCGTTGTTTGCAGGATCGTGGGCATGGACGGAACTACCGGCAGGTAGATATCCATAGCCAGCGAGGCGAGAATGTCGAAGGGTGCCATCAATGCAAGGGCAAAGGGCAGGGATCGACCCCAGTGTGTGGATTGTCTGTTGTCAAAAGGCATAGCGAAACATCCGCTCGAGAGAAATCGGGCGGCGATCTGCCTTTGTTATAACGCGCAACTTATCCGAAAACCGTTACACACTTTTCGGGATGCGTTTTAAAGGAAATTGGTCCGGGGCAGACGCCGCAACAGGTCGGAAAAACTGTTGCGGCTTATCTATGTGCGAATTCGGTGGTGCTCATTTACGTTATCCCGGTTCGATTGCAGGTGCTTTTTAGCAGCCTCATTGGAGTAACGCAAATCAGCGCCAGCTGTTGTCGCGCCACATGGCCGAAAAGGCTGTTCGATAATCGGGATAGGTAAATTCGTAGCCGAGATCTTTGATGCGCTGGTTCGAGACACGCTTGTTTTCACCATAGAAAGAACGCGCCATCGGCGTCATGTCCGCGTCTTCAAATGGAACTTCCGGAGGCGGAGCAACACCCATCAATGCGGCTGCATAGACCACCACGTCCTGTGGTGGCGCAGGCTCATTATCGGTGATGTTGAAAGCGCCGCCCGTATTGGTGCCCGCCAGAAACCGTAGCGATCCGGCAATATCATCGACATGGATGCGGTTGAAGACCTGACCTTCCTTGATGATCCGTCGTGCCGTGCCGCGCTCCAGATTGATGAAAGCATTGCGTCCCGGACCGTAAATACCCGACAGACGCAAAAGTGCGACCGGTGTACCGTGCCGTGTGCTTAAAGCATCCCACGCTTTTTCTGCTTCAACGCGCTCACGCGACCGGCGCGAGGTTGGCTCGCATGGAGCGGTTTCATCGATCCAGTTGCCATCGTGATTGCCATAAACGCCGACGGTGGAAAGATAGCCGATCCAGCGGATCGTGTTGTCAGGACGGCGAAGCGCTTCTTCGACGATTGCCAAAGAAGGATCGCCGCTTTCGCGAGGCGAGATCGAGATCACGACGTGGGTTGATTTCGCAAGCCGGTCGAGCAGTTCTGGTGAAGCGGTTTCGCCGTCGAAAATGATTGGTGCGATGCCTGCTTTTTCCAGTGTCGGGAAGTTTTGTTCGTTGCGGGTGGTGCCAT
>Ga0308158_10003884_pt1 | contig 12843 bp, 14 predicted proteins | sample PhyBR2_FD_201038 | JGI IMG/M metagenome (GOLD analysis project Ga0308158, IMG submission 201038) | Phyllosphere microbial communities from UC Gill Tract Community Farm, Albany, California, United States - DLSLB.R2 | ecosystem: Host-associated > Plants > Phyllosphere > Unclassified | place: USA...
TGTTGTCTGAAAACGTCGATTCAGGGACCTACGCTCACAAATCTTCTCACCTTTAGCCTAAACGCTCACATATCCCCTCACCTACGTTCACAAATCTTCTCACCTACCAGCTTGAATGCTCACAAAAGTTCTCACCTGCACTCACAAATTCTCTCACCTACACTCACAAATCCGCTCACCTCATTCTTCTGAAACCCGCATGGATGCTGGCTCTTGCTCTGCATCAAACTGGTTGTAAACCAAATCAAGGGTTTACTACTCAAAAACCCTCAATACGTCGCTTCGCATGAGGGCCCTTGTGCAGCAGAAAAGGAAAACCTGCGACGGATACGTCGATCTTCGAATATTCATAGTCTTGCAACGGTTTCTGAGGTGTTCTGGCTCTGTACGAGCCTGGCTAAGCACATTTTAGCGCCCTGCTACCGACGAAAGGTGAGAGGTTTTGTGAGCGTTTCGGGAAATCCGGCAAATTTTCGTGACGGTCTAACATTTTTGTAGGCATTTACCGATTTTTGCCTTAACATTTCCCGGTCAACAAAAACGTGGAGGAAGCTGTGCCTGCAAAAATCATATGTCTCGCTAACCACAAAGGTGGGGTCTGCAAGACGACGCTGTCTGTCTGTATAGCAGATGCCTTTGCCCGTGAAGGATTGGACGTGCTGCTGGTCGACCTGGACCCCCAGGCCAATACGACGCGGCTTGTCTACGATTTCGAAGAGTCGCCAGCAGTCACTATCGAGAAGGTTCTGGATGGGCGCGAATCGATCGCAGCAGCTATTGTCCAGAACACGCATATCGACGGCGTTCACCTGATCGGCTCTACGTTGAAGCTCGCCGTGCTTGAGCGCCAGCTGCAACAGACGCCCTTCTCGTCCACTTCGATCGTTCGGCAGAAGCTCGCACTCGTTGCCGACGAATACGATGTCATCATCCTGGACACCCCGCCAGCATTGAATTTCCTTACCGCCAACGCACTTGCCGCCTCGGATATCGTGATGGTGCCGATTGAGTCCGGTTCCAAACTTTCGCTGCTCGGGACGGACGATATGCTCGAGTTCATCAAGCAGGGCAGGATGGCGAACCCCCAGTTGAAGTTCGGTGGTGCGATCCTGACCAAGCACGATGCACGGAAGAAGATGTGCAAGATCACTGCTGGGGCCGTACGCGATTACTACGACCACGTCCTGACGGCAAGCTTGCCTACGACCACCGATATACATAAGTCGCAGGCCGGGGGGCAGACGATCTTGCAGTACGACCGCGATCACAATGCGTCGCGGGAGATCGTGGCAATTGCGCGCGAAATCGCTGCCATCGCTGGCCTGCCGTTGAAGGAGAAGGCCGGTGTCTAAAGACAAAGCACTTGAAGATAGTATGCGCCGGCGGCGTCCGCCGCAGGACATCGAGGCCGAGGTTGCATCAACGATCTTCGGCGACGCTGCCAACGAGGCTCAGCTCGGTTTGCCAATCAAGGTCGCGGAGATTGCCGACTCTCCGTTCCAGTCGCGAGTCAAACTCGATCTAGACCACGTCGAGATGTTAGTCGCGCTGATCCAGAAGGGAGGCCTGCTGTCACCGATCCTGGTGCGGCCGCTTGATCCGACGAAACAGGCCGAAGGTTCACAGGAGCCGGAGAAGAGGTTTGAGTTAATAGCGGGTCATCATAGGCTAGAGGCGTTCAGGCGACTCAAGCAGGAAATGATACCGGCAGTGGTGAAGCGAATGAGCAACGCCCAGGCTGCACGGGCGCTGACGATGGATAACACTGCGCGGAAAGGCCTATCGGACTGGGAGCAGTATAAACACATGGTCATGCTTCACGAAACCGAGGCCGTTCAGAACAAGACAGAACTTGCAGAGGTCCTGTCGGTTTCGAGAACACAGATTTATAACCTGGAAGCTTTCGCAAGTCTGCCTCAAGCTGTTCACAAGACGCTTGACGAATCACCGACTCTCATCGGTGCAAACCTTGTGTATGCCTTGAAGCCGTTACTGGACGATCCAGAGAAAGGCGACCAAGCAAAGTTACTTGTGGAGGAAGCCTTCCGGTTGATCGAGGCCAAAAAGCTCAAACAGTCTGGAGTGAGGGGATGGGTTGAACGGAAGCTGTCGGGGCCAGTGGCTAACACCAAAAAGGAGTATGCCTTCAAGCAGAATGGTCTAAACATCAAGCTGGTTGTAGGCGCGTCGTCCGCGAAGATTTCTGGCGAGTTTGACTCAGAGAAGCTTCATAAGTTGATCCAAGACAATTTAGCCATTCTCACGAAGGCGTAATATCCGAAGGGGTGTCATAAAATGACACCCCTTTTTTCTCTATTTCAGCGTGTCATAAAATGACACCTCACCCCTGCACGTTCTCATCGTGTCTAGCTGGGCCGGGACGTCAACCATCTACGGCTGCACCGTTTTCACCTGATTCAATGATGCTCGGCTGTCAAAGTGTCATAAAATGACACCCCAACTACGACGCTTCTACACCAGGTGGCTCAGCTGCAATGCGACCACAAAACTCCCATGCTTTGGTGTCATAAAATGACAGTGGTTATCTCGGGCAAATCAGAGTGTCATAAAATGACACCCTCGAAAGGAGCCGGTTGGGCGCCTAGCCGTTAAGGTGTGTGGGCGAGCAATGTCATAAAATGACGGTCGTTTATTGGCCGAGATCGAAGTGTCATAAAATGACACCCATCCACACGACCTGTCGGAGCGATTTCCTTGGGCGCGTTGGAACCGATGTTCCGCTTCCCCAAGTGTCATAAAATGACGGTCATTTTCCGTCGAAATTAGGGTGTCATAAAATGACACCGACCTGGTCTGACACTTGTCGGGAAAAAAAACGGTCACAAATCTTCTCACCTTTAGCTTGAGAAGCGACCAAAGCGATCACAAATCTTCCCTCCTTTGACGCCAGACTGCCGGTAGGGCAGGTGAGGAAACTATTGAATCGGGCGAAACAGCGCGCTTTTTTTGAGTAAAAATCAGTCTAATCCAGCCCGATCAACTTAGTTTTTTCGCACGAACGGTAGAGCGATAAGTTTTGCAAAACGATCACAAATCTTCTCACCTTTACATCATCCTTCTAGCCGGGCGCGCGCTTGCCAAGAGCTCGGTTTGACAGCCAGTCTCGTTGGCAAAATAAAAACGGCGGCACACTGGCCGCCTTTTGCTCTACTACAGACACTGATTATCCCGATATGCCCCGAAGATTCGCCTTCAGGGATGCAGTCGCCTTTGAATCGACGTCTAGATTTTGTTCTACAGGGAAGGAGCTTACTTGGTCGGTTTCGGCCGCGGGCGAGCCCTGCTCTGGCGTCGAGGCATCTGTAGCCGAACGCGTGCGTGCGGTTGCTGGCTTGTCGGCAACTGGCACGGTCTGGTTCAGCCCTTGAGAGCTAAGATCTGGCTGAGTGTCCCACATGCGACCAGCGTGGCGAAGAACCGTCCCATCAAGGATGAACCCGGCTTGTTCAGCCGCGTATCCGAGTTCGATAAACCGGCGCAGCTCTGCACTCTTGTCCAGGTGCGGCCGCTCCATGCGCTTCATCACGAGCGCTCCAACCTCAGTAGGCTTGAGATGAACCTTGTACTGAACTGCCGCGCTATTCGGATTACCCTTCGCCATTACCTCATCCTTTTATACAGGTTCAACCGCTCTGGCACGCGTGGATTCTGCTCGCGAGCTTTTTTCGGCGGCCGGAGCCTGAATTGTACGCTCTGCCGGATCGAGCACGTACATTCCGAACTTCCACATACCCCTGGCGTTCGCATATTCGGGCTCCTTGGCGATAAAGCGCTTGCCCTTGTATATGGATGCGAACGCCTCTTCACCGAGCGCACTTCTAATGAGTGCGGTGCCCCCTCCGACGAAGATCACGGCGCCGATCGTTGAACCATCACGCAGCTTGGAGACGAAGAAATTCTTCACCCGGTCTAGATAAGCTTCGCATGCTGACACTACGATATGGGTGACATCGACATGCTCGCCGAATAGCTCGTATTTCTTCGTGCGACAGGCCTCTTCAACATGTGGCAACGGTGGATTGTCATTTAGTCCAAATTCGGACTTGATCTGTTCCGCCACCTGGTCGAGAAGCTGGAGAACCCCGATGTCCTTCGTGCCGCTTTGATCCTTGTATACTGAGCTGACGTTCTCGGCCACGACAACGAGATCAGTCGTCTTACCCCCGAGGTCCATTACGGCGATCGGGCGACGCGTGATGATGGCCTCGATTCCAGCATCGTATTCACCGTCGTGCTGGATAAGCGCATCGTAAAACGCTGCGGTTGCTTCGCTTACGACAGCCTGGCCGCCGATCAGCGCCAGCGCCGGGCCCTTCCCGATCCGGGAAACTGGCGTGGCGAGGCTTTCAATCTTTTTCCCGATCAGTTCCTGATCAGGTGCTCCGTTCTTGTAATACTGGTCGACAGGCAATCCGGTGATCAAGTAAACCGGAGTGTCACCCAGGCCGCACGCCGCCAAGGAGTGCGTAACGAGAGTCCGGTTCAAGTCCGATAGTACATATCCAGCCATACGGGTATCCAGGGCCTGCAGAAGGTTTTGCGAACCCGCTACGGTGAAGCGCTTGCCGGCGGTTTCGTATGCGCCGCTGGCGTTGTCCGTACCGCCCATCGACATTACCTGCTGGAGTCCTTCCACTGCGCGCGACTTGTAGTACCCGTAGCACCAGGCTTTCGCGGAGTCGTCCCAGCCAAAGCATACTTTGTTCGTGTCGTGGCCATCGTCGAGACCAACTACCAGTTGCGTTTCCTTCTGCGAGTTGCTGCCCATTTGCCGATCCCTTTGAAAAGATTGCCGCTTGCTTATAGCGGATAACGATATTAACTACACGTAAACTCTATCTGAAACGAACGAACCTAACAAGGCCTTTGCGGGACTTTGCGGGCCTGTGCGGGTCTTTCCGGGTCTAAACGGGTCTTTTCGCCCCGGTGAGGGAGTTGCAATGTACGTCTGAGCATTTAAGAATAGGTACTCCAGTGGGATGCGGCTAGGCTGAGAAACAGAACAAGCGCGGGGCGGTCAGACTAAGAAAGCGAGGGGAAGGAAGCTCAGTCCGACTGGACTGAGCGGGGCGAAACATACTGCGTACGTCTATGGCTCTTGGTGGCCACTACTGATTCTCCAGTATGGGCCGGGTTAGACTGGACGAAAAAAGCTACTTTCGTGTCCAGTCCCGGCTTGCTTGAATTACTTCTCGTCGTCCATCTCGGAGTCGGTTTTCAACTTGATGCGCTTAACCTGCGCGAGGGTGCAGTCCTCCCGCGTCTGGTCGTCGCGAACTCCTTTCAAGACAGGCTGGAAAAGACAGCCGTCCTCATAACGGTAGAGATACAGCACCTCCACCAGGTCATCACTCTTTGGAATAGGCTGATTGGGTGGCACAGTCACGTTGCCGACGTAGACGACACCACCATCGCTTGACAGCATTCCAAGCCTGATGCTGCGCTTACCGCCTCCGGTGTCGCCCAGACAGATCGCCGTCGAGCTGGCCCTGAACTTAAACTTCAGTGCTGGCCCGCCGCTGTTAGGACGACCAGGTGCGTAGACCATATCTCGGCGCTTGAACACAACGCCCTCACCATTCCGACCTTCGACACGCTCGAATGCAGAGCGCTTCGCAGCGGTTCCATAGAAGGTCTCCACAGCTTCGATCGCGTCGAAGACGCCGCCAGCGAGCGCCTTGTTTCGACCGATCAGCTTCGCGTAGTGCGCGGCACGGGTCTCATATGGCAAATGCCGCAGGTCCGCACCATCGATCGCGAAAATGTCGAACACATGGTACTTGTCGCCTATCAACTCGCCGTCAGTTTCGATATAGAGCACAGGCCCCACATACTCGACGCTTGTCAGCGACTGGATTGCAGTGACGATGGGCGCCGGAATGCTGCATGCGCGGGCTGACTTGTTGGAGATGCGAATGTCGGAAGCGCTGATAGCTGTGGCGATGCGCTTACCGTCCATCTTTTCTTCCATCACCCACTCGTCGTCTTCTATCAGCGCCATCGCTGCATCACGATCGATATCGTTCAGCAGCTGCGGTTGATGGAATGCGCCAGTTGGGTCGTTGGAGGCTGCCGGCGCGGCTACGGTGTTGTCGCCTTCGAGCACGTAATAATTGTCAGCCAGTTTCTCGCGCAGCAATTTGTCGTAGATGCTCATCGCGGCCTCAAGCGACACCGGTTCCTTCGTTTTCGTGCGCGGGGTCATCGAACCCCCACGCCGGCCGTTCTGCGTGTTGACTAGGTAAAGGTCACCCGAACGGACCACCACGCATTCGTAGATCTTGTCGCTGTTACCGGTGTTGTTGTGCAGTCTGACCTGCGCTACTGTTTGATTGTTCATTTACGTTCCAAGTTAATGCCGGGAGCCGGCGGGATAAATGGATGGCCGTACGGGCTTGCCTCGTCAGGTTGAGGGAAACCGTGATGCTGTCCCGGGTGGGAGAGCAAGGGGAGGGCGTCCAGCCTTTGGGGCCGGACGCGAGTTGTGATTTATACCGTTAGAGCACAAGGCTTCGATGGTTTTTGATGGATGCTCGCATGGTCTCCAAATGGAGCCGCGCTTTGTTGGGGTCGGCACCGACCAGGTAGCAATCGACCGCGAAGGATGACGAAGCGAGGAAGGCCTCGAGCGCGTCGGCCACCAGCACCAGCCGTTCGCTCTGCAGCGGAGTGTTGTCGAGGTCGAATTCCACGCGTTCAGCCAGCATTTCAAAGAGACCGCCGTGCATCTTGAGCAGCAGAGGCCCCAGAAGGGCGTACACGGCATCGATCATGCCGGCTTGACCTCCGAACGCAATGAACTCCCTCGGGCCACTATCGGCTGTGTGGAAGGTGCAGGCCCAGGGCTGGAACCGCTTGCGTGCGTGGAGCGGGATCGTCCACTGCGGGAAGTAGGGCACCACCGCCATGGCGACGTGTCCGCCTACATGATCCGCGCGAATTGCAGTGAAACCGTGGCTCATCGTGGTCTCCTAAACGCCGTCATACGTCGCGACGATTTCCAGAGCATCTTGCGGCGTGCTGGCAAACGCGAGCTGGCCGAGCCAATCCTGGTCCGCGGTGTAGCGAGCGAGCGAGAAACGGAAGTACGGTTCATCCTCTGGCAGAGTCGACTTGCTGCGGTCAGGGTAATCCACCACAACTTCAGGATTGTTCCGTCCGGCTGCACCTTGTCAAAGGAGGGCGTTTCGTTGTTGTGCCAAGACGTGTCCTTGAACCCTACGGGCAGCTTGAAGTCGAGTTCAAAGCCAGGGAATTCGCGGGCATAAAGTGGCGTATTCGAACCCGGCGCGTTTTCGACCGGCGGTGTGTTTTGCATGGTGCTTCTCCTGAATGGTGGGACCGGGATCGAGCCGATCCCCGAATTGAAGGGTTTATTGGAAGTAGCGAGATGGCAGGATCGTCGCGAAGACTTCCGCTTTCTCCAGCACTCGCGCGTGGCAATGGGTGTGCCACCATCCGGCTGTATCCGGGGTACGGAAGATTGTTTGCGGCAGGCAGGATGCATCGGCGCCGCGCTTTGCGTACAGCTTTGCCGCCAACAAGCTAGTATCGAGACGGCCTGTGTTCGGCGAGCGACTGCAGGTTTCAGCTGACGCCATCTCAAGTGCAGTGTCATGCTGCTGCGCGGCGTCGGATTGAATTTGGGTTGAAGTTGCGTTCATTGTGCGCTCCAGTCATTGCCGAAATCGGCGTTGTAAAAGGGGCGGCCGGAAAGCGCTCATGACATGCGTGCTGTCATCAACCTTAGGAAAGGAGTGCGTCAGGGTGGCCACGATTGTGACCGCCCTGATGGCTCAAGTTACTTTGCGAGTTTATTTGTCATCTGGAAGAAGCCCTTCTTCGAAATACCGCAGCAGGAGGTGTGCGGCAACATTCTCAATGAGCTGCATGATAGGGACAGGCCCGTCGGGTTCATTATCTGGGACGTAGCCAACATGGGTGTGATACCAGGAATTTAATCCAGCCCTTCCATCGATTTCGATAGCGCCGACCGGATCGTTGACGCTGCCTTCGAATAGTACGAAAGTCAGCCGATCGGTCTCTGGCCTATCCGCGATCCTCATGCTCTCGGCGTTGTAGACCATTGCTACTAAGCCTGGTGCATCGGGCTCCTTCAAGCGCCAGGCGGTGCTTCCCATGCACGATTTATGGATATCCATCAGGCTGGATCGAAGCGGCGCATCGTCATGCGGTGCGCGATCTCTCGGCCCCAGTCATACGCTTCTTCTTGGCCGGCGCAGTTGCTGGTGATGTCGCTGCGGAACTCAATCATGCCGAGCCAGAAGGCTTTCAGCGTTGCAGAGGTGTGTCGTTTCATGATGTCTCTTTCCAGTAAATGCCGAATTCGGCGTGATAAAAGGAGAGAGCGACATGGGCTCACAGAACTCGATGTTCGGTGAACCGGCAAAGCAGGGGAGGGCGCTGACTAGAAAACTAGTCAGCGTAGGATTGCTTTAAACAGTCTTTACTACGGCAAGCGCCCGGTGAAAGGTGTCGAGACGTTGCCCGGCCTGCAGCGGCGCCAGGCGACGCCTCCAGCCTGCCTCGAGCTGGTTGATCATCTCTTGCGTATGTGGCCACGGATTGCCTAAGATGAGCGAACGGGCTGCGTAGTGGTCAGGATTGGCCCCGATGTGGTCCCTCAAAAGACCCAGGCCGCGCTCACGTGCATGCAAGGCATAAGTCACGATGACATAACCGACGCCGGCTGCGGAACGCACGATGTCATAGCCCCCGCGTGCGTCTACGCCGATGGCTTCGAAGGTAACGAAGTTTTCACCCGTCGGAAGATCGGCGCCATGCAGAAAACCGTAGCTGGTAGGGCCGATATCTGCTTTGGTCAGATACCCGGCGACCCGAGCATCTGGCGCGAATGGGAAAGATTTGGCGTACTGAATTCCCAGCGTCTCGACTAGGCTAAGTTCGTCGTTGGAATGCTCGACAAGTGCAGAGGATTGTGGAGCAGCCTGGGCAGATTGCTGAGCCGATTCGATCACGACTTCGTGGATGGTATGCACAGATTCTCCTTGATGTCGAAAATCGACGGTATAAGGCGGAGAGTCAGTAGGCGACTCGCTTAAGCAGGCGCTCGAACGAGTTGATAGATGTTTGGAGATGCTGGTGAAGACTCGCCGTAATGCACAAGCCGAGTCTTGCGTGAACTTTGGGAACAAAAATGCCGCGTGGCGACGACGAAGTATCGCATCTTTCTTGTGCCCAGACAACACCCTGAGGTGTCGCAGTCCAACTCGACATTAGAAGATATATTGTCGAGTTGGCAAAATGTCTTATATGGCATGGCCAGAATATGGACGCTTGTCAGTTCCGGGCGTCTCCGTCGTAGACGACGACGTCGACCTCCAAGTCTTTGACTGCCTCAATCACCATGGCGGCGAGAGCATCGGCACTCGGATCAACGCTCGCACGAACTCCCCGCTTTAAAGTCGAAATTGGCTTTCCGTTCATATGGGTGGCGTGCACGAACGTCAGCCCGCATCCTGCGACGTTGATCAGCAGCACGGCCGGAACGGGAACATAATCGGCGTACGGACTGTCCTCGTGCATCCGGGAGTTCTCATCCCTATCATCGTAGTCCAGTTCCAAAACTTTGCACCAAAAGCCGTATGAATCTGGAAGGTAGTAATCATCGAACAGATCGAGGAAGTGGTCGAAGTAAGATTTCAATACCTCGACATTCACTCCAGGGGCGATGAGTAGTTCATCAATCTCAACTATCGAACAATCGCAGTCCCAGTGCGAGAAACCGATCTGTTTAACGCCGATTGCCGAAAGATAGTGCTCTTCGAAGGCCAAGGCCCCAGCCTCAGAAGCGAATTCCGAGTTGTCGTGACCTATGTACCAACCTGCTTCTGACATAGCAACCAGGTCCTCATCATACGGTCGAATCAGGGTACCGTTGGCATGGATCGTCGGCTGCAATTTGCAGTTTCGCCCTGCTTTCCCTGCTTCGGCCATCTCTGTGCGGGTATAGTGAAATTGCCAGAACTGGCCACCGCTCCCCTCGCTGATTTCCGCACTGCTCGCATCCATATGAAGGAACAGGCTGTGGTGCGTATTCCGGTGAACGTGACCGATCATTCCGGGGAACGTGACCGCTGCGCATGAGATGGCGTTACGCGGTCAAATTCTAATCCCTGTGGTCACGATGGGTCGATGGTTTTCTCCTTTTTGGCGGTTTTTGGCCGTTGCGCGCGTAGCGAATCGCCGGTCAGCGTGAAGCGGTGGTTGCGCTGCATGACGCGGTCCAGAATGGCATCGGCGATGGTGGCGTCGCCGATCCAGGCATGCCAGTGCTCGACCGGCAGTTGGCTGGTGATGATGGTTGCCTTGTTGCCTGCGCGGTCGTCGATGATCTCCAGCAGATCCGAGCGCGTCATGCCGTCGATGGCGCCCATGCCCCAGTCGTCCAGGACCAGCACGTCAGTTCTGGCCAGTTGGAGAAGCCATTTGCCGAAGGTGTCACTGCCGTGCCGGATGCGCAGTTCTTCCTGCAAGCGGGGTACACGCTGATAGATCGCCGAGTACCCGCGCCGGCAGGCGTACTGCGCCAATGCGCAGGCCAGCCACGACTTGCCGGCGCCAGTCGGGCCGGTGACCAGGACGCTGTGGCCGGCGCTGACCCAGTCGCCCAAGGCCAGGCTCATCACCTCGCGGCGGTCGATTCCGCGACCTGCGCGGGCGTCGATGTCCTCGATCGCGGCCTGCCCATATTTGAGGTGCGCGTTCTTGAGCAGCCGCACCAGCTTGCGGTCGTTGCGGGCGTGGACCTCGCGATCCACCAACAACGCCACGCGCTCTTCAAAGCTCAGCGCCGTCATGCCGGGTTGGGCCAGTTGTTCTTCGAGGCCCGCCGCCAGGCCGTCCAGTTTCAGGGTGCGCAGTTGCGCCAGGGTGGTGTGCATCATCATCGTCATCTTCCTTATTGGTAGTAACCGGGACCGCGCAAGTGGGCGTGCGTAGGACTGACCCATTCATCGGCGGCCACGGGGACACTCTGGTCGCGGTTGTTCTTCAGGATGTCGTTCACGTGGCGGTACTGGCAGGCGCCGATCTGCAGGGCCAGCATACAAGCCGCTTCCAGGCGCGCCTTGCCATAGCGTTTGGCCAGCGACAGCAGGCCAAGGCAGGCGCGGTAGCCATGCTCTGGATGCCTGTTCTCGGCCATCAGTCGCGTTACCGCCTCGGCGCTCGCCGGACCGATACTGGTACCCCAGTGGATCAGACGTTGCGGCGTCCATTCCATGTGCGCGCGGTGGGCGGCCGGCATGTGCGCGGGCGTGGTCGTGAAGCCGCCCGCGCGGGCATTGCGGGCGTGGCTGGCGACGCGCTGGCCGCGATGCAGCAGCTCGACCACGGCAGTCGTGATGCGCGCCTCCAGCATCTGGCCGACCAATGCCTGGGGCACACTGTAGCGGTGCCGCTCGACCTCGACGTGGTAGTCGATGTGGACCTTGACGGTCTTGAAGCGAGCCATCTCATAGCGCTGCAGCGGCAGCGGAAGCAGGGCCGGCGCATCGATTTCGGCGAAGGTGCTGGCGCGGCTGCCGGGCAGTTTCTGGAACGGCTTCTCATTGAGCCGCGTGAGCAACGGCGCCATGGCCTGATTGACCTCATGCACGCTGCCGAACTGCTGATGGCGCAGACGCGCCATGATCCAGCGTTCGACGATCTGCACCGCCGATTCGGCCTTCGCCTTGTCCTGCGGATGGTAGGGCCGAGCCGGAAGGATCGAGGTGCCGTAGTGGCGTGCAAAGTCGAGTACGGTGTCGTTGCCGCGCGGCTCGTAGCGGTTGGCGTCCGAGATCATCGCCTTCGGGTTGTCGGGCACGATGAGCTGCGTCACGCCGCCGTAAAAGCTCAACGCGCGCGCCGTCGACTCGAGCCAGTCCGCCATCGTCTCGCTCGGCGTCGCGCAGGCGTAGGTGTAGCTCGACGCCCCCAACGAGGCCACGAAGATGTGCGCGCGTCCGCCATCGGTAAGCGCAATGGTGGGGCCTGCGTAATCGATGAACAGCTTCTCGCCAGCGCGGTGGACCTGGCGCATCGAACGCTTGAGCTGTTTGGCGAAGCGGCGGTAGTTTTCGCAGTATTGCGAGTAGGCGTAGGTCTGGCAGTCAGCATAGTCGGCGCGGTGCTCCTCCCACAGCAGCATCAAGGTCATGCCCTTGCGGCGCAGCTCCTGGTGCAGGCGGCCATAGTCGGGCTGCACATAGTCGCGCGCCTTCTGGGAGCCGACCATCAGCCGCCGCTCCAGCGCCGCTTCGTCCATGCCTTGCACGCTGGACCAGTCCAGGCCCGCCGCCGCTGCCAGGCCCGCGTACTTCGTGACCACACCCTTCGACAACCCGAGCGCATCGGCGATCTGCTGGTGTGACAGTTTGGCGTCGAGCTTGAGCCGTAATACGTCCTTAATCTTACGCATATTGATCCTTGGTGCGGGCACGCTGGTTCCAGTCAAAAAGCTGGGAGCGTACCCGTTCAGTTGCAAAATGCGTAACACCATCACTGCGCTGTACAACACCGTTCCGGCATCGTGACCAATGATTCCGGCATCGTGACCGCTGATTCCGGAAAATGCTCGAAATCGGTCACGTTCGCCCGGAATGGGCGATCACGTTGCGCTGGAATGACTGGTCACGATGCCGGAATCACTGGTCACGATCGTCCGGAATACCCAGTATTAGGCAACCTACTGTAATAGACGGCTTGATAGCTCAAGTTAGGGTTCTGTCGCATTAGCAAACCGCCGGTGGCGGGATCAGATAGACTGCGGCGCCCGACCACTGGATGACTCGACAT
>Ga0308158_10003888_pt1 | contig 12834 bp, 11 predicted proteins | sample PhyBR2_FD_201038 | JGI IMG/M metagenome (GOLD analysis project Ga0308158, IMG submission 201038) | Phyllosphere microbial communities from UC Gill Tract Community Farm, Albany, California, United States - DLSLB.R2 | ecosystem: Host-associated > Plants > Phyllosphere > Unclassified | place: USA...
TCTGGCCGATCCGGCGGCGCTGCGCATCGGCTATCAGAAGGGCTCGATTGCCCTGGTCCTGGCCAAGCAGCATGGCCTGCTGGAAAAACGCTTCGGGCAGACCCAGGTCCAGTGGATCGAATTTCCTGCTGGCCCGCAGATGCTCGAAGCCTTGAACATCGGCAGTCTCGATGTGGCGGCCACGGGTGATATCCCGCCGCTTTTTGCACAAGCCGCGGGCGCGGACCTGGTGTACATCGGCGCCGAACCGGCCAAACCCCAGGCCGAGACCTTGCTGGTCAAGGACACCAGTACGCTCGCTCAGGTCGCCGACCTCAAAGGCAAGAAGGTCGCCTTTCAGAAAGGCTCCAGTTCGCACAACCTGATCCTGCGGGCGCTGAACAAGGCTGGCCTGAGCTATCGGGATATCCAGCCGGTGTACCTGAGCCCGGCCGATGCCCGTGCCGCCTTCGAACAGGGCAGCGTCGACGCCTGGGCGATCTGGGAGCCCTACTCGTCACTGGCCCTGAGCCAGGGCCATGCGCGGCTGTTGGCCGATGGCGGCGGCCTGGGTCTGGGCGGGCCGATCTACACCGCGCGGCGTGCCTATTCCCAGGCCAACGGCGAATTTATCGACAGCCTGCTCGAGCAGCTCAGCAGTGCAGAGGCGCTGACCCGCATCGAGCATGCACAGAGCATCGCGCTGTTGGCTCAGTCCATGGGGCTGCCGGAGGCGGTGGTCGAGCGTTATGTGGACAACCGACCACCCTCCCCCGTGCGGCCTGTGGATAACGCCGTGATTCAGACCCAGCAGGCGACCGCCGACCTGTTCTACCAGAACAAGCTGCTGCCCAAGGCGCTAGATGTCGGCCAAGTGGCGCAGTGAAAAGCCTGTTCGAGTATAAAGCCACGGTCTGCAACCTGTTCGTCATAATCCCTCCTTAAGGTACTCGCTGACCTGAAGGGAGATCACCATGAGCCTATTAGAAGAACACCAAGCCACCGACCTGGAAAAGATCACCGGCCTGAGCCGTCGCCGCTTCATCGGCGCCGGCGCCTTGTGCGGTGCGGCGATGTTCCTGGGCGGCAACCTGCTGACCCGCACGGCCATGGCCAGCGCGGTCAGCGCCGGCAACGGCGCGCTGCTGGGTTTCACCAGCATTGCGACCGCCACCAGCGACACCATCAGCCTGCCGCCTGGCTACCAGGCCAGCGTGCTGATCAGTTGGGGGCAGCCGCTGCAAGCCGGTGGCCCGGCCTTCGACCCCAGCGGCAATGGCAGCGCCGAGGCCCAGGAGGTGCAGTTCGGTGACAACAACGACGGCATGAGTCTGTTCCCCTTCCCCAACGACGCCAACCGCGCGTTGATGGCGATCAACAACGAATACACCAACTACCGGTACCTGTACGCCCACGGCGGCAGCCCGCAGTCGGCCGAAGAAGTGCGCAAGGCGCTGGCCTGCGAAGGCCTGTCGGTGATCGAGATCCAGCGCAAAAGCGGCCACTGGCACTTCGTTCAGGGCTCGCAGTACAACCGGCGCGTCCACGGCAACACGCCGATCCGCGTCAGTGGGCCGGCTGCAGGCGATGCCCTGCTCAAGACCGCCGCCGACAGCACCGGGCAACTGGTGCATGGCACGTTCCAGAACTGCGCCAATGGCAAGACGCCTTGGGGCACCTACCTGACGTGCGAAGAAAACTTCACCGACTGCTTCGGCAGCACCGACGCCGCGCTGGCGTTCACCCCTGCGCAGAAACGCTACGGCGTGGTCGCGGCGAGCAAGGAAATCAACTGGCACCCCCACGATCCACGCTTCGACATGGCGCGCAATCCCAACGAGCTCAACCGTCATGGCTGGGTCGTGGAGGTGGATCCGTTCGACCCGACCGCCATGCCGGTCAAGCGCACCGCGCTGGGCCGCTTCAAGCATGAGAACGCAGCCTTGGCCGAAACCGGCGATGGACGTGCGGTGGTGTACATGGGCGATGACGAGCGTGGCGAGTTCATCTACAAGTTCATCAGCCGCGACCGCATCGACCACCACAACCCCAAGGCCAACCGTGACCTGCTCGACCACGGCACCCTGTACGTCGCCCGTTTCGACAATGGCGACGGCAACCCCGATCACCCCAAGGGACGCGGCCAGTGGCTGGAGCTGACCCATGGCAAGAACGGCCTGGACGCCAACAAGGGTTTTGCCAGCCAGGCCGAAGTGCTGGTTCACGCACGGCTGGCCGCCACGGCGATGCAGGCCACGCGTATGGACCGCCCCGAGTGGATCGTGGTCAGCCCCAAGGATGGCCAGGTCTATTGCACCCTGACCAACAACATCAAACGCGGCGACGACGGTCAACCGGTCGGCGGCCCCAACCCGCGCGAGAAGAACGTCTACGGCCAGATCCTGCGCTGGCGCGAGAGCGGCGACGAGCACGGTGCCATGTCGTTCGAGTGGGACCTGTTCCTGGTGGCCGGCAACCCCAGTGTGCATCCTGGCCAGGCCAAGGGCGGTTCGTCCAACATCAACCCGCAGAACATGTTCAACAGCCCCGATGGCCTGGCCTTCGACGATGCTGGCCGGCTCTGGGTGCAGACCGATGGCGACACCAGCAATGCGGGTGACTTCGCCGGCATGGGCAACAATCAGATGCTCTGCGCCGACCCGGCCAGCGGCGAGATCCGTCGCTTCATGGTCGGCCCGGTCGGCTGCGAAGTCACCGGCGTCAGCTTCGCCCCCGATCAGCGCACCCTGTTCATCGGCATCCAGCATCCGGGTGAAAACGGTGGTTCGACCTTCCCCGAGCACTTGCCCAACGGCAAGCCGCGCTCTTCGGTGATTGCCATCAGCCGCGAGGATGGCGGGGTGATCGGCGCGTAACGCGCCACCGCTGCCGCCGCGTCTGCGCTACCATGGCGAGCCGGACGCGGCAGCCTGCCGCGCGCAGGAGTACGCATGGCCCACCCTTTTGAAACACTGACCCCAGACCTGGTGCTCGACGCCGTGGAAAGCATCGGCTTTCTCAGCGATGCCCGGGTGCTGGCGCTCAACAGCTACGAGAACCGCGTCTACCAGGTGGGCATCGAAGATGGCCAACCGCTGATTGCCAAGTTCTACCGTCCCGATCGCTGGACCAACGCGGCCATCCTCGAAGAACACGCCTTCACCGCCGAGCTGGCCGATTGCGAAGTGCCCGTGGTCGCACCCATGGTGCACGAAGGCGAAACACTGTTCGAGCACGCCGGTTTCCGCTTCACCCTGTTTCCTCGTCGCGGCGGCCGCGCGCCGGAGCCGGGCAACCTCGACCAACTCTATCGCCTGGGCCAGTTGCTAGGGCGCCTGCACGCCGTGGGTGCCACCCGCCCGTTCGAGCACCGCGAGGCGTTGGGCGTACAGAATTTCGGCCACGATTCGTTGCAGACCCTGCTCGAGGGCAACCACGTTCCGCGCAGCCTGCTGCCCGCCTACGAGTCGGTGGCCCGCGACCTGCTCAAGCGCGTGGAAGAGGTGTACAAGGCCACGCCGCACCAGAACATCCGCATGCACGGCGACTGCCACCCCGGCAACATGATGTGTCGTGACGACGTGTTCCACATCGTCGACCTCGACGACTGCCGCATGGGTCCGGCGGTTCAGGACCTGTGGATGATGCTCGCGGGCGACCGCCAGGAATGCCTCGGTCAACTGTCCGAACTCATGGACGGCTACAGCGAATTTCACGACTTCAACCCCCGCGAGCTGGCGCTGATCGAGCCCCTGCGCGCGTTGCGCCTGATGCATTACAGCGCCTGGCTGGCGCGACGCTGGGAAGACCCGGCCTTCCCGCGCAGCTTTCCCTGGTTCGGCAGCGAGCGGTACTGGGGTGACCAGGTGCTGGCGTTGCGCGAACAACTGGCAGCGCTCAACGAAGAGCCATTGAAACTGTTTTAAGTGCACATCGTGGCTTTGTGTCCCATGGCCCGATGTGTAAAGTTACCGACCGCTTCGATAACAAAACCATGCACGCAGGGAGCTCCATGCAAGCCGCCAATCCCCGCCGGGGGTACATCCTGGGCCTGAGCGCCTACATCTGCTGGGGGTTCATCCCCCTGTACTTCAAGACCCTCTCGCACTACCCGGCCGTGGAGATCATCGCCCAGCGCGTGCTCTGGTCGGCGCTGCTCGGCTCGTTGCTGCTGCTGGTATGGAAGCACCCCGGCTGGCTGCGCGAACTGCGCGACAACCCTGTACGGCTGGCGATACTGGTCGGCAGCGGCAGCCTGATCGCCGCCAACTGGCTGGTCTATGTCTGGGCAGTGACCCACGGCAGAGTGCTCGAGGCCAGCCTGGGCTACTACATCAATCCGCTGCTCAACGTCGTGCTCGGGCTGTTGATCCTGCGTGAGCGGCTGCGTCCGCTGCAATGGGTCGCGGTAGCGCTGGCGGCGATCGGCGTGGCGCAGCAGGTCTGGCAAGTGGGCAGTCTGCCATGGGTGTCTCTGGCGCTGGCCCTGACCTTCGGTTTCTACGGCCTGATTCGCAAGCGTGCGCCGGTGGCGGCACTGCCGGGCCTGGTGATCGAAACCTGGCTCCTGGTGCCACTGGCCGCAGGCTGGCTGCTTTGGCATGGCGATGCCGCCAGCGTCCAGCAAGCGTTCTGGACCACAAGCGAGGCCCTCTGGTTGATGGCCGCGGGCCCGATCACCCTGGTGCCGCTGCTGTGCTTCAACGCCGCCGCGCGCCACCTGCCCTACACCACCTTGGGCTTTCTGCAGTACATCGCACCCACCCTGGTGCTGCTGTTGGCCGTTCAGGTCTTCGGGGAACACCTGGCGCCCGCAACTCTGGTCACGTTCATCTTCATCTGGGCAGGACTGCTTATCTACAGTGTGGATATCTGGTGGAACCGCCGTCAGCGCGGCTGATCAAAAAACGCTCACCTCCCTGCACGTCACGCCGGCTGTGGCGTGCAGCGAGTTACACCGAGGTTATCCACAAGCAGGTCCAACCGGATTGTGCACAACCTCGCCAAAGCTGAGTGTTTTTTGATCAAAACCTGCAACGCCTTTGACAGCGCGGGCTGCAGGGCTATCGCCACAGGTTATCCACAGGCAGGCTCAAGATATCCTTGGATAACATGTGCGACCTTTTCAGCCCAGACCCAGCTCTTCGCGAGCCAGTTTTACCAACGTGCTCGTGTCGATCGGCTTGAGCAGAAAATCGACCACGCTGAAGTGCATCGCGGCGATTGCATCCTTGACGCTGGCATCGCCTGAAATAATGATGATTGGCAGCGCCGCGCGCTCCGAATCGCGTACCTCGCGGATAAGGTCCAGGCCCGACTCGGGGCCCATGCGCAGATCGGTGATCAGCAGACCGATGCGCCGATTGGCACGCAGTTGCAGCATGGCGCCCATCGCGCTGTCGGCCTGCACACAGGAAATGCCGTGCAGCTCCAGGATCTGCGCGAGCACCTCGCGGGTGTCGCTGTCGTCATCGACCACCAGCGCCAATTGCGGCGGTGTATCTGGCACCTGGGCCAGTTCGCTGAGCGCTTCACGCTCGGCATCACTCAACAATAATTCGTGATCGGACATACGCTTCCCGTCATCCACAACCTATCCATCGGCCTGTTGCACGCCGTCCCGCCTTTTAGACTTACGTCCAATGGGCACGTTCGCTCATGCAGTCGACCATGGCCGGACGATAAAGCCAAATTCTTAATAACAACAATTTCCGATTCGACCCATCGGGCGGTAATGGCCATGAGCAAAACCGACGCCTTCACCCAGGCGGGCAAGACTGCGGTGCTGCAGAACATTCACGGCACCGTGCAGTTCCTGCAACGCTTCCCGCCCTTCAACCAGATGGAGAACGCCCATCTGGCCTATCTGGTCGAGCAGTGCCAATTGCGCTTCTATGCCAGCGGTGAAAGCATCATCAAACCGGCCGATGGCGCTGTCGAGCATTTCTATATCGTCAAGCAGGGTCAGGTGGTGGGCGAACGGCCGCACAGTGCGCGCCGCGGCACCGAGACCACGTTCGAGATCACGGCCGGCGAGTGTTTTCCGCTCGCCGCCTTGCTCGGCGAGCGCGCCACGCGCACCGAGCATCTGGCGGCCGAAGACACCTTCTGCCTGCAGTTGAACAAGCCGGCCTTCATCAAGCTGTTCGCGCTGTCCACGGTGTTCCGCGACTTCGCCCTGCGCGGGGTGAGCAGCCTGCTCGATCTGGTCAACCAGCAAGTGCAACGCCAGGCCGTGGAGACCTTGGGCACGCAGTATTCGCTGAACACCCGCCTGGGTGATCTCGCCATGCGCCATCCGGTGACCTGCGAGGCCTCCTTGCCGCTGCGCGATGCCGTGCGGCTGATGCACGAGCAGCAGGTCGGCAGCATCGTCATCGTCGATGACCTCAAGGCCCCCCAGGGTATCTTTACCCTGCGCGACCTGCGCCAGGCCGTTGCCGACGCGGCCACCGACTTTGGCGCGGGCATCGAGCGCTACATGATTCCCCGGCCCTTCCACCTCAGCCCGGAAGCCAGTGCCTTCGATGCCGCCGTGGCCATGACCGAACGGCACATAGCCCATGTCTGCCTGGTGAAGGATCAGCGCCTGTGCGGCGTGGTGTCCGAGCGCGACCTGTTTTCATTACAGCGGGTGGACCTGGTGCACCTGGCCCGCACCATTCGCCATGCTTCGCGGCTGGAACAACTGGTCGCTCTGCGCGGGGAAATCAGCGCGCTGGTCGAGCGCATGCTGGCTCATGGCGCCTCGTCAACGCAGATTACCCAATTGATCACCTTGCTCAACGATCACACCGTCTGCCGGGTGATCGAGCTGGTGCTGCAGGAGCGCGGCGATCCGGGCGTGCCCTTCAGCTGGCTGTGTTTCGGCAGTGAAGGCCGCCGCGAGCAGACCCTGCACACCGACCAGGACAACGGCATCGTTTTCGAAGCCCGTGACGCCGCCCACGCCGCCGAGATCCGCGGCAAGCTGCTGCCGCTGGCGCATCAGATCAACCTGGCGCTGGCGCAGTGCGGTTTCAGTCTGTGCACGGGCAACGTCATGGCGAGCAACCCCGAGCTGTGCCTGTCGCGCCTGGAATGGGCGCGGCGCTTTGCCGGGTTCATCCGCGAGGCGAGCCCGGAAAACCTGCTCAACTCGAGCATCTATTTTGACCTGCGCACGGTATGGGGCGATGACTCGGCCTGTGCACAACTGCGCCGCAGCGTGCTGGAACAGGTCGCGGACAACAGCCTGTTCCAGCGCATGCTGGCGCAGAACGCCTTGCGCCAGCGCCCGCCGGTCGGTCGCTTTCGCGACTTCGTGCTGACCCGTCAAGGCAGCGACAAGGCACCCACCCTGGACCTCAAGGTGCAGGGCCTGACGCCCTTCGTCGACGGCGCACGTCTGCTGGCACTGGCCAACGGCATCGACACCGGCAATACCCTGGAGCGTCTGCGCCAACTGGTGGCCCAGGAAGTCATCGACGCCCAGGACGGCGCCGCCTATGAAGAGGCCTACCATTTCATCCAGCAGACACGCATGCAGCAACATCAGGCCCAAGCCCGACAACACCTGCCCTACTCCAATCGCATCGACCCGGCCGAGCTCAACCACCTGGACCGGCGCATCCTGCGCGAATCGCTGCGCCAGGCTCAGCGCCTGCAGGCCAGCCTGAGCCTGAGGTACCAGCTGTGAGCCTGTTCGACTGGTTACGGGCCAAGCCCACCTGCGTACTGGACGCAACCCAGCAACAACGCGTGGCAGCGCTGGCCACGCCGCAACCGTGGCAGACCTGCAGCTTGCGCGAGCAGCGCTGGGTGGTGCTGGACCTGGAAACCAGCGGTTTAAACCTGAACAAGGATGAGGTCCTGTCGATCGGCGCAGTGGTCATCGAAGACGGCGCGGTGGATTTCTCCCAGCAGTTCGAACGCACGCTGCTGCGCGAGCAACCGCGGCTGGGCGCCAGTGTGTTGATCCATGGCCTGGGCCCGGAAGCGATCGCGGCCGGCCAGGCGCCTGCCCACGCGCTGCTGGATTTCATGACCTTCGTCGGTGACAGCCCGCTGCTGGCGTTCCATGCGCCGTTCGATGAGCACATGCTGACGCGCGCACTCAAGGCCAGCCTGGGCTATACGCTGCAACATCCTTTCATCGATGTCGCTGCCTTGGCGCCTATGCTGTGTCCGGATGCAGCTTTGCGCGAAGCCGGACTCGACAACTGGACCGCGCATTTCGGCCTGCAGGTCGGCGAACGGCATCATGCCAGCGCCGATGCGTTGGTTACAGCGGAGTTGGCCATGCTGCTGTTCAGCCGTGCTCGCCGCCAAGGCCTGGACAGCCCCTGCGCCCTGATCGAGAAATTGAGCCAGTGGCGGCGTCGCCAGCAGACTCAGGCTTTTTGACTGGCGCGAAAGTGTGAGCGGCCATGATGGCCATTCCCAGGACGTCACTGCGGTGCTCGAACGTTGCCGGGCTTGGATGCGATGGACTATGCGCAACGGCTTTGACGTCATGTTTTGTTCAACTTTATTATTCAAACCTCTGACGGGTCAAAGTCCTACACAACGAACCGCTCTAAATCAGATAGTTGAAGATTGCTTCCTACTTTACGGTGATTTTTCCGCCGCCCCCCGGTAAAACATCCCACAGCTCTTTAAGTAGCAGGGCTGCGTGCAAGCGTTGTATAGAACGTGAACCAATGTTATTTCTAAAGAAATCCGATGAAGGCTGCGCGCCTCCCCTTAAATAAGGCTCTATATAGATGAGGCATTTTCTGACGCGGGCATTAAAGGAAAGGCCAGCGCTATTCGGGGCCACCTTGATCACGGTATTCGTCCTCAAGCTTTCACTGTTCGCCCCTCCACTCTTGCTCGGCTCCATCATTGACAATCTGTCACTCGACAAAGGCGCTGAACACCTGAAGATTCCGTATCTTCTCGGTGGTTATGCGTTGATCATACTGGTGACAGCAGCGGTTGCTCCCATCCAGACGTATTTTCTTACGCGACTGGTACAGCAGACGGTCAAGGATCGATCCATCAGCTGGATATCAGAGATCTTCAAGAAAGAGTTCTGCATCTTCAACAATTTGCGAATTGGCCATTTGATCAAAGCGACGGATCGGGGTATTACCGCTCATGAGCAGATACTGAATTTTTTCATCACCGCTGGGCTTCCGTTGATCATCGAGATCCTCGTTGTCAGCGCACTTTTCATGCACTTTGGGGGGGCCCAACTCTTTGCACTGCTGTTGATGGCTTCGTGCATCTATCTATTTGTGTGCCACAGGATCATTCAGTGGCGCACGCGACATATCAATGATGTCAACGACAGCGAAGACGAGGTCTCTGAACGTCTGTTCAGCACATTGCGCGCAGCGCGTTCAATCAAGCTGGAAGGCGCAGCGGAACAAACGCTATCACCGCTGAACATGGCATTCGAGCGCTACGCGCGTTGCGCCACCACCGTCGCCAGTTCCGCCGCAGCGCTGGGGTCCGTGAAAATGCTCTTCATCGGGCTCTCCACGTGTGGACTTCTGGTGTGGGGCGTTCGGAACCAGGGGATGACAAACCCGACGTTGACCATCGGCGAGTTGGTTGCCCTGTGCTCGATTGCAGGTGGGTTTCTGACCAACATATCGGGCATTGCGGAAGCCTATCGTTCGGCCCATCAGTTCATGGCTGACAAAGTCCGACTGCAGCAAACCCTCAATCTTCCGCGATTCGATGGACCGAACCGATCCCTGGAGCTTCCGGCATCACCGATCTCCACTTTGGAGCTGGCAGCGTGCGAGGTGTCGGGCCGAAATCTGACGCTGGATACCTCGTTGCGATTCGAGTCCTGCGAGAGCGTGGCCATCACGGGACCCAGTGGCGCGGGCAAATCAACATTGCTCGAGTTGCTGGCGGGTATGGACGATGCCTATCGAGAATATCTCTATATCAATGGTATCTGCGTTCAACGAATCTGTGGCGCCTCACAACTGCGCGCGCTGCGCTATTGCCCGCAGAGTCCAGTCTTCCTGCCGGGCGATCTGAAATCGGGCGTGCTGTATGGTCATGCCGCTGGACCTGAACTGCTGGAGCTGGCTCGGCAGCTGTCATTGGACGCACTCCTGAGCCAACTGAATCTCAACGACAGCGCATCCAACCTCTCCGGCGGACAGGCCAAGCGACTCAGCCTGCTGAGGCTGCTCAACAGACCTGGATGCTTCAATCTCTTCGACGAGCCAACCGCTTCACTCGACCACGAGCTGGCCATTGCAACGTGGGACACCCTGATGCATGCATTCAAGGGCAAAGGGTTGATCTGCGTCACTCACGATATCGAAGCGTTGGCGCGTTTTGACAGGGTTCTGATTGTTCAGCAAGGCAAAATCGTGGCCGACGGACCATGGGATCTGTTGCAAAAGGAGGCAGGTCTGCTCGAAGGGCTTCGCGCTGACGGCGGTTGACTGTGCCCAAGATTTGACAGGAGTGAGGGGCTCACGCGACCTCGCACCAGTCCTGTATTTCAAGCCCCTCGACCAAGCGAAACGCCTTGTCGCTGGTGACCAGCGTCATCCCGAGGGAAAGGCTATGGGCGGCGATAAGGCCGTCCAACGCGCCCAGACAGTGCCCACGACTCTCGCCCGTGGCCCGGCTCGAACCATAGGCCTGGGCCGCCTGGCTGCCCCAAGGAAGAATATCGATGGTTTTCAGGAACGCGGTGACAATCCCTGCCAACCGCTGCGCAGATGGCCGCTTGGCCAAGCCATAAAGCAATTCTGCCTCGGTGATGGAGGAGATGCACACCGATGTCATCGGCACAGCGCTTAGGTTCTTGATGACACCCGGATGCCCCTTGAGCAGGTGGCTCACGGTATTGGTGTCCAGCATCAATTGCTTCATTCGGGAATACCGTCGAGTGGATCGCGGTTTCCGCGAGCCATCTGCGCGCGATCGGCGGCGTCGAGGAAATTGTCTGGAACGCCGCCTTGCGCGACGAGTGCCAGAAACTCATTCCATGAGTCCGGCTTTCTGGACAAGATCACATCGCCGGTCTCGGGATCACGCCGTATGAAGACTTCATCGGTGTCGAATCGGAAAGCGGCAGGCAATCTCACGGCCTGGCTTCGGCCGTTTACGAAGACTTTTGCTGTCTGTGACATGTCCATCTCCTGACACTGGTATACATCACAATATATACCAGCGTTTGAGAATGAGATATGAGAGATCTCCGCTTGGCTTGTAAGCCCTGTGATCACGATCACTGCAAATTCGATGCGTAATGTGAACAGTACCGCCTGCCGGAGCAGAATCAGCAGTCAGGCTTGTCTGCCACGTAGCGTTTGGCCGGGTTTATCGCAGCCTTGAACTCGCGCAGGCCTTTGGCGCCGATCAGCAGGGGGTAGTTGAAGCTGCTGCGGTCCACCAGGTTGACCTCGATGGTGCGCTTGACGTCGCCCAGGCAGAGTTCCAGTTCGACCACCGGGCGCTTGGCCACATCCGTGGTTTCGCCTTCGTCATCGGCTTCGTCGGCGCGGCTCTTGATCTTGCTGACGCGCGAGACCTTGTGTTCATAGACCTTGCTGTCGGCATCCTTGGTGGCCAGACGGAAACGGACCCAGTCGTCGCCGTCCCGGCTGAAGGTCTGGATGTCCTTGGCCGACAGTGACGCGGTCAGTGCGCCGGTGTCCATCTTGGCCTTGAGGGTCTGCCCGCCGATCTCGGGCAGTTTGATGTATTCGTAGCGCCCGTACAGGGTCGGCTCCGCCGCCAGCGCGGGCAGGGCCAGAATGGACAACAGGGCGAGGACGTTCTTCACCTGGGATTCCTTTGGGGCAATGAGCAATGCGCGCAGCATACCCCGATAAAAGTGAAACATTTGTTGACCAAACACCCCGGCCGAATTGGTTACGCGCACGGCTGTGTTTATCATTGCCTGCTTCATGACGCCAGAGTAGCCCTATGCGCCGCCTTCTCACCGGCTGTTTCGCAACCGCCCTGTTATTGCTCAACACATTGGTATTCATCGGTCCGCTGTTGTTGTTCGCACTGGTCAAACTGGCAGTACGTGGGCGCCATCGCGATCGCGCCTCGGCGGCGGTGATGTGGGTAGCCGAGACCTGGTCGGAGGTCGACAAACTGATCTTCAGGCTGTGCACCCGCACCGAGTGGGACATCCGCGGCGCCCGCGACCTGCGCAAGGGCACCTCCTATCTGGTGGTGAGCAATCACCAGTCGTGGATCGACATCGCCGCGCTGATCCAGGCACTCAATGGTCGGGCACCGTTCTTCAAGTTCTTCCTGAAGAAGGAGCTGATCTGGGTGCCGTTTCTGGGACTGGCCTGGTGGGCGTTGGACTACCCGTTCATGAAGCGCTACAGCAAGGCGTTCCTGGAGAAGCATCCCCATCTCAAGGGCCAGGACCTGGAAATCACCAAGGTTGCTTGCGAGCTGTACAAGCGCCAACCGGTGACCATCGTCAATTACCTGGAAGGCACTCGCTTTACCCAGGCCAAACGCGAGCAGCAGGCTTCGCCCTTTCGCCATCTGCTCAAGCCCAAGGCGGGCGGGGTGGCGTTCGTGCTGGCCGCCATGGGGCCGCAACTGGAGCGCTTGCTGGATGTGACGGTGGTGTATCCGGGCGAACGCATTCCAGGTTTCTGGAACCTGCTGTGCGGGGATGTGCGAAAGGTGATCGTGGATATCAGGTCGCACAGCATCGATCCGGGGCTGATCGATGGCGATTATGAAAACGATGCGGCGTTTCGGCTCAAGGTCCAGAACTGGGTCAACCAGCTCTGGACCGAGAAGGACCAGTTGATCGGCACCTTGCGGGCCGAGATCAATCGCTGATCACTTGCCGGTGGCACCCCAGATGCTGCTCAG
>Ga0308158_10003889_pt1 | contig 12831 bp, 16 predicted proteins | sample PhyBR2_FD_201038 | JGI IMG/M metagenome (GOLD analysis project Ga0308158, IMG submission 201038) | Phyllosphere microbial communities from UC Gill Tract Community Farm, Albany, California, United States - DLSLB.R2 | ecosystem: Host-associated > Plants > Phyllosphere > Unclassified | place: USA...
ACTGGCCAGAGTTCAATCAACATTGACAACATGGCAATCTTAGCCAAGCTAGTTAACGTTCCTCTTTGGCAATTGCTCGTTCCCTAGTTTTTCCCGTAATCAACTCTCAAAAGACCCCGCCAGCGTGCGGGGTCTTTCACATTTGACCACGAAAATTGCTTGCGTCATTTATAGTCTGTAGTCTATCATTGCCGGGTATTGAACGGTAGTGTATACAGACATAAAGGGCGTGAAAATATGAGTGAGTCCACCATGACCCAAGCCCCGAACATTTCGGCGCTTGCGGTTAACAGAACAGAGTATGCAAAAAGGATAGCGGAGAAGCTCAGAAGGGAGTTTGGGCCTATCATTTGCGGTTTGTTGCTGGAAGATCATCGCGTTGTCGAGATTATGCTTAACCCTGACGGCTCGCTTTGGGTCGAACGGTTGGGCCAAAAAATGGAGCGCATCGGTACTATGTCTGCCACGCAGGCCGAATCCTTGATGGGCACCGTTGCATCGACGCTTAAGACGCATATCACCGCAGAAAATCCTATCCTTGAATGCGAGCTTCCGCCCGAATTCATGGGTGCGCGTTTTGAGGCTTTGATTCCTCCGGTTGTTATCGGGCCGACCTTCGCAATTCGTAAAAAAGCTGGCGAAGTGTTCCCTCTGTTCGACTACGTGAACAAAGGGATAATGGAGCAAAACCAATTCGAGGCCATCGTTGGAGCCATCGCCGCCCGTCAAAATATTCTTGTCGTTGGCGGTACTGGCACAGGAAAAACGACTCTCACCAACGCAATTATTGCGGAGATTGCGCGTGCGTTTCCAGATGATCGGATCGTGGTTATTGAAGATACCGGCGAGCTGCAACCTTCCTCCGAGAATGTTGTCGTTTTGCGCTCCACAGATTTAGTCGATATGACCCGGCTACTCAAGGCAACGCTACGTTTGCGGCCAGACCGCATCATCGTCGGCGAAGTACGCGACGGTGCGGCGTTGGCCTTGCTCAAAGCATGGAACACGGGGCACCCCGGAGGGGCTGCAACCGTGCACGCGAATTCGGGGCCAGCGGGGTTAATCCGCGTGGAACAACTGGTGGGTGAGGCCACCGCTGCCCCGATGCAGTCGCTTATCGCGGAGGCCGTAAACTTAATCGTTGCGATTGAGAAAACGGCCACCAGTAGGCGCATCAAGGACGTCGTTCGTGTCATAGGACATGACGGCACCAATTACGTTACTCAACCAATCTAAAGGATTTACAAATGATCGCTTCCGCTTCCGCTTTTCCTTCGCCCTGGGCCATCAAGGCCCGCGCCGTTCTTAAAAGCCCGCTTTTCTGGGTGTGTCTGGTCGCTCTCGCGCTCCTGTTCTTTATCAATCCTGCTCATGCGGCCGATGCAACCGAAGGCGGCGGCGCTGGTCTGCCATGGGAAGGCCCATTGGGCAAACTCAAAAAATCCATCAGTGGCCCGGTCGCGTTCGTAATCGCGCTGCTGGGTATCGTCGCCTGCGGTGCAACGCTTATTTGGGGCGGTGAAGTGTCTGAGTTTACGCGCCGTATTATCTATGTCGTCCTGGTCGTTGCCATCATCGTTTTCGCCAACACCCTGTTGACCGGCGCGCTGTTCTCTGGTGCTGTCGTTCCTCAAGACGCGGTTATCACCGCTGTCGATTTGGCAAAGGCAAAAGCAGCAGCCGTTACCGGACTTGGTAGCAAATAATGGACAGCCCGGAACCGCGTCGCTTGACGCCATTTCACCGGGCACTCCACCGGCCGCAACAAATCATGGGGGGCGAACGCGAACTGATGTTGTTCTCCATGCTCGTTGCGGGCGGGCTGATTGTCTCGGCCCTCAATCTGGTGGCTACCGCAATTGGTCTGACGCTCTGGCTGGTGTGTGTCCATGCGCTGCGCAAAATGGCAGCGTCTGACCCTGAGCTGTCGAAGGTCTATATCCGACAACTCAAGTATGCGCATTATTACGGGCCGTTTTCGCGGCCATCACGCGTGGCCAAGTCGCCGCGCATTTATTAGTTAGGAGTCGAGAATGCTTGCGTTAAAGCTATTCCGTAGCAAGGTCGCTGGGTTGCCTGATCTGCTCAATTATGCGGCTCTCGTAGATGAGGGCGTAGTGCAGGGGAAAGACGGCTCGCTCATGGCCGGGTTCTTCTTTCGTGGCGATGACGCGGCATCTGCTACGCAATCCGAACGGAATTACCTAACTGCCATGGTCAATCAATACCTAGCCCGATTTGGTTCGGGCTGGGCCACATGGACCGATGCGGTTCGCCTGCCATCGCCGGGCTATCCAGATGCCAGCAAGGCGCATTTCCCTGAGCCGATCACGGCCCTAATCGACGCCGAAAGACGCCAAGCGTTTGAAACCAAAGACGCGTTATTTGAAACCGAATACGCGCTGATCTTGCAGTTCCTGCCGCCGCTTCGTCGTAGCTCGAAGCTCGGCGAGCTGGTGTACGACGACGACGGCCGCGACGACACAAGCCCCGGTGACCGGCTGCTTACCGACTTCAAGAAAAAAATCAACGATCTGCAAGATGGTGTTGGCGATCTGCTGCACATGCGTCGCATGGGCACGATCAGCATCACGCAAACAGTAGGGCAGGGCGATGATGCGTATGAAGAAACGTACGACAGCGACGAACTTGTCAACTATCTGCACTTCGCTATCACCAATGAACCAATCGCCCTGCGGATTCCTGATTGCCCTATGTACCTCGATGCCTGGCTTGGGTTCCCTGAGCTGTGGCCGGGTGATACGCCAAAGCTGGGCGACAAGTTCATATCGTGTGTGGCTATCGAAGGATTTCCGGGAAGTTCGTTCCCCGGCATCCTCGATATGCTCGATGGTCTGCCGCTGGCTTATCGTTGGTCAAGCCGTTTCATCTTCCTTGAACAGCACGAGGCTGTGAAAGCGCTAAACCGTTATCGGTTGAAATGGCAACAAAAAATCCGTGGCTTCTGGTCGCAAGTGATGAAGTCACAAAAAGGCATGGTCAATACCGACGCGCTCGATATGTCGGCACAAACCGAAGTCGCCATTAATGACGCTAAATCTGGATTGGTCGCATACGGGTACTACACGCCGGTCATTGTCCTGATGCACGAAGATCGGGCGTTTCTCGAAGAACAAGCGCGCTATGTAAAACGCGAGCTGGAGCGCAAAGGTTTTGCCGCACGCGTCGAGTCTGTCAACGCGCTGGAAGCGTGGTTAGGCTCCCTGCCGGGCCAGACGTACCCGAACGTGCGACGCCCGCTTGTGCATACCTTAAACCTCGCTGACTTGCTGCCGCTGGCCAGTGCTTGGCCGGGTCTGCGCGAAAATCCGAATGGCCTGTATCCCGATGGGTCGCCACCTTTGATGCACACAGTTACAACAGGCGCAACACCGTTTCGCCTGAATTTGCACGTCGGGGATGTTGGACACACGCTGGTTTTTGGCCCGACCGGCGCAGGCAAATCAACCCTGCTTGCGATGCTTCACGCGCAATTCCGGCGCTACCGTGGCCGCCAGCGGCCCAATGGGTACCGCCCGGCCGCGACAATCACCGCATTCGACAAAGGCCGGTCGCTGTATGCCCTGTGTAACGCGACTGGCGGCGTCCATTACGACATTGGTAACGATGAATCCGATACACCCAAGCTGACGCCGTTGAACGACATTGATAGCGACTCGGAAGCACTTTGGGCCGAAGAATGGATTGCTACTTGCTTCGAGCTACAAGTCGGGGCCGCTCCCAATCCGACGCAAAAAGGACATATCCACCGCGCAATGTCTTTGTTGCGCGACGCAAACAAAGGCGAACGGTCATTAACTGACTTCGTGCTGACGTGCCAAGACCCCCAGGTGAAAGACGCGCTGACTCACTACACGATTAGCGGCTCGATGGGCCATTTGCTGGACGGACGCGAAGAAAATCTAAAGGTAAGCGATTACACCGTTTTTGAGATTGACGATCTTATGCAAATGGGGAACGCGAATGCGATTCCAGTGCTGCTGTACCTGTTCCGCCGTTTTGAAAGGTCGCTGACTGGACAGCCCGCCATGCTGTCACTGGATGAGGCGTGGGTAATGCTGGGACACCCTGTTTTCCGAGAAAAATTGCGCGAGTGGTTGAAAGAGCTTCGGAAGAAAAATTGCGTGGTCATTTTGGCTACTCAAAGTCTTTCGGATGCGGTTAGTTCGGGATTGCTCGACGTGCTGCTTGAACAGTGCCCAACAAAAATTCTGTTACCAAACAAAGAAGCAGGTTTGCATGGCACCAAAGATATGCCCGGCCCGGCTGATCTTTATGCGATGTTTGGTCTTAACTCGCGGGAAATTCAAATTTTGAAAACCGGCACTTACAAGCGCACGTATTATTATAAATCTCCGCTTGGTCGGCGAGTATTTGAGCTTGGGTTAAAGCCTTTGGCTTTGGCCTTTGTTGCTGTATCCGACAAGGAAGACTTGGCGGTCGTCCGGTCGATGATTGCCGAACATGGCAAAGATTGGCCTTTATCTTGGTTGAAACACAAAGGAGTGAACTATGAACAGTACCTTAATCAAAAAGCTGCGTAATGGCGCTGCCTCGGCCGTGGTAACACTAGCGATTGTCGGCGGCGGTATGACAGTGGCCCCGACGCCCGCCTATGCTGTCTATTGCTCAAACTGTTCGACGTTTTACCAACAAATGTTTGAGTATGCCGAACAAGTCAATACGGCTTTAAATACGGCTGAACAGCTTTCGACACAGATACGTCAATATCAAAACATGATAACGAATGGTATCTCTTTGCCGAACAGCATGTTTGGCCGTATTACTCAAGATTTGCAGCAGGTAATCAGCGTCTATAACCGTTCGCAAGCCCTTGGCCGTAATGTGGCGAATCTTGACGAATCGTTTAATACTTCGTTTCCGGGTTATCAGGATTATTTAAAACGCTTCGTGAATTCCAGCGGTACCGCTACCGGCACGACTATGCAAAGCCAATACAAAAAGTGGTCCCAAAATGGTATGGATAGCGTTAAAAACTCGATGGCGGCTGCGAACATGAATACAGGCGCATTTGAGAAAGAGGACGCGGCTTTAGACAAGATAGTAGCCCGTTCGCAATCTGCCGTGGGCCGTCAGCAAGCCCTCCAGGCTGGTAATGAAATTGCAGCGGCGAACGTGCAGCAACTTCAAAAACTGCGCGACCTGCTCGCTACTCAAATACAAATGCAGGGCAATTACATGGCGCAGGAAATAGAGCGCAAAGGTGTTGACGACGCTATTCGCGCCCAACGTCGCGGCGGCGAGCTGAAAGACACCGGACGAAATAAGGAGTATTAAAAAATGCTGAATTTAAAAATCACAACTTTATTGCTTTATCTGCTGCTGGCGGGTGGTGTCGGGGCTGGAAGTATGTTTTTCATCCGCAACGATAACACGGCGTTGGCAGACGCTACAGCAGTAATGAACTGCAAGGCTCCTGATTTCCCGACTGAAACGCGTCGGGCAGAACCGCGTCGGCATGTTGAAACGGTTAATTCCGGTCGTGACAAGGAGTATTGAAAATGGTTTGGGGCAAGCGTCAACAATTCTTTTTATGGCTGGTGCTATTGGCGCTTGCTTCGTATCTTCTAGGCAGTAGTGCAATGGCGGCTGAGCCAGCGAATCTGCACAATCCATCCCAGTCCTTCACCGGCCTACTTGATCTGGTTCGACAGAGTGCTGAGACTTGGGACGGAAAATTACGCGGGTATGCCAAAACACTGTTTTGGCTGCTGGCGTCGATCCAGTTTATCTGGACGTTTTTCCCTTTGGTGTTTAAACAAGCGGATTTTGGTGAAATTGTAGGTGAACTGATTCGCTTCATTATGGTAATCGGATTTTTCTACGCGTTGCTTATGTTCTCTGCTGAATGGGGCAAGGCGGTTATTGACAGTTTCCGAGAGGCAGGGGCCAATGCTGCGGGCCTTGGTACAAAAGGCTTAAAGCCGGGCGATATTTTTGCAACTGCTGTTGATCTGGCAAATACTGTTGGCAATGTCGAGACTTGGAATCCACTTACGGCATTTATGATTGCCTTGTCCGCGCTCGTTGTTTTATTGTGTTTTTCGTTTATTGCCGCATTTATGGGTTTGACCTTAATCGAGTCATACGTGGTAATCAATGCGTCAACGCTATTCATGGGTTTCGGCGCTTCACAATGGACACGCGAATATGCTTTGGCGATTGTGCGTTATGCGGTTTCTGTTGGTGCCAAACTGTTCGTATTGACGCTTATTGTTGGCCTGATTGTGGATTCAGCTAAGGCTTGGGCGGCCGCATATAACTCAAATGCCGACGACGCATCAATGTGGACAATGGTCGGCTTATCGCTCGTTTGCGCATATCTCGCAAAGACCCTCCCTGAGTTAGTGGCAGGCATGATTAGCGGAAGTTCGTCGGGTGGTGGTTCCTCTCTTGGCGCAATGGCTTCTACAGCGTTGGCGGCGGCTGCGGCAGCGGTGGCGACAGTTGCAACGGCAGGGGCGGCAGCGCCGGCAGCGGCCGCCGCTTCGGGCGCTAGTGGCGCGGGTGCAGCAGGTGCGGCAGGCGCTGCGGGTGCATCGGGTGGTGGTGGTTTAGCCGGTGCGATCAATTCCAGTGTGGCAGGCAGCGCAGGGCAGGGCGCGGCGGGATCTGCATCATCGGCGTCAATGGGTTCGGCAGGTACTGGCGGCGCAGGCTTAGGCTCTAGCACGGGTGGTAGCTCTGCTGCGAAGTCAGCCGGTGCCAAGGTAGGCGGTGCAGAGTCAGGAGGGTCAAGTGCTACCTCTAACGCGCCACAAGCCAGCGAGGGCGTCAAGAGCGCCGTTAAACAGGCACAGAAGGCCGCACAAGGGGATAAGGAAGAATCCAAAGGTGCATCTACTGCACAGCCGCAAGCGGCCCCACAAGGCGATCCAGCAAGCACGTCGCAAGCATCGGTTCCAGCCGGTGCCCCGGCAGATGAGGCCAGCAAAACCGGCTCTGCCAAAGAAAGTAGCGGAGGACCAAGCAATAGCCAGATTGCAGACGGGCTAACGCGGGGGGCTGGCATTCTGGCGGCGATCTCGGTCCCAGGAATGGAAGGTTCGGCTGGTTTGAGTCTTGGAAGTGCGCCACAACCAGAACCCGGCAAAGATGAGGCCGCAAGCATGGAAGTGACAAGCTCTGAACCTCAGAACGTGATCCGTCCGGCTGACGCTCCGGCAGCACCGGCCCCGGTCCAATCACCAGCGGCCCCGGCCGACTCGCCAGCATCGTCGGCCAGCCCTCCACCGGCCCCGCCAAACCGGTCAGACACCAAAGGGAAAAAGCCATGAGAATGATTTATGAACTTTACCCACTGCTCGCAATGTTTGTTGTCGGCGTTGGTTTTTGGGCGCTGGGTCAGTGGCTACGCCGCAAGGGTCGTGGTGACCAGCTCGACCGCCTCGGTGTGCGATTTGTAAAGGCGCGGCACTACTCCTATCGTCTTCTCGGTCCTTTGTTTGGAAGGGCAGCAGTCGGCCTAAACCACACATTGAAAAATGTTCCCCTCCTGGGAAGCAAGCGATCAGGTGGACTCTTTGACGTGCCAGCAAGCGCACCAGAAAAACAACAAGAAAAGTAACTACGTTTCCCCGCCTCTAGCACTTGCTAGACGGCGGGTTTTTAGTTGATAATATAGTCTTTAGACTATCAAAAAATTGGATGAGATAAACATGAGAAAAACCGAAAAAGTGGCCCTAAAAAAGCCTACCCAGCCCAAAGCACCGGCTCCACCGGATTCGCCGTATCTCGCGGCTCGGCGCGAATGGAACGAACGCTATTCCAACTATATTGCCGCCGCCAATAACTGGCGTTTAGCTGCACTCGGCAGTATTGCCGTGTCGATGGTCTTGGCCGGTGGTCTGGTTTGGATTTCCGGTCAATCCAAAGTCGTTCCGTTTTACGTGGAAACGAACGGCTATGGCGAAGTCACGCGTGTCACTCGTGCCGACAAAGTTGGACAACCGAACCAAAGGCAAATTAAGGCAAGTTTGCGCCAGTGGATCAACGGCGCACGAACTGTCTACGCCGACGCTCGCGCACAGCAGAAAGTCATTACAGAGACATACGCGATGACATACCCGGACAGCCCGGCATTTGTGATGCTGGCCGCGTATCACCAAAACAATGACCCTTATGCGCGTGCACAAAGAGAAACGGTCGATGTTACGTGGCATGGTGCCAGCCTTATCGGCGGCGACACATGGCAAATCGAATGGACAGAAACAATTAAATCGCGGCTGGGTAAAGACATTGGCGAGCCAATTACTTATGTCGCCACGGTCAATACTCGCTATGCCGAACCGACCGAAGAAGACACTATTGTCAAAAACCCATTCGGCATTTACGTCCAGTCGTTCTCATGGACTGAACGCGTAAAATAACTAACTACAGGCCAAAATTACCATGAAAAAGACTATACGGATTGCCACTATCACGGCCTCGCTGTTCGCATTGCCCGTGTTCGCTCAAACTGTCCCGGCCCTCGATGCTGCCAAGGTCGAGAAACTGCCACCATTGCGGCTATTGTCGCCCGATAGCGTGAAGCTCGATTCAAAGGAAGCGGAAGCGGTCAGGCTGGCCACCAAATGGAAAAACAACCAAGACAAGCCACGAACCGGGCCTGACGGTAGCGTGGTTTATCTTTTTGGTGCGACGTTACCAACGCTGGTTTGCTCGCCACTTGAACTCTGCGTGATCGTTTTGCAACCGGGTGAAGTCGTAACTGGTGATCCCCATGCAGGTGACAAATCCCGTTGGATCATTTCACCAAGTAGCAGGGGCAAGGGTGAAAACGAGACGACATTACTCGTCGTGAAACCGACAGATGCAGGTTTGCAAACCACGCTTGTAATCCCGACTGATCGGCGCGTGTACTCAATCAAACTCGTCAGCACTCAAAAACAATGGATGCCTTTCTTGTCTTTTGACTATCCAGACGAAGTAAATCGCATGTGGTCAGAATACCGCGAAAAACACGCGAAGGTCACAGCAACAAATACGATGCCAACTGGCCAAAACTTGGCGAACCTCGATTTTGGTTACAGAATTGGCGGCGATAGTCCGAGCTGGAAGCCCGTCCGAGTCTATACCGATGGCGCAAAAACGTATATTCAATTCGCATCGTCGGCATTCGGCGGTGAAGCGCCTGCGCTACTTGCACTCGGCAACGATGGCGGCGTGTTTTCATCGCCATCCCAAAAGCTTGTGAACTTTCGTGCAATTGGTGATCGATACGTTGTCGATAAGGTACTTGATAAGGCCGTTTTGATTCAAGGTGTTGGCCGCGATCAGGTTGAAGTAACAATCACCCGTGAGGGCAAATAAAATGGCTCGCCTCCTTTCCCTTGCTCCGCTCGCCGCTGCGCTCCTTTTGAGCGCGTGCGCTGCGCCGCCCATATCACGGCCGTCAATGTCTTACGTTGCCCCTGAAATAACGGCAAGCGATGCGAAGTTGCTTGCTGCGGATTCCGTGGCATATCTTGCCGATCCGTTGCCTCCGGCGAAAACGACAGTTTTGCTCGATCCCCCCAGCAGTACCGATCACGACACGTTGACGGCCCCCATGCTCGATGCGCTTCGTGCCCGTGGCTATGGCGTTACGGTTGTTGATCCCAAGACCGGCACGGCGACGGGGGACGGCGTACCACTGCGTTACCTGGCTACACCGGCACTTAATGGCGTCGTCCTTCGGCTTCAATTCCAAAGTATCGAAGCTGCAAGTTTTTATCCCCGTTCTGCGGACGGCAAGCTGGTCCCAAATGGCACGCCGATTACGGTAAGAGGTGAAAAATGATCCAAAAGCCCGAAGAAGATAAAGATGTTGATCTACCTCTGGACGATGCAGAGATTCATCAACACCAGAAATACGACAAAAACCGAAGCGACGATAACGACGACGACAGCGACCGCGATGAAACTGGCGAGACACCGGATTACTTGGCGACACCAAAAAAAGGGAAGGGGGTTCGTCGCCTAAATAAATTGCCGTTGGTTGTGGTCGGCGTACTCATCATGTTCGCTATTGCGGGTGTGACGTACACATTTTTCGCACGGCAGGCTGACCAAATCCAAACGGCTACCTCGGCTGCACCACCAAAGCTAACGGTGACGGCTGCGCCGCCTGTTCGGCCATCTGGTAACGACTTTGTAACGCCCGTGACCACGCCGCCATCGTTACCGACTGACGGCGCCAGTGCTGGGGACGTTCCTACTGACGACGATGGAAATGGCAATGCAAATGGTGATCCTGTTGCCAACGCCAATCCTCCACAACCGCAAGTTTCGGCGGCTATGCAGCGACGTTTACAGCAAATTCAGCAGCTCGAAGACAGGAAGCTCGCTAAAGCAGACGAAGCCCTGTACGGCGGCCTAGCAATCGAAAACACCCGCAATGCCAGCGCGGGTAGTATTGACCCAGCCAAAGGAGGGCAGGCTGCACCAAACCGTGTCAATCCGAACGATTTAATGCAGCAATATATGGCAAGTGTCGGCGGTGGCGATCCGAACGGCATGGGCGGCATGGCAGGTGGCATGGGTGGCATGGGGGGCGGCACGGAAACGATGGCGTCGCAAAACGGCCAAGTGCAAAAACGGGCGTTTCTGTCCGGCACCGCAGAATCCAATACATACCTAGCGCACCAAAAGAAAGCTGCTATTGCTCCCTCGCAGGAAATTAAAGCGGGCTGGGTTATTCCCGGCATTATGATTTCAGGACTTAATTCCGATCTACCCGGCCAAATCATCGGCCTAGTGCGCGAGGGTGTTTATGACACAGCAACTGGTACACAATGCCTGATTCCTCCTGCATCACGGCTGGTTGGCCTCTACGATAGCGGTGTGACACTTGGCCAATCGCGGGCATTAGCAGTATGGCAGCGGATTATTTATCCTGATGGATCGTCTATATCACTCGACAAAATGCCGGGTGCCGATATGAGTGGATATGCTGGTTTTTATGATAAGGTAAATAACCACTATCTAAAAATCTTTGGCGCAGGCGCGGTAATGTCGATCTTTTCTGCTGGTATTCAACTATCCCAGCCCCAAGCAACCAACGGCCAAAATGTGGGCAATGCACAGACCATTGCTGCGGCTATTGGTCAACAAATGGGCCAACTTGGAATGCAATTGGCACAGAAAAACATCAACATTCAACCAACGCTTGAAATTCGTCCGGGTTACCAGTTTAATATTATGGTGACAAAAGACATTCTTTTGCCAACATGGGAAGGCCATCCTATGGCCGGTAAGGCTCGCACTGGCGACCCGTGCCAAGGTTGAACTAGCAATATGGCGGCCACCGGGCCGCCTTCCTTGCGGCCGTTCGCGGCTGCTATTTTCAATTAAGGAGTACGACAAATGGCAACCTCCCCTAACAGCATGAAACCGAGCGGCCCAGCGCCGATAATGAAGCCCGAAGGCTCCCGCAAAATCTGCGTGATGAATGGCAGCCGACAAGTAGATCAGGTGGTTAAAGGTGCGTGGGAAACCCAAAAAGTATTGCCAGAGAATGGACTGCCAAAAGGCATCTATCAACTGGCCGACGCTGCCAAACCGGACACCGGCAAAGATGGCAAGCAAAAGGAATACACCGGCCAGCTTCTGCACGTCGATAGCCGCGACGTTTATCAATTGCAGGGTAAAGGTGTCGTCAAACATGATCGCGCCGTCTTCAATGATTTGGAAAGCAAAGGCGACACTCTGACTGTTGGAAAAAATTACGCGGTCGAGTATGCCAACGGCAAAGGCGCTGCAAAAGCTGTGGGGGCTTCCAGCGCGCAGGCGCAGCCGCAGCCGAAGCGCACGGCATCCAAAGATACCGGACACGGCATGTAACCTTGGACGCCTCCTAGCTCACTAGGAGGCGTCCTGCAGGAGACTAGAAAGAGAGGGATTTGATGGACAATGAAGACCTGGCACCTGGGCACCTCGAAGACACAGAGCGAAAGAAGCCGTCAATGTCTGTCAAGATCGGTTCTGGCGAATGGTATGCGATCCCGCCGACTATGGCCGACGCGTTCCGTAAAGCCGGTGCCATAGTTTGTGAAACCGATGAAATTATCGGGCCGCCTCCAACTACCTAATCTAACCATGACAAACGCCAGCCACGAGCTGGCGTCTTCATTTAAAGGCCGATCCAGTCGTCGCCTTGAGCCTGCGCTTCCTCGTAGGTTTCGGCCAGGAGAAAGGCGTGACGCGCAGCCGCTGGGGTAGCTGACGCGGCCATCATTAGCCAGTGCGCCCGAGCGTCTTCGGTCAGCGAATTCCACCAATTCATGCCCGTACTGGATTGCTCATTAGGCAAGGGGAAGACGCCGCCCCCGGCAGGTTGTTCATCTTCAAACAGCTTGAGATTCCACCCATCTCCCAAGGTGGCATCGCGTGGCGTGATTTGGTAGGTTCTATGCGTCATTGTTTGTGCGCGATGCGACGCAATGCCGTATCAAAAAAGCGGGGAGCTAGAACCATTACAGCGACCGCCAGGACAACACGCAGGACCGGGGAAAACAGGGTCCATAGGGGCGCGTCGGCGACGCTGGCCAGCAAAAATAAGATTGCCGCTTGAAGGCCGAAAATCCATACGAAAGCCTTACTTACTGTTCGAGTTATGTTTCTGACAGTAACGATTGAGTCGTACAAACTGGTGTTCATGTGATCCCCTGTCCCGTAATTTGATGAATACCGGCCAAAGAGCGCAAAACGATCTGAGAGGCCATCAAAGCCCTGCGCCCTGCCCTACCCCTTCGCCTCGCCCGGCAAAGCGCGCAGCGCCTCATACAACGGCGTCTTGCCAACCTTGAT
>Ga0308158_10003890_pt1 | contig 12830 bp, 5 predicted proteins | sample PhyBR2_FD_201038 | JGI IMG/M metagenome (GOLD analysis project Ga0308158, IMG submission 201038) | Phyllosphere microbial communities from UC Gill Tract Community Farm, Albany, California, United States - DLSLB.R2 | ecosystem: Host-associated > Plants > Phyllosphere > Unclassified | place: USA...
TGCTAGTGGTCTTCACGATTCCGACATTTGCTCAGCGCAAGTAGCTTCGTAGGCAAATGTCGGAATCAGACCACTAGTTGCTCACCTTTCCTTGAGAGTCCCTCAGAGCCTGCAATGCTTCAATGAGCACGCTTTCCGGCAAAGGCAGCAAATATGGCCCTTCCGTAAAGAGCAGGGCCGCTTCAACAACCCGCCCCGGATAAAGCGGCGTCAGCAGCTCCCTATAAAGTGCAAGCTGCGCGCGATAGGCAAAAGGCACCGCCTCAACGGTCTTTGGTGGCGGACGATTGGTCTTGTAATCCACGATCAATACGCGGCTTTCATCAACGCTGATGCGATCGATCTGACCTGACACGGCATGATCTTTTCCACCGAGATTGATCGTCCCCATAACGGCCACTTCGCCACGCGATCCCTTGGCAAAGACCGGGGCGAATTTCGGATCGGCCAGAATACGCGCCACACTTGCCCATGCCTTCGTGCGTTCGATCTCCGGCCAGTCGCTGGCGATGCGCGCGAGATAATCCTGTGCAAGCTTCTCGCGTTCAACCTCTGATACTTCCGGCAGATATTGCAGCAGCATGTGGATCGCCGTACCGCGACGCAATGCGAAGGCTGATGTGTCGCCGCTTGAACCCAGCACAGGCGAAACCGTATCGAGCGGCGGTTCTTCATCCGCTTCAATAAGCGCCGATGCGCCAGATGGTGCAAGCGGACGCGGCAGACCCGGTTCCGGCTTGATCGGCTCAAGATATTCGATGGGCAGCGGTGGAAGTTCCGCCATTTCTGCCACTTCAGGCTCGGCAATTTCCGTCAAGCCACGCGGGGTGTTGCGATAGCGGCGGGCCGCAACGCCCGAAACCGGATGCACGAAGGTTTCAGCCTTTGTCGTCAGCGCATCCTCAACCAGCCGGTGCCATGTCTCGCCGCTTTCACGCGACCCACGATAGCCACAGACAATGAGCCTATCTTCCGCACGCGTCATGCCCACATAAAGAAGACGGCGATATTCTTCCTCGGCGCGCGCCTTCAAGCCTTCGATCTGCGAAGCCAGAAAGCCGGTTTGATAACCGGCATTGGGTTGCCAGAGATAGCCCTTCACCTGTGGCCCGTCATTGGCGAAATCAAACGGAATGAGTTTCGGCGCACGGCTTCCGGTCCAGACAGCGCTGCCCGGATCAACGAGGAAGACGACTGCACCTTCAAGCCCCTTGGCGGCATGCACCGTCATGATGCGCACTTCGTTGCGGCCCTGATCCAGCTCACGCTTGATTTCAGGGGAAGCAGCATCCAGCGTTTCGAGAAACGCCTGCATTCCCGGCAGACCAGCCCGTTCAGCCGACAATGCGTAGTTCTGAAATTCATCGATAATATCGCCAGCTTCCGGCCCAAGCCGCGCGAGAAGCTTACGCCTTGCGCCATCCGCACTTAAAATTCGGGCATAGAACTCGAAGATCGGCATGGTATCGGCCATGTTCCGCCAGCGGCTCAGCGTCTTGTGAACCGCGATCAGCGCAGGCTCTTCGAGCGACGCATGATAAAGCCGCTCGAACAGCGTTTCACCGCTCTTGCGTGGATGTGCCAACGCAAACAGCCTGTCATCGTCCCAGCCAAAAAGTGGGCTTTTGAGAAGTGACGCCAATGACAGATCATCAGACGGCTGCAGAACAAAACGTCCCAGCGCCATCAAATCCTGAATGGCGATATGGCTTGTGAGCTTGAGCCGATCCGCACCGGCAACCGGAACCGAGAGGGTTTTCAATGCACGTGAAAGTGCCGGCATGAACTGGTCGCGCTTGCGCACCAGCACCATGATGTCCTTGGGTGCCAGTTTGCGGTTCTGGCCCGGAATAGTCTCGCCACGATCAAGCCAATAGCGGATGGTCGCTGCAATCTGTTCGGCAAGCTTGATGGCAGGTGCCTGCAAATGATCGACCGGAATGCGCCAGTCGTCCGGCTCCTCCACCACTTCCGGCGTCAGCATATCCCAGATTTCCACCTCACCGGGCTCATTATCGCGGATGGCGGAGTGAACGGTCGCACCCGAAAGGCCACGATTGGCCTCGGGACGTGCAAAAACCTCGTCCACGGCCTGAAGCACATCCGGTGCGGAGCGGAACGAGAAGTTGAGGCTTACACGCTCGAATTTAAGCGCCGCATCCTCCGCCCTGAGACTGACCGCCCTGCCCTGTGCCGCAAAATCTTCCGGCACCGCACCCTGAAACGAATAGATCGACTGCTTTTCATCGCCCACCGCAAACAATGTGCGGCTTACATCGCGCTGGCCAAGACCGGAGAAAAACTCTTCCGACAACATACGGATCACCTGCCACTGGTCAGGGCTGGTATCCTGTGCCTCATCGACCAGAATATGATCAATGCCGCGGTCGAGCTTATATTGCACCCATTGCCCGGCGCCGTTACGCGCCAGAAGCGCAACCGTGCGCGTGATCAGGTCTTCAAAGTCGAGCAGCCCGCGCTTGCGCTTTAAGTCATGATAACGCTGCAGGAGATTGTCTATCAGCGTGAGCGCGCTGAGATTGAGCCGGATCAGGCGCAGCTCCTTGATCTTGTCGAGACCGAGTTCCACGCGTGACGCAGCTGCGTTGAAGTCCTCTTCAAAATCCGGCAGCAGCTTTTTAACCGCAGCCGATCCCACATAGGAACCGGACTTGGCTTCACCCGTCGCTTTCAGGAAAGCGGCGCGCAGCACAGCTTCCTTGTCGAAACTGCTTTTCACTTTCTCATATTGCTTGAGCTGCAACGCGAAATCATGCGCGCGCGCCGCGCCCTTCTGGATCGACAAGATGAGATCGAGGGCATCATCGGAAAATTCCGGCACCGGCCACATCTCGTCAAGCAGATCGGATTCGCGGGTCTCTGGCCGGAAACGAAAGGCGCGATGAAGGGTTTCACGCCGCTCATCACTATTGCCAAGGGCTAAAATATATTGCTGCAAGCCGTGACGACGGCTCACGGCTTCATCGAGCAGCGATTGCAGCCCCATTTCGCCAGCCGCCTGCATGACATCGGCAAAGGCGCTCGCAAGCAACTCGTCACCACCACCATGCGCAGTCTCAAGCAAAGTGCGCCGTGCCTCGCCGACCAGCGCCATTTGCACGAGATCGTCCATCATCTCGAAATGACCGGCAATATTTGCCTCAAGCGGAAACTGATGCAGGATCGCTTCGCAAAATGCGTGGATGGTCTGGATTTTCAGCCCGCCCGGCGTTTCGAGCGCACGCGCGAAGAGCCGCCTTGCGACTTTCAGACGATGTACTCCAGCACGACGGCCTTCAAGCTTGAAAAGACGTTCCGCAAGGTCAGCATCAGGCAACACCGCCCATTCCGACAACCGCGCAAAGACACGGTTCTGCATGACGGCAGCGGCAGCTTTGGTATAGGTGAGGCAGAGAATTTTCGACGGATCAGTGCCTTCGAGCAGCAGACGAATGACACGTTCGGTCAATACGTGTGTCTTGCCCGACCCTGCATTGGCCGATACCCAGACAGAAGCCAGCGGATTGGCGGCGCTCGCCTGTGCGTCGATGGTTTCCTGCGGAATGATGCGTTGTTTTTTCATTCGCCGCCCTCTCCGCCGGCATCGCCACCAGCAGACCATTCCAGCACGCGCGCCAGATGATCGTAATCGCCCGTCAAGTCGGTTTCGCGGAACGGCAGCGCGCGCGAAAGATAACCCTTATCCGGCTTCTGATATTCAGTGAGCAGCTGCGCCAGTCGTTGCCACGCTTCCTCGCCCAGTGCAGGCGCAGTCTTTTCCGATGGTGGCCTGCCGATTTTCAAAATCGATTCCGGCTTTACTTCACCGCCCGCCCGCAATCGCACATAAGTGAGATCAGATGCTCTGACCGCACCCAGTTCGCGGAAAGCACCGCGTGCCAGAAGGGCTGCTTCAAGTGCGAGCTGCGGCGACAAAAGCACATGCGCCTGCTTTGGCGAAGGCGTGGAACCGGTCTTGTAATCGATCACTTCCGCTGTCCCATCACGCATCAGGTCGATGCGGTCGGCGCGACCCGACAGGGTGATGCCAAGGCTTTCGACCTCACGCTTGTCCGATGCAATTTCTGCAAAACGCGTCTGAACATTATAAGCGCGCTCGCGTTCCCATTCGAGGAACTGCGGAATGAGCGCGGTGAAGCGCGGCCACCAGACCGCTTCGATTTCTATGGGCAGGTCCATGTCGGCAAAGAAGTGCCGCCCGAATTCTTCCAGTTGCTGGGCCGCATCTGGTGCAAGCGGATCGACACCTTCTTCGGTAAAATGCCCAAGAATATCGTGAAACAACGTGCCGCGTTCTGCCGCCGCAGGATCGCGGATCAGCGGCTCCAGCGGACGCAGCTTGAGAATTTTCTTGGCGAAGATCGCATAGGGATCGCGGCGCAATGTTTCGATTTCCGTAACCGAGAAATGCCTGGGCCGTGCACTCACAGGCGGTGCCGGTTCCGGACGTTTGACGAAGGGCACATCGGGGGCCTGATCGATTTCACGTGCCCAATGGATGAAGCGCGCACCGCGCGCCCGCATATCCTTGGTCACATCGGTACCAAGCACAGTTTCAAGCCGCTGCAACCAGCGCGAGGGAATGGTTGGGGCATTATCCGAACGCTGCGAGCGCGACAGCACGACATGATCCATGCCGAGCGCCATCTGAAAATCATGCGCTGCAAGACCGGTGCGGCGCTCCGGTGGATCGAGCGCGATCATCGCCTTCATCGGGCGCGACATGAACGGATCATTGCGCGTCTTGGCAGGCCACGTGCCTTCGTTAAGACCGCCTATCACCATCGTATCGATGGTCTGCAAACGCGCTTCCAGCGCACCCCAGATGAAGACGCGCGGATGGCCGCCCGGATGCGGCTTGACGGTTTCACCCGACATCAGCGCTTCAAGAATGGCGGGCCATTCAATGGCTTCAAAATCCAGTTCCGCCTCGCTCGATACAAGCTGACGCAGGAAGGATGCGAGCTTCTCGCCATGTTCGCCGGAATAATAACGCGTGACACTGCCGCTTTCATCGCGCGCCAGATTTTCGAGCGCCTCAACAGTCGCACGGGTGATTTCGCCTATTTCCGTTCGCCGGTTAATAATCGCAAAAGGTGCCAGCGGTACGACCGCTTCAGACAGGCTCACACATAGTGCGCGTGCGGCATCGATCATGTCCTGCGTAACGGTTGAATGCCATGCCGGTTGCCAGGACTGGTTTGCGCTTTCTTCCATGCGTTGGTCGAAAAATGCAGGCAGATCGATGATCGACGCGCGCCCCGTACCACCACGAAATGCGACCAGTTCAAGCGTTTCCGCTGCCAGTCGCCGCTCGATACGTTTACCGCCAAGCCGCAGCATCGGATGCTTGACCAGAGCCAGCAATGCCACCGGATCACCGGGATTAAACACGGTTTCGACCATCAAACGCATCAGCGTTGCCGTCTCAATATCGCGCAAGTGACGGCCACCGGAATCATCGGCATCAATGCCGAAGCGGGCAAGCTCACCCACCACGCGCCGCGCCAGATTACGATCCGCCGTCACCAGCGCTGCGGTCTTGTTTTCATCGCTGATCGCATCACGCAATGCGAGCGCCACAGCCAGCGCTTCCTCGCGCTCATTGGCGGTTTCAATCAGATCGATCTTGTTTGCCGATACCTGCAAAGCCTGGGGTTGCATATCCGGGTCATCGATGAGTTCGCTCCACGCATCCGTCGTTTCAGCCGGCCGCAATGCTTCGCTCACCACGCGCTCCAGCACGCGCTTCTTCGCGGGCATATTTTCGATATGTTCGACATCTTGGCGCAGAATGCCGATGGTTTGCAGCAGCTTGTGAAGACCATATTGCGGATGACCGAAGGTGGACGGATTATCATCCGATGCCCCCAGCATGTTCCACGCGGCATCGTCAAGGTCGCGGTCCAAACCGGGCAGAACCACCGCGCCATTGGGTAGCTTTGCGATCATGGACACAAGCTCTGCGGTTGCAGGAATGGAGCCCGTGGACCCTGCCGCGATCACAGGACCTGTGGGTGGATGATCGCGCAGACGCCGCACCTCGCCCCAGATCAACTCGTTGCGGTGGGCCGCCAGATTGGAAAGCTTGCGCTCTTCAAGAATATCCGGCCAGAGTTTTGTAACAATATCGAGAAAGCCGAGCGTGACCTGCCACCAATCCGCCAGATCATCAGGGGCGATGCTCGCAAGCTCGCTCCATTTGGCATTATCGGTTTCGACCTGATCCATCAGACCTGCGAGATCACGCGCAAGCCAGATTGCATCAGAAGTCGTGGCTGGAACCGACACATCCTCGACACCAAACAGCGCCCGCACATGCACAGGCAGGGATTCACGCCACGGACGAATAAGCCGCGCCAGCAATAACAGACGCTCGGCCTTGCCGATCGGCGGATTGAGATCGAAAATTCCCGACGTGCTGGCATTGAAGAACGCTGCATCCTCGTCCACGTCACCGAGCGGTCGTATCGTGGGCAAAATGGCGCTTTTAGCCGGATTCATATCCACAAGGATAGAACGCAATGCGCGTGCTGCGCGCCGCGTCGGCACATAGATCGTGGCATTCGCAAGCGCCAGCGGATCAGCCGCATTGCCCGGAAACCCTTCAATCAAACGGCCTTCCAGAAGCGCTTTTGCAAAGGCTGGCAAAAAGGGAGTACCGGAAGGAATGGAAAACAGTTTAGGCGTTCTCATATCAATTCCTTCTTCACGCCAAAGCGCATCCCGAAACATGTGAAGCGGTTTTCGGGAAAGATGAGCGCCCAAAAGTGCTTAGAGCGCCGATAACACAGCCTCCGCCTCGCCGATTGCTTCTGGTGTTCCCACCGTCAGCCAATGCCCGGTCATTGGCATAGCATACAAACGGCCTGATGCAATCGCCGCATCGAAATAGCGATTAAGCGAGGAAACACCCGGTTCGCTATCTGCAAAAATCCGCGGGTGAATGATTGCGGCACCTGCATAGATGACCGGCTCGCCCGCGACATCACGCAGACGGCGCAAGCGCCCCGCATCATCTGCAACAAAGTCACCCTTGCCTTCAAATCCGGTCGCCTGATCAAGCTTTGCGGTCATGAGAAGGATATCCATGCGGGCATCGTCCCATGCATCACCAAGAGCTGCGATGTTGGGCCTCGCTTCATCGCCAACCCAGAACGTATCCGCATTGAGCACATAGAAGGGCTTGTTTTCAAGCTCAGGCAGCACATTGATGATACCGCCAGCGGAATCGAGCAGCAGATCACGCTCGTCCGAAATCATGATTTCTGGTGAGATCCGATCATTAAGATAGGATATTAATTGGTCGGCTAAGTAATGCACATTGACAATTGCCTTTTCGACGCCAGCATCGGCCAACGCATCAAGCCCCCAATCAATGAGCGGTTTACCGGCAACAGGCACCAGAGGCTTGGGCATGGTTTCAGTGATCGGGCGCATGCGCTTGCCAAGACCTGCTGCTAACATGATCGCTGTATCAGGACGTGTCATTGTTTCTCCAGCAAAGCGAGAGCATCAAACCAGCGCGCTACGGGTGCCATGACCGGATGCTGTAACACGCGGCCAAGATAGTCGTGAATGCGAGGCAGATGAGCGAGATAATGCGGCTTGCCGTCCCGCTCGTCGAGCCGCACGAACAGGCCCAACAGCTTGGTATTGCGCTGTGCACCCATAGCGGCATAGGCCTTGCGGAACGCCTCTTCATCAAAGGCATGACCGAGCTTGCGGCGCTCATCACAATAGGCGTGCAACACTGTTTTTTCGAGTTCCGGCGTAATCGTCACGCGGGCATCGAGCGCCAGAGAAGCCACATCATAGGCAGCAGGCCCAATCATTGCATCCTGAAAATCGATAGTACCGATTTTGTCGACACCTTCGGCATCTTCAAACCAGAACAGGTTTGGTGAGTGATAGTCGCGCAGAAGCAGGCTTTTCTCGCAATCAGCGATATCGGTCAGAACCTCGTCCCATGCCGCCTCATAGGCTGCGACTTCCGCTTCATTGAGCTTGCGCCCCATGATGCGTGGCGCATACCATTGTCCCACGAGGCTCACTTCCATGATCATGGCATCGCGGTCAAAGCGCGCGATGCGATGATCGAGATGGCCGGGAACCGGCGCATGATCTGGCCACTGAACGCCGTGAAGATGCGCAAGAAACCGCCCCGCCGCCTCATAGCGTTCGGCGATTGGTTCACCGGAGGACGCGCGGACGCCTTCTGTTCCCAGATCTTCGAGGATCAGAAGCCCCGCATCAATATCCATTGCGCGCATCGCGGGCACCCGCAAACCCTGCGCTGCAAGCAGACCGTCAATCGCCACGAAAGCCTGTATATTCTCAGCAATATGTGCAAGCTGGCGATAGGATTTTCCATTGCGCAGCGGCGGATCATAAGGCATCGCGGGCGCATTCATCAGAATTTCGACACCATGGGCGCTTGTGATGATCTCATATTTACGCGGGGATGCATCGCCCTGCAAATAGCGGCGCGCGGCCCCTGCCCGGTCGTTGTTTTCAAGGAAGTCGCGGATTTCAAGCGACCGCACCAGGCGCGCAATCGCCGCTTCTGTCCCGCTAATTACAATGCGCCGCCCTGCCCCTTCGTGGGTTAATGTGACGGCAAAGCTTGGCTCCGGCAAAAAACCCTCGGCCTGTTCGGGCCATTCAGACAGCACCACACCATCTTCGAGAAACTCGACAAGTCCCAGCTCATCCAGCTCTTCGCCATGCGAAATGCGATAGAGATCGGCGTGAGCGACCGGGATACGCAAAGCCTCATAGCTTTGCACCAGCGTGAAAGTCGGACTTGGAACTTCAAGGTCCGCATCGTCGGCTATTGCGCGGATGATCGCGCGGGCAAGCGAGGATTTGCCTGCACCAAGATCACCGGACAAGGTGACGAGATCACCTTTCATAAGCGCAAGGGCGAAGTCTTCACCAAAGCGCTGCGTGGCGGTCTCATCGGGCAGGAAAAGCTCAAGACTAGTGATGGGGGTACTGATCGGGGTGCTCATGCAGCACCATTTACCTTATTCGGCAGCAACACGGAAGCTGCGGGCTTCCGATGGGAAGCGACAAATAACAGTGGTTCCAATATCCGCACCTGTTTCGATCTCGACCCGGCCACCATGCAGCTCGACAAAGCTTTTCACGATGGAAAGTCCCAAGCCCACGCCACGCTTGCGTCCGCCATTCTGATAGGCCTGAAAACGCTTGAAAACCGTGTCCAGCACATCGCTCGGCATGCCCGGGCCGTCATCATGCACGGCGAAGACGATATCCGTGCCATCGCGCGCCACTTGAAGCGCGACTGTCGAGCCTTCCGGTGCATAATTGGATGCATTGGACAAAAGATTGAACAGAACCTGCCTTACGCGGTTGGCATCGGCCCTGAACGTCTCGACATCATCGGCAATATCGATATCGAGCCCGATATCATGCTCTTGCAGACGTTCGCTGACGCGCTTTGCAGCAGCGGAGATTTCATCACTCACCGACACATCATCAATATCGAGTTGCATGATACCGGCATCGACCGTCGCAAGATCGAGAATGTCGTTGACGATGGTCAGAAGGACTGCCGACGACGTGCCGATATGGTCGAGATATTCAAGCTGACGCTCGTTGAGCGAGCCGAAGGTTGGCGTTTGCAGCAGCTCGGTAAAGCCGATGATATTGGTCAGCGGTGAGCGCAGCTCATAGGAAACATGCTGCACAAAGTCGTTCTTGATCTGATCGGCAAGCGAAAGCGCTTCGTTCTTTTCCTTCAATGCCCGTTCCACGCGCACCGTATCGGTGACATCGATGAAGGTGAGCATGGTCTGCCCCTTGGGCAGCGGCACCACGGCATAGGAAAGAATAATGCCGTCATCAAGCTCCACCTGCCCCATGCGTCCGTTGCGCTCGTCGAGGAAGCCAGCCACCGAAGAAACAAAATCTTCCCAAAGGCCATCGCCGCCGCGCTGACCGCAAAGCTTGGAGATTGTGGAAATATGGGTGCCTTCAACAGTAATGGCTGCGGGCAGCGACCAGAGATCGGCAAAGGATGGATTGGAAAGGCGCAAACGGCCGTCGGAGCCAAACACCGCAACCGCTTCCGCCAGATGGTCGAGGGTTTCGCCCTGAACCTTGATCAGCGTGTTATAGCGGCCTTCAAGCTCGAACTTTTCGGTCATGTTCTCGAAGAACCAGGTCACGCCGCCTTGCGGATGCGGATTGGCGACAACGCGCATGATACGCGTGTCCGGCAGATGCCACATATGTTCTTCCGGCTCGACCGCGCGGTAGGCGGAAAGCAGGGAATCCTTCCACTTGCGCCATTCCGGCTGCTCCGGCAGCTTGCCTTCAGAGCGAAGCCGATCAAAAAGCAGCGTATTGCTCGGATGCGTTTCGAGCCATGCCGTATCAAGCGACCACAGAGAAACGAAAGCCTGATTGAAGAATTGCAGCTTCATATCCGGATCGAATATAGCCACAGCGGTTGAAAGCTGATCCAGCGTCTCGGCGTGGCTCTTCAAGGTGCGGCTCAGTTCTTCGCGCACCTGTTCCACTTCACTCAAGTCAAATCCGAGGCCAGCAGAGCCTGCCTCAGCACTCACATCGGTGACATCATAGATGCGGCGGTCGCCACGAACCACGGCAGGCAGTTGCTCACGCATGTCCGGTTCGGCAAAGCGGTCGCGTTCCAGACGCTGGCGGGCCTGTGCGCCAAACAGCTCCCGGCCTTCCGAGCTTGCCTGCGTGCCGTCTGCGGCATCCACGGCACGCGCATAGGCACCATTGACCCATTCGATGCGCCCATCGGATCCACGCACCCAGACGGGCTGTTCGATCCGGTCAAGCAGATGACGCAAGAGTGCAAGCTTTTCAGAGAGTTCGCGGTTCTGCGACTGCAGTGCTGCACGCTCCGCCTGCACACCCTGGAGGCTCAAAAAGCGCACGACGGCAAAACTGCCCGACGTGCGGCCATAAACGTCCAGAAGCGTGCCGTTGACGGTTTCAACTGTGAGATCAAAAGCATGGGCCTGCTCGCGCAAAGCTGAAACCGCACGTTCAAGCTCGGTCACAGATTGCGGACGCAGCCAGCGACCAAAGGCCAGAAAATGCGAACGATCCTGCGGCGCACCGCAATCAAACGGCAATTGTCCGACGACATCGGCGCGTGCGCCATGGGCATCCCAGACAACGATCCGCTGATCTTTGAGGTTAAGCAGTGCATCATTGCGCTGTGCCGCCAGCCCCATATCGGACAGACGCGAACGCAATTCATTGTTTTCATTGGCGATCTTGGAACGATCGCGGATCAGCCAGCCAGCGGATAAAAGGGCAGCCCCCATGGCGCCCAGAAAAATCGAAAACTGGATGACTTCAAAAGCACCGACGCTGCCACCAAATGGCAGGTCTATGCGCGTGGAATTCTCCGCACCTTGTGCAAATGCCGCCGGAGCCGCCGCAACAAGTGCGGCAAAGGAAACTGTTGCCTTGAGGATGACCCGTTTGAGAGGGCTGAAGCGCATTCCGGAAAGTGTGAAACGGTTTTGGGAAAAGATGCGCATTAAAACAGAGGGATAGAGGGGTTCTGACGTCTCGGTTTCAACTGAAACCGCTCTGGAGCCGAGCGAAAGCGAACCTTTCAGGTGTCTGCCTGCGCTGAATGCGGATTTGCTCCGCACGCTCCCCGATGAGCCGACCACTGGCATATTTCCCTTGTCTCCGCCACCGGCAGCGCCACCCGAAAGCAAGGCCGCCATATTTCAAACACTGCAACTACAACCTCTGTTCAAGCTTTCCGTATCGCCACAATACAAACCGCTTAAACCAGCAAGGCCAAACATGTTTCGAGGGTGAATAGGTCGCCCGTCTTTTGCCCTAACCGGCAAAACACGCCCAACGCAAACACTCGTCAAAACACATTGATTCGTCTTCACAATACCCTTACCGCGAATCCACGTGAAGCGTGTTACGTGTAAAAATAAAGACCGGGCAACCTGATGCTGCCCGGCCTACAACATGTAGCAGTATGGTTAACGGGTAATTAATACCTGTAGTGTTCCGACTTGAATGGGCCCTGTGGAGTGACACCGATATAAGCGGCCTGTTCCTCAGAAAGCACAGTCAGCTTCGCGCCAAGCTTGTCGAGATGCAGACGGGCAACCTTTTCGTCGAGATGCTTAGGCAGGACATAGACCTCATTCTTGTACTGATCTGTACGCGTGAAGAGTTCGATCTGACCGAGCACCTGATTGGTGAAGGAGGCCGACATAACGAAGCTTGGATGGCCCGTTGCGTTGCCGAGATTGAGCAGGCGACCTTCCGAAAGAAGGATGATGCGCTTGCCGTCCGGGAACTCAACCAGATCAACCTGTGGCTTCACGTTGGTCCACTTGAGGTTACGAAGACCTGCAACCTGAATTTCATTGTCGAAGTGACCGATATTGCCAACAATGGCCATATCCTTCAGCTTACGCATATGATCAAGCGTGATCACGTCCTTGTTGCCGGTCGTCGAAATCACGATATCGGCAGTCGAAGCCGCGTCATCAAGTGTTACGACCTCAAAGCCGTCCATAGCAGCCTGAAGCGCGCAGATCGGATCGACTTCCGTGACCTTGACGCGAGCGCCAGCACCGGCGAGCGATGCAGCCGAGCCTTTGCCAACGTCGCCATAACCGCAAACGACGGCGACCTTGCCAGCCATCATGACGTCCGTGCCGCGACGGATGCCGTCAACCAGCGATTCCTTGCAGCCATACTTGTTGTCGAACTTCGACTTGGTGACGCTGTCATTGACGTTGATTGCCGGGAAGGGC
>Ga0308158_10003891_pt1 | contig 12830 bp, 10 predicted proteins | sample PhyBR2_FD_201038 | JGI IMG/M metagenome (GOLD analysis project Ga0308158, IMG submission 201038) | Phyllosphere microbial communities from UC Gill Tract Community Farm, Albany, California, United States - DLSLB.R2 | ecosystem: Host-associated > Plants > Phyllosphere > Unclassified | place: USA...
TACCTCCAGCTGATCGGAGGGCAGTTCGCCACGCATCCCGGAAAGCACCCGGATGAGCGTCATGGCGAGCAGTCGGACAACTATCTCCCGTACACGGTGGAGATCACCGATCTCGGCCGCCGGCATGAGATCACCGCCGGGATCGAGGACTTCCCCCTCACCACGGAGCAGTACTGGGTGCTGCACGACGACCTGATCGATGTGCTCGCCACCACGACCCATCCCGTTCAGCCATACCACCCCTGGCACCGGCCGATCACCTCGCCCGCGGTGTGGACACGGGACTGGGGGCGGGGGCGGATCTTCGTGGCAACGCCGGGCCATTCCGTCGACGTGCTGCAGGACCCGAACGTGCGCACCATCATCGAGCGGGGGATGCTGTGGGCCAGCCGCTGAATGTGGGCATCATCGGGTGCGGGAGCATCGTCGCCCAGTACCTGGCGACGTTCGCCCGCCTGGAGACCGTGCGATTGGTCGCCGTCGCCGATCTGATGATCGAGCGCGCGACGGCGGTGGCCGCAGAGGTTCCGGGCGTGCGTGCTCTCAGCATCGACGAGCTCCTCACCGATCCGGAGATCTCCCTCGTGGTCAACCTCACCATTCCGCTCGCGCATGCGGAAGTGTCGGAGCGGATCATCGCCGCGGGCAAGGACGTCTACAGCGAGAAGCCGCTCGCTGCCGACGGCGCTGCCGGTGCGGGGGTGCTGCGTGCGGCTGAGGACGCCGGCCGATGGGTGGGCTGTGCGCCCGACACCGTGCTCGGGACCGGTGTCCAGACGGCGCGGCGCGTGATCGAGGACGGACGCATCGGGCGGCCCATCGCTGCGACCGCGACGATGGTGACGCCGGGACACGAGCGGTGGCATCCGAACCCTGACTTCTACTACCTGCCCGGCGGTGGTCCGCTGCTGGACATGGGCCCCTACTACGTCAGCGCCCTCATCCATCTGCTGGGCCCGGTGGTGAGCGTGACCGGATCGGCCAGTCGCATGCGTCACGAGCGGGTGATCGGCTCGGGGGAGCGGGCGGGCGAGCGTGTCCCGGTCGAGATCGACACGCACATCACGGGAGTGCTGGAGCACGCGTCGGGTGCGCTGTCGACCCTCGTCATGTCGTTCGATGCGGTGGCCACGCGCTCGGCCAACGTCGAGGTGCACGGCGAAAGCGGATCGATGGTGGTACCCGATCCCAACACCTTCGGCGGCGACGTGCTGGTGCGTTCGCTCACCGACGCGGACTGGATCGTGCAGGAGCCCTCCGCCGGGTACATCGATGCCGGCCGCGGCGTGGGCATCCACGACCGGGCGATCGCCGGTGACGATGCCCGGGCCTCGGGGGAGGTGGGCTATCACGCCCTCGACGTCATGGAGTCCGTGCTGCGCGCTGCCGCCACCCGCGCGGCGGTCCCGGTGGCGTCGACCTGCGTGGTGCCCGCGCGGGTGGAGCTGCAGTCACTCTGATCCGCTGCACGCACAAGGCTGCAATCCGTGGAGGATTGCAGCCTTGTGCGTGCTGTGAAACGGGTCAGGCGACGCCGAACGCCGCCTCGATCGGACCGCGGGCGAAGTAGATCACGAAGCCGATGGCCACCACCCACAGCAGCGGGTGGATGGTCTTGGCCTTCTTCGACAGCGCGTTGACGACGACCCAGCTGACGAAGCCGGCACCGATGCCGTTGGCGATCGAGTAGGTCATCGGCATGACGGTGACGGTGAGGAACACCGGCAGCAGCACGCGGAAGTCGGCGAAGTCGATGTTCTTGATCTGCGAGAGCATCATCGCGCCGACCAGCACCAGCGCCGCCGAGGCGACCGCGCCGGGAACCAGGGAGGTCAGCGGGGTGAAGAACATCGCCAGCAGGAACAGCAGACCCGTGAACGACGTGGCAAGACCCGTGCGGGCGCCCTCGCCGATGCCGGCGCTGGATTCGACGAACACCGTCGCGGAGGAGGAGGACGTGCCACCACCGACGATCGCACCGACACCCTCGACGACCAGCGCCGACTTGATGCGAGGGAAGTCGCCCTTCTCATCGGCCAGGTTCGCCTCGCGGGCGAGGCCGGTCATCGTGCCCATGGCGTCGAAGAAGTTCGAGAACACCAGCGTGAAGACGATCATCACGAGCGCAACGACGCTGACCTTGCCAAGGTCGAAGCCGAAGTCGACCTTGCCGACGAGGCTCAAGTCGGGAAGGCTCACGATGCTGCCGGAGAAGGAGAACAGATCCTGCGGCCAGATGAGGTTGACGATGGCGGCGACGACGGTGCCGCCCACGAGGGCGATGAGGATCGCGCCCTTGACCTTCAGTGCGATGAGGACGCCGCCGATGAGGACCGTGAGGACGAACAGCAGGGTGGCGACGGAGGCGACGGATCCGCTCACGCCGAGGTCCACCGGGGGAGACGGGTTCCCGGTCGCCGTGACGAAGCCGGCGTTGACGAAGCCGATGAACGCGATGAACAGGCCGATGCCGACCGTGATGGCGAGCTTCAGCTGCACCGGCACCGCGTCGAAGATCATCTTCCGCAGCCCGGTGGCGGCGAGCAGCACGATCACCACACCGTTGATGATCACCAGCGCCATCGCTTCGGGCCAGGAGACCTGCCCGACGACGGAGAACGCGAGGAATGCGTTGATGCCGAGACCGGCGGCGAAGGCGAACGGGAGGCGGGTGACGATGCCGAACAGGAGGGTCATCACACCGGCGGTGAGTGCGGTGGCCGCAGCGACCGCCGGGCCGGCCAGCGTGTTGCCGTCGACGTCGGGGGTCGACAGGATGATCGGGTTCAGGATCACGATGTACGCCATCGTCACGAAGGTGACGAGACCACCGCGGAGCTCTGCTCCGACGGTGGATCCGCGTTCGGTGATGTGGAAGAAGCGATCGAGTGCGGTGGTGGGCTGGGCTGGCGCCGTGGCCATGGGGCTCCTCATACGTGTCAGGGTGGGGGTGAGGCGCGTATCCTCCGGAGTGGAGGTACGATATGCCACTCTCAGGAATTTACCAGCCAGGACGATACGAATGGTCGCGCAAGCAGGCCGAGGAGTACGAAGCGTCGAACGGCGCCGATGCCGCGGACATGCAGGGCAAGCCGATCATCGTGCTGACAACCCTCGGGGCTCGCTCGGGAGCGCTGCGCAAGACGGCGCTCATGCGTGTCGAACATGACGGCCGCTACGTCGTGGTCGCATCCAAGGGCGGGGCGCCGGACAACCCCGCGTGGTACTGGAACATCCGCAAGAACCCGCATGTCGAGCTGCAGGACGGTTCGGACAAGCGTGACTACATGGCGCGCGAGCTGGACGGAGCGGAGCGCGAGGAGTGGTGGGCACGGGCGTGCCAGGCGTGGCCTCCCTACGCCGAGTACCAGACCAAGACGGACCGTCTCATCCCGTTGTTCGTGCTGGAGCCCGTCGCCGCGGAGTGACGGCACCGCTGGAGGTCGCTGAGAACTGACGGGACGGCGGCGCGGGAGCAGCGGCGCTCCCCGCGTGCGCGGGTATGGTCGGAAGGCCATGCACCGCCTCACTGTCGCCCTCCTCGCCGCCTTCGACGCGATCGTCGCTGCCGCCGTGGGGCTGGTGGTCGTCGGAGCGCCGCTGGCGCTGTTCTGGGCAACCGCAGCGGATGCGTCCTGGGCGGGGCTCTGGCCGCTGATCGCGAAGATCTGGCAGCTCGGCGGGCTGGTGCCGGTGACACTCTCGCTGCCGGAGCCGCTCCTCACCGCGCTCGGTGTCGCACCGGATGCCGGTGGTTTCATCATCTCCCTGGCTCCCCTGGCCCTGACCGCGTTCGTGGCGATCTTCGCCGCCCGTTCGGGAGTGCGCGCGATGCGGGCGGGCGCGGGCCTGGCCGGTGTGCTCTCCGGTGCGGCGGTGTACACCGCGGTCGCGGTCATCGTGCAGCTCACCTCTGCGGCACCGCTCGCTCACACCATCACGTGGCAGGCCATCCTCCATCCGGCCCTGCTCTACACCGTGCCCGCGGCCCTCGGCGCGCTCGTCGTCGCCTGGCGTGACGGGGATCGTGGCCTCGTCGACTGGGTGCATGACATCGTCGACGAGAGCCCGGTGCAGTGGAGCGAGCTGCCAGCGCTGGCCGCGCGCGGGATCGCCATCGCCTGCGTATCGCTGGTGGGCGCCGGGGCGCTCGCCGTGCTCGTGTCGGTCGTGCTCCGAGGCGGGGAGATGATCTCCCTGTTCCAGTCCGCCCGGGTGGATGTGTGGGGTGCGGTGCTGATCGCGCTGGCGTCGGCCGCCTACCTTCCCACACTCATCACCTGGGCCGTCGCCTGGCTGAGCGGTGCGGGTATCACGGTGGGCGTGGGCTCCACGCTGACCCCGGCCGCCGTCCATCTGGGAGTGGTCCCCGCTCTGCCGCCGCTGGGCCTCCTGCCGAGCGGCGGAGCGCCGCTGATGCTCGTCGTGGTCATCGTGCCCGTCGCCGTCGGAGCGCTGGCCGGCTGGGTCCTGCGCTCCGGTTTCGTCGCCGTGCTGGGCGATGACGAACCGCTCCTGCCTCGCGTCGTGCTGAGTGTGAGCGTGGCGGCCGGAGCCGCCGGGTTCGCGGCCATCGCCAGCGCACTCGCGCGTGGGGGGATCGGGCCGGGACGACTGGCCGAGCTCGGACCGAACCCCGGTCTCGTCGCGCTCGCCATCGGCGCGGAGGTCCTCGTCGGCGCCGCGATCCTGCTGCTGTCGCCGCGGCGTCGTCGCGACGAGTTCTGAGCGTCGCTCGCTCGGTAGGGCGCTCTTCCGAGCGCCAGTAGACTGTTGGCGTGCTGTCGGCTGTCGTGCTCATCTCGGGAACCGGATCGAACCTGCGTGCGCTGCTGGAGGCAGCGAGCGTCGCGGACTATCCGGTGCGTATCGTCGCGGTCGGCGCGGATCGGGAGGCGGAGGGCCTCGCCCACGCCGAGGCCTTCGGCGTCCCGACCTTCGTGGTCCCGTGGCGCGGCAAGGAAGAACGAGTCGCGTGGGGCGACGAGCTCCTTCACCAGCTCGAGGTGTGGAATCCCGACATCGTCGTGCTCTCAGGATTGATGAAGTTGCTGCCGCCGGCCGTCGTCGCCCGCTTCTCGCCGCGCATCATCAACACCCACCCCGCCTACCTCCCCGAATTCCCGGGTGCTCACGGCGTGCGCGACGCGCTCGCGGCCGGAGCCACCGAGACCGGTGCCAGCGTGATCGTGGTCGACGACGGCGTCGACGCGGGCCCGATCCTCGCCCAGCGCCGCGTTCCGGTGCTGCCCGGAGACGACGAAGCCACGCTGCACGAGCGAATCAAGCCTGTCGAGCGGGAGCTTCTCATCGACGTCGTCCGCCGTATCGCGACGGGTGAGATCGACCTCGCCGCTCCCGCGCACCCCTGACCGCGCACCGACCCCCACCTGGAAAGAGGAACCATGGCCGGCCACAGCCACGACCCCGCCGACTACCGGGAGCGCGACGTCGTCCCCGTCCGCCGCGCGCTCATCTCCGTGAGCGACAAGTCCGGACTGCTGGAGCTGGCTGCCGCCCTCTCCGCAGCCGGCGTGGAGATCGTCTCCACCGGATCCACTGCCGCAACCATCCGCGATGCGGGGCACGTGGTCACGGACGTCGCCAGCATCACCGGTTTCCCGGAGATGCTGGATGGCCGGGTGAAGACTCTCCACCCCAACGTGCACGGCGGACTTCTGGCGGATCTTCGTCTTGAGGATCACGAGCGTCAGCTCGCCGACTTCGACATCCGCCCGTTCGAGCTGGTCGTGGTGAACCTGTACCCGTTCGTGGAGACCGTCGCCTCCGGCGCGCAGGGCGACGCCGTGGTGGAGCAGATCGACATCGGCGGTCCTGCGATGGTCCGGGCGTCCGCGAAGAACTACGCCAACGTCGCGATCGTGGTCTCCCCGTCGTCGTATCCCTCGATCATCGACGCGGTGACCGCCGGTGGGACGTCTCTCACGCAGCGCCGCGAGCTGGCGGCTCGCGCGTTCTCGCACACCGCGTCCTATGACGCCGCGGTGGCCGCGTGGTTCTCGGGCGAGACGCTGGGGGAGGGCATCGAGCTTCCGGAGCACCTCACCATCCAGGCCGAGCGTCTGAACACGCTGCGCTACGGCGAGAACTCGCACCAGCGCGCCGCGATCTACACTCGCCAGGGCGGACGCGGTATCGCACAGGCCACGCAGCTGCAGGGCAAGGAGATGTCCTACAACAACTACGTCGACGCGGACGCCGCTCTCCGCGCCGCGTACGACATGGTCAAGCCCGCCGTCGCCATCATCAAGCACGCCAACCCGTGCGGCATCGCCGTAGCTGCACCCAACGCGCTCGACCCGATCGCCTCGGCGCACTTGCGCGCACACGAGTGTGACCCGGTGTCCGCCTACGGCGGTGTGATCGCCGCGAACGGCACCGTGACGCTGAAGATGGCGGAGAACCTCGCCGACATCTTCACCGAGGTGATCGTGGCGCCCTCCTACGAGCCCGCCGCGCTGGAGGCCTTCAGCCGCAAGAAGAACCTGCGCGTGCTGCAGCTTCCCGCGGACTGGCAACAGGAGGAGATGGACGTGCGTCTGGTCTCCGGTGGACTGCTGCTGCAGGACGCCGACCGGTTCCCGTCCGACATCCTGTCGGTGGCGGAGAACTGGGAGCTGGTCTCGGGTGAGCGCCCGGCAGAGGAGGAGATGGAGAATCTCATCTTCGCCTGGAAGACCTGCCGCGCTGTCAAGAGCAACGCCATCGTGCTGGCGAAGAACCTCGCCACGGTCGGCGTGGGCATGGGCCAGGTCAACCGCGTCGACTCCTGCCGTCTGGCCGTGGAGCGTGCGGGCGAGCGCGCCGCCGGCTCTGTGGCTGCGTCCGACGCGTTCTTCCCCTTCGCCGATGGCCCGCAGGTGCTCATCGACGCCGGTATCTCCGCCATCATCCAGCCGGGTGGTTCGGTGCGCGATCCCGAGGTCATCGCTGCGGCACAGGCCGCGAACGTGACGATGTTCTTCACGGGCGAGCGCCACTTCTTCCACTGAGTCGCCGTCACTCGGACGACGATGGCCGCGGTGCGTGACGCACCGCGGCCATCGTGGTCTGCGGGGCAGAGCCTCTGGATCAGACGCGTGTTGCGATGATGCGGAACCGCCGCTGGGTGATCTCGATCGGGCGAAGCGCAGCGAGCGCATGCAGCTGGTCCTCATGATCACGCACCTCGAAGTCGGGCACATCCCACGGGACCATGGCGAGGTACTCGACGAGTGTGCCGATGTCGCGGAAGCGCATCCTTCCGATCCAGTCATCGGCGCGATCGATGCGGAAACCGGCCGTGGAGAGCTCGGCCGTCAGGTTGTCCAGAGTCACGTGATCGTAGAGCCCGTCGCCGCCGAACCACGCGCGCAGCTGCTCACCGTCTCGGCCGTCGACCTGCTGGGTGAGCAGACGACCGCCGGGACGGAGCACTCGAGCGAATTCGCCGGCGTCCACGGCCTCGTGGCGATTGAGCAGCAGGTCCTGCGAGGCGTTGGGGAGCGGCAGGCGTTCTCCGCATTCCGGATCATAGGAGAGCACCTCGATGCCGTGCGGCGCGAGTGCGTCGCGGGCGAGCGGCTGGTTGTCCTCCCATCCTTCCGTGGCGATGATCGTGCCGTGCCGGTCGCCGATGGCGGCGAGGTGGGTGAGGAGACGCTCACCCCCGCCGGTGCCGACGTCGACGGCGTTCTTGCTGGAGCGCAATGCGGCGCGCACCTCGTCGTCGAAGTCCCACGGTGGGTCGTCCGCGTCGAGCCGTCCGTCGAAGGCGGCGAAATCCCACCCGGACATAGCCGATCGGTGATGCAGCTGCGCGAGCCACGGAATGAGTTGCGGATCTCGTGCAGTCACGGGCGGCCGTAGGTCTCGAGCAGTCGCAACCACACCTCGCTGACGGTGGGATACGAGGGGACGGCGTGCCACAACCGTGCCAGCGGCACCTCGCCCACGACGGCGATGGTGGCGGCGTGAACCATCTCCTCGACCCCCGGGCCGATGAGCGTGGCGCCGATGACGACTCCGCGATCTTCGTCCACGATCATCCGGGCGTGACCCGCGTAGCCGTCCGCGAAGGTGGCGGCGCCGGCGACGGAGCCCAGATCGTAGTCGACGACCCGCGTGCGCAGGCCGGCAGCGTCGGCCTCATGGGCGGTGCGGCCCACCGATCCCACCGGAGGGTGGCTGAAGACCACCTGCGGCACCGCCGTGTGGTCGGCAGTGGCCACGTGTACGCCCCAGGCAGAGTCGTCCACCGGCCGGCCGTGGGCGCGCGCGGCGATGACGTCACCGGCGGCGCGGGCCTGGTACTTCCCCTGGTGGGTGAGCAGCGCCCGGTGGTTGACGTCTCCCACGGCATAGAGCCAGTTGGTATCGGGAACGCGCATGGTGTCATCGACGGAGATCCAGTCGTCATCGTTCACACCGGACAGCCCCAGCGCGGTGAGGCCGAGGTCGGATGTGCGCGGGCGGCGTCCCGTGGCGACGAGAACCTCTTCCGAGGTGATCTCCGAACCGTCCGTGAGGACGACCGTTCGGCCCTCCACGCCGAGGTGGGCAGACGCGGGACGTGAATCCGCGAACACGACGCCGGACTCGCGCAGCGATGCGGCGACGCGCTCGCTCACGAACGGCTCCATCCGGGGAAGGACTCCGGAGGGGGCGATCATGGTGACCTGCGACCCGAGCGCCGCATAGAGCGTTGCCATCTCGACTCCCACGACGCCGCCACCGATGACCGTGAGCGATGCCGGAACATGATCGGCGGAGGTTGCCTCCCGACTGGTCCAGGGTGAGATCTCGGGCAGCCCCGGGATATCCGGGATGAGCGCACTCGTCCCCGTGCACACGGCAACGGCATGGCGCGCTGTCAGGACGGTGATGGTCCCGTCGTCGGCGGTGACCGTGACCTCCTTCACCGCGCTGATGCGGCCGTGACCCCGCACGAGGTCGATACCGGCCGAGCCCAACCACTCGACCTGCCCGGCGTCATCCCAGTCGTGCGTGAAGTCGGTGCGACGGCGCAGCACCGCGGCGATGTCGACATCACCGGTGACGGCCTCAGCCGCCCCGGCGACGGAGCGCGCCGCTGCCAGGGCCTCGGTCGGACGCAGCAGCGCTTTGGACGGCATGCACGCCCAGTAGGAGCACTCGCCGCCCACCAGCTCTGCCTCGACGATGACGGCGGTCAGGCCGCCCTGTACGGCTCGATCGGCGACGTTCTCGCCGACGGGCCCTGCCCCGATCACAATGACGTCATATTCCTGCGCGCTCATGGGTACACGCTATGCCGGGCCACCGACACCGCGATACCCCATTCCCACAGGCTCCGCCCTCACCCTCCCCGTGTCACTACCCCACGAAACGCTCGCATCGCGATGTCCGATTTCCGCGAGCCGATGTCGGATGCCGGTGTCAGGATGGAGCCATGAGCCCGAACCTGACATTCGATGAGAGGTACCGTGCGATCAGCTCGCGGGATGTCCGATTCGACGGGCAGTTCGTCACCGTGGTCCACTCCACCGGCATCTACTGCCGTCCGTCGTGCCCGGCGCGAACTCCCAAACCGGAGAACGTGTCGTTCCTGCCGACCTCGGCGGCAGCCCACGAGGCGGGCTTCCGTGCCTGCAAGCGGTGCCTCCCGGAGGCAGCGCCGGGCTCTCCCGAGTGGGACCTTCGCGGCGACGTCACCGGTCGTGCGATGCGGCTCATCGCGGACGGCGTCGTCGAACGTGAGGGCGTGGCGGGACTGGCGTCCCGACTCGGCTACTCCTCACGGCATCTGACTCGCGTTCTCACCGAACAGCTCGGCGCCGGCCCGCTGGCGCTGGCACGAGCGCACCGCGCCCACACCGCTCGCATGCTCCTCGTCGGCACCGACCTCTCCGCCGCGGACGTCGCGTTCTCGGCGGGCTTCGCGAGCGTTCGCCAGTTCAACGACACCATTCGCGAGGTCTTCGACCTCACACCCACGGCGCTGCGGGCCCGGCGGCGCACCCGGGAGAGCACGGAGGGCGGCCGCATCGATCTGATGCTGCCGTATCGCGCTCCGTTCGATCCGGATGGCGTGTTCGCCTGGATGGCGGCACGAGCCCTGCCGGGCACCGAGGCGGCGGGTCCGGACGGCTTCGAGCGCACGCTCCGCCTGCCCGGTGGCCCCGCCTGGTTCCGGGTGGCGCGCGCCGATGATGACCGTCTGCGCCTCTCGGTGCGGCTGAGCGCCCTCGGCGATCTGAGCAGCGTGGTGGCACGTGCGCGGCGCATGTTCGACCTGGACGCGGATCCTGCGGCCATCGACGAGTCCCTGGGGGCGATTGCGGAGCTCGCACCGCTGGTTCGCGCCGTCCCGGGCATCCGGGTGCCGGGCACAGCGGACCCGCACGAGATGCTGATCCGGGCGATGATCGGACAGCAGATTTCCGTGCCGGCCGCCCGCACCCACCTCACCCGATTGGTCGATGCGCTGGGCGAGGAGACCGACATCGCGGGCGAGGGTGGTCCGCGGCGGCTCTTTCCGACGATGTCGGCGATCGCCGAGCGCGGTGCCGAGGTGCTGCGCGGACCCGCCGCGCGGATCCGCGCGATCACCGGTGCAGCCGCGGCCATAGCCGCAGGGGATCTGCAGCTCACCAGCGGGGATGACTCCGAGGACCAGCGGCGGCGCCTGTTGGCGCTGCCAGGAGTCGGACCGTGGACCGCGGACTACGTGCGCATGCGGGTGGTCGGCGATCCCGATGTCTTCCTCCCGGGTGACGTAGCAGTCCGTCAGGGCGGCGCCCGCGCCGGGCTCCCCGCCGACGCCGCGGGTCTCGACAGCTGGGCCCGCCGAGCCTCTCCCTGGCGTTCGTACCTCACCGCGCACCTCTGGCGCGCCCTCTCCACTCCTGTTCACCACACCACTCCGCTCACCGGGGAAGGACGATCATGACCGCCACCAGCGCAGTTGTTCAATTCATTGAGACGGCAGACGGGCCGTTCGGCATCCTCACGGATGAAGACGGCGCGGTGATCGCGTCGGGCTGGACTGATGATCCGACCTCGCTGGTCGACCGGCTCCGCCCGCAGGATCGCCCCGGGGATATCCGGTCGGGGGAGACATCCGCCGGTGATGCCGTGAGGGCCTTCTACGACGGCGACATCGAACCGATCATGTCCGTCGCCGTGCGCCAGCGAGGCACCGAGATGCAGCGAGCCGGATGGGAGGCGCTGCGACGCATCACCCCGGGCTCACCCCTGTCCTACGCCGAGTTCGCCGCGGCGCTCGGCAGCCCCACCGCGGTTCGCGCGGCGGCCTCGGTGTGCGCCCGCAACGCGGTCGCGCTCTTCGTTCCCTGCCACCGGGTGCTGCGCACCGACGGAACGCTCGGCGGTTTCGCCTGGGGCACCGAGGTGAAGCGCTCCCTCCTCGCCCGCGAGGCAGCCGCATAGCTCCACACCTCGCCGAGGTTACGCGCGTACGGGAACCTGCGCCTGCCGTCCGAGGGGCCCATGGTGCGCACATGACCCACGCCCACCAGAACGGGAAGCCTGTCGCGCCGCGAGGAAAACCGGGAAGAAAACAACACTTGCGGTCAGGGAACTCTCAGCATAGTCTGGAGGGCTGTCGCGTCGACCGGCGTGACATCCCGTGAGCTCCAGGAGGCCGCAATGAACGAGACCGCTCTCACCACGCTTGTTGCCGCCTTTGTGCCCGCGGGGATCGCGACGCCCACGTTCGGTTAGAACCGCGTCGCCGCATCTCCGTCGCGGCTATCCGCATCACCGGTAGCACCGGTCATTCGCGCTTTCGCGCGCTTTCATCTCTCGATCTCGACGTCCCTCAAGGATCATGTCTTCTTCCGCGCACTCTGCTGAACGTCTGTCAACCCCGCGCGCACTCGCGCGCCTGATTCCTTATGTCAAGCCGGTCGCCGGCCGCCTGGTCGGCGGCGCGATCAGCGCCCTCGTCGGCGCGGTGATCGCGCTGCTCATTCCCATCGCCCTCGAGAGCATCGTGCAGGGCCCGGTCGCCGGTGGCGACACCGTCGGCATCATCGTCGGCGCCATCGTCGTGCTCGTCCTCGGCCTCGGTGAAGCAGCGATGGTGTGGTTGCGCCGCTGGTTCGTGCTGGATCCCTCCATGGGCGTCGAGTACGCCATGCGCACCGACTTCTATTCCAAGCTGCAGCGTCTGCCGGTCGCATTCCATGACCGCTGGCAGTCCGGTCAGCTGCTCAGCCGCATGATGCAGGACATCGGCCTCATCCGCCGATGGCTGGCGTTCGGGCTCATCCTGCTCGTCGTCAACATGCTGACCATCGTGATCGGCACGGTGCTGCTGTTCCGCTGGCACTGGATGCTCGGCGTGATCTTCCTCGTGTGTTCCCTGCCGCTGTGGGTGCAGGGCTACCTGTTCGATCGCAAGTACGGTGAGCTGTCCCGTCTCAGCCAGGACCAGGCCGGCGACCTGGCGACCAGCGTCGAGGAGAGCGTCCACGGCATCCGGGTGCTGAAGGCGTTCGGTCGCGGCAAGCACGCGCTCGGCAAGTTCGCCGGTCAAGCCGAAACCCTTCGCCAGACCGAGTTGCGCAAGGCCAAGGCCGACGGGAACATCTGGTTCTGGCTCGTGCTGATGCCCAACATCGCCTTCGGCATCAGCCTGCTGGCGGGGATCTGGCTGCGCAGCCAGGGAGCCATCAGCGTTCCGGAGCTCTTCGCGTTCTTCGCCATGGCAGCCGTGCTGCGGTGGCCGATCGAGTCGATCGGCTTCCTGTTCTCCTTCCTACTGGATGCGCGAACCGCCACGGACCGTGTGTTCGAGGTGTACGACGAGCTGGACACGATCACCG
>Ga0308158_10003894_pt1 | contig 12824 bp, 11 predicted proteins | sample PhyBR2_FD_201038 | JGI IMG/M metagenome (GOLD analysis project Ga0308158, IMG submission 201038) | Phyllosphere microbial communities from UC Gill Tract Community Farm, Albany, California, United States - DLSLB.R2 | ecosystem: Host-associated > Plants > Phyllosphere > Unclassified | place: USA...
GCGACGCCGTCGCAGCTGATCGTCGATCTCGGCATGCCCCGGAACGTCTCCCCCGACGTCGCCGAGGTCCCCGGCGTCGCCCTGCTGGATCTGGAGACCATCCGTCTGCACGCGCCTCTCGAGGAGCTGCAGGCCACCGACGCCGCGCGATCGATCGTGCGCGCGGCGGCCGCGACCTTCCACGAGGTCGGCGCCCGCGAGAGCGTCACGCCGGCGGTCGTCGCCCTCCGCGGCCACATCTTCGGCCTGCTCGAGGCGGAGATCGAGCGCGCCCGGCGTCGCGGCGACGACGGCGGCCACGTCGAACAGGCGATGCGTCACCTCGCCGGCGTGCTTCTGCACACCCCGACGAGCCGCGCGCACGAGCTCGCGGCGCAGGGCCGCGGTTCCGAGTTCATCGCCGCGGTCGAGACCCTGTACGGCCTGACCGCGGCACCCGCCGCCCAGCAGGACGACGCCGCCACGGCCTGACCCGGCCGCCCTCGCCCTCGCCGGGCGCGGTTAGCCTGGGACGATGCGCGACGTGACAGACGAAGGACCGTTCTTCCACGGCACCAAGGCGGATCTGCAGCCGGGCGACCTCCTGACGGCGGGGTTCCGCTCGAACTACCGGCCCGAGATCGTGATGAACCACATCTACTTCACCGCGCTGCGCGACGGCGCCGGTCTCGCGGCGGAGCTGGCCGCGGGCGATGCGGCGCCCCGCGTGTACCTGGTCGAGCCGACCGGGCCGTTCGAGGACGATCCGAACGTCACCGACAAGAAGTTCCCCGGCAATCCCACGCGTTCGTACCGCAGCACCGAGCCCCTGCGCGTGGTCGCCGAGGTCGACGACTGGACGCGGCTGACGCCGGAGGCGCTGCAGGAGTGGCGCGATCGACTCGCCGCCGTCCTCGAAGACGAGCGCGGCGAGATCATCAACTAGCGGAAGCGATCACGCCGCTTCGCGCCGGATAGGCCGCGCACCACTCGTCGTCCGCCAGCCCCGCCGCCGCGCAATTCGCGTTTTCTTGCCTAGTGTCGAGAATTGCCGCTTTCGACCCTTCCGTGCGCGGCGCCCGATCGCGCACTCGGGTGTTCTTCGGCGCATATCACTGCGTTGACAGTGTGCGAGCTTCTGCCGCGCATTGCGCAAGTCGGGCAGCGCCGCGGAGCCTTTGGAGACCCGCCGACATCGCCTCGGAGCGCCCGGACCACTCCCCCCTCACTGGCACTTCGCGAGAGAATTCCCCCCTCTCCCGCAATGTCGCGAAATTGCGTAGAAACGTCGTTGCCTGCTGCTCTGAGCATTATCAGTGCGTCAAATCGGATCATTGTTCGTGACGTACGTAATAGGCGAGATCAGGCATTGTCTCCACAGCGGTGAGACTTCTCACCGCCCCGATCCGTTGGGGCCTTTCTCGAAATCCGAAAAGTGGAGTCAGCAATGCCCAAAGATCAACAAACCGAGACGCTGCCGCGTCGCGGCATCCAGCGCCGCACGGTCATCAAGGGGGCGGCCTGGTCGGTGCCTGTCGTCGCCGCCGCCGTGGCGGTGCCGAACGCCTCCGCCTCCCCCACCGCTCCGTGTTCCGTTGCCGTTCCGGCGTGGACCGCATGGAGCGACGGCGCCACGGGAGCCTTCACAGAGGGCACCTGCGGTCGCCCCCAGCCGGAGGCGAACGGTCAGTGGTGGCAGTGGTGCGATGCGACGGAGACCTCGGACTACACCACTTTCAAATGCGCGACGGTGTCGATGGTCGCCGGCCAGACGTACTCGATCACCTTCACGACCCAGGCCAACAGCGGGATCCCGACACCGAACTCCCCTGCGAACCTCGTGCTGACGATCGACGGGTCTCCGCTGTGGGCCGGCTACACGGTCGGCTCGACCGGGGCGAGCGCAGATCCTGGAGGCGCCAACAGCCACCGGCTCACGACGGCGACCAACGGCAGCAACCGCACGGACCAGACATGGACCGTCTTCTACACCGCGAACACGACCGGCGACGTGCTGCTCTGCTACACCTGGACGGCGTACCAGCGAACGGCCGCGAACGGCGACACGTCGACGGACGACATCGGGACGTCGCTGCCGGTGATCACCTGCAACTAGGCGCGGCAACGCCCGCGGCGTTCGCGCGCATCCGGGAGGCGGCGTGACGGCATCCGGGCCACACGGGCAGCCGGCCTCGCCGTGCCGGGCTCACGCAGAAGTCGCGCGTGGGCCCGGCCACCGTCCCGCGGTCCGCGACGCCGACGCCGCCGGCACCGGCACCGGCACCGGCACCGGCACCGGCGAATTCAGCCGGCGTTGAAGTACGCGGTGAGCGCGCCCAGCAGCTGCGTCCATCCCGGCTCCAGGCCCGCGACGGCCTCTGCGGCGCCCTCCCGGATGCCGGTCGCATCGATGCGCAGCGCGACGATCGTCTCCGCGTCCGTGCCGGTCAGCTCGACCGTGTGCACGGCGTCGAACAGCGCCTCCCCCGCCTCGTCGACCGGAGCGAGCGCGAACACCAGGCGCCGGCCGTGGTCGACCTCGAGCACGCGGCCGGCCGAACGGTAGACCGCCCCGCCCGGCTCGCCGAGCGCGAAGCGGATGGGCGAGCCCTCCTCCGCGGCGAGGGAGAGCTCACGCACCTCGAAGTGCGGCGGCGCCCACCATCGGCCCGCGATCCGCGGGTCCGTCCAGGCGCGCCACACCGCCTCCGCCGGCGCAGCGACGACAGCGCGGAGCGACACGATGCGGGAGCGGCCCGGATCCCCCACCTCGCGGGCGATCGCCTGCTCGTACGCGTGCAGCGCGTCGGCGTCGGGGTCGGGCCCCGCCCACCCGCCGAGGTGGGCGGCGAGCGCGGCGAACGCGGAACGGTCCAGGCTCGCCACGCGGCGACGCCCCAGCTTGTGGACGCGGATCAGCCCGGCGGCCTCGAGGGCCTGGAGATGCTTGGTGGTCTGCGGCTGCAGGGCGCCGATGGCCTCGGCGACCCCTCCGACGGTACTCGCGCTCTGTGCGAGGACCTCGAGGATCCGGTACCGGGTCGGCTCCCCCATCGCCGCGAACGCGCGCTGCGGGTCGGGGGACCCGCCTCCGGAGTCGTCGGCCAGCTGTGCGTCCGGCCCGGGCGACGAGGCTCCCGTGGTCATTCGGCGGCGACGAGGGCGGCGAGGTTGTCGAGCTCGTTCGCCCGACCCGCGAGCAGGCGCTGCGTCCACACCTCGTCGTGCAGGGCCTCCACGTGCATGACGACCCGCGTGCCGCCGTCGTCGGCCGGGTGCAGCTCGACCTCGGTGAGCTGCTCGTACTCGTCATGGCCGGGCACGAAGTCGATGATCGAGGCATAGGCGAGCCGCGTGGGCTCCTCGATCTCGGTGAAGCGCTTGCGTGAAGCCGTCGAGAGCGGCATCCCGTTCTGCTCCATGAAGGCGACCTGCTCCGGCGCGACAGCCGTCATCGTGTATTCGAGCGCGCCACCGGGGCGCAGGTCGAGAGCGGTCACGTCGGTGCGGAAGCCGTCCGGCGCCCACCAGCGCGAGATGCCCTCGGGGGTGGTCCAGAGCTCCCAGATGCGCTGAGGGGTGGCGGGGACGGTGCGTTCGATGATCTCGCTCATGAGTTCATGATGCATTCGTCTGGACGAATATGTCAAGGACTTTCTCGTTCGTGATCCGCGCGCGGTGCGAGACTGGATCCATGGCCCTTCACATCACCGGAGACACCGCCGCAGACACCCTGCTCACCGACAACCCGCTCGCGCTGCTCGTGGGCATGCTGCTGGACCAGCAGGTCGCGATGGAGACCGCTTTCGCCGGTCCGCTCAAGATCGAGCAGCGCACCGGCGCGGCCGATGCCGCCTCGATCGCGTCCTACGACCCCGAGGAGTTCCTCGCGGCGTTCCGGCAGACGCCGTCGGTGCATCGCTTCCCCGGCTCCATGGCCGCGCGCGTGCAGACGCTCTGCCAGAAGCTCGTCGACGACTGGGGCGGCGATGCGGCGGCCCTGTGGACCCGGGGCGATCCGGACGGCGCCGAGGTGCTGCGGCGTCTCAAGACGCTCCCCGGCTTCGGCGAGCAGAAGGCGAAGATCTTCCTCGCACTCCTCGGCAAGCAGTACGGCTTCACCGGCGAGGGCTGGCGCGAGGCCTCGGCCCCTTACGGCGAGGCCGGATCCTTCCGTTCTGTCGCCGACATCGTCTCGCCGGAATCGCTCGCGAAGGTCCGCGAGCACAAGCGCGCCATGAAGGCCGCCGCGAAGGCGACGGCCTGAGCGCTCACATCATGACCATGTCGCCGTCGTGGGCGCGGTACTCCTCGGTCGCGGGGATCACCGGCTCCGACTCGGCACCGGTGCGATAGCCGCGCACGTCCGCGAGCACGGGCTCCGGCCCCTCCAGCTCGATCTCGACCCCCCGCACGGTGCGGCCGGGGAAGGCGTGCAGCCGGCGTACGCCCACCGTGCCACCGGCGCAGACCTGGACATCGCCGTCGAGCACCCGATGGCCCGAGATCCGCTGGCCTTGCTCGAGCGCCTCCCTGAGCTCGAGGTGATCGATCTCGACGGCCCCGCCGAAGTCGGCGCGCCAGCGGCCGTCGCCGAGCGGCACGAGCACCGCCTCGAGAGGCGCGCCGAAGCGGCGCTCCCGCTCGGCCGCGTACTCGGCGAGCCGGGCGAGATCCACCGGATCGATGAGACCGTCGCGGTTCGGAGGCACGTTCAGCAGCAGGTTGGCGCCGAGGCCGAGCGACCGGTAGTGGATGCCGAGCAGGTGCTCGAGGCTCTTCGGCTCGTCCCCGGGCTGCCAGAACCAGCCATGCCGCAGCGACACGTCGCACTCGGGCGGCAGGTAGCGGGCCTCGCCGAAGCCGAGCACGGCGTCGGTGTGCACGTCGTTGGGCGTCACGTCGACGACGTACTCCACCGGATCGGCGGCGAGGCCGTCCTCGTTGCCGACCCACCGGATGTCAGGGTCGCCCATGTTGAAGATCACGGCGTCAGGCTGGTGTCGGCGGACGATGCCGGTGATCCGCTCCCAGTCGTAGACGCGGCCGGCGGATCCCGCGCCGTCGAACCACACCTCTACGAGGTCGCCGTACTGCGTGACGAGCTCGGTGAGCTGAGCGCAGTAGACGTCGTCGTAGGCCTGCGGATCCGGATAGCGCGGGTCGTGGCGGTCCCAGGGCGAGAGATACAGGCCGAGCCCCATCCCGGCCTCGGCGCAGGCGTCGGCCAGCTCGCGGACCACGTCGCCGTGCCCGCCCCGCCACGGGCTGGACGCGACCGAGTAGTCGGTCGTCGCCGTCGGCCAGAGGCAGAAGCCGTCATGGTGCTTCGCGGTGAGCACGACGTACGCCGCGCCCGCGGTGCGCGCCGCGGCCACCCACTGCCGGGCGTCCAGCCGCGCCGGGTCGAATCCGGACGCGGGCAGGGTGCCGTCGCTCCACTCGACCCCGAAGAACGTGTTGAGCCCGAAGTGCAGGAACACGCCCGTGCCGGCGCGCTGCCACCGCAGCTGGGCGGGCGTGGGGCGCAGCGCCGCGGTCTGCGCGGAGATGGTGGTCACGAGCGTTCAGCTTAGGACGCGGTGCCGCGGGGCGAGTAGTCGGCGGAGGTGCGAGCGGCGGAGTGGCGCGCGGCGAGTCTCAGGCGGCGGGTCACAGTATCGTGGTTGGGTGGGGTTCAACGCGCTCGAGGCATACGCGGACGCGAGGGGGGTGGACTTCTCGGTGGTCGCCGCGGCGCAGGGCAGCGACTACGAGTCCGGCATCGCCCGCATCGACGGCGCCGAGTGGCATGTCCGGACCGCGAGGAACACGCCGACGAAGCCCGGGGCCTTCCTGGCCTTCTGGCAGCGAGCCGAGGACGGCAGCACGATGCCGTTCGGCCACGACGCCCTCGGGGCGGGTCTGCTCGTGTTCGTGGAGCAGCAGGGCGGGCGCGGCGTGTTCCGATTCACCGCCGCCCACCTCGCAGAACTCGGCGTCGTGTCGGGGCCACGGCCGGGCAAGCGCGGGTTCCGCGTCTACCCGGCGTGGTGCACCGGGCTGAACCCCCAGGCCGCAGCGACTCAGCACGCTCAGGCAGCCGCCTTCGAGGTGTACTGAGTCGCGACGCCGGCGAGCGGCGTCCCTGCCGCATGGCACGGCGACGGCTCCGAGGTGTGCGCGACCTTCGGTGAGAACGGGATCCGCGCGTAATAGACCGCGCGTCCTGGCGTCTCGCCAAGGGAAGGAGTCCCGGTCATGAGCACCTTGTCGCAGGACGACACGCGACCGTCGTCGCCGGCGCACGTCGCAGGGCAGGCCCGCACCTCTCGCCGTCGGCGCGGGTTCGCCCAGGCGGTGCTGAGCGCCCTGAGCGCCTGGCATCCGCAGGATGCCCTCGTGCTCGGCAGCGCGGTGGACAGGGCGGCGTTCGGCGCCGTGGCGGAGGACATCACCGCCGCGGTCTCCCCGGACGTGCTGTGCGCGCTCGACGCGCGCCGGCCGATCATCGTGCCCGGCGAGAGCCGTTTCGGCGGAGTGCTCCTTCTGATGCGAGGCGGCGCCGGATCCCCCGAGGGACGACGCGAATCGCTGACGGCGGTCCTGATCAGCCTCGGCGAATCGGATCACGTCGACCTGGACGTGTGCGATCTCACCGCCGGCCTGCGACTGCTGCGGCGGCGAGGGGTGGACCTCACTGAGCTTCCGCAGCTCCTGCTCTCCCTGGCGCCCGAGTGGCGAACCCCCGCAGGACGGATCGTCGAGACCGCGTCGGCCGACGCCGCCGCCGACGCCGCCTAGAGGCGCACCCTCTGCGCGCGGCGCGCGGTCGGCGGGGCTTCGCCGATCGCCGCGTCGATCGCGGCGAACTCCTCCAGGGACAGCGCGGATCCGGCGTTCCACGCCCGCTCGGCCATCGCCCGCAGCGGGGCGCGGATCCCTTCGGCGACCTCGGCGGGCGTCTGCGCCCCGGGCAGGTCGGACCACACGGCGAAGGAGACGCCGAGCAGCAGCGGGGGATAGGGACGGACGAGCTCCTGCCGCACGGTGCCCTGCCCGCCGGAGCCCCAGCGCGCCGGGAACAGGCCCGGGTGCCAGCCGGCCGCCCAGATCCTCTCGGCGGTCGGATAGCGGTAGCCCGCGTTCTCACCGAGCACGTAGTAGAACAGTGCGTCGTTGACGTTGACGACCCGGTGCCCCGCAGCGAGCGCGTCCGCGACGGGTCGCATCCCGGCGTTCCAGTTCGTCCACCAGGTCAGCACCACCTCGGGATCCAGGTGCTCCGCGGCACTGCGCAGCAGGCCGTCGTTCCACGCCCGCGCCTGGAGACCGTGCGCGCGCAGATGCGCGGCGACGCGGTTCACGAAAGAGGTGAGCAGGTCGAATCCGGTGCCGTCCGGGCCGTACCGCTCGCGCGCCGCCGTCGCCAGTGCAGGGAACTCCGCCATCCGATCGAAGTCGACGAACTCGTCACCGCCGAGGTTCCACCGGGAGCTGTGCGGGAAGACCGGGATCAGGTCGTCGATCAGCGCCAGGGCGAATCGGATCGGATCCTCGCGGGTGATGTCCAGCGCGTGATCGGTCGCGAGTCCCGGCGCCTCGGGCAGCCGGAGCCCGGGGTGGGCGGCGAGCGTGTGCCGGAGGTGGCCGGGCATGTCGAGCGACGGGACGAGCTCGATGTGCAGATCGCGTGCCGCTGCGACGATCTCCGCGGCCTCGGCGCGCGTGACGTGCTCGGCGGAGACGATCTCCGGGAAGGCGGCGGACTCGATGCGGAATCCCTCGTTCTCGGAGAAGTGCCACTGGAAGACGTTGATCCCCACGTCGGCCGCGGCCCGCAGCTGCGCGAGGATCCACTCCGCCGGGTAGTGCCTGCGTCCCGTGTCCAGATGCAGGCCGCGCTCGGCCACGACGGGGGCGGAGGCCACGGTTCCGCGCGGCACCGCCCCCTGCGCGCGCAGGTTGTGCAGCAGCTGCCGGGTCGCGCGGAACGCCCCCGCCGGGGACCCGGCGGTGACGGTCACCTCGTCGGCGATCCGGATCCGGAAGGACTCGTCGGGGAGGGCCTCGCGCTCCGTGCCCGCCGCCGCGACCGGGGACGCGGGAGGCTCCGTGACCGACGCCAGGGTGAGGCGCAGCGTCGGATCCGCCGCGGAGCGGGCCGGCCCGATGCCGGCCGTCGCCAGCTCCGCCTCGATGCGCACCGCTTCCCGCCGCAGTGCCGTCGCGTCGGCGACGACCCGCACGCGCTGCGGCGCCCACACCCCGCCCGATGCGCGGAACGACGAGGGCTGCGGGATCGCCCGCCAGCCCCCGTCGCTCCGCCCGGGATGGGTCACGGACGGGTGGCCGTGTCCCGGGAGTCGCCCGCGGGATCTCCGAGGTCGAGCAGCTCGATCTGCCGCAGCACCACCGGCGCCGTCGCGCGCACGCGCAGCAGGGCGGTCGTCACGGGCGCGGCGAACGTGAAGGGCACGGTGCGGTCGGCGGGAAGGTCTTCGCGGTGCGTGGTCGAGACCGGGATCCAGGTCTCGCCGTCGGTGCTGCGCTCCCACGCCAGCGCGTCGGCGGAGGTGTCCGCGACCGCGGTGAGCGTGACATCGGTGACCGTCGTCGGCGCGGCGAAGCCCCACCCGGCGACCTCGCCCTCCGCGAGCGCGACCGCGGCGTCGGCGCCGTCCGCGAACAGCGCGGCGACCTTATCCGCCCCGAGCGGGGCCCCCGGCGATCCGGCGCGCTCCGCCCCGGGTACCACCACCGGCCCCGTGAGGTCGGCGCGCCAGCCGGGCCGGCGGGACGAGGCGACCGCGCCCTGTACGCCGTCGCTCTGCGCCTCCGGCTCGGCCCGCGCCCACAGCGGCGAGGCCGCGGCGCGGCCGGGATCCGCGGTGAGGACCAGGTCGAGCACCGCGTCGGCGCCGCGGTCCAGCACGCGCACGTCGAGCAGGGGCCGTTGCAGCGGAACGCCGTCGAGACGCGCTTCGGCGAGGAGCGTCGCGCCCGGGCTCTCCCTCCGCGTCCGGATCCGCAGCGCCCGGCCGTCCGTCCGCCGCACCGTCACGTCGTCGAGCAGGGGCGCCCCGATGCGGAGCACTCCGGCACCGAGCTCGAGCGGGTAGAGGCCGAGCGCGACCCACAGCCACCAGGCGCTCATCTCGCCGTTGTCCTCGTCGCCGGGGAAGCCCTGCGCGACCATCGCCCCGGTGAAGAGCCGCCGTGCGAGCGCGTGCACCGTCGCGCCGGCGCGCCACGGCTCGTCGCCGAAGACGTGCATCCAGGGGATGTGGTGCGCGGGCTGATTGGAGATCGCGCACATCCCGGAGCGCAGCGCCCTCGCCTCGCGCTGCTCGTGGATCACCGTGCCGTAGGTGCCGCCGAAGGCCGGATCCGCGGTCTCGGGCTCGGCGAAGAGCCGGTCCAGGTGGGCGCGCAGGCCGGCTGGTCCGCCGTGCAGCGCGGCGAGCCCGGCGCCGTCGTGCACCGCGCTGACCGACATGCCCCACGCGTTCGTCTCGACGTTGTCGCCGCCCCAGATCCGCGGATCGAACGGCGCGTCGGAGAAGGATCCCTCCTCGTCACGGCCGCGGAAGAACCCGGTCTCGGCATCGAACAGCGAGCGGTGGGCCAGGGCGCGGTTGCGGAACGAACGCGAGAAGGCGCGGTATCGGGCCCGCGCGAGCGGGTCGGCGCCGGGATCCGCGGCGAGCGCGTCGGAGAGGTGCGCGATGCCCGCGTCGCTGATCGCGTTCTCGATGCTCCAGCTCATGCCTTCGCGCACCGAGGACGGGATCCAGCCGAGGAAGCGTCCCGCCCCGATCCCCTTGCGCCCGACACGAGGATCGGCGGACGGCTCGGACGCGTTGCGCCAGGCGCTCTCGAACGCGGCCGCGGCGTCGAACGGGAGCCCCCGGCGGGCGGCGTCGGCGAAGATCTGGTCGCTCGAGGTGCCGACCATGCAGTCGACGTAGCCGGGGGCGCTCCACCGCGCCATCCAGCCGCCGTCCCGCCACTGCCGCAGCAGCCCGTCGAGCATCGCGCCGGTGCCGGCCGGATCCAGCATGCCCAGGAGCGGCCAGGCGGTGCGGTAGGTGTCCCAGTACCCGTTGGTGACGTGGGCCTCGCTGTCGCGGACCACCGCCCCGGTCTCGGTCTCGCCGTGCGGGGCCGCGGGCGCCGTCGCGTCGGCGTAGCGCGGCACGGGCCGCTCCGCGGTGCCCGTGTTCTCGTCGATGCGGCACGGATACAGGTGCACCCGGTACAGGGCGGAGGCGATCCGCGCGGCATCCTCCTCGTGCGCGAGAGCGCGGCCCGGATGCGACTCCGCGGGCAGGGCCGGGATCTGCACCGCGCCGAGCAGCGCGTCCCAGCGCTCCCGCAGGGCGTCGCGCAGCACCTCGAAAGAGACGGCGTCGGGCAGCTCGAGCGCGAGGTTGCGCTCGGCCTGGGCGACCGACAGGTACGACAGCGCGATGCGCACCTCGATCGCGCCGCGGCCTTCGACGTACCCGGCCACCCGCTCGCGTCCCGCGTCCGAGAGCGCTCCGTAGGCGACGGTGCTCTGCACGACCCGTCCCGCGAAGTACGTGCGCGGCGGGTTGCCCCAGCCGGGATCGCCCTCGGGCACCCAGCCGGAGAAGGAGACGCCGTCGGCGGCGAAGATGAGCCGTCCCTCGGGCCGGATCTGGTCGAGCACGAATCCGACGGCCTCGCCGGGGTCGTCCGCGAGCGCCCGGAACGCCCCGCCGTGATCGGTCGCGGTGACCTCCAGCCGCAGTCCGCCGGTGAGCGCGGCGGCGTACACGTGCGGGCGCGCCCGCTCGGTGTCCGGCAGGATCCCGCGGCGCCTGGCGGTGCGATCCGAGTGCGGCTCGGCGATGAACGGCATGAGCTGCAGCACTCCGTGGTCGCCGATCCACGGGCTCGGCTGGTGCGAGAACTGCACCGCCTCCAGGCGGCGGACCCCGGCCCCGTCCTGGCCGGGCTCGTCGTGCACGAACGGCTGGTACGGCCACCGAGCGTCGCTCGCGTCGGTCGCGGGCGTGAGGAAGCAGAACCCGTGCGGGGCGGCCGTGATCGGGATCGTGTTGCCGCGCGAGAACCGCGAGCCGGCATGGCTGCCGCGGCGCGTGTCCACCCGCTCGGCGGGAGACGGATCCGCCCCCTCGTGCGCCGGGGCGCGCTCGACGCGCACCTCGACGAACCCGGTGACCTGCTCGTCCGCTCGCTCCGCCCCGGGTGCGGCGAGGCTCGGGGCGCCCAGCACCACCTCGATCCGGCCGGTCCGCCCGGCGTGGGCGCCGAGGGCGACCGAGTCGGCGTTCCACTGCTCCGGCATCGACCAGCAGGCGTCGAACTGCGCCTGCGCGTCGAGCGGGAAACCGTACCGGTCGCGCAGCCCGGGGTCGTCGGCCAGGCGAGTGCCGTCGCCGAACACGACGTCGACGGCGACGGCGAGCGCGGCGTGCGGGGCGAGGGCCGCCGCGGGACCGTCGGCGTAGTACGCCCAGTGCAGCACCGTGTCGGGACCGGGCACCACGTCGTCGGGCAGAGGGATCCGCTGCACGCCCTGACCCGGCGCGAACCGGTAGGCGCGCACCGCGCCGCCCAGCACCCCCGCGTGCGGGCGGGAGGACGGCGGATCCTCAGGTCCCCCGGCCGGCTCCAGCACGGCCCCCGACCGCGACACGGCGTGCGTCATCCCTTGACCGCCCCCTCCTGGACGCCGGAGAAGAAGAACCTCTGCGTCACCGAGAACAGCACGATGATCGGGATGAGGGCGATGATCGTACCGGCGGCGATGAGCCGCGGATCCGGCGAGAAGTTGCTGTTCAGGTAGGCCATGCCCACCGTCAGCGTGTAGTTGTTCGGATCCGTGATCACCATGAGCGGCCAGAGGTAGTCGTCCCAGGCGCCGATGAACGTGAAGATCGCGACCACGCTGGTCATGCCCCGCACATTCGGCCACACGATGTGCCGGATCCGCTGCCACGTCGTCGCGCCGTCGACCGTGGCGGCGTCGAGCACCTCCGCCGGGATCATCCGGCAGGCGGTCGCGATGAGCAGCACGTTCATGGCGCCGATCGCGCCGGGCAGGATCACGCCCCAGAGGGTGTTGGCCAGCCCCAGGCCGTTGACGGTGAGCAGGTTGCTGGTGACGGTGACCTCACCGGGCAGGAGCATCGTGGAGAACAGGATCCCGAGGGCGATGCGCTTGCCGCGGAACTTCATGCAGGCCAGGGCGTAGCCGCCCATGAGCGCGAACACGACGTTCGTCGCGACCGACACCAGTGCCACGAACAGCGACCGCCAGGCGTACTGGTACACCGGGATGAAGTCGGTCACCTTGCGATAGTTGTCGACCGTCGGCTGCGAGGGGATGAGGTTCGGCGGGAACGTGTAGAGGCTCTCGCCGGGCCCCTTGAACGACGTGGACAGCTGCCACAGGAACGGGCCGATCACGAGCACGAGCACGACGACCAGCAGCACGTAGCGCCCGATCAGCCCGCCGACGGTCGGCTTGGTGATGTCGCCGGAGCCGCCGCTGCGGAACATCCGCTCCTTCGCCGGCTTGCGTCGCCGGGTCTCCTCCTCGACGATCAGGGCGGTCTCGGGAAGGCCGACATCCGTGGCGCTCATGAGGTCGCCTTCTTCTCGCGGTTCAGCAGGGCGATCGCGACGAGCGGGATCAGGGTGAGCAGGAACAGCGCGACCGAGACCGCGGCCGCATAGCCGAGGTTGCCGGTCAGGCCGGATCCCGCCTGACGGATCAGCATGACGATGGACATGTCGTAGCCGCCGGGGCCGCCGGTGCCATGCGAGAGCACGTCGAGCTCGGCGAACACCCTCATGGCCGAGACGGCGAT
>Ga0308158_10003895_pt1 | contig 12822 bp, 10 predicted proteins | sample PhyBR2_FD_201038 | JGI IMG/M metagenome (GOLD analysis project Ga0308158, IMG submission 201038) | Phyllosphere microbial communities from UC Gill Tract Community Farm, Albany, California, United States - DLSLB.R2 | ecosystem: Host-associated > Plants > Phyllosphere > Unclassified | place: USA...
CGGTAAGCGCCGCATGGCCAACATCGCGGAACGGCTGGCGCACTGTGGTCAGCGAAGGGATCAGGAAATTCGAGATCTGCAGGTCATCAAAGCCAATGACCGAAACATCGTTGGGCACGTCCAACCCGGCTTCCCAGAAGGCGCGCAATACGCCGGTAGCCAGGTAGTCATTCGCGGCAAACACTGCCGTGACCTCGCCGGATCGCACCGATTCGACCAAGCGCTTGCCTGCCTCATGGCCACTGGGGGCCAGCCAGGATTCCGCAGGCACTTCGATCACCGGCGCCTTGGCAGCAAGCATTGCTTCCTGCCAGCCAATCTGGCGTTCCGTGGCGTCGAACCAGCCGGTGGGCCCGGAAACGTGCGCGATATTTCGATGGCCCAAACCCAGCAGGTGGTTCGTGGCGATGCGCGCGCCTTCACGCTGGTCCACGTAGACGTAATGCGCCGGATCCGAGGCCGGGACCTTGGTGCGGGCAGCCACCACTACCACCGGAATAGTCAGCGCGGCATCATCCAGGGCATCGATGACCTTTTCGAAGGGTGCGACCATGACTAGCCCGTCGATCCCCTGGTCGGCGAGGTGGCTCAGCGCCTCGCTCGCGCTATGCGCGTCGTAGCGATCCAGCGCGGTGACGGTCACGAAATACCCTTGAGCGCGGGCCGCGGCCTCGATGGCGAGCACGGTGGATTGCGGCCCAAAGAATTCACTGCCGACGGTCAAGATGCCGATGGTGCTGGAGTGCGAAGTGGCCAGCGTGCGGGCTGCTCGATTGCGGCGATAGCCAAGCTGGCGGATCGCTTCCATCACCTGGTCACGGGTTCTCGCCCGGACATTCGGATGATCATTCAGCACACGGGAGACCGTCTGATGAGACACCCCTGCCATGGCCGCCACATCCGCCATCGACGGGGGTCGGTTTCCTGGGCGCCCCTCTCCGGGCTGAGCAATGTTCACAACGGTCATTATTGCAAAGACCCGCGTTTTGACTACTGTCGCGTAGGGTACAACGGAGCTCAAACACCTACAGCGAACGCATATGCAATTTGGTGCATATGTTTAATTACTCAACAACTACCGCCAGATGGCGGGGTTATCCCCGAGCCTCCCGAACGTCGGGGCTTCAGAAAAATCTTGGTTCTCAAATCGTGGTCAAAGGACGATATTGGCAAGCTCGGATACGCTCACTGAATTATCTGGCGTGGTAAATCGCGCCGCTCGTGACATCTTCTTCCAACGCTTCGAGGGTCCGTCCGCGGGTTTCTGGAACCTGGGTAGTGACGAAGTACAGGGCCACCGCGCCAACGCCGGCAAAGATGAAGAAGGAGCCGGTGATTCCCACGCCTGAGACCAACGACGGGAAGAAGAGCGTCAGCACGCCATTGGTCCCCCAGCCGAAGAAGACCGAGATGCCGATGCCCAGGCCACGCATATGCAGAGGGAAGATCTCAGCAAGCCAAACCCAGACCGCCACGCTCAGGAAAGTCTGCATCGAGGCAACAAAGGCCACTACAAGGATCAAGATGACTACCGGGCGCAGCGCACTTCCTGCTGGCAGCAGCATGCTGGCAAAAGCCACCAGCAAATGGCAAATAGTGGTCAGCGACAGCCCGATCATGAAGGTCGTCCGGCGATCAAGGCGGGCCATATTGCGCAAGCCGATGATGCCGCCAATGACGGCAACAACGCCAAAAGCGATATTGGCCAGGACCGCCTGCTGAGCGGTCATGCCAGCTTCTTCCAGCACCCGCGTTCCGTAGTACATGATCGAGTTGATCCCGGTCAGCTGCTGCATGCTCGCCACACCGATGCCCACGCAAACAATGCGCAACAGCCATTTGTTTTTCAATACCGCCTTGATGCCGACGGGCTTGTTCTTCAGCTGTTCTTTTTCGGCCATGGCCCGGATTTCGCGCACTTCGGCGAGCGCCCGATCAGCTGAACGAACAGTTCCGAGCACCCCAAGGGCCTTCTCGTAATGCCCCTTCTCCACGAGCCAACGCGGAGATTCGGGCATGCGCAGCATCCCGAAGAACAGAACCAGGGCTGGCAAGGCGCAGATGGAGAACATGATGCGCCAGACGCCGTCCATGCTTCCGCCAAGCCAGGCGCCCAGGATCGCGTTCAGGACGAAGGCCGCCAACTGGCCGGCCACGATGGCCATTTCGTTGCGGCCGGTAATGGAACCGCGGATCTCATGGGGAGCCAGTTCGGCGAGGTACACCGGCACGACGGTGGAGGCCCCTCCCACCGCCACGCCAAGCATGATGCGGCCGGCAACCAGTACGCCGAACCCCACCGGGGAGAAGGTTCCCGGCTCTGGGCCCGCGGGCGAGAAAACCACGAGTAGCGTTCCCACGAGGAACAGGACCGCCAGGGCGACGATGGTTTTGCGCCGGCCCCATAAGTCGGCGATCTGCCCGGACACGAGTGCCCCGAGTGCGGCGGCGAAGACCAGAGAGCTGATCACCACGCCGACTTGCAAGAGATTCAGGCCAAGCTCCGCGGCCATCGGTCCTTCAGCGCCGTTGGCAACCCCGGTGTCATATCCAAAGAGCAGTCCGCCGAAGCAGGCGACAATCGAGATCAAACCCAGGCGTTTGGAATGCGGACCTGAAGTCAGCGAAGGCAAACCCGATTCGGGCGCAAGATTTTGCGCGCTGGACATAAGACTCCTTCGGATGGCCCGGGCGAAGGCGTTGGCCGGATCCTCAGCGGTCCCGTCTTTTTCACTCGGTGCAACAAGGGCGAGAAGGATTGGCCTTGACCTTGATCGGCGGCCGGCTTTCCCGGCCTCGCCCAACCCTAATAATTTCATCGAACGCAGGCCCGTCCAAACTCGGCGTTCTGTCGATGATCACTGGAGGGTGCTGTTATGCGGTTTGCGCTTCAGGGGCACCGGCGTGGGGATCTAGCCGTGCTGGGCACCGGGCACACCCCCGGCCCTGCAGTTCCTTATTCGATGGGTCAATCCGGCATTCCATGCATCAACTCAATCTGCGCAAAAGATTGGCCGTCGGGGTCTATCTTTCTATCGGGATCCTGCCCTAGAATTTTGTAAGCATTTGTACTGACAACTGTACATATGGAATTCACTGATCCACCGCCGTAGTCAAGGAGGACCCATGGCAAAACTCTCCATGAATGTCACGACCAGTTTTTATGGAAACGTCGCCACCGATATCGCCACCGCCAAGTCGGCCGGATTCGGCGGCATCGAATTGCAGAGCCCAAAGCTGTATCGGTACCTCGACGCCGGGTACTCGGTCAACACGCTTCCTGACATGCTCGCAGACCTGGAAGTGACGGGCATCGGCGCAGTCCTTGATCTTGAACGCCAGGGCACCGCGCGAGATGACATGCTCCAAGAAGTCAGGCGCATGGCCGAAATCGCTACCGTGGTCGGAGCTCCGATTCTGCAAATGTGCACCGGTCCGGTGGACTGGAATGTCGTCAAGGATTTCAAGAGTGGCCAGCTGTCCGATTCCGACCCCCGCTATCGCGGCACGCTCGGCCTGCCTGAACCGGAGGCATTGGCGATTGCGGCCAGCAATGTCGCGGCCGCGGCCGACATCGCCGCAGACCACGGCCTGGAAATCTATCTGGAGCCACTGGCCTGGTCCAACATCAACCGCTGCCGCCACGCGTTGGAAATCATCGAGCGCAGCGGGCGGGAGAATGTCGGCATCGCGCTGGACACCTGGCATTTCTGGACGGTGGGCGACACGCTGGACGAAGTCGCCGCATTGCCCAAGGAGCTCATCAAGGCGGCGCACATCTCGGACGGCCTCGACCTGGACCGCGACCGGGATGTTCCGGCCCAGGATCAGCATCGCAATGTCGTGATTGGGGGTGGCGCCATTCCATTGCAGCAGTGGGTGGATGCCATCAAGTCCACCGGCTACGACGGCTGGTGGGTGTCCGAAATGTTCTCCGACCGGGCCAATGAACACGACTTCCACAAGGTCGCGAGCACCATGCGCAACCTGCTCGACATCATGATCTCCTAATCGGCGCCTACTTCTCATAAGGACCACATACCATGCAACGATTCGCCCTGATTGGCGCAGGCTTCATCGGCTCCGTCCACGCGCAGAATCTGGCTTCCCACCCCGATGTGGATTTCCGCCTGATCTACGACATCGATGTCCAGCGGGCTTCGGCACTGGCTGCCCAGCACGGCGCCAAGGCCGCAGATTCGCTCGACGACATCTTCAACAACGATCAACTCGACGCGGTCTTCATCGCCTCATCCACGGATTCACACGCCCAGAACCTTCGGCTCGCGGCCGACGCCGGGTTGGCGGCCCTGGTTGAAAAACCCATAGACCTCGACCTCGAGACCGCCAAATCGACCGTGGCCTACGTGGAGCGCTCCGGCATCAAGGCCATGGTGAATTTCAATCGCCGTTTCGATTCGGCCCACGCCGAGCTCAGGGACCTGGTCCGCCAGGGATCGATCGGTTCCCTGTCGCTGCTGCAATTGACCTCCCGCGGACCCGCCCTGCCTCCGGTGGACTACCTCAAGAGCTCCGGTGGCCAATTCCGCGACCAGGCCGTGCATTTCTACGATTTGGCATCCTGGATCGCCGGAGCGGATCCGGTCCAGATCCATGCCTTCGGCTCAGCCCTCGCGGCCCCGGAAATCGCAGCATTCGGTGATGTCGATACCTCGATCAACTCTTTGCTCTTTCCCGATGGGGCCCTGGCGCAGATCGACTGCGTGCGGCACACCGGCTACGGCTATGACGAACGCATCGAAGCCTTGGGCTCGGAGGGAGTGGCGGAATCAGAGCGCCAGCGCTCGGGCCATGTCACGCTCGTGCGCAAGGAGCATGCCCGGTCCCACGGCCTGCACGGAAACTGGTTCGACCGGGTCAAGCCGACCTACGCCGCGAGCCTCAGCGCCTTCGTCAAGGCCCTGGAAGAGGACCTGGACTCCCCCATCACGCTGCGCGAGGGCCTGAAGTCCCAGGCAATTGCCCAGGCCGCGGTGCGCTCGCTCTCCTCGGGCCGCAGCGAGGCTATCGACTACTCCCGGTAGCTTCAGGAGCCGGTCCCGCCTGGTCGAGCTCGATCTCGAGCTTGGCCCGGCAGGGTCCCTTCCATGCTGGGCCCTGCGCGGCTTAGCGGATCCCTTCTTGTGCGAATTCCAGGACGGCCTCGCCATTTGCCGAGTCGACGATGGCCGGGCCGGTCAGAATGTCCTTTCCACCGCCGATCTCGAATCCGCCACGGTGGTTCTGCCAGAGGGCGTCCACAGCCATGTAGCCTTGCAGCCACGGCTGCTGGTCCACGCTGAACAGGATCTTGCGATCCACGATCGCCTGGGCAAGTTCGGCATTCAGATCGAAGGACGCGATCACGGCGCCGCTGCCCGTCTCCGACGTCGATGCGGCAGCGGTCAGCGCTATGGGTGCGTCGAGTGCCACCACTGCGTCGGCTTGCTGCGAAGTTTGCAGCTTGGCCGTGATGGTGGAGGCGACTTGGGTCATGTCCGTGCCCTGGACATAGAGGTTCTCCGTCGCGGGAATCACCTTTTTCACGCCTTCGCATCTGGCTTCCAGGCCCACGTTTCCTTGCTCGTGGATCACGCAGATCGGCGAGGCCTTGCCTTCCGCCTTGAGCCGCTCGCCGACGGCCTCTCCCGCCAGTTTCTCGTCACTGCCGAAATGGGCAAAGGCTCCCATCGCCGCAGATACTTCGCCTCCCGAATTGATCGACACAATAGGGATGCCAGCTTCCTCCGCCTTCGCCAGGACATCCTTCATCGCGCCGGGTTTCGCCAGGGTCACAATGATCCCGTCAACGCCCTGAACCACATACTGCTCGATAAGCTGGGCTTGCTTGCCGGCCTCCGGATCCGAACTGTAGATCAACTCGACGTTGTCCTTGGTTGCGGCTTCTTGGGCACCTCGCCGGATGGTATCCCAGAAAGTGTTCCCCGGCGCCCCATGGGTGACCATGGCTACCTTGATGCGGTCCGTGGTGGCAACTTGTCCTATTGGCGCATTGTCTTCTGCCACCTGGCGGCCGCCGTGTGCTGAGCATCCGGTCAGGAGCAGCGCCCCAGCGAGCACCATTCCAGCGAAATACCTAAATTTCGGTTCAATCCAACGCATATCGTCCTCCGTCAATTCAGCACCGGCCATCTAACGCTACCAAGTCCTGTGCACATGCCAATCCTGGCACCGATGCCATCGCCCGACGGGATCCATCATGCTCATCGTCCGCCCAGCGGAAATGCGGCCCGGGTGGAAAGTGCGTCGTCGGTTGAAGGTGCCAGCATAGCTATCAGCAACGAAATGGGGCCCGCCCGCCCGGATTGAATAGACAGTGATGCCGCCTGAGTCACCGGGCAACGCCACGCCCTATGGCTTCGTTACCACAGGGGCAGCCCGGCCGGGCCGCATCACCCTTGGCTGCATCTGGGAGCTGGGCCCGTTTGTGGCGCACATGGCCCTCGAGCGCGCGTTGCCGATCCGCGACACGAGCGCACGCAACTCAGAAAACTTTAACGCCTAGCCAACACGCAAGAATCCCCGGGACACGGAGGCGATGCATCGTGTCCCGGGGGATCAAGCCGGCAAGCCGGTGCGCAGGCTACTTCGCTGCCGCGCCCGCCTCGGCTTCTGCCAGTTCCTCGGCGTGGCCGCCGAGCTGCTCCAGCTCGTGAGCCAGCTCGGCCAATTCGGCCCCACCGGCCATCTGCGCGGTCAGCTCTTCGACGGTGATTTCCGCCTTGGAGTAGTAGCCGATGGAACGGCCCCGCTTGAGCAGCAGGAACGAGTCGCCTACCGGGTACGCGTGGTGCGGGTTGTGCGTAATGAAGATGACGCCCAGGCCGCGGTCGCGAGCCTGCAGGATGTAGCGCAGCACCACGCCTGACTGCTTGACGCCCAGGGCGGCGGTTGGCTCATCGAGGATCAGCACCTTCGCGCCGAAGTACACAGCACGGGCGATCGCCACGCACTGCCGCTCGCCACCGGAGAGCTGGCCAATGGGCTGCTCCACATCTCGCAGGTCAATCCCCATATCCGAGAGTTCCTGCTTGGTGATGTCCTTCATCTTCTGCACATCAAGCTTCTTGAACGGGCCCACTCCGGTGGTCAGTTCCGAGCCGAGGAAGAAGTTGCGCCAGATCGGCATCAGCGGAACCACGGCCAGGTCCTGGTACACGGCGGCGATGCCGGCATCCAGTGCAACACGGGGGCTCTTGAGCTTGATGGACGAGCCATGCAGGGTGAAGTCGCCTTCATCGTGCTGGTGCAGGCCCGCGATGATCTTGATCAGCGTGGACTTTCCGGCGCCGTTATCACCCAGGACGCAGGTGACCTTGCCTGGGTCAACCACCATGTCCACACCGCGCAGGGCGATAATGCTTCCGTAGTGCTTGCCCACGCCCTTGAGGGTCAGCAGGTTATCGCTGGTCTTCGGCTCGAGCTTTTCCAGCAGCTCTTCGGTCTTCTTGTTTTTGCGAGTTTTCATGATCTTGTCCTTGGCTTCCTATTTGCTGGATTCCGCGCGCTTCTTCACTACGATGTTGACCACTGTAGCCAGGAGCAGCATCAGGCCCAAGAAGAACTTGAACCAGTCCGGGTTCCATTCGGCGTACACGATGCCCTTGTTAGCCATGCCGAAGATGAAGGCGCCGATGGCACCGCCAATGGCTGAGCCGTAGCCGCCGGTGAGCAGGCAGCCGCCAATCACTGCGGCGATGATGTACAGGAATTCGTTGCCGATGCCTTCACCGGACTGCACTGCATCGAAGGCGAACAGGTTGTGCATGCCCAGGACCCAACCGCAGAATCCGACGGCCATGAACAGGCCGATCTTGGTACGCACTACCGGCACGCCCACGGCGCGGGCGGCCTTTTCGTCGCCGCCGATGGCGAAGATCCAGTTGCCGATTTTGGTTCGCAGCAGGATCCACGAAGCGATAATGACCATGGCCAGCCAAATAAAGACCGTCACCTTCACATCAATTCCGGCGATGTTCACCGACGAGGCGAAGATCGCCTTGGCGCTTTGGAAGCCTTCCATATCCGCAATGGATGGCGAGGACACCGAACCGCCGATAGCGCGGGTCAAACCGAGGTTCAAACCAGTGAGCATCAGGAAACTGGCCAGGGTGACGATAAAGGATGGCAGTTTGGTCTTGATCAGGATGATGCCGTTGATGAATCCGATCAGCAGCGAAACGATCAGCGCGAGGACCACGCCGACCCAGACGTTCAGGCCGAAATACCAGGAGATCAGCGAGGCGCTCAGGGCCGAGGAGATCACGGCGACACCGGTGGACAGGTCGAATTCGCCGCCGATCATCAGCAGGGATACGCCCACGGCCATGATCCCGATGGTTGAAGCGCCATAGAGGACCGTGGCCAAGGACGCCGGCGACAGGAAGACCGGGGCGACGATGGCGAAGAAGATGAATAGTGCCACGGCGCCTACCAGGGCGCCGATTTCCGGCCGGCCCAGGAGAATGGACAGCGTGCTTTTCTTGCCGACTCGCTCATCTTGGGCGGTAGTGGTTTTCTTATGCGAGGGTGAGGCTGTTAGTGATGACATGAGTTCTCCTCCGTGTCCTTGCTGCGCGTCCTGCAGATATCTGATGCCCGCAGGACGCGAGCTGCGGGACGTGGCTAGCGGACGCCTTCTTCTGCGAAACTGGTGATCTTCTCGGCCACGGTCTTGTCGACGATGGCAGGGCCGGTCAAGGTTGCCTGTCCGCCGCCGATGGTGAAACCTCCGCGGTAGTTCTGCCAGAGAGCATCGACAGCCATGTAGCCCTGCAACCACGGTTGCTGGTCAACGGTGAAGAGGACATTGCCCTTGGTGATCTCTTGAACCAGCTGCGAGTTCATGTCGAAGGATGCGACCTCGACCTTTGAATTCGCGGTGGCCTTTGCTTTCAGCAGGGTCATCGTGAACGGAGCACCCAAACCGATGATGGCATCGGCTTGCTTATCCGCCTGGAGCTTAGCGGTGGCCGTGGACTCGACCTGGGTCATGTCGGTGCCCTGCACGTAGAGCACTTCGGTGTCTGGGACAACTTTTTTCACGCCTGCGCAGCGGGCTTCCAGGCCGACGTGCCCCTGTTCCTGGATGACGCAGATTGGCTTCTTCAAGCCGGCTTCCTTGAGCTTTTCGCCAGCGGCTTCACCGGCGAGCTGTTCATTGGATCCAAAGTGGGCGAAAACGCCGAGCTCCTTGAACCGATCTTCGCCGGCGTTGAGGCTGACGATGGGAATCCCGGCATCGGTAGCTTTTTTCAGCGAGCCCTTCATGGCATCGGGCTTGGCCAGGGTTACGGCGATGCCGTCAACGCCTTGGTCAATGGCTTGTTCGATGAGCTGGGACTGGCGGCCGCCATCCGGGTCGCTGAGGTATTGAAGTTCAACATTGTCCTTCGCTGCCGCTTCTTCCGCTCCCTTGCGGATGATATCCCAGAAGGTGTCTCCGGGGGCTGCGTGGGTGATGACTGCGACTTTGATGCGTTCAGTAGTTGCGACGGCCCCACCTCCGCCGTTGCCCTCTGGCTCTGGAGCGCGTCCGCCGGTGGACGAGCAGGCCGCCAGCCCCAGAGCTGGAACGATGGCGAGTGTCAGTGCGAGTTTGCGCCAAGTTGGCTTTCCCATTGTTGTTTTCCCCTTCAGGAATCCGCCGGCGCACCCCGTTAACCCCAGGAGCGGGCCGAATGATCGAGTTATCGTGACCTGAATCACAAGATGTCTAAAGTGTGCGTCACGAACAGCGATCCGTCAATACTTTGTAAAGACATAAGGATGTGAAGACGAAAAGATTCCCGCCTTTGCGGCGATTATCGTTATCAGGCTGGCACTGAGCTTACGCGTTTCCCACAGATGATGCACGCACGATGAGCCGCGGAGAAATTGTCAGTTGACGTGCAAATTTACCTTGCGGGTTGCGCATCAGCTGCAGCAGCAGGCGCGCACCGCTGCGGCCCAGATCCTGGAAATCAGAATCAACGCTGGTCAAGGAAATCCGGCCCAGAGATGACAAGGAAATATTGTCGTAGCCAGTCACCGCAGCACTGGCCCCCGCTTCATCCAGGGCTTGAATCGCACCGAAGGCGCACAGGTCGTTGAAGCAGGCCAACGCGTCGGGCCTTGCACCTGAAGCGAGCAGCTGTGCCACCGCGTTGTACCCGGCTTGAAGGCTCGGTCCAGCTTCCACCACCTGCACCTGCTGGCGCAGCCCATGGCGCTGCATGGCCCGGTGGTAGGCTGCTTCGCGCAACGCTGCCACCGGACCGGAGCCTCCTGAAATATGTGTGATCCGGGCGTTCCCGCCGGCGACCAAATGGTCTATGACCAGGCTGAAGCCCTGCGCCTCATCGACGGATACAACCGCGGCATTGGCGTGTGGTTCGCGGCCGCTGCCCACGAATACCGCTGGCGTCTCGCCGAGGGCGGCTTCAAAGCTGGCCGTGTCATCAGCCGATCCCACGACAAGCAGCCCACTGACCCTCAGGTCCCGCAGAGCTTGCAGTTCGGCCGGGCCGATGCCCTGGCCGTCGTGGATGGCCGCGGCGCTGAATAGGACGTCAAACCCAGCCGCCCGCAAGGCCTCGCGCGCCACTTCGGCGACTTCGAGCACCCATGGATTTTGCAGTTCACCCAGGACCACGCCGATAGCGTGGCGGTTCTCGGCCACGAGGGAACGGGCGGCCAGATTGGGTTGATAGCCCAGCTCGCGGATCGAATCCTCGACCCGCGAGCGCCGTAGCGAACTGACCTTGCTCGGATCCGAGAGCACCAGGGACACGAGGGACTTGGAGACTCCCGCATGCTTGGCGACATCTCGAATCGTGGGGCGGCTACTTGGCGTCTGCGACATGGGTGTCAGTATGGCACTTTCTAGCTGTGCGCCGCCCGGGCCATCTGCTGCCAGTCGCCGGTGGCCGCAGAGATCTCGGCTGCCTCGACCAGTGCGGCGGCAGCCACCGCGTCGGCGATGGTGGAGTTGGTTTTCTCTCCCCCTGACACTGCCAGCAGGAACTTCTTGGCCTCAATGATCTTCAGGTCATCAAAACCCATGGCATTGCCTGGCCCGGGCTGGAATCGCGAATACTCGCCATGCTTGGGCGAGCCGATGACGGTGGTGAAGCCCTGCTCTTCGTTGCCTCGTCCGAGCACGACTTCCAGCTCATTCATGCGCTCGAAGTCCCATTTGACCGAGCCTTCGGTGCCGTAGATTTCCAGCCGGTACCCGCACTGCGGACCCACCGCGACGCGCGAGGCTTCGATGGTGCCGATGGCACGCTGTGCGAGGCCCTCGGGGCTGAAACGCACCAGCGCCGCGGCATAGTCTTCGTTTTCAACCTCGCCCATTTCGCCGCCTTCAATCAGGTCAAAGTGCGTACCCTGGCCCATGGACAACTTGGGGCGCGAAGGGATCATCACGTTGGTCGAGGCGGAAATGCTCTGGATGGAACCCACGACGTGGCCGCAAAGATCTGCGGCATGGCTGAAGAGGTCGGCGAGCACCCCGCTGCCGGCGAGCTCGCGGTTGAAGCGCCAGGACAGGGCCGCCCGCGGATCAGCGGCGTAGCCGGCGAGGAAGCTGGCGCGGACGTTGGTGATGTCTCCCAGCCGGCCTTCGCGGACCAGCTGCCGCGCCCGTTCGATGGCCGGGGCATGGCGGTAGTTGAAGCCCACCGAAGTTTCGACGCCGTTGCGCACGACCGCATCTTGGATCAACTGAGTCTCGGCCAAACTACGGCCAGCAGGCTTCTCGATCCAGAAGTGCTTTCCTGCTTCCGCTGCAGCGATCGCCATCTCGGCGTGCAGGAAGTTTGGCGCGCAAATCGAGACGACGTCCACCTCGGGATCGGCCAGAACCTCGTGGTAGTCCAGGGTTCCGCGCTCGAATCCCAGTGTTTGCACGGCGTAGTCCACGCGTGATTGCTCGGTATCCGCGGCGACAATCAGCCGCGGTTTGATGCCCAATTCCGGATAGACATAAGGGACGGAACTGTACGCACGAGCATGCAGCTTGCCCATCCAACCCACCGAAATCAGCCCAACTCCGATGGTGCGCTGTTCGTTCATCTTCTTCTCCTCATCTTTGGAACGTTCCAAAAAACCATACAATCCCGTTAGAATCCCGGGCAATGAATTCAGGCATGTTTTTTGTCAGGACAATTGGACAAGTGGAAGTCATTGTCCCAAATTCCTAGTCGAACGTTCTTTCTTGGGCACAATGCATCAAGCTCGTGAGGTGATATGCGGCGGCTGCAGGCAGGCCATCAAGCCGGGGATTCCGCGGATTCCCGCCCAGGGGATGCCCAAAGGGTCAACTTTCCTATATAGTTTGTCCTGTCAAAGCGACATATACCCTCAAGGTCGCCGACAAGGAGCAATTGTGAGCACACCACTGAGCATCAAGATCGACCGATCTTCCCCGATCCCCCTCTACCACCAGGTAGTGCAGGGCATCGAAGGCGCCATTCGCGACGGTTCGCTCGCCTCAGGCACCCGCCTGGAAAACGAGATCGAGCTGGCCCAGCGACTTCGGCTATCGCGCCCCACCATTCGCAAGGCCATGGACGACCTGGTCCAGTCAGGCCTTCTGGTGCGCAAGCGCGGCGTGGGAACCCAGGTTGTCTCCAGCCAGATCCGCCGCCACCTTGAGCTGTCGAGCTTGAACGATGACCTCGAGCGCGCGGGCAAGAAGCCTTCCACCTCCCTGCTCAGCTTCGAGCACATTCCGGCACCAGAGCAGATCCAGGAATTGCTCTCCCTGCCCAAGGACGTCTCGGTGTACCACTTCACCCGACTGCGTTCGGCCGGCGG
>Ga0308158_10003896_pt1 | contig 12818 bp, 25 predicted proteins | sample PhyBR2_FD_201038 | JGI IMG/M metagenome (GOLD analysis project Ga0308158, IMG submission 201038) | Phyllosphere microbial communities from UC Gill Tract Community Farm, Albany, California, United States - DLSLB.R2 | ecosystem: Host-associated > Plants > Phyllosphere > Unclassified | place: USA...
AGATTTCGCGCCCTAGATCGTTGCACGATCGCGCGATCATTGTTGACGGGAGTAGAGCATGGACGTTAACACAGTCATTGAAGGACTTTGCTAAGCGTTCGCCTGCAGAGATCATTCGTCTTGACGACATCGCACAGTTGAAAATCGAAGCTAATGAACAGCTTTGGATGGACGCATCTGCTTTGGAATAGGAAGGAAAACACTATGCAAATTCTCTGGGTCCTGTGGACACTCTGCGCGACGATGCACCTTATGACGGTCGGTAATAGCGCCGTCGCAAGGCGGCGTGCGGTCGATGCCGTTCTTCGCAAGCCTGTTGACCAATTGACGCTCTGCGATTTACGAGTCCTTCGGTCAGGGGATTCGCGCGATCCGATCGAACGACATCAGGACGCGATGACTAGTCAGTATAAGGTTGCCGCACTCGTCATCTCTGCAGGTGTCTTATTTACAGTGAACGCGCTGTAGCCGTTCGCCAAGGAAAACCAACCATGACGCTAACCAACAAAGAGCAGAAGGCGATCCTCGACAAACAGGTCGCGGATTGGAAGAAGGAGTTGGCACACTTGGCCTCGCAGATAGGTGCTGCAACCGGCAAGAACTGTGCGGTCGTGTTAGTCCAGTCGGTAGATGAAGATTACGCTCATGCGCCCGCAAGCCAGATATTTGATGATGCTGTGAGGGTTTCGCCTGGATACAAAATCGAACTTCTTAATCCAACGAACTGTACCGGAAAAATGACTAATTCGAGAAATGCGACAATGAAATCAAGTGGTGCAGGTTCCTTCATGGTAGGTCTGCTGTTGGGACTGCTGCCTCCAATTTTATTATTTCTGTTTGGGCGTTCGACATTCATCATTGCAACTCGCCCACTCGCAAGTTGGTCCGTGGACCTATATGTTTTAATCGGGACCGCTATTCTTTTGATTTTTTCAAAAAAGCTCAATGAGGGCAACCGCCGCGCTGTCGAGTGGACTCTTTTCTTAGGAGCATTTGCTTTGTTTGTTACGAAGTGGATGATGGTCGGAATGCCAACATAGAAAGGACAAGGACGCCATGCAACTCACACCCAACCAAGCCATGCTGATCTACCAGCGCGCGATCGACAAGAAGGCCGGTGCCGGTGAAGGCAGCGCCTGGTGGGCAGAAGTTCGAGCCGAGTTGGAGGCAGTGATTGAGGCGCTGACCACGGCAGCAGCTGCAGGCGTGATCGCCTGGTGGCATCAGGTGTGGAAGGACGTAGGCGACACAACGGCACGTGCCGCCAGTCGCATTCGCCGGCACGCCTCCAGCGTGCTCGGAAACTACCGGGAAGCATGTGCTCCCCTGTTCAAATTCAGGAGAATTTATGGAAGGTTGGGCAGAATTCTTCAAGCATTTTCTGTCGTCAAAACTGTCGAGCGCGTGCCTTCTCATTGCCGCGACTGTCCTGTCCTTGGGGCCTGCCCACTTTCAGTGGATTCCGGTGGTGCCTGATGGGTGGAAATGGGTCGCTTTTGGCGTAATGATCTTTACAGCTAGTCAGTGCACATGGTGGATTGTCAGCGCGATTTACAGATGGATAGCTAATTGCTTTGTAGGTGTGTGGAAGGCTGTATTCCCTGTACGAATTCAACAGTTGAGCAAACAGGAAAAATTTCTTCTTGGGTTTGCGGCAGCAGCAGGTGGATACCTTGATCTGAACCACTTAGAAGAACATCGTCGAGGCCGAGACATCAATGCCCCGGACGCGGTTGGGGCTAAGGTAGCAGCTTCGAATTTAAGGCGGTGGGGGCTTATCGACTACAACATGACGGGCGGCTACCATTTGACCGATATGGGAAGTCGATTCGTACTTAAGTACCAAGAGCCTGCGAATTCCTAGGGAACATGATGAACGATGAGCAAAATAGAATTATTGGCCGGTTCTCCATTCGTGAATCCCACTTCCAAGAGGTCCGTGAGAACATGCAGGTCGAGTTGTTAATCGACGTGACGGATGACATTGTTGTGGCGTTTTTGAGCCGCCACCCGACTTTACTGGGGATGATCGTCGGCTACGACGAAGTAGAAACCGAAGCTGAGCGACTTATCGGTGAAGGCTGTCGTTCAGATTTCCCCTTAGAGCAACAGCGGTTTACGAAACTTAAAGGCTACTAGGCAGACCCGCAACGTGGCCTTGGATACATCGGAAAACACATGGAAATTGTTGACGACCACAAGGACCGGGCCGAACGTATGAAGCTTTTGTTTGAATTAAACAAGCACATTACGACCCTCGCCACCGGGACGATGTTGCTCATGGCTGGCTTTTACGAGCGCGTATTTAAGTCACCGACTTGGAAGGAGCTGGCTGCCGTTACGTTCGTCCTTTTTGCCGCAACCGTTCTCTGTTCAGTGTTCGCAATGTTCAGCTTCGCAATGTACTCACGTAAGACGCATAACACGCCTGATGACCCTATAGAGTGGGGCGCGAAGTTCTTCACTGCGGGCTTGTTTACGCTGATTCTGGGTGTGATGGCCTTTGTAATATTTGTTCTGAAGAATCTCTAGGAGAACCCGGCGCCCCGAAATGGCCGGTAGCCCATGAGGAAATTCAATGTTTATTCGTGTTTTTGGCAACACCTATCTGAATCCGGATGCCGTAGGGAAATTTGAAATGGATATCTCATTCGCGGAAGAAAAGCGAACCACGGTAACGCGGGTCTATGATCTGACTGGCCAGCATATTCTGTTGGAAGCTGCAACGACAGTAACGACGGGACCGGAGTTGGATGAATCTCGACTGCAAGCCGTGCGCCGCGACAATGTGGTACATGAGCAAATCCAGATCGCTTTGTGCGAACGGCGTGATGCCAAAGATGTGGACGAAGCAATCGAGGAAAGGCTTCTCCAACTACCTCCGGAACAACGCACCGAAGAAGCGCGCAGGGCGCTTACACCACCAGTAGTTTAAAGTCCCGGAAAACAATGAATACTCAGCCAATCTTTAGCTTAACAAAAAAAGAACTGCTTGCTCGTCTCGCTCACCTGGATGATGGCGACAAGATTTACGTTCACACCAAGAAAGAGGATGCTTTGGCGGCTATCGCAGCAACGCGGCCCGATAGCGATGAGTTGTATTTTGGACTTACTCGTGACACGGTTGCAGAGCCTCCAAATGGCCTTAGCCTGGTGGCGTACTTCCCCAAGTAGCGGGCGATCGGAAAACGCCCAGCAGTACCAATGCCGCGCTCGACGCGGCTGTTGCGTTGAAAGGGCCGGCGCGGTGCCGACTTATCGAATGAGGGGACACACATGCAGAAGTGGTATCGCGGTATGACTAAGGGACAGAAGGTCGTTGTGTACGTGGTTTCGACGGCGTTGATTTTGTGCTTTGGTATCGGACTGCTGCTGCTCGCCGTTTTGATCTACTTAGAGCTTGGTCCCAAAGACGAGGCCGCGTAGGCCGGATAATGGCATGGATAACGATCTGGTCCTTTACGTCTACAAGTGTGCCGAGTGTGGTCGCGACGGAAGTGTCTATCTTGCCAGCGACACCCACGGTGGCGAAGAGGCGAAGTGCAAGTTTTGCGGCGCCGAAGTGTCTTTGGAATGGGACGGCGGGGCGACGTTCGACGTCTCGCCGCAGCCAACGAACTGATTGAGGAAAAATATGCGGGAATGGAAGCGCCGTCTTGCAGGGTTCACTGGTCTCTATGTCGTGCTGTCGATCTGGACACCCGTGATTTGGTTCATGTCCTGGGTAGGGACGACGTTCAATCAGCACACATTCGAGCTTTTTGACCTGCCGCCGTATGCGATTGTCTTTGGATTGCTCATATTTGCCTGCGCCTTTGCTGCGACCATGGGATTGGCTTTCGCGATCGACTGGCCTGAAAACAAGAATGGCTGAGTCAAAGGAAAACCCGCACAGCAGCATTCACGGCCCGCATGACGGGCCTGGTGCACTGAGACAGCCGGCAGGGTGCCTGCGAACTAGGACAAATTGATTTTGACTAAACTGAAGAAAGCGGCCCTACGGGGCCGCCCGGTCACTGGCACTGCCAAGACCTCAACTGAGCGCGGCAAAGCCGCTGACGACGCGCTGCTGGCCGCTGGCGGTCGTATCGTGCGCGCTCGCCTTTCGCCCGATGCGGCGGCGGCACTGGACTTGCTGGCCGAACGCGCCGGCAGTCAGAAAGAGGCACTTGACCAAGCGCTGGTTCACGCAGCAAAAACAATGCGAATTAACGTTGATACCAACGATTAGCCGCGTATAATGTTGCTTAAGGGCAGCGCAACGAGCGCAGCCGAATCAAGGAAAACAACTTGGTGCCGATCGGCACCCCGACAACCTGGCCGGCAGCCGGGAAGGCATATGACATGCTCCTCCTTACAGCAACATCAGCACTGTTATTCCTCCTTTTGCAGATGAGTCCAACGATGAATGGCCCGGTCGGCACAGCCTTCGCTATCTCGATGGCTGTACTGGGGGCGATCGGTATTCTTCACTGGACACATGAGTCGTCGAAGGGGAAACCGACAGGGCTTTTCTCCAACCCCGCGATTCAGGGGCAATTGCGCAGCTTTATGACCTTGCCAGTTGCAATGAAGGTGATACTCGTACTCGTTGTCATGGTGCTGCCTATTGCTGTCGATGCGATCACCTAAACTCACGGAAAACCCGCACAACAGCATCCAAGGCCCGCATGACGGGCCCAGTGCATTGAAAGCTGGCACGGTGCTGGCGAACGACGAGGGGACAGGACTTTGAAAAGAGCACTCGGATGGTACTGGCTTGCCTTTGACTTACTTTGCGGGGGCATTGCCTTCATGGGACTGTTCGCAAGTGATCTCGATATACCAATAAAGGTCTTTCTTGCGTTATCAATTTTATTGATAGCAGGTCTGAATGATCTGCACGCGATGGAAGCGACCAACGCTCGCGACACATACCATAACGAAAGCATTACCGCTCTACAGGCCCTGGAATCTCGCATGGCAGGAAACGATACGGCAACGATTTCGGATTCGCTTGAAAAGTATCGAAAGGTGCGCGTCTTTGACGACATCGCCACTCGCGGAGGGATACTTGAGGTAGTGCTTCATTTTACGAAGTTCGCTGCTTGGCCGCTAATTGGTTGGGTTGCAGCATCGTGGCTATGGCCGTTGCTAAACCAATAATGCACCGAGCAAAACACGATGATTGCGAATGGTGATGCATTGACGGAGCAGGAGAAGGTTCTACTATCCTTGGGTGATATTGCCGACCTGGATGAATTGCGTGATGTCTCAGCGCTCCGCGCTCGTAAGGCGAAGTTGGGCATTCTTGGGTAATACCGTCTGCAAAAGCAGATCGATGCTGTAGAACTGGCCGCGCGGACGGCTATTCAGGCAATCGACCAGGCTAAAAACTAACTCAGCGGGAAACGCCGCCGGGATTTGAAACGTGTCCGCTGGGCGAAGTAGTCGACCGGCATGCAATACAGATGATAAAGACATATGAACAATAGAGAGCTAAAAGCCGCGTACGTGGACGTGCTGAATAGAATCGATCCCGCATACCTGCAGACGCCAGAGCTTCGGCGCGGCGGCGCGAAAGGTCTTTCCGGATTGTTCCTTCCAACTGTCGACGAGACCTATCGCTCGGCCAAGAACAAGGTGATGATAATTGGTAGCGAAACAGCCGGATGGGAGCCCCTAAAGGTCGCAGGCGAGAAAGGCAAGTACTTCGACTACGAGTCAGTCGAGCAGTATGTCGAGGCAAGTATGCGTAAGCATCAAGACGTTTTCGCCAAAGAGCTTCGCAAAAAAAGGCCCGACCGTGGTCATACTTTTCATAATTTTGTGCGTAATGTTGCAAGCGTAACCGACAAAGATGGTTTGATCTATTCGAATTTGTTCTGCTTTGATTGGCGAAAATCCTCACCCATGAACTGCCCAGAGTTCGAAACCGTCAAACGTCTGTCTCAGCAACTGTTAGGCGAGCAAATCCGCTTACTAAAGCCAGACTACATTATTTTCGCGAACGGCATTACCTCGGCGAAACAACGGCGAGACTTCTTCCCAGTCGGCGAGGGTCCCCGCTGCTCAGACACAAAGTCGTATCCAGGAATAGCCCCTGCACACTACTTATGGGAGTTCGTACTTGATAAGACAATACGCTGTTATCGGGTTCACCATCCTTCTGCAAGACATAAAATGGCATCGATCGGCCGAGCAGGCGCGATCACATTGCTCGCGCGCTCGATCGAGGCGAGGGCCTGTAGCCAAACTGAATAGCAGTGATCCGAGCACGGCGAGACAGAAATCTTTGCTGCTAACTGAATGGACAAATTCCAGCAGCCTGATGCCAGCCACGAGCTGGCGTTGGAATTGAGAGGGTAGGGTGCTGTGCCTAGCCAGCGACGAAAACGCGCACAGCAGCATCCACGGCCCGCCTGACGGGCCTGGTGCATTGAGATAATCGGCACGGTGCCGGCGAACAGGGAAAAAATGATCGATTACAGTAAAGGCCGCTACACGGTCAAAGAAACCAGCGGCGCATTGGTCGGCCGAATTGACGAGGACGAGTTTGTGCGGAGCGGGACATCCCTTCTCTTTCGGGTTGATGGCGACAAGTTCTACACGCTGAACGGCGTTTTGATCGGCTTCATCGAGAATGGCATCGTAACGACGCCAAAAGGCGAACGTCGCTACAGCATCATTCCTGAGTAGGAAAACAGATTATGGTTTTTACTGTGATAAATGTAGGCGGGGAGCTTCCCATTGAAGTAGATTTACACCCACCAACGGCAGGATATCCGGCGTACATAGGAATCTATCCGCGCATAACCTGGACAGATGAGCCAGCTCGGAGCGGCATCGCTTTTAAGAACAAGGAAACGGGGGTGCGCTACATGGTCGAGCAACATCTTGTGTCCGTAAGCGCACTCGTGGATGACTTCCTGGTGTCGTCGCCGAGTTCGATTAGTTCAGTTGATCGCGAAGCATTGACGCATGTATTCGCCGAATGCGCTGCCAGACTTCGGCTGGCCGTAGTGCCGGAAGCTGGTGAAGCGTTGAAACAATAGGAAAGCAAATTCTTCCCAAGGCCGGGGGGCTGTGACGAAGTCGAAAGTGTTTTGAATTTTAATTAGGAGATACATGATGCCCATTTTTTTTAAAATTCCGGGTGGTGATGCGGGGAAGTCGGTCAAGGAAGCATTTGATACTGCAGAAAATATTGTCCAGACGGAAATTCTTAACAATGTCGTTGCGACAAACACTGTATTGATTCAACGACAGTCAAATGCTAGAGCCGCAGTCCAGCAAGCCGAAGTCGAAGCGGATATTCTCAGAAGGAAGAATAAAAAGTCCAGAAAAGAATTAGAAGATGCGGAGAGCTCGCTTGTTGAATGGAAAACTGCGTATGAGCAGCTGGAACAAAGTTACCAACAGCAGCGTGAAGTCTTAAAAGATTGGATGATGAGCCAACAGAGGTTTAAGGAGCTGGCTCTGAAATACGGAGTAGAGTTGCTCGGTAAGAGCCGAGATCAGGTTATTGAGGATTTTAAAGTGGCTAAGGAGCGGGTGCGCAACAACACCACCGCTCATGGAAATAATTCAAAGGACTTGAACTACTAAACTTTCTCGATCGGCACTTTTGACGGCCGCTAAACCGTTCAGCGGCTAAACCGAAACTCTACGAATCACGGAAACCGCATGGGAAAACATTACATTCCTCAGTTCTTACTTCGCGGGTTTACTCACGAAGGTGGGCTTCATGTTTTCGACAAGGCAAGGGCACAATGGTTTGGCAGCCAACCGAAGTCAGTTGCAAACGAACGAGATTTATGGCCGGACGAAGTTGAGACTTTCATAACTGAACAGGTCGAAGGACCAGCACGAGACGCCATAGAGCGACTGCGTCAAAGGGAGTCACTGACCGAACACGATCGGTCGGCTCTCGCACGATACATTGCATTTCTGTGGAAACGGGTACCGGCCGGCCGCGACCGGTTCCTGAACAATATTCCGGGAGTGGCTGAAGCACTCCGACGCGAGCTTATTCCAAAGCTTGCGAACGAAGAACAACGAACAAAGGCAAACGCGTACATTGATCAGCACATTGCCGATCCCTCGACTGCACTTTGGCATGAGAGCATGAGAACCGAGTTCAAGCGAGATGTCGAAGGTACGATAGCAAGAATGTCGTGGGAGATTCTGCATACGAAAGAGCCAAGCTACCTATCTTCTGACCATCCGGTATTCTTCTTTTCAACCGATGGCATTGGACGCCCAACTTCAGAGCTGACCATCGCGTTTAGCAGTCGAGCGGCACTGATATGCCGTCACAGCGGGAGCAACACTCCGCGCCATACTGATGCCCAGCCAAGCCAAGTGCGAGAAGTTAACAGGCGTACCGTTTTCAATGCAACGCGCTTTATCTTCTCAGAAACACATGAGTCATGGATGACGGATTTCGTAAAAAAAGCTCACCTCCCGGCTCGCGGCGGGCTGAGTTGACAGAGATAGGAAAACGCGCACAGCAGCATCCAAGGCCCTCATGACGGGGCTCATGCATTGAGAGGGTCAGGCGTCGTGCCTGTCCAATAAGGAAAAACGAAATATGGACAAAGCGACGCGTCGGGAAAGGTTACGGACCGCCCTTGCAGGCCGCCAGATCAAGGCTGACGACCACAGCTACGTTTCACAGCTTTTGTCAGGGAAAGCCTCGTTCGGAGAAAAGGCCGCTCGACGACTGGAACGCGACTACTTGCTTCCAGCTATGTCCCTCGACCAGCCCTTCGAATTGCCTATGGCTGATTACGTTACGAAAGAAGCCTTGGTCATGCGCATCGCAGATCGACTTAAGGATCTACATTTAGAGAAGTTGAAGGCGTTGGCGATTTTTATCGAGGCTTGAAGCACAAGAAAAATCGCAGCAGCACCCACCGCGCTTCGCTGCTTGGCGAGGAAGGGGGCATTGAGAGGAACGGGCACAGGGCCTGGCAAAAAATAGAAAGCACGAATGTCATTACTCAAGGACAGGCTGAAACAAGCACGAACGGAAGCCAACCTCACACAACAAGCATTGGGAAATCTTGTGGGCGTCTTACAATCGACTATCGGTGCGCTGGAGACCGGCGAACACAAGACAGCTAGGAACATTGCCGAAATAGCAGCCGCACTTGGAGTTGATGCACTGTGGTTAGAGTCTGGGAAAGGATCGAAGCGAAAAGACGGTATGCCGAAGTACCTTGATCACGGCGTCGAGCCCCACATTCTGGCACTCGCAGAGAAATTGGCTCTTTTGCCGGACGAAAAGTTGAGGGCAGTTTCTATTCTACTTGGAATTAAGCTCTAGAAAAACGGCTCGCAGCCGCATCCACAGCCCGCATGATGGGCCTGATGCGTTTAGACATTCGGCGGGGTGCCGGCACACAGGACGTGCTCCAGCCGGAAGGGCTTAGGCTGTGTACTTCTAACTATGCACCCGAACTTGGCACGCTGATGCGCACCGGCAGCAGCTAGACACTGCCCGTTGTGCGCTGTGCGCTTGGCGCGACAGACTCAATCCTCGCGTCGCTCCCTCGCCGATGTCGTGATTTTGATGGATAGGCTGGACGCGTATCAAACTGTATTGACCATCGAACATTTCAAAGGCAGATGAGGGGCTCACACGAGATAATTCTTGATTATCCCATGTCTTCTTTTGGGCCGGAATGAGCACAAAGGCAAGGGAACTTAGTATGTACTACGTTAGTATGTAATTCAGTATGTTATTTCGTGGGGTATGTGATGGCTCGCTCAGGGGTGTATTTTTCAGATGTCAGACGCGCCCGTGACGAGGTGATCGCACAGGGCCGATACCCATCAATCGACGCGGTCCGGGCTGCGTTGGGCGATACAGGGTCCAAGACGACGATCCACAAATACTTGCGCGAAATCGAGGTCGAGGAGGGCGGCGCGACACAGGCTGTCAGTGATGCGATCCTCGCCCTGGCGACGCAGCTGGCAGAACAGCTGAAACGGGAGGCTACGGCTGAGCTCGACGAGGTGCGGGCGCGGATGGACGATCAGCGCGCCGCTGACGAACGTGCCCGAGCTGAACTGGAAGCGCAGCTCGGCGAGGCGCGGCGGGCTGTCAACTATGTCTCGCGGCGCGTTGACGCGTGCGAGCAGGACCTTGCGACCGTCCAAAACCAGCTCGGCGCCGAGAAGGTCGCGCGGCATACCGCAGAGCAGCGCGTGCTTGATCTGAATGACAGGCTGGCCGACGCCGAACGGCACCAAGAGTCGCTGGAAGAAAAGCACAAACATGCGCGGGACGCCTTGGAACATTATCGTACGGCGTCCAAAGAACAGCGCGAACAGGAGCAACGCCGGCATGAGCACCAGGTTCATGGGCTACAAACGGAACTGAAGCAGGCGCAGCTTGCGTTTTCGCTCAAGCAGGAAGAGTTGACGCGATTGAACAAGGAGGCAGCCGCGCTCGCGACCGAACTCGGTTCGGTCAAGCAGGCTCTCCATCTTGAACGTGAAGCCAGCCGCAACCAAGCGAAGAAGGTCGAGCAGCTGCAGGCCGTCGAGGCGCGGGCTGCCGTGCTCGAGGCACAACTGGTCGACAGCAGGACGCGGTTGGCTGAGGCTGGCGAAACGGCTGCGCGCGCTGACATCGCGTCCGACGAATTGTGGCGGCAAATCTCCGCGCTCGAAGTGGAACTGTCCGCGGCGAAAAGTGTAATCGCATTGGAAGAACGCTTGGCGAAGTTGGACAAAGCAGTGTTTGGTGGTGAGCCAACCAGCAGGCTCAACGCGCAGTCGGGAAGCGAGTGACGATGGCAGTGCGGTTGGCAATCGGCGCGCCGTCCGGTTTGAACTGCTGGACGGGGCTGATGGCCCCTAACGCAGTTGAAGATCGCCACGAGGTCATCTAGCTGAATGATGCGTCGCCTGACGCATTTCCCGGAAGCGGTTGGAAGCAAATTTGTGAGACAGATGCGAACAGCGGCATCTAACAGTTTTACTTCCAAAGATCTAACAACTTTGCTTCCGAGAGCTCTTGACGCAGATTTAAATCAACCTGCAGGCATCCAAAGAAAAACCAAACACCGCATAATCTATATTATGTTAAATGCGCTATCTGTGTGATTGATTGAATGTTGATTGAACAGCAGGCATGCTTCCCTCTCGGGAAAACCTACGGAACAGTCAAGATCGCTGCAGATGCGTCGTCTGCGGCCTTCACCGCACGTGCCGCGGTTCGTGCACCCGTTGCTTCGTAGTTCCGTAAGTTGTCGAGTTGCGCCTTGAGCCCGTGGGCGATGCATGCCTCCACCAGCGTCGCATCGGTGTACAAGCCATAGAGATCAACCAGCCGATAGAAGCCGTCTGTCATCACCAGAATGCTGGCACCGTGCTCCAGCTCGACGCTGCGCAGACGTGCCTGGAATGGCGCAGTCGGATCCAGACACAGGACACCCGGCACCGGCGCCATGTTTTGCGATTCGCGACGGGCCCGTAGCATCGGAAGCATCTGTTCGCGTCGACGTAAAGGATCCTCGATACCATCGGCCGTTAATTTGGAAATCACATCCTGCAGAACCGCTTCCTGTGGATTCACGAAGGGATCCAGGTCGATACAAGAGCCGGAGGTCGTGTACAGCAGCGTCTTGCAGTCGCCAAGACTGTACAGCGTCGCACGTGTCGCCTCATCGTGATGCGAAATTCTCAACCAGGTCATCGCTGCAATTGGCCACGCGTGCACTGGAACGTCGTGACCGGCTGTCAGGCGCCTGAATTGCGCCCGAACCTCGGTGATCGCCATCCAGACGCAATCAGCCTGATCGCGTCCCGGTATCAGCATTCTTTGAAGCGCGTTTGTGAATGCATGAACGAACCATGCGACATCTCCTTGTCGTTCGTCGATGTAATCCCGTTCCGCTACGGATGAGCCACCGTCAATGACGATAATGTCGTCGACTCCAGCGGAAGTGAATACCGCCACGTGGTCATCGTTGCGTTGCAAATCGGGTTTGGCACCCGCAGAAATATGCTCAATCCTCATCAGACAATGTATATTTAATCATCGTTGGGACTCTACCCTTATCCAACAAAGGGGACAAGGAAATACCCTCTTTCAACTTCTAACTCGACAATATATTGCCTAATGTCGATTGAGATTATTTCGGTCCGGTCGAGTTGGTTCTATCGAATCTGACGTGGAATGATCACGGCGCCTGCACTGTCTTCATGCAAGCACGCCAAGCCTGCCCGATACACGCTTCTCAATTCCCGACATGTCTTAGCCGCACCTTGCCACCACTCTCATCGTCTCTCACCTCGTTGAAAGTCGCTCATGAAAAAACTGGCCATCCCGCTTGTCTGTTTCACTGGCATTATCAGCGCTATCGGTGCCCTCATCCACTTCGCGGCCATTGCTGGCGGAACAGACTGGTATGTTTTCTTCAATGCACCGCCGCAGGTCGTCGCATCATCGCGTGCCGGAACCTGGCTGGCACCAGTGAGCACCAGCATCATCGGGCTGCTCATGGCGGTATGCGCAACCTACGCCTTCTCCGCGCTGGGACGCTTGCCGCGCCTTCCGCTGCCCCGCCTCATGCTGGGCGGTATGGCCGGCGTCTGCCTGTTGCGGGCCGTGGTAATTGTGCCGCTGGCCATCAATCACCCGCAGCTGCGCAATACCTTTGAAGTCGTCAGCGCCGTCATCTGGGGCCTGGCAGGCGCCGGCTTCCTGGTCGCCTGCTTGACCCTGGTTCGCCGACCGCCAGCCGCTGGCGCGCGCGACGCTCAGGACGATGGCCTGAAGATCCCGGAATTGACCTGACGGCGCTGGTTGCCTCATTGCGGCG
>Ga0308158_10003897_pt1 | contig 12818 bp, 15 predicted proteins | sample PhyBR2_FD_201038 | JGI IMG/M metagenome (GOLD analysis project Ga0308158, IMG submission 201038) | Phyllosphere microbial communities from UC Gill Tract Community Farm, Albany, California, United States - DLSLB.R2 | ecosystem: Host-associated > Plants > Phyllosphere > Unclassified | place: USA...
ATCATCGCCTGACGCAGTCGCGGTGTGAGGCTGTCGTACAGGTCGAGCAGGACGGGGTTGTGCGCGGCGACGACGATGCACCTGTGCAGCGCCAGGTCGGCATCGACGTGACCCTCGATCGATGCGGCGCGGCGCGAGCGACGAGCAGCGGCACGAGATGCATCGCGCCCCGCCAGCGCCTGCCGCAGGGCGCGGAGGTCCGCCTGCGTGCGTCGCCGGGCGGCGAGATCCGCCGCCTCGCTCTCGATCGCGGTGCGCGTCTCGATCACGGCGAGAATGTCGGCCCGACGCAGTACGTCGTCCCAGTCGCTGCGCACGTCGAGGGCGGTGACGAACACGCCTGCGCCCTGCCGGGTCTGCAGCACGCCCTTCGCGGCGAGCTGGCGGATCGCCTCGCGCACCGTGGAGCGGCCCACTCCGAGCTGGGGCGCGAGCGTCGTCTCGCCGGGCAACCGCTCCCCGAGCGCCCATTCCCCGCTACGGATCCGTTCGAGCAGCAGCTGCGCCGCCCGGTCGGCCAGTGTCTCGCGCATCACCTGTGCCATCTCAACCCATCTGCTTGTCTGAGGAGTTGTGCTACAGTCTAGCCATGCTTCACCAGGGTCTTCTCCTTCGTCGCCACGACGGGGCCTAGTTCGATCGGCTCCCCGTCGTGGAGCCTCGACGTGCCCAGGCCGGTCGCACTCACCAGACCGGAAGAAGAGACCATGTCCGCATCCATCACTCCCCCCTTCCCCGCCGGCGCCTCCGAGCCGCACGCACCGGCGTGGAACCGGCAACGGCACTCGCCGATGCCCTCGCACCGATACTCCGACGTCTTCTCCCGCGTGGACGTCCCCCTGGGAGACCATCGGCAGTGGCCGGGACGGCGTCTGACCGCGGCGCCGCTGTGGGTTCCCGTCGACCTGCGCGACGGCAATCAGGCCCTCGCCGAACCCATGAGCCCCCAGCGCAAGCGCCGCTTCTTCGAGCTCATGGTCGCGATGGGCTACAAGGAGATCGAGGTGGGCTACCCGTCGGCCTCGCAGACCGACTACGACTTCGTGCGGCTGCTCGCCGAGACCGACCTCGCACCCGACGATGTCACGATCGTGGTCTTCACGCCCGCGCGCCGCGATCTCATCGATCGCACGGCGGCCGCGATCCGCGGGATCCGGAACGACGTGGTCATCCACCTCTACACGGCCACCGCCCCGATCTGGCGCGATGTCGTGCTGGGCCGGAGCCGAAATGAGCTGCGGGAGCTGATCCTGGGCGGCGGCCGGGACGTGCTCGAAGCCGCAGGCGACCTCCCGAACGTCCGCTTCGAGTTCTCTCCCGAGGTGTTCAATCAGACCGAGCCCGACTACGTGCTCGAGATCTGCGACGCGATGACCTCGCTGTGGGACGCGTCACCCGATCGCCCCGTGATCCTCAACCTCCCCGCCACGGTGGAGATCGCCACGCCGAACGTCTACGCCGATCAGATCGAGTACATGGATCGTCATCTCGATCGCCGCGACTCCGTTATCCTGTCGGTGCATCCGCACAACGACCGCGGCACCGGGGTCGCCTGCGCGGAACTGGCGATGCTGGCCGGGGCTCAGCGCGTGGAGGGCTGTCTCTTCGGCAACGGCGAGCGCACCGGGAATGTCGATCTCGTGACGCTCGCCCTCAACCTGCACACCCAGGGCATCGACCCGATGGTCGACTTCTCGGACATCGATGGGATCCGCACCACGGTCGAGGAGTGCAATCGCATCGAGGTGCACCCGCGGCATCCGTACGCCGGCTCACTCGTGCACACGGCCTTCAGCGGCACGCACCAGGACGCGATCCGCAAGGGACTGGCGGAGCACCGCAGCCGCGCGACTGCGGAGGGGCGCAGCGAGAGCGAGATCGCCTGGCGCGTGCCCTACCTGCCGATCGATCCCGCCGACATCGGCCGGGGGTACGAGGCCGTGATCCGCGTCAACTCGCAATCGGGCAAGGGCGGCATCGCGCATCTCCTGGAGGCCGCCCATGGCATCGAGCTCACGCGGGAAGAGCAGGTCGAGCTGGCGCTGCGCGTGCAGCAGCACGCCGATGCGACGGGCGGAGAGGTCACCGCCGCCGAGGTGCTGGGAATCCTGCGCAGCCGCCCGGCGCGGAAGGCGCAGCCGATCGACTGAGACCGTCAGCGCCGCGGAATGGGGACGGACCAGAGAGACTCGGTGATGCGGTATCCCTCGCGCTCGTACAGCCGTCGGGCGCCCGGGTTGCTGCCGAAGACGTTCAGCGCCAGCACGTCGAGACCCGCACGGGCCGTCTCCTCCGCCGCCGCGCGCAGCGTCTGCGTGCCGAGTCCCCGCCCCCGACGGTCCTCGTCGATCGCGATGTCGTAGATGAACCCCAGGTTCTCGCGCAGATGCAGCCCCAGGATCCCCGCGCGCCGGTCGTCATCGTCGCGGACGGTCCAGAACCGGTTCCCGGGCGTCTGCAGTCCCTCGGGCAGGAGGTCGAGCATCTGCTCGGCGGTGGTCCGGCGCGCGGCCTCGATCGTGGGGTCGGCGCCGGACTCGAAGCGCTCCAGCGCGTACTCCTCGTCCGACGCGCCGCGGAAGGCGGCGTAATCCGCATCGTCCATCGGATGCAGCGGGGTCCCGTTCCGTGGTGCCCAGATCGGCGAGCACCACTTCATCCTCGCGAGGGATAGCCCACACGGTCGCACTGCCGTCATCGGTGCACCAGATCTCGCCGGCCGCCGACGCGGGCACGGGGACGTCCTGCCGTTCGGCTGCGGCCTTCGCGCTGTACGCACGCCCGACGGCCGCCGCGAGCAGCTCGCCTCGCTGCCGGGGCTCGGTGATCTCGCCCCAACTCACCAGAAGCGGTCCTTCGGCTCGGTGGGCTTCTTGTCGGCGCCACCCCAGCGATTCGCCTCGGCTTTCGCGGCGCCCGCTGCGGCATCGGCTTCGCGCAGCGCCTCCTCGGCGTCGACCGCGGCGGGCCGCTCGGGCTCCTCCGCTCGATTCTTCTCCATGACCACACTCTAGGCATCAGGGGCGCCCGGTGGGCGCGACGGGGCGTCAGTCCTTCGCGTGCGGCTGAGTCCACGCCTCGTCGCCGGGGGCGATCTCGCGCGCCATGTCCCTCAGGAAGCGGATCACCACCTCGCGCTCGGCGGAGGTGAGGCGGGCCGCCGCGTAGAAGCGCTTCGCCTGCTGCCTGCCCACGGTCTCCATGGCGGCCTGATGCGTCTGCGGGGTGATCGAGATCGCCAGCGCCCGTCTGTCGGTGGGGTGAGGCGCGCGGACGATGTGCCCGCCGCGCTCCAGCCTGTCGAGGAGCTTGGTCGTCGAGGCCGATGATATTCGCAGATGATGGGCGATGCCGCCGGGGGTTGCGAGGATCCCGCGATGGGCGCACACGATCAGGTAGTGCAGGGCTCGCATGTCGGTGTCGTTGAGCCGCATGTAGCGACGCGAGGCCTCGGAGAGCTGCTCCTCCGCCTCACGGAGCTCCCCCAGCGACGACATCAGCTCGGTGATCTGCCGCACATCGGCCTGCGGCATGCCCCCACGATCGACCAGCATCTGCTCGGGATCGCTGTAGTCGACGTCGTAGACGTCGGCGTCGGCCAGGCCGTCAGGCGTCTGCGCCGACCGCCCGCCGACCGGGATGCCCGCTGCAGCCGTTTCCTCTCGCATGCACTGCATTCTAGCCTCCCCTCTATTCACGCCGAGTTGTTTTCTAGCTTGGCTAGCAATATCCTCTTCCATGAATCCGGCGAAGAAGGGCCCATCATGTCGCACAGCACCGAGAAGACGCACCGCACCTGGCCGCGAGTACTAATCTCGTCGGCGCTCGTCCTGCTGTGGCTGGTGGGAGCCGGCCTCGGCGGACCGCTCTTCGGGAAGATCGACGAGGTCTCCTCCAACGATGCGACCGCATACCTGCCGGATTCGGCAGCGGCCACCGAGGTGCAGAAGTCGCTGGGCGACTTCCTCGGCTCCGACTCGATCCCGGCCGTGGTGGTCTTCTCCTCCGACGCGAAGATCGACGACGCCCTCAAGGACGAACTCGCCGTCAGACTCGAGGATGCGACCGCCGCCGAAGGCGTGAAGGAGGGCTCCTCCCCCGTCCTCGTCTCGGACGACGGGCTGGCCGCCCAGGCGTTCGTGCCGATCGACGCGGATGCCGAGGTCGGCGAGGTCACCGCCGCACTGTCGGCCGATCTGCGCAGGAACGTGCCGGACGGCGTGACCGTGCACATCACGGGACCGGCCGGCTTCACCGCGGATCTGCTCGCCGGGTTCTCCGGTATCGACGGCATCCTGCTCCTGGTCGCGCTGCTGGCGGTGCTCGTGATCCTCGTGATCGTGTACCGCTCCCTCCTGCTCCCCCTGATCGTGCTGTGCACCAGCATGTTCGCCCTGTGCGTGGCACTGCTGGTGGTGTGGTGGGCGGCCAAGCTCGGGATCCTGCTGCTGAGCGGACAGACCCAGGGCATCCTGTTCATCCTGGTCATCGGGGCCGCGACGGACTACTCGCTGCTGCTGGTCGCGAGGTTCCGCGAGGAGCTGCACAGCACGGAGAACCGCTGGACCGCAGTGCGCGCGGCGTGGAAGGGCGCCTTCGAGCCGATCCTGGCCTCCGGGGGCACGGTGATCGCGGGTCTGCTGTGCCTGCTGCTGAGCGATCTGAAGTCCAACAGCACGTTGGGCCCGGTGGCGGCGATCGGCATCGTGTTCGCGATGCTCGCCGCGCTCACCCTGCTTCCTGCACTGCTGGGCCTCGCCGGTCGGGCGGCGTTCTGGCCGCGCCGGCCCGCCTTCGAGCCGGGTCTCGCGGTACAGGCCGACCCGCTGGAGGGCCGGGGCCTGTGGCCGCGGCTGGCCCGCGGCATCCGCCGTCACCCGCGCGCGATCTGGATCCCGACCGCACTCGTGCTCGCGGTCGCCGCCGCGGGTGCGGTGCAGCTCGACGCGAGCGGCGTGCCGCAGTCCGACCTCGTGCTCGGCGCATCCGAGGCGCGCGACGGACAGGCTGTTCTCGGCGAGCACTTCCCCGGCGGTTCGGGCAGCCCGGTCTACGTGCTCGCGGAGGAGTCGCGACTGCAGGAGGTCGCCGACGTGCTGCTCGCGGACGAGGGCGTCGACGGCGTCTCCGTGACGGCGTCGGACTCGCCGTCCGGAAGCGCCCCCATCACCGAGGAGGGCATCACCGCCTTCGGCCCTCCCGGTACGCCCGCCCCCGACCCCACGGTCGTCGACGGCCGGGTGCTGGTGCAGGGGACGCTGACGGATGCCGCGGATTCCTCCGCCGCGGAGCGCACCGTGGAGCGGCTTCGGGCAGATCTGAAGGGTACGGATGCCCTGGTGGGCGGGGTCACCGCCACCGCCGTCGACACGAACGCCGCGTCGATCCACGATCGCAATCTGATCATCCCGGTGATCCTCGGCGTGATCCTGCTCATCCTCATGCTGCTGCTGCGGGCGGTCGTCGCCCCCGTCCTGCTCATCCTCACCACGGTGCTGTCGTTCGGGTCGGCGATGGGCGTCGCGGCGCTGGTGTTCAACGGCGTGTTCCGCTTTCCCGGGGCCGACCCGGCAGTCCCGCTGTTCGGTTTCGTCTTCCTGGTCGCACTGGGCATCGACTACAACATCTTCCTGATGACACGGGTGCGCGAGGAGTCCCGCCGTCACGGCACGCGCGAGGGCATCCTGCGCGGCCTCTCGGTGACCGGCGGCGTGATCACCTCGGCAGGCCTGGTGCTGGCGGCGACCTTCGCGGCGCTGTCTGTGATCCCGATCCTGTTCCTGGTGCAGATCGCGTTCATCGTCGCGTTCGGGGTGCTGCTGGACACGTTCGTGGTGCGCTCGCTGCTGGTTCCCGCGCTCTCCTACGACCTCGGCCGCGTCATCTGGTGGCCCTCCCGTCTGGCCCGGCGCGATGCCGCGCAGCCCGAGGCATCGCAGGATGCCACGTCCCGGGACGAGGTCTCGGCATGAGGCTCTGGTCGGTGGCCCCATCCCAGCTCGACAGGGCCGCGCTGGTGGCCTGCTGGCGGGAGGCGCTGCTGGCCCAGGCGGTGCTCGCCGGCCGCACTCGCGGCTATCAGCGGCATCCGCAGCTCGAGCGGTTCCGCGCCTTGCCCGACCCGGTCGCGGCGATCGGTGCCTACCTCGGCGGGGTGGCCGACGAGGCGGATGCCCGCGGATATCGCTTCGATCGATCCCGGATCATCTCCCCGTCGAACCCGGACGCGATCCTCGACGTGACCGAGGGACAGCTCGCGCTGGAATGGGAGCACCTCGGCGCGAAGCTCCGGGTGCGCAGTCCGGCGGATGCCGAGCGGTGGGCCCACGAGGAGCCTCGACCGCATCCGCTGTTCCGCGTCGTCCCCGGTGACGTCGCATCGTGGGAGCGCGCGCTGCCCGTATCGTCGGACTCATGACCTTCGATGCCGCTGACCGCTCCGCCGTCGCGCAGTTCGTCCGGAGTTGCGGAGCGGGCGTGATCGCTTCGATCGGGCCGGATGCCGGGCCGCAGGCCGCCTTCGTGGGCCTGACCGCGACGGACGACGGGCTGGTGGTGCTCGACGCCCTCGAGAGCTCCCGCAAGGCGGCGAACATCGCCGCCCGGCCGGGGGTGGCCGTCGTCGTGACGGAGGGCGACGTGACCGTGCAGCTCGAGGGACGAGCACGCGTGAGCGTCGACGAGGAGCGCCGGCGTCTGGGCGCCGCCTACGATGAGCGCTTCCCCGGGTCGCGTGCGCTGGACGACGGCTTCGTGGTGATCGCGATCGAGGTGCGCTGGGTGCGCGTGTACGACGCCGGCACGAACCCCGTGTGCGTGACCGAGTCCGACTGGGCCTGATCGACCGGCGCCCGGCGGATCACCCGTCCGATTCGGCCCGCTCGGCCGCGAGCTCCGCGCGCAGTCCTGCATTCTCGTCCTCGAGCTCCAGGAGGCGCCCGATCCCGGCGAGATTCATCCCCTCGTCGCGCAGTCGTGCGACCCTGCGCAGGCGGTCGATGTCGTTGCCGCTGTAGCGCCGAGTGCCTCCGTCGCTGCGATGCGGATCGAGCAGACCATGCCGTTCGAAGAGGCGCAGCGTCGCCTCAGGCATGTCGACGAGCTGGGCTGCGACGGCGATCCCGTAAAGGGGTGTGGCCCGGTCAGGTTCTGTCATGTCTGAGACTTCTCCATTTGGGTTGCGATTCTCGGCGTCTTGATCTATAACAAATCTACACCTTCGGATGCAGATCTTCTGCATCCCCCGCCAGAGCCCGGTCCCCGGGCAGATCGAAAGGAGTACATCATGGGAATGACATTCGATCCGATCAGCCAGCTCGATCGTTTTGCTGCGAGCGTGCTGGATTCCGTTCGATCCCCTCGGCTGATGCCGGTGGATCTCTTCCGCGACGGCGACAGCTACGTCCTGCATGCGGATCTCCCCGGCGTCGACCCCGGCTCGATCGACGTGGATGTCGACGGAAGCCAGCTCTCCATCCGAGCGCAGCGCACGGCGGACACCGGCGAGGGTTCCCGCTGGCTCACGCGTGAGCGCAGCGCCGGCACGTTCCTGCGCCAGTTCACGCTCGGAGACGGCGTCGACGTGGACCGCATCAGCGCGTCGTACGAGAACGGCGTGCTCACAGTGATCATCCCGGTCAGCGAGCGCGCGAAGCCGCGGAAGATCGCCGTGGAGTCGTCGGATCACCGCGAGGAGATCGCGGCCTGATGGCGAGTGCCGGGCGCACTCGCGCCCGGCACTCCTTCGCCGTGGAAAGGAATGACATGATGTCCGCATCCGTCTCCGGTCTCGACCGCTTCCTTGCCGAGATGGAGTATCCCGCCACGACCGACGATCTCGTACGCGAGGCCGCTCGTGACGGCCTCTCCGAGGACGTCCTCGCCGCGCTCGTCGCGCTGCCCGCCGAACGCTTCGACTCCAGCTTCGATGTGCGGCGGGCGATGTCGGCCCGGCGCGAGCTCATCGCCGCGTAGCGGGGCGCCGCGTAGCGGGGCGCCGCCGGGAGACTCGCCACGCTGCGGGTCTCCCGGTCACGTCCACGGCGGACGGTCAGCGCGCCCCCGCTAGGCTTCGGATATGGGGAGAAGACCGCCCGCGCGCAGCCCCTGGCTGCGTCGGATGCAGCAGAAGCTGCTCGTCTCCCCCGAAGCATTGGCCGCCGACCCCCGCATCTCATCGCGGGCGCTGCGACCCGACGCGATCTGCGCAGTCGCCGGCGTGCCGCGCCTCGCCGAGCTCGGTCCGCGGAACACCCGCTTCGTCGAGCCCGCCAGGCTGCGCGACCCCGTCCAGCGCGTCACCGTGCTGCGCGAGGCGCTCGAACACGGCATCCGATTGCTGTTCGTCGAGGTCGCGTCGCCCCTGGAGGGGGTCCTGCTTGCGGATGATCTTCCGGGGCTGGTGCATCCCGTCGATGACGCTCCGCAGGAGGAAGACGCACTGCATGCCGTGAACGTGGTGCAGCTGCTGCGGTTCTGCGTGGCATCCGCTCCCGTCGAGACGGCCGAGGCGCTCAGGGGGATGCCGACCAGGCACGTGTCGCGCGCGGCGATGCGCCTGCTGCCGCCCGATGCGCCCGTCCGGCGCATGCATCCGCTCCGCCGTCTCATGGGCGACCCGAGCGTGCCGGTCTATCTGGCCGTCGGGATCTACTCCGCGTTGCGGGCGCTGCCGGTGGCGTTCATCCCGCAGTTCCATGGCAGCCTGCTCGTGCTCTGGATGATCGACATCCTCACGGCCGTGCCGTACACCTGGGGCGTGCTGGCGATGCTGTTCGCCCCGCGCCGATGGATCCGGATGCTGGCGACGCTCACCACCATCACGACCTTCGCAGCGCCGTACGTCTACTTCTGGATGCACGGACGCGACTACCCGCCGTTCGTGGTGGCGGTCATAGCCGCGCTCACGATCGCGAGCATCTCGATCGAGGTGGTCAAGTACCTGCAGGAGCGGGCGCTGCGCCGGCGCTACCGCAGCGCGCGCGTCGCCGCGACGGTGCGGATGATCCCCGTCAGGATCACCCAGGCGCCTGAGACCAGCCAGACGACGGCGATCCAGGGTTCGGCGGTCGGGTAGGCGATCACCAGCGCGGCGGATGCCAGGATCCACACCGCGGTCGCGATGATGTTCAGCGTCCGGAACCGCGCGACCCGCAGCGGATGCACGAATGCGATGGGCGCCCAGGTCAGCAGCGCCAGCACGACCACGATGATCGCGTTGACCGCGGTTCCGGCGTCCAGCAGCCAGATCGCCAGCGCGACCACGTTCCACGCCGCGGGGAAGCCGAGGAAGTAGTAGTCGCCGGTCTTCATCTTCGTGTTCGCGTAGCAGAACATCGACGACACGGTGATGAGCAGCAGCAGCACGACGGCGAGCGCGCCCTCGCCGAGCAGTCCGGTGCGGAACAGGAACAGCGCGGGGATCAGCGTCCAGGTCAGGTAGTCGATGATCGAGTCGAGGATCACCCCGTCGAAGTGCGGCGCGTAGGTGCGCACCTCGGCCTTGCGGGCCAGCGTGCCGTCCACGCCGTCGACGACGAGGGCGATGCCCAGGTACAGCCACATGAGCTTGGGATCGTCGTCGAACAGGGCCAGCAGGGCGAGGGTCGCCCAGAGGACCCCTGTGAGGGTGAAGGCGTGCACCGCCCAGGCGGAGAGCACGCGGGTGCGTCGAGAGGACATGACCTGATTTCACGAATGTCGGATGCGGCCGATCGGCGTCGATCGGCCGGCGCATCGGGAGCGCCGGTTCCACGGTAACCGGGCGCGCGGCGGGCTCCGTGACCTCGACCGGCATGCCCGGACTTACGATGGCGGGATGGATCGCATCCGCACGCTCGGCATCATCGGCGCGGGGCGGCTGGGTTCGGTGCTGGCGGCGCTCGCGGTTTCCGCGGGGTATCGCGTACTGGTCGCGCGTTCCGGCGATCCGGCACCGATCACGCGGGCGATGACCGCTCTGGGTGCGCAGGCGGCGACGGTCGAGCAGATGGCGACCGAAGCGGATGCCGTGGTGCTGGCGCTCCCGCTCGGCGCATACCGCACGCTGCCTGCAGACCTGCTGCGCGGGATGCTCGTGATCGACGCCATGAACTACTGGTGGGGCGCCGACGGCATCCGCCCCGATCTGACGGACCCGCGCACCTCGACCAGTGAGCTCGTGCAGGCGCACCTGTCGGGTGCCCGCGTGGTGAAGGCGCTCGGGCACTTGGGCTATCAGGACCTCGAGGACGACGCGAGGCCGGCGGGTTCTGCGGAGCGCAAGGCGATCGCGATCTGCGGCGACTCGCCGGACGATCTCGCGCTCGTCTCCCAGCTGGTGGATGCCGTGGGGTTCGATCCCGTGATCGCCGGCTCCCTCGCATCCGGGATCATGCTGGAGCCGGGCGCGGAGGCGTTCGGCGCCGACGTCGATGCGGCGGAGCTGCGCGCCATGCTGGACCGGTTCCCGACATCGCAGCGCGGGATCGTCGTGGCACGGGCACGTGGCGGGGAGCTGTGGGGCTGAGCTCCCGCCTCAGTCGAGGATCTCCCCCGCGGTGACCACCAGGCGCGACCTGGTGGCATCCGCGATGGCGTCCAGGTCCACCCGGGGATCGGTGTCGACGAGCAGCAGGTCGGCGTCGTATCCCGGCACGACCCGGCCGATCCGGTCCGCACGTCGCACGATGTCGGCGCCGGAGATCGTGAGCGATCGCAGGATCGCCTCCGGCGTCTGCACGCGCGCTCGGATCCTGATCTCCTCGAGCTGCAGGCGCTGACCGCTGCCGTGCAGATCCGTGCCGAACCCGATCGACACACCGGCGCTGTCGGCGGTCTTCAGCGTCTCCAGGCCGACCTCGAACAGATCCTGCACGGACTGCCGGGCATCCTCCCCGATCGTGCCCCGCGACTCGCCCTGCAGCATGCCCCACAGCGCCACCAGGGTCGGTACGAGGTGCACGTCCTCGAGTTCGGTGAGCAGCCGGATGGACTCGTCATCGAGGTAGGTGCCGTGCTCGATGGTGCGCACGCCGAGGCTGAGCGCCCGGTTCACGGCTTCAGCCGTGTAGGCGTGCGCCCCGATGTAGCGCTTCGCCAGCCGGGCCTCGTCGACGGCCGCTCGCAGCTCCTGCTCCGAGAAGCCGAGCGCCTCGATCCGCATCTTGGCGATGACGCCGCCCGAGACGGTGAGCTTGATGTGGTCGGCCCCGTCGCGGAACTGCGAGCGGAGCGCCTTCCGCAGCTCGACCTCACCGTCGACGGTGTGCGTGAGACCGTGCCCACCGGTCGGTGAGAAGATCGGACCACCCGCGAGCAGCCGCGGCCCGGTGAACAGGCGCTCCTCCACCGCTCGAGCCAGCCCGGTCTCCGCGCCGCCCATGTCGCGCACGGTCGTGAATCCGCGCCGCAGCATGTGCTCCATCTCCTGGGCGCTTCGCGCCACGTGGTAGCTGGAGTCCCAGTCGTGGATCTCGGCATGCGTGCCGGCCTGGGTGACGTGCACGTGAGCGTCGATCAGGCCGGGCATGAGCACCCTGCCCGTCACGTCGACCGCATCCGTGCCCGCGGGCGCCGAGGCCGCGCCCTCACGCACCTCGTCGATGAGCCCGTCCCGCAGCACGACGACGGCGGGGCCGCCGAGCACGTTCGCGTCTGTGTCGAGCACCCGGGCGCCGACCAGCGCGATCGGAGCGGCGGGACGTGGGCTGTCGGAACTGATGGGCATCCTGGTCAGTTCTCCTTCTGGGTCACGATGGGCACGGCTTCGGTGAGGGATTCGAGGGAGCGTCCCTTCGTCGAGACGCCGAAGACCACGACGAGCACCGCGGTGACGGCGAGCACGCTCATGATCATGATGAAGACGCCCGCGAAGCCGAGAGCCTGCTGGGACACGCCGATGATGATCGGAGCGGCGATGCCGCCGATGCGACCGACGGCCGAGGCCATGCCCATGCCGGTGGCCCGCAGGCGGGTCGGGTAGACCTCGGGGGTGTAGGCGTACAGGGCGGCGTAGGTTCCGTTCATGCCGGCCGAGAGCAGCGCGCCTGAGGCGATGACCTGCCAGGGATCGACCGACTGCGACAGCAGCCACGCTCCAGCCGTGCCGATCGCGAGGAACAGGGCGATGTTCGTCTTGCGCCCGATCTTCTCGTTGAGCCAGGCGGCGCCGTAGTAGCCGGGGATCTGGGCGATGGTCATGAGCAGCACGTAGCTGAAGCTCGTCGTCACCGTCAGACCGCGGTCGACCAGGAGAGACGGGATCCAGCTGAAGAATCCGAAGAAGGAGAACGTGAGGGCCATCCAGATCAGCCACAGCAGCAGCGTGCGCCCGAGCAGATCGCGCCCCAGCAGCTCGTGATGCTGGATCAGCTTCGCGGGGCGATTCGTCCCGTCGCCCTGCGCCTTCCAGGAGAGCGGCGAGGTGACCGGGACGAGCACGCCCCGCTCGATGCCGCCGACGATCTCCTCCGCCTTGTCGTTCTCGCCTCGGGAGAGCAGCCAGCGCGGCGATTCGGGCATGGCGCGGCGCCACCACAGCACCAGCAGCACCGGAATGGCGGTGATGATCTGCCCATAGCGCCAGCCGTCGTCGAACCGTGCGACGACGAAGTACCCGATCAGCGAGGCGAGAACGTAGCCGAAGGCGAGGAAGCCTGCGACGGCGCCGGCGAAGAGGCCCCTGCGCTTGGCTGGGATGAGTTCGGCGACGTAGGTGGGGATGACCGCCGATTCCGCGCCGATGCCGATGCCCGCGAGGACGCGCAGCAGGAAGAACATCTGCCAGTTCATCGAGAACGCCGCGACGAAGGTGGCGAGGGTGAACAGCAGCAGCGCCC
>Ga0308158_10003900_pt1 | contig 12815 bp, 11 predicted proteins | sample PhyBR2_FD_201038 | JGI IMG/M metagenome (GOLD analysis project Ga0308158, IMG submission 201038) | Phyllosphere microbial communities from UC Gill Tract Community Farm, Albany, California, United States - DLSLB.R2 | ecosystem: Host-associated > Plants > Phyllosphere > Unclassified | place: USA...
GTTATTCATCAGGATATTACAGCTACAAATGGGCTGAAGTTTTAGATGCTGATGCCTTTGAATATTTCAAAGAAAATGGTATTTTCAACAAAGAAATCGCTGATAAATTCAAAGACAACGTACTTTCTAAAGGCGGCACCGAAGCCCCAATGATTTTATACAAACGCTTTAGAGGTCAGGAACCAAAACCGGAAGCTTTGTTAAAAAGAGCAGGATTGATTTAGATTGCAGTCCCTATAGCTTTCAGGATAGATTTTAAAAAATAGAAAAACCGAAGTAGCAATGCTTCGGTTTTTATTTAAAGAAAAACCACCATCAACCACCAAAGAATAGGAATACTTTCGACCCAAAAAGACGTATAATATTTAGAGCGTTTTTCATTGGCGAAAAGCAAAAATAAAGAAACCATCAACACCAAAACCAGATTCACATAAAGCTGTTTTTCGATAAAATTGATTTTGAGAAATTCTAAAAAATAAAACGGAACTAACATTAAAAACAAACCGACAATTTTAGTTCGCTTGACTCCAATTTGCTGGGGAACGGTTTGTAAATGAGGATCGTCATTGGCTAAATCAATAATTTCAAAAATGAGAATGAGTACAAAAACCAGGATAAATCGCTGTACGCATTTCAGAAAAAAATCAAGTCCAAGGTTGACGTGTGCATTAATCAAAGGCAAGACCAGTGTTACTCCAACCCAACATAAAGAAACAATATAGATTTTAACACCAGCCCAGTTTCGGGCATTTTTCCGATTTGGAAAAAACGGCAAAGTATAAAGCATTGTCAAAGCCAGAACTCCTATAGAAACGACTTCTGTTATCCTTTGTAATTGAAAGAAATAATAACCTACTCCCACAAACGAAAACAAACTCAATAACGCAATTAATTTTAGTTCGTTACGCATTTGATTTTTCTTAGTTCGCGCCAAAGCATCGTATTTCACAAAATTATAACCTACGATGGTTCCAAAAAATGCAAAATTAGCCATTGGCTCATCTGAAGCAATATTAAACATAAAATGTGTCATCCGAACTAACGAATAAACAGACAAAGCCACATGAATACTGCTTGTTATGTAAAAATGGAATAGTTGTTTTAGAAATCTCATCCCACAAATTTAATCAATTGTAAGTAAAATTATCCCGAAATTTAAAACTGTAGAAAATAGCCGTGTTAATATGCTAATTAAGACAGTAATAATGCTTAATTTTGCGCCACGAAAAATACAACCTTTTTACATTTTACATGAAAACAGATGCTTTTGCTTTAAGACACATTGGTCCAGAGGAATCCGACCTACCAAAGATGTTAAAAACAATCGGAGTTGACTCTATAGAACAACTCATTTATGAGACACTTCCGGATGACATTCGTCTAAAAGCGCCATTAAACTTAGATCCTGAAATGACGGAATATGAATATTTAAAACATATTACGCTGTTAGGAAGTAAAAATAAAATGTTCAAAACCTACATTGGTTTAGGTTATAATCAGGCAATTGTTCCTGCGGTTATTCAAAGAAATGTATTTGAAAACCCGGGTTGGTACACTGCTTACACGCCTTACCAGGCTGAAATTGCCCAAGGTCGTCTGGAAGCCATTTTGAATTTCCAAACTATGGTTATCGAATTAACCGGAATGGAAATCGCCAATGCTTCATTATTAGACGAAGGTACTGCTGCGGCTGAAGCTATGGCATTATTATTTGACGTAAGAACAAGAGATCAGAAGAAAGCTAATATTTGTAAATTCTTTGTTTCTGAAGAAATTTTACCACAAACTTTATCAGTTTTACAAACACGTTCGACTCCAATTGGCGTGGAATTAGTAATCGGAAATCATGAAGATTTCAATTTCTCTGATGAGTTTTTCGGAGCTATTTTGCAATACCCGGGGAAATTTGGTCAGGTAAACGATTATACTGATTTTATTGCTAAAGCTGCTGAAAACGGAATCAAAGTAGCTGTTGCTGCTGATATTTTGAGTTTGGCAAAACTGACTCCTCCGGGAGAAATGGGTGCTGCTGTAGTTCTTGGAACCACACAACGTTTCGGAATTCCGTTAGGTTACGGTGGCCCTCACGCTGCTTATTTTGCGACTAAGGAAGAATACAAGCGCTCAATGCCGGGAAGAATCATCGGAGTTACTGTTGATACCAATGGAAACCGTGCTTTACGTATGGCATTGCAAACGCGTGAGCAACACATTAAACGCGACAAAGCAACTTCTAACATTTGTACCGCACAGGTTTTATTGTCAGTAATGGCAAGTATGTATGCGGTTTATCACGGGCCAAGAGGATTAAAATATATTGCGAACAAAGTACATGCTTCGGCTGTAACTTTGGCAAATACTTTAGCAAAATTAGGTTTCGAGCAAACCAATACTGCTTTCTTCGATACTATCGTTTTAAAAGCGGATGCTAAAAAAATACGAGAAATCGCCGAAGCAAATGAGGTAAACTTCTTTTATCCAAACGAAAATTCAGTTTCTATTTCATTGAACGAAACAATTGGTTTTGCCGATTTAAACAAAGTGGTTTCTATTTTTGCTGCTGCAAAAGAATTAGCAACAATTACAATTAGCGAATTATCTGAAAACATTCATTTCCCTGAAAGTTTAATCAGAACTTCTACATTTTTACAACACGAAGTATTCAACAAATACCATTCGGAAACTGCTTTGATGCGTTACATCAAAATGTTAGAGCGCAAAGATTTGGCTTTAAATCACTCGATGATTTCGCTAGGATCTTGTACAATGAAACTAAATGCTGCAGCTGAAATGCTGCCTTTAAGCTCTCCAAGCTGGAATAGCATCCACCCTTTTGCACCATTAGATCAGGCAAAAGGATACCAAAAAATGCTTTCTAAACTGGAAGAATATTTAAATGAAATTACCGGTTTTGCTGCTACAACTTTGCAACCTAATTCTGGTGCACAGGGAGAATATGCAGGATTAATGGTTATTCAGGCTTATCATGAGTCTCGTGGTGATCACCACAGAAATATCGCTTTAATTCCAGCTTCGGCTCACGGAACAAATCCGGCATCAGCTGCAATGGCCGGAATGAAAGTTGTAGTTACCAAAACATTGGAAAACGGAAATATTGACGTTGAGGATTTACGCGAAAAAGCCATTTTACACAAAGACAATTTATCTTGTGTAATGATTACGTATCCTTCAACTCACGGTGTTTACGAAAGCGCGATTAAAGAAATCACTAAAATCATTCACGATAACGGCGGTCAGGTTTATATGGATGGTGCCAATATGAATGCTCAGGTAGGATTGACAAATCCTGCAACTATTGGAGCCGATGTTTGTCACCTGAACTTACACAAAACTTTCGCTATTCCTCACGGTGGTGGTGGTCCTGGAGTTGGTCCTATTTGCGTAGCGCCACAATTAGCTCCGTTCTTGCCTACCAACCCAGTAGTTCCTACTGGTGGAAAAGATGCAATCACTGCTATTTCTGCAGCGCCTTGGGGTTCTGCTTTAGTATGTTTGATTTCTTACGGATATATCAAAATGTTGGGAGCCGAAGGTTTAAAATCGGCTACTGAACATGCTATTTTAAATGCGAATTATATCAAAGAAAAATTAAGCGGTCATTACGACACTTTATATTCAGGAGAAATGGGGCGTGCGGCTCACGAAATGATTTTAGAATGTCGTCCTTTCAAACAAAAAGGAATTGAAGTAACTGATATTGCCAAACGTTTAATGGATTATGGTTTCCACGCTCCTACAGTTTCTTTCCCGGTGGCAGGAACTTTAATGATTGAGCCTACTGAAAGTGAAAACTTAGAAGAATTAGATCGTTTTTGTGACGCTATGATTTCGATTAGAAAAGAAATCGAAGCAGCTTCAATTGAAGATTCAAACAACGTATTGAAAAATTCACCTCATACTTTGGCGATGTTGACTACTGAAAACTGGGATTTCCCATACAGCAGAGAACAAGCTGCTTTCCCATTGGATTATATCGCCGAAAATAAATTCTGGCCTTCTGTTCGCAGAGCCGATGATGCTTTTGGAGACAGAAATCTGGTATGTAGCTGTGCCCCTATTGAAGCTTACATGGAAAGTTAAGAACTTAATTTATATAAAAAATGCCTCGAAATCAACGAGGCATTTTTTTTAACTCACACAAAACTACGGTTCTAAAGTCTATAAATCACACAGCCACACATCCTCTTGATTAAAAGCTATGTATTTTAAAATTCTTTAAAAAAATATCAGTAATTTTGCCCAATATATAGCAGTAATATTTCGTTGATGTTTTAGAAATATTATTTCTTTGCTATCTTTTTTAATAGAAACAGTCTAATGAAAATAAAAATTACCGGAACAGGAAGTTATATTCCCGAAAGAATAATTTCCGACAAATTCTTCGAACTTCATCAATTTCTAAATGAAGACGGTACTCCTATAAAACAATCGAATGAAGTTATTATTAAAAAATTCAAAGCGATAACAGGAATCGAAGAAAGACGCTATGCCGAAAGTCAGTACAACACTTCTGATTTGGCTTTTCTGGCTTCACAAAAAGCGATTGAAAATGCTGGAATTGACGCTGAAACTATCGACTATATTATTTTCGCACATAATTTTGGTGATGTAAAACACGGAACGGTTCAATCGGATATGATTCCAAGTTTAGCCAGTCGTGTAAAACATAAATTAGGAATTAAAAACCCTAAATGTGTCGCTTACGACCTTATTTTTGGATGTCCGGGTTGGGTTGAAGGCGTATTGCAGGCCAATGCTTTTATCAAATCAGGAATGGCTAACCATTGTTTGGTTATTGGTGCCGAAACACTTTCAAGAGTAGTTGACGACCACGACCGTGATTCGATGATTTATTCTGATGGTGCCGGAGCAACAATTATCGAAGCTTCTGACGACGAAACCGGAATGCTTTCTTATGAAACTGCTTCTTATACTGAGGAAGAAGCCGGATTTTTATTCTACGGAAAATCATATCATCCGGGCTTAGACCAAAATACCAAATACATTAAAATGTATGGCAGAAAAATCTATGAGTTTGCTTTAAGCAATGTTCCCGCAGCTATGAAAAGCTGTTTGGACAAAAGCGGAATCGCTATAGACGATGTTAAAAAAATCCTGATTCATCAGGCAAATGAAAAAATGGATGAAGCTATCGTAGATCGTTTTTACAAACTCTATGACAAAGCCGCTCCGGCTAACATCATGCCGATGAGTATTCACGATTTAGGAAACAGCAGTGTGGCTACGGTTCCAACACTTTTTGACCTTATCCTGAATAATCAAATTGAAGACCACGAAATCAATAAAGGGGATATTCTTATTTTTGCTTCTGTGGGAGCAGGAATGAATATTAATGCTTTTGTATACAGATACTAATTTTTAGAATCAAATTATAATAAAATCCGCAATCTGAAATTATTCAAGTTGCGGATTTTTCTATTTAAACAGAATCCAGCCACGAATTCACAAATGTTTTTTTATATACCAAAGTTCATTCTGACTTATCACAAATCCTAAATCAACATCTAATTTGTGTAATAAAATAAATATAGCTTTAAGAAAATAAATTAGTGCAGTCGTGGTAAAAGAATAAGGCTTCAGTTTTATAATTATGGATTAAAATTCTACAAAACAAGCAATATATCTTTGTACATTTGCCGCTGCTATTATAACGCTATAAACAATGTACGAAAAAACGTTTCCTAACAAAAGATTCAAACACACCTTAGAGTTTTTAAAAAAACACGTTTCAACATCAGAAACCATTTTTGATTTAGGAGTTCCTAACCCATTTTCTAAAATCATGGAAGAAAATGGCTATCAGGTAAAAAATACTACCGGAGAAGATTTGGATAAAGACCAAACTGCTCTACAAACGGAATCTTATACTGTTTTTACCGCTTTCGAAATTTTCGAACATTTATTGAATCCTTATACTGTTTTAGAAAATGTAAAATGTGACAAATTGTTAATTTCAATTCCGTTGCGTCTTTGGTTTTCCCCTGCTTACAGAAGTAAAACTGACATGTGGGACAGACATTACCATGAATTTGAAGATTGGCAACTGGACTGGCTTTTAGAAAAAACAGGATGGAAAATTACTGCCAGAGAAAAATTTACTCATCCGGTAAAGAAATTTGGTTTCCGACCTTTGTTACGCTATTTCACACCAAGATATTATATTGTATTTGCAGAAAAAATCAAATAATATAGTTCTGAAATTGACATTGCAATTGATTTTTGAAATTGCTATTTCCTTTTTTATAAAATAAACTCAAATGAACTACTACATAGTCATTCCTGCTCATAACGAAGAAGAATTTATTTCTTTGACTTTAGAATCCTTGATTTCACAAACACTTCTCCCTAAAAAAGTGGTTATTGTAAATGACAATTCTACTGATAAAACAGCCGAAATTGTATTAGCTTACGCCAAAGACAATCCGTTTATCACATTGGTAGAAAAAAAATCGAGTGCGATTCATTTGCCGGGAAGCAAGGTAATTCAGGCTTTTCAAAAAGGTTTTGAAACTTTGGACGAAGATTACGATGTCATAGTAAAATTGGATGCCGACCTGATTTTCCCAAATAATTATTTCGAAACCATAACCACGCATTTTCAATCAGATGAAAGAATTGGAATGGTTGGCGGATTTTGTTATATCGAAAAAAACGGCGATTGGGTTTTGGAAAATCTAACCGACAAAGACCACATTCGTGGAGCCTTGAAAGCTTATCGAAAAGAAACTTTCAAACAAATTGGCGGATTAAAAGCGCAAATGGGTTGGGACACAGTTGATGAATTACTTTGTAAATTCTACAACTGGAAAGTAGTTACCGACGCTTCTTTACAAGTAAAACATCTAAAACCTACGGGAGCCAATTACAACAAAACAGCCCGTTACAAACAAGGCGAAGCTTTTTACACCTTAGGTTACGGATTCTGGATTACTTCGATTGCTTCGGCTAAATTGTCTTTTATGAAAAAGAAACCTTTGTTGTTTTTTGATTACATACAAGGATTTTTAAAAGCCAAAGCAGAAAAAAAACCACTAATGGTTAACACAGAACAAGCCAAATTCATTCGCAATTATCGCTTGAAAAAGATGAAAGAGAAACTTTTCTAAGGAAAAACAGACAACTCATAACCCACAACTCATAACTAATTTCGTAATTTAGCCCATATTCAAAAAACTATGATGCTCATTCGATATATAACGCAAATAGGACGATACTTCCTGATGCTAAAGGAGATTTTCAACAAACAAACCAAATGGTCTGTAATGCGTAATCTCATCTTTAAAGAAATAGACGATTTAATCATTGATTCATTAGGTATTGTTGCCTTTATTTCGTTCTTCGTTGGTGGAGTTGTCGCTATTCAAACAGCCTTGAACTTAACCAATCCATTAATCCCAAAATACCTCATCGGATTTGCCACACGTCAATCGGTAATTTTGGAATTTGCACCTACCTTTATTTCTGTAATTATGGCAGGAAAAATGGGTTCATTTATCACCTCAAGTATCGGAACCATGCGTGTTACTGAGCAAATTGACGCCCTGGAAGTAATGGGTGTTAACTCTTTAAATTATTTGGTTTTCCCTAAAATCATTGCTTTGCTATTGTATCCGTTTGTTATTGGAATAAGTATGTTTTTAGGAATTCTGGGAGGCTGGATTGCCGGTGTTTACGGAGGTTTTACCTCAAGCACTGATTTTATTATGGGTGCTCAAATGGAATTTATCCCGTTTCACATTACTTATGCTTTTATCAAAACCATCATTTTTGCCATGTTATTAGCAACAATTCCATCTTTTCATGGTTATTACATGAAAGGTGGCGCACTCGAAGTAGGTAAAGCAAGTACCGTATCCTTTGTTTGGACATCGGTTTCCATCATTCTTTTCAATTATATACTAACTCAGTTGTTACTAGGATCATGATAGAAGTAAAAAACGTAGAAAAATCATTTGGAGACACTAAAATCCTCAAAGGAGTCAGCACTATTTTTGAAACTGGAAAAACCAACCTTATTATTGGGCAAAGTGGTTCCGGAAAAACAGTACTATTAAAAAGTTTACTTGGAATTCACCAACCCGAAGTAGGAACTATTTCTTTTGACGGTCGTATTTATTCTAATTTGGATCCCGATGAAAAAAGAGAATTAAGAACCGAAATTGGAATGGTTTTTCAGGGAAGCGCCTTATTCGATTCGATGACGGTTGCCGAAAATGTAGCTTTCCCGCTAAAAATGTTTACCAAAGATGACAAAGTAAAAATTGACGACCGTGTAGATTTTGTTCTAAAAAGAGTAAATCTAATTGATGCTCATAAAAAATTACCTTCTGAAATTTCAGGAGGAATGCAAAAACGTGTTGCCATTGCCCGTGCCATCGTGAACAATCCGAAATATTTATTTTGTGATGAGCCAAACTCCGGATTAGATCCAAACACTTCGATATTAATTGACAACCTCATCAAAGAAATCACCGAAGAATACAATATCACCACGGTAATCAACACCCACGATATGAACTCGGTGATGGAAATAGGCGAAAAAATCCTGTTCTTAAAAAACGGTTTAAAAGCCTGGGAAGGCACAAAAGAAGAAATTTTCAGAACCGACAATGAAGCGGTTACTGCTTTTGTGTATTCTTCTAATTTGTTCAAAAAAGTTCGTGAAGCTCATTTGAAAGAATAAGTTATTTAAAATCCCAAATAACCAAAAATCCCAAATTCCAACTATATTATAAATTGGAATTTGGGATTTCTATCTTTTGATTTTTTTCTTACTGAAGATAGGTTTTACCAATTAATCGACTGTAAACATTACAAATAGACCATGGATAATAAATTCCAAATGTTATAACAGTTAACAACAATTGTCCCCATATAAAAAGAAAATCATTTAAATCATCGCTATCAAATCCAAATTTTCGCGTTATCTCTTGATTTTTAACAACTGTTCTTTCACTAAAATATTTATACAATTTTAATACTGCCATCGGCATATAAATACCAAAAGTAATAATTGACAAAAAAAGTTCCAAAGCAATTTTACCGCAAGATTCCCAAAAATTAGTTTCCCATCGTATATTGTAATCTTTGAAATCAATATTTACAAACCATTTATGCACTAAATACATATAAGGCACCATTAAGCACCAAATAATTAGTTGCTGAAAAACAACTATTGAACGAGGTGTTACTCCGGAATTATTCATTAGATATGAAACCATAAAAATCATTAAAAAAATTAATGGCAGAATAAAAGTAAATGTAATTATTTTGAATAATCCTCCTCCTTTGCCTTGAAACTTAAATTTATGTGAATCACAAGACGAATTATCAATAAAAAAACTATGTAAATTTCGCACAAACCAAGGACTATATATCCCCAAAGTTATTATACTTAAAAAATAACCCAATAAAACTATTCCAATAAATTCAGCAAATTTACCTTCAAAAACGATTGTTTTTTCCTTATAACTAATATGTTCAATCATCAATTTAGAAATATAAAAAATCAAAATCAATGCAATTAAAAACAAACATATAAAAACGGGATAAATATACAATGGAGGAATCTCTCCCATCTGTGCCCTTTGGATAATTATTAATATATAAACATAAGGGATTAAAAAGGAACAATAAAAAAGCAACCATATTGGAAAAACTTTTTTCCCCGTTAAATTGAAGTTTAGATAATTTTTCATAATTCTGATTTAATTATTATAAATAGCTTGTAAAAAGACACTCAAAACATCAAACTATATTTTCAGCCTTAAATGCATCATCAAATCTAAAAAAAATACTACATTGAAATTATTTTTTTATAGTATTTTTTTTAGATTTTTTTTATAATAAAAAATCTTCAATATGAAAATTATAAAAAAATACTTTTATTTAATTTCGAATCAATTCCACCTCAGCATTAGGATTAAACAGATATAAACGTCCGGAACTAATTTCTAAACATTCATAACGTTTGGTACGCACGGCTATTTTCTTGAAAACCTTTCCGTTTTTAATCCGGAATACGCTGCCGTAGGGAATTTCGAAAACATAATTTTTATCGTTTACTTTATCAAATTGTTTCAATGCAAGTGACAAAGTGGTATCGGTATCACTGCTGGCGCTGGGATTTCTAAAATGCCTTGCCAATAAAGGCAGCAATTGATTCGGAAAAATCTCGGGACGAATATAAGGTACCATCAATTGCTGAAAAACATATTTCCATTCACTGCCATGCGGCTTGATATTCCGACCAAATTTTTCGAAAGCAACCAAATGCGCAATTTCGTGAATAAGTGTTATTAAAAAGCGATATTTATTCAAACTTCCGTTTACGGTAATTTCGTGTTTTCCGTTCATGGCTTTTCGGTAATCACCATGACGGGTCAAGCGTTCGTTAACGATTTTCAAATGCACCCCATGTTCAACAATCAACTCAAAAACAGGTTTGACTGCGTGATCAGGAAGATATTTTGCTAAGGTGTCGCTCAATTTTTTTTTAAGTTATGGGTTGTGAGTTATCAGTTATGGGTTATCAATAAAATTCAAACAATAAATACTATAAAAAAATTAATCAAATCTTCACTTAACTCTTAACGTTTAACTTATAACTTCTTTAAGGATTAGTCGTTGAAACCTGCAATACTTTTCCGTTGAAATATTTATTTCCGTTCAATGTGAAATCAAAAATGTAATTTGCCATGCCTTCAGCCGAAATTGGCGCCTGATAACCCGGGAAAGCTTCCTGAAGCATCTCGGTTTGTACAGCTCCCAAAGCCAAAACATTAAATGCAACACCGCGTTCTTTGTATTCTTCGGCTAATAATTCAGAAAGCGTTATTACTGCTCCTTTACTTGAACTGTAAGCAGCGAGTCCGGCAAATTTTAAACTGCCCTGAACACCGCCCATCGAACTGATAGTAACTACATGACTTCCTTTTTGTAAAAACGGAATGCAAACACGAGTCAAATTAGCCACACCAAAAACATTTACTTTATATACATTTTCGAAATCAGCTTGGGTCAAAGTTTCAAATGGTTTGCAAATTAAACTTCCGGCATTGTGAATCACAGCATCCACTTGCTTCCAGGTAGAATTCAAAAAACTTTCCACTTTTTCTAATTCCGATTCATTTGCCAAATCAACCGAAAGACAACTGATATTCTTATGTTCTATTAATTCCTGAGGTGTTTTTCTCGAAATGGCCAAAACCTGATGTCCTGCATTAGCAAATTTTAAAGCCAATTCAAATCCAATTCCTCTACTGGTTCCTGTGATAATAATTTTCTTCATGCGACAAAAATAAACAAAAGCTTTAAAATAGCGATTGCCAATATTTACATTAAGAAGTTAATGTCCGCGAAATCACAATTCGCTGAATCTCTGATGTCCCTTCATAAATCTGGGTAATTTTAGCATCGCGCATCATGCGTTCCACATGATACTCAGCCACATAACCATTTCCACCGTGAATTTGAACCGCCTCAACCGTAACATCCATAGCGGTTTGGGATGCAAATAATTTAGCCATTGCTCCCGATTGCGTAATATCCATTCCGGCATCTTTTTCAGAAGCAGCTTTTAAACACAGCATTTTAGCAGCCATAATTTGGGTCGCCATATCAGCTAATTTAAAAGCAATTGCCTGATGCTGAAAAATTTCTTTCCCAAAAGATTGACGTACATGGGAATATTTCAATGCCAATTCATAAGCTCCTGTAGCAATTCCTAATGCCTGAGAAGCAATTCCTATTCGTCCGCCATTAAGCACCGCCATAGCAAAATGAAATCCAAATCCGTCCTCTCCTATTCTGTTTTCCTTTGGCACTTTTACGTCATTAAATAGTAGTGAGTGCGTATCAGAACCGCGAATTCCCATTTTCTTTTCCTTGGGACCAATCTCAAAACCAGCCCAGCTTTTTTCTACAATAAACGCATTAATTCCTTTGTGTCCTTTTTCGGGATGTGTTTGTGCCATCACAATATAAGTCGATGCCGAAGAACCATTGGTTATCCAGTTCTTTGTTCCGTTTAACAAATAATAATCCCCCATATCAATGGCTGTGGTTTTTTGCGAAGTAGCATCAGAACCCGCATTAGGCTCTGAAAGGCAAAAAGCACCAATAATTTCGCCTTTTGCCAAAGGCACTAAATATTTCTGTTTTTGCTCTTCGTTACAGTATTTTTCCATACCGGCGCAAACCAAAGAATTGTTTACCGACATAATCACAGCCGAAGAAGCGTCAACTTTTGCAATTTCGCTGAGCACTAAAACATAAGAAACGTTGTCCATGCCCGAACCACCGTATTTAGGATCAACCATCATGCCCAGAAATCCCAATTCGGCCATTTTTTTTACTTGTTCGGTCGGAAATTTAGAAAATTCATCTCTTTCTATAACTCCCGGCAACAATTCATTTTGAGCAAAATCTCTGGCCGCCTGCTGAATTATTTTTTGTTCTTCGGTCAAATTGAAATCCATAATAGCACTTTTTATAAATTAAGTCCGTAAATATGCTTTGGACGTAAAAAATAGTTCAAAATTCCACACACAATCTTCGCTTATTCTTTTTGTGTTTTCTAAATTTACTTACTTTTATTTTAAAAAAGCCACTTCGGCTTTTAATATTTTAATCCTTTCTCATTTTCAATATATGAAAAAAGAAGCTTACAACGTAATTGGTGTTATGTCAGGCACTTCACTTGACGGAGTTGATTTGGCTCACATCCAATTCGAAACAAAAAACGACTATTGGAAATTTAAAATTCTGGAAAG
>Ga0308158_10003902_pt1 | contig 12814 bp, 10 predicted proteins | sample PhyBR2_FD_201038 | JGI IMG/M metagenome (GOLD analysis project Ga0308158, IMG submission 201038) | Phyllosphere microbial communities from UC Gill Tract Community Farm, Albany, California, United States - DLSLB.R2 | ecosystem: Host-associated > Plants > Phyllosphere > Unclassified | place: USA...
TCTTCCGTGATGGCTCAGGAGCCGGTGCGCTCGTTCATCCGCGCCAGCAGCAGCGCCTCGGTGCGCACCGCGTTGCGGAAGGTGTCGAGATGCAGGGACTCGTTGGGGCTGTGGGCCCGGGAGTGCGGGTCCTCGACGCCCGTCACCAGGATCTGGGCGCCCGGGAACTCGCGGACGAGATCGGCGATGAACGGAATCGATCCCCCGATCCCGAGGTCCACAGCGTCGACGCCGTACCCGTCCCCCATCGCGCCGCGGGTGAGCTCCACCGCCCAGCCCGATGTGTCGACGAGGAAGCCATCGCCCAGATCGACGTCCGAGAAGGTGAGCTCGGCGCCGAACGGCGCATGTGCGCGGAGGTGCCTCTCGAGCGCCGCATACGCGTCGGCTGCGCTCTGTCCGGGCGCGACACGAGCGCTGATCACCAGGCTCACCTCAGGCACGAGGGTGTTGGACGCCGCGGCGACGCTCGTCACGTCCATGCCGGTGACCGTGATCGACGGCTTGTTCCAGATCCGGCCGTAGATGTCGTCTCGTCCGACCGGGCTCACGCCGTCCAGCAGGCCCGTCTCCTCTCGCAGCGCCTGCTCGGAGTACTCCGGCGTCTGCGCCTCGCGGCTGGTCATGCCGTCCACAGCGACAGCGCCGTCGGCGTCCCACATGGTCGCGAGCAGCGTGACCGCCGCCATCATGGCATCCGGAACCGCCCCACCGAACATGCCGGAGTGCGACGCGTGCTCGAGGGTGCGGACGGTGAGGGTGAAGCGGGCGTTGCCTCGCAGCGACACCGTCAGCCCGGGTGTCGTCGAATCGAGGTTGCCCGAATCCGCGACGACGATCGCGTCGGCACGCAGCGCGTCGGCGTTGTCGCGCAGGAAGCGGGCGAAGGAGCGTGATCCGTACTCCTCCTCCCCCTCGATGAACATCGAGACGCCGAGGTCGAGGTCGTCTCCCAGTACCTCGGCCACCGCACGCAGCGCCGCGATGTGCGCCATGATGCCCGCCTTGTCGTCCGCTGCACCGCGACCGTACAGTCGTCCGTCACGCACGGTCGGCTCGAACGGCGGGGTCTCCCACAGCTCGTCCGCTCCGGGGGGCTGCACATCATGGTGCGCGTACAGCAGGATCGTCGGGCGGCCGTTCCTCGCCGCACGCGTGGCGAGCACCGCGGGCTGGCCGAGCTCTTCGGTGTCGTCGACGTTGGCGCGCAGCACCCGCACATCGTCGAAGATCCCGATGCCGCGCGCGAGCTCGGCGACCGCGTCGGCCGAGCGCTGCAGCTGCGTCTGATCGAACGCCGGCCACGCGATGCCGGGGATGCGCACCAGTGCGCCCAGGTCGGCGAGTGCGGACGGGATGCCGAGGGCCACGGCGTCGAGCAGCGCGGCCTCTGCGGCGGAGGAGACGGAGGATGCAGGGGATGTCATGCGAGTAATCTTAAGGTGAACCCGATTCCGAACTGAGGTCGAACGTGCCCCACCCCACCACCCCCGCCGACGACGCCCCTGAGACGCCCGCCGTGGGCAAGGGTCGCGCCACTCCGACTCGCGCCGAGCGCGAGGCCGCGAATCGCCGCCCCCTGGTCGCGAACACCAAGGAGGCGCGCGCCGCGGCCAAAGCCGACCTGCAGGCCCGCCGCAACCGTGCGCGCATCGGCATGGAGAACGGCGAGGACAAGTACCTCCCCGCCCGCGACCGCGGTCCGCAGCGGCGATGGGTGCGAGACTACGTCGACGCCGGCTGGCACATCTCCGAATGGCTGATGGCCGCCATGCTCCTCGTGATCGTGCTGAGCCTCATCGACATCCGCGAGGTTCAGCTGTGGGCGATGGTCGGCCTGTGGGGCTTCATGCTGCTCGCGGTCGCCGACATGGTGCTTCTCAGCATCCGCGTCAAGAAGAAGGTCGCCGCGAAGTTCGGCCTCGAGCGGCGCGAGCGCGGCCTCGGCTGGTACGCCGCGATGCGTTCACTGCAGATGCGCTTCATGCGCCTGCCGAAGCCGCAGGTCAAGCGCGGTCAGTACCCGGACTGATCCGCCGAGATCCTCTTCAGAGGCCTGTGCCGCTCAGCGGTGCAGGCCTCTGTTGATCTGCCTGGCCCACAGAGGGCCGCGATAGAGGAACGCCGTGTACCCCTGCACGAGGGTGGCCCCGGCATCCAGCCGTCGCTGCACGTCTTCCGCGGTCTCCACTCCCCCGACGGCGATCACGCAGAAGTCGTCGGGCACGGCCGCTTTGACGACGGCGAGCACTTCGAGAGAGCGCTGCTTGAGCGGTGCGCCGGACAGCCCACCGGCGCCGGCGGCCTCGACGATCGAGCCGTCGGTGACGAGGCCCTCTCGCGAGATGGTCGTGTTGTGCGCGATGATGCCTGCCAGGCCCTCTGCTACGGCCATGCGGGCGATCGCGTCGATCTCGTCGTCGGGGAGGTCAGGAGCGATCTTCACCAGGAGCGGCGTATCGCCCGCAGCCTGCTTGACGGCGCGCAGCAGCGGCGCGAGCGTCTCGACGGCCTGCAGGCCGCGCAGACCCGGCGTGTTCGGCGACGAGACGTTGACGGCGAGGTAGTCGGCGAGGGGCGCGAGCCGGGCGGCAGAGGTGACGTAGTCGCCGATCGCGTCCTCCACGGCGACCACACGGCTCTTGCCGATATTCACGCCGATCACGGCCTTCGGGGCACGGCGACGCAGTGCCGTCAGCCTGCGCGCGGCGGCATCCGCGCCCTCGTTGTTGAAGCCCATCCGGTTGATGACCGCACGATCCGCGACGAGACGGAACAGCCGCGGCTTCGGGTTGCCCTCCTGCGGAATCGCCGTGACCGTGCCGATCTCGACGTGGCCGAAACCGAGGGCGTCGAGGCCGCGCACACCGATGGCGTTCTTGTCGAAGCCTGCGGCGACGCCGAACGGCGAGGGGAAGACCAGGCCGAGAGCGCGCACCTGCTGCTCAGGCCGCGGTGCCGTCAGCGCACGTGCCGCCCATGAGAACGGCGGTACGCCGAGCACGCGGATGACCGCCATGGCGGCGTGGTGCGCGAACTCGGGGTCGAAGCGCGCGAGGACGTGGCGAAAGAGCAGTGAGTACATCACTGCCCAAGGTTACCGGTCGTCGGATTCCGGCCCGGACGTCGCGTGATCGGCGCGGAGATCCCCGATCGCTCGCTCGAAGTCCTCCAGCGAGTCGAACTCCTGGTAGACGCTGGCGAATCGCAGGTACGCGACCTCATCGAGTTCACGAAGAGGTCCGAGGATCGCGAGCCCGATCTCGTTGGTGCCGAGCTGAGAGGCGCCGGTCTGGCGCACCGCCTCTTCGACCTTCTGCGCGAGCAGCGCGAGATTCGCCTCTGTCACGGGGCGCCCCTGGCACGCCTTGCGCACACCTGAGATGACCTTGTCGCGACTGAACGCCTCCATCACGCCGGAGCGCTTGATGACCATGAGACTGGCCGTCTCCGTGGTCGAGAACCGTCCGCCGCATTCGGGGCACTGCCGCCGACGACGGATCGACAGACCGTCGTCGCTGGTACGCGAGTCGATGACGCGGGAATCCGGGTGCCGGCAGAAGGGGCAGTGCATGATCCGTCAGCCTACTCGGTTGCGTTCAGCTCACCTGGGAGCGTCCAGGAAGCGCGCCTCGACGGCGTCGCCGTGGGCGGGCAGCACCTCGGCGTTCGCGAGAGCCACGACGCCCGATCGCACCTCGGCGAGGGCGGCGTGATCGTATTCGATGACCTGCTGCGGTCGGAGGAACGTGTATGCGCCGAGCCCGGCCGCGTAGCGCGCCTGTCCCCCGGTGGGCAGAACGTGATTGCTGCCGGCCATGTAATCGCCGAGGCTCACGGGGGTCTGGTCGCCGACGAACACCGCTCCGGCACTGGTGAAGTGCGCCGCTGCCTCGGCTGCGTCCGCGAGGTGCAGCTCGAGGTGCTCCGGGGCGTACGCGTTGCTGAAGGCCACAGCCATCTCGCGGTCGTCGACGAGCACGATCGCCGACTGCGGCCCGGCGAGCGCCTCGGCCACCCGCGCCGCGTGCGTCGTCGTCACGGCGAGCTCGGCGACCTTCTCGGCCACGCGCTCGGCGAGAGCCACCGAGTCGGTCACGAGCACAGCCGATGCCTGTTCGTCGTGCTCGGCCTGACTGATCAGGTCGACCGCGATGAGAGTGGGGTCGGCGTCGGCGTCGGCCACGATGAGGATCTCGGTCGCACCGGCTTCCGAGTCGGTTCCGACGACGCCTGCGACGACCCTCTTGGCTGATGCGACGTAGTTGTTCCCCGGGCCGGACACGACATCGACGGGGTCGAGTCCGATCCCCGAGACGCCGTGTGCCAGCGCGCCGATGGCTCCGGCACCCCCGATCGCATAGATCTCATCTACGCCGAGCAGCGAGGCGGCGGCGAGGATCGTGGGGTGCACCCTGCCACCGTGCGCTGCCTGGGGCGGCGACGCGAGGGCGATGGAGGTCACGCCGGCGACCTGAGCGGGGACGACGTTCATCACGACGCTGGATGCCAGGGGCGCCTTGCCCCCGGGGATGTACACGCCGGCGCGGGTGACCGGCTGCCAGCGCTGGGTGATCCGAGCGCCCGCGCCGATTTCGGTGGTCTGCGAAGCGGGAACCTGCGCCGCTGACCCGCGTCGTACCCGATCGATGGCGGACTCGAGGGCCGCGCGCACGGCGGGGTCGACAGATGCCGCGGCCTCTGCGACGTGCTCTTCCGGAACGCGGATGGCGTGGCCGCTCACTCGATCGAAGCGCTCCGCCTGGTCTCTCAGAGCGGTCTCGCCTGATTGGCGCACGGCCTCGACGATGGCCGTGGCCGCCTCGAGCGCTTCGGCGCGAGCCTGGGCTGCTCGCGGGACAGCAGCCAGCATGTCGGCGGGAGAGAGCGACTGCCCTCGGAGGTCGATCGTGCGCACGTGCTCAGCCTTTCGTGATGTCGGAGATGTCGTGGAGGTAGCCGATGCGGCCGTCCTCATGTCGCACGACGAACGCGCCGCCGCGGTCTTCGATCGCAAGCGCCCAAGCTGTCGGGCCTACCCGGAACAGCGGCTCGCCGTGTTCATCGAGCACGTCCCGCTCGGTCGGCGCGAGGATCCAGAAGGGCTCCGGCTGCCGGAACGACGGGGCACCTGGCTCGATGACGACCGGCTGCTCCGCGCCCTCAGGCGCCGTCTCGGCGTCCCCGGAGGGCTGCTCGCCGCGGCTGCGACGCAGCATCGGCTCGCTCTGGGAGTCGAACGCGGCCGTGTCCGCGGCGCCGGCATCGAGAGGTTCGCCGAGTCGTCCGACGTCCGAGCCGGCGATGCCGTCGGGCGCCGTGTTGTGCTCGACCGGACGTCGCGGGTTCGTCGTCTCATCGACGTCGAAGATGCCGCGCAGTGCGTTCACCGCGGCGGTGTTGTAGAGCACCTCGTCGTCGGGTTCCGCCTCGGAGAGCTCGGGCGATCCGCTGTCGGCCTCGATGGGCAGAGGCGCGGCCGCGCCTGGTTCTGCCTGGGCGGGTTCGGCGAGGACCGGTTCTGCGAACCGATCAGCGCTTCGCCACTCATCGCGAACGGCCGGCGAGCTGCCCGCCCCCGTCGCGGCCTGCTCGTCGGGGATGACCACGGTCAGCGCCGTCTCGACGTGCGGCTCGACCGCAGACTCGGCCGACTCCTCTGTGGTGGGCTCGTGGTCTGCCGCAGCGCGAGGTGCGCCCGCAGCACCGGCCGGCGACGGAGCGGCCTCGCGCTCGGGTCGTGGCCTGGCGACCACGGGGCGGACCGGGTTGGCGTTGCGGTGGGCGAGGGTCTCGAGCCGTCCGCGGAAGTCTTCACGCAGGCGCGGCAGAAGCGGGCCGAAGACCGTGACCGCGACGAGGACGAGCATGGCCAGCAGTCCGACGATCGCCGGCCACCCGATCAGGAAGGCACCTGTGGCGATGGTGGCCGCGACCTGCTGCCACAGCACCTGTGCCCAGGCGACCGCGGCGACGGATGCTGCCACGGACGCGAACTGGTCGATGCCGAGGGATCCCACGCGACGGATGCCCTCGGGCGAGAGGCGCCGCAGCACCACGAGGAACACGGCGGCCGTGGGCACCCCCATCATGAGGATCCAGTGGATGCCGCTGGTCCAGACGGTTTCTCCGATCGGGCCGATCGGGAAGAACGACGCGAGGAATCCGACGAGCCAGGCGCCGACGATGATCAGCTCGCGCAGGGTGAAGCCGATGATGCCGTACTCGGGCTCCACCTGGTCTTCGTACAGCACGCCGTCATCCGAGCTGTCGTCGCCGGCGAGCTCATCGTGTCCGTCGGCGTCCCCACTCTCATCGAGCCGCTGCTCACCGTCTGCTGTCTGTGCGGCGGCGTCACCGAACGCGCTTTCCGCGCCGGCCAGCCGGGTGCCATCGTGTTCCGAGCCGGGGCGCACGCCGTCACCGGATGCGTCGCCGGGTGCAGTGCTGGGCCTGTCGAAGCTCATCGAGCAGTCCTTTCCTTCACGGGTGGGGTCGCCACGCGAGTCACGATCCTACCCACCTGACCCTGGAGTTCGGCCGGTCGTGTCGTCGTCCTGCGCTCAGCCCAGACAGGCCGGGCCGAGCAGCGATTTGAGGTCGCCGAACAGGTCGGCGGAGACCTTCACGGGCATCGGCACCTCGAACACCTTCGCCGACCCTCCACGGTGCACGCGCAGCAGCACCTCGGTCTCGCCGGCATGACGGCGCAGCACGTCGGCGAGGTCGTTCATGACCCGCTCGGTCGCGCGCTGTTCGGCGACGAGCAGAGACAGCGGCCCCGCGGCGTCGAAGGATCCGACGTCGGGGGCGAACGCCGACTGGGCATGCAGGTTGAGCCCGTCATCACGCCGCGAGACGCGGCCGCGGACCGCGAGGATCGCGTCCTGCTGCAGCGTGTGCTGGAACTCGGTGTACGTCTTGCCCATGAACATGACGGTCACCTCACCGTTGAAGTCCTCGACCGTGATCATGCCGTACGGGTTGCCGCTGGCTTTCGCCACGCGGTGCTGCACGCTGGTCACGAGGCCGGCGACGGTCACCTGGTCGCCGTCCTGCAGGTCCTCCGATGTCAGCAGATCGTTGATCGAGATCGAGGCGTGCTTCGCGAGCGGCACCTCGAGACCGGCCAGCGGATGATCCGAGACGTAGAGCCCGAGCATCTCCCGCTCGAAGGCGAGTTTGTCCTTCTTCACCCATTCCGGGCGGTCGGGGACCTTGGCGGGCGCTGCCTCTTCCATGCCGTCGTACAGGCTGTCGAAGTCGAAGCCGATCGCTCCCTGCGCTTCATTCCGCTTGCGATCGACCGCGGCTTCGACGGCGGACTCATGGATCTCCATGAGCGCGCGACGGGTGTCGCCCATCGAGTCGAACGCACCGGCCTTGATCAGCGACTCGACAGTCCGCTTGTTGGAGACGTGCAGCGGCACCTTGCTGAGGAAGTCGTGGAACGACGTGAACGTGCCGTCCTTGCGGGACTCGACGATTCCGTCGACGACGTTGCTGCCGACGTTGCGCACGGCGCCGAGGCCGAAGCGGATGTCTTCGCCGACGGCCGCGAAGAAGTTGATCGACTCCGAGACATCGGGCGGGAGCACCCGGATGCCCATGCGCCGGCACTCGTTGAGGTACAGCGCCATCTTGTCTTTGGAGTCGCCGACGCTCGTGAGCAGCGCGGCCATGTACTCGGCGGGGTAGTGCGCCTTGAGATACGCGGTCCAGTACGAGACGAGGCCGTACGCGGCGGAGTGCGCTTTGTTGAACGCGTAGTCCGAGAAGGGCAGCAGGATGTCCCAGAGCGCTTTCACCGCGCCCTCGCCGTAGCCCCGCTCCTTCATTCCGCCGGAGAAGCCCTCGTACTGCTTGTCGAGCTCGGACTTCTTCTTCTTGCCCATCGCACGACGCAGGATGTCGGCCTGGCCGAGACTGAAGCCGGCCACCTTCTGAGCGATGGCCATGACCTGCTCCTGATAGATGATCAGGCCGTAGGACTCCTCGAGGATGTCAGCCAGCGGCTCTTCCAGCTCGGGGTGGATGGGAGTGATCTCCTGGAGGCCGTTCTTGCGCAGAGCGTAGTTCGTGTGCGAGTTCGCGCCCATCGGCCCCGGGCGGTAGAGCGCGATGAGCGCCGAGATGTCGCCGAAGTTGTCTGGCTTCATCAGTCGCATCAGTGACCGCAGCGGGGGGCTGTCGAGCTGGAAGACGCCCAGCGTGTCGCCCCGGGCGAGCAGATCGTAGACGGCGCGGTCGTCGAGGCCGAGGTGCTCGAGATCGAGCTCCTCGCCTCTGTTCATCCGGATGTTGTCGAGCGCATCCGAGATGATCGTGAGGTTGCGCAGTCCGAGGAAGTCCATCTTGATCAGACCGAGCGACTCGCACGACGGGTAGTCGAACTGCGTGACGATCTGACCGTCCTGTTCGCGCTTCATGATCGGGATGATGTCGAGCAGCGGGTGCGACGACATGATCACGCCCGCGGCATGGACGCCCCACTGCCGCTTCAGCCCCTCGAGTCCCAGCGCTCGATCGAAGACGGTCTTCGCCTCGGGGTCGGTGTCGATCAGCGCACGGAACTCGCTGGCCTCCTTGTAGCGAGGGTGCGCGGAGTCGTACATGCCGCTGAGCGGCATGTCCTTGCCCATCACCGCCGGCGGCATCGCCTTGGTCAGGCGATCGCCCATGCTGAACGGGAATCCGAGCACGCGCCCGGCGTCCTTGAGCGCCTGCTTCGACTTGATGGTGCCGTAGGTGACGATCTGCGCGACGCGCTCCGAGCCGTACTTCTCGGTCACGTACTCGATGACCTCGCCGCGTCGGCGGTCGTCGAAGTCGACGTCGAAGTCGGGCATCGAGACGCGGTCGGGATTGAGGAAGCGCTCGAAGATCAGGCCGTGCTCGAGCGGGTCGAGGTCGGTGATCCTCATCGCATAGGCGACCATCGAGCCGGCGCCGGATCCACGACCAGGCCCCACCCGGATGCCGTTGTCCTTCGCCCAGTTGATGAAGTCGGCGACCACGAGGAAGTAGCCGGGGAAGCCCATCTGGAGGATGACACCCAGCTCGTACTCCGCCTGCTTGCGCACCTTGTCGGGGATGCCGCCCGGGTAGCGGTAGTGCAGGCCGGCCTCGACCTCCTTCACCAGCCAGCTGTCTTCCGTCTCGCCCTCCGGCACGGGGAACTTCGGCATGTAGTTCGCCGAGGTGTCGAACTCGACCTGGCACCGCTCGGCGATCAGCAGGGTGTTGTCGCACGCCTCGGGGTGGTCGCGGAACAGCTGGCGCATCTCCTGCGCGGTCTTGATGTAATAGCCGTCGCCGTCGAACTTGAAGCGGTTCGGGTCGTCCATGGTCGAGCCGGACTGCACGCACAGCAGGGCTTCGTGGGCGTCGGCCTCGTGCTGGTGCGTGTAGTGCGAGTCGTTGGTCGCGACCAGCGGAATGCTGAGGTCCTTGGCGAGTCGCAGCAGGTCGGTCATCACGCGACGCTCGATGGAGAGCCCGTGATCCATGATCTCGGCGAAGAAGTTCTCCTTGCCGAAGATGTCCTGGAACTCGGCGGCCGCTGCGCGCGCCGCGTCGTACTGCCCGAGGCGGAGCCTCGTCTGCACCTCGCCCGACGGGCATCCGGTGGTGGCGATCAGCCCCTTGCCGTACGTCTGCAGCAGCTCACGATCCATGCGGGGCTTGAAGTAGTAGCCCTCCATGCTCGATCGGGAGCTGATGCGGAACAGGTTGTGCATGCCCTGCGTGGTCTCACTCCACATCGTCATGTGGGTGTACGCGCCGGATCCGGAGACGTCATCGCTCTTCTGATCAGGTGATCCCCACGACACGCGGGTCTTGTCGCTGCGATGGGTTCCGGGCGTCATGTACGCCTCGAGACCGATGATCGGCTTGATGCCGGCGTTCTTCGCCGCGTTGTAGAACTCGAACGCGGCGAAGGTGTTTCCGTGATCGGTGACGGCGATCGCAGGCATCCCGTAGTCGGCTGCGGCCTGCGTCATCGCGTTGATCTTCGCCGCACCGTCCAGCATCGAGTATTCGCTGTGGACGTGGAGGTGCACGAAGGAGTCGGAGGCCATGATTCGAGTCTACGTATCCCCCTCCGACATCCGGTTCCGTGACCCCGCCCGGATACGATCGAAGGATGGCTACCCCTGAGTTCGTCCTCGCCCTGCGCGAGCATGTCGGCACCGCCCCGCTTGCGCTGGTCGGCACCACGGCGATCGTCTTCCGGGACGAGAAGGTTCTGCTCGGCAAGCGCGCGGACAACGGTGCGTGGCAGCCGATCGCCGGGATCGTGGAGCCCGGGGAGGAGCCGGCCGACGCGGCGGCCCGAGAATGCCTCGAGGAGGCCGGCATCGTCGTCTCGGTGGACCGGCTGGCCCTCGTGCAGCAGCTCCCGCGCATCACGTACGGCAACGGCGACCAGGTCGACTACCTCGATCTGGTCTTCCGCTGCTCATGGGTCTCGGGCGTTCCTCATCCCGCCGATGGCGAGCTCACCGAGGTCGGCTTCTACGATCTGTCCGCGATGGGCGATATCGACGACGAGCAGGTGCGCAAGATCGCCCTCGCCATGGCTGAGGACGACCCTGCGCACTTCCGCGGCGGACGGGTCAGGCGCTGACCCTCACGGAACCTCGTCGACGATCGAGACGGTGAACCTCCGGCGCTCATCAGGGACGGAGTCGGGCACCAGCACAGGATTGCTGCCGATGCGGTCCGTGTACTCGAGCACGACTCCCGTGCGCGTGTCGATCGTGATCGAGTGCCAGCGGTCGGGCTGCGGGTCGTTGGCGTGCCCGGGCACCGTGTGGAAGACGATCGTCGCGCGATCGCCATCCTGGGCCACCAGCTCTGACCCGGGAAGCTCGCTCAGGACGCGGTACATGGCGGCCCGCTGCTCTTTGGAGCCCACGTTCTGAGCAAGCATGGCGGCCAGGGTCCACCCCGTCTTCTGCGGGTCGGTGGTCCCGTCGCCGTAGACATCGTCGAACCAGGCCCTCAGTGCGTTCGGCTCGTCGGGCACCCGGTCGAGGAAGTCGCTGAGCTGCCCGCCCTGCCCATCAGCCCATCCGCCCGTCGGTCCGGGCCCGCCGTCGACCCGGACCTCGGGCTCCATCGGCGTCAGACTCTGCAGCCACTCCGACGCACGCGCCTCCGCACCGGCCCCGAAGTGAGCGACTGCCGCTGGTGTTCCCGGGAATCGAAGCACCCATTCCCCATGGATGTCGGCCGGTGCGAACGACGTCTGCGTGCCGCTCACGACCCAGGAAGCCTCCGCGTTGGCTCTCGACACCGCGAGATCGTTCACCCCGTCGACGGAGTTGTAATTGATCAGCGTCTCCTCGACCACGTCGATGCGCAGGTACTGCCCCTGCGAGGGCGCAGGAGCTTGCCCCATGAGTACACGCTGGGCCACCGAGGCGAAGACGACCTGCGCTGTCGGGGGCTGGGCCGGCGGTGCCGACGGTGTCGCACTCGGCTCGGCTGGTGGCACGGTCACGTCCGGCGCCGGTGCCGTCGTGGGCGCCGCGACCTGCTGTTCCTGCGGGGTGAGAACGCTCGGCAGAACGAGCACCCCGACCGCCACGGCTGCCAGACCGGCAACCGCACCACCGAGAAGCAGAACCGGACGGCGAAGCCGACGTCGTGACGAGCGAGAGCTCTCCTCCCTGATCGCACCCGCGAGCTTCGCGCGGGCGTCGGACACCGCGCTTTCGCGCGCGTCGACGTCGTTCCTCAGATCACGCACGCGCTGCAACACGTCCATCACGACCACCTTTCTCCTGTTCGGGTCCGTTCTCGCCCTGCTTCCCCCTCGCGGGATCGAGCTTCCGGCGTACACGGTTCAGACGTGAGCGCACGGTTCCGACGGGAACCCGCAGAGCCACAGCGATCTCCTCATAAGTGAGGTCCGCCCAGGCGTACAGCAGCAATGTCTCTCTGTCCGCCGCTGAGAGCGCCGCGATCCGCCCGCCGAGTGCACGCGCTTCGACGACCGCGTCGACACGCTCCCCGGCTGCTTCGGTCTCGCCGAAGTGGACGTGCTGCTCACGGCCGGCGACCGCATTGAACGATCGCCACTGCCGTGCCTCAGCGGCTCGCTGTTTGCGCACCAGCCGCGAGGCGATACCGAGCAGCCAGGGAAGGCTGGACTCGAAACCGGTGTCGAACGATGCGCGACGACGGAACGCCACCAGAAACGTCTCACTGAGAACGTCATCAGCCGCGTCGCCGACTCGCCGCGCGGCGAAGGAGGCTATGGCACGCGCGTGTCGCTCGAAGATCTCGGAGAAGGCCCCGGGGTCTTCGATCGATCGCGCGATGATCTCGCTGTCTGTGCTCACACTGTGTATTGCCCGTGTCTCCGCTTTCGGTTCACGCTCTCTCGAAGAGGTCGAGCCGCATCAGCACCCGCGGGAATCCATCGAGCACGGAGCCCGTGTCCGCCGCCTTCTCGAAGCCGGCGCTCTCGAACAGGGATCGGGTGCCGACGTACATCATCGTCTGGTTGACCTTCTCACCGCGATTGTCGACCGGGTATCCCTCGACCGCAGGCGCCCCGCGCTCGCGGGCGTACTCGACCGCACCCTCGATGAGGGCGTGCATGATGCCCTGCTTGCGATGCCCCGGACGTACCCGGAAGCACCACAGCGACCACACATCGAGCTCATCGATATGGGGAATCAGACGGTTGCGCGCGAAGCTGGTGTCGCGCCGCGGGTGCAGCGCCGCCCAGCCGACCGGCACGTCGTCGAGGTACGCGATGACGCCGGGTGGCGGGTCGTGGTCGCACAGCTCTCTGACC
>Ga0308158_10003904_pt1 | contig 12811 bp, 11 predicted proteins | sample PhyBR2_FD_201038 | JGI IMG/M metagenome (GOLD analysis project Ga0308158, IMG submission 201038) | Phyllosphere microbial communities from UC Gill Tract Community Farm, Albany, California, United States - DLSLB.R2 | ecosystem: Host-associated > Plants > Phyllosphere > Unclassified | place: USA...
TGCGTCCATGACAAAATTCATTGACCGACTCAGAATTTGCACCATCGTGCAGCGCTGCGGCATACCTTCTTTTGCCAGTTCTGCAAGACATCCTCTGTATTTTTTAGCCCATTACGTTGAGAAATGCGGTAGTCCTACTTGTGGTTAACGAAATGCTTCCATGCTGCTGAAGCTGCCAGATACACCGGTAACCAAAATTGTGGCGTTCAGGTGCCAACCCGATAATGGTAGAGACAGTTGCGCCTCAGCAGCAGGACGCTTAGCCTAATTGCGGTAGGTTTAAGGGGAAAGATCTGTCAGTTTGCAGATACGACGTAGGGACATCCCATTAACCTCGCGCACAACTTCCACGACTTCTGGCGCTGGTTTGTCGTCATTACCTTCTCAAAGGATACCTCCTTGTTCAGCATCGCTTGGACAGCAGAATACTGAGTCTGGTGTTCTCTGCCACGGGATGCTTCAGGCACCGCCATACTGGTTACGCCGTGTGTATAACCGGGTAACTGAAATAATGTGGTTACGGCAGATGTTACGGACAGGAACTCCAGTTTCCGCTTCATAGCGAATACTCACGTTGTGTTCTTCGGAAACACGCTTCTTCGCAGAGGTTTATTCATATGACAGACAAAGACATGACAAACATGACGGTGCTTTAATCAACGTTAAGAATCTGCTAATTACTTGCATTTTTGCTCTGAGATTCATACTTTTTATATAAATTCATCAAAATTTTTTGAAGTTTTCCTCTTGAAAAAATCATTTTATAAAGATTTTTATGTACTAGTCTACGTCTTGAAAATTTTCTATCTGAATAATTAGTTTTTTTAATCAACCACTGTTCCATCTTCTTCTTTTTGAAATTTAACCTTTTAAAAACAGCACGTTATATTTTTATTCTTGTTTTTTAATTATTTTCAATGTGCAATTACTTGCATTTTTTCTTCATATTAAAATCACTCTATTATTCTTTACCTTTTGAGATATTGACCTATTGCATTATTAATGACTAACATTGTAAAAGCTCTTACCCTATTTAGTTTTAAAATTTTCCAGCATCAGGGATTACCCTTCAAAAAAGATATAATTTAAAAGGATGAATTATGAATAGAAACACTTATATGTCATTTATTCCTGTTCAAACGAACATCAAAGAGTTGAGGATCGCTGCGAATTTAACACAAGCTCAGGCTTCTGAAAGATTTGGTTTTAGTCTTCGCTCATGGCAGTTAAGAGAAGCTAAAGACACAAAAAGTTTGCTTTCTCAGGCTGAATATGAGCTTCTTCTGTTATTTGCTGATAAACATCCATATTACAAACTTCACTCACGATAATAAACTCGGAAGATATAATAATTTATCTTTAATGACACTAATCGCACTTTATTTTCTTATCAAAGATATCGTATTTCCTTTCTAATTTTTGTTTTCTATAAAATTAAAAAAGATATTTTTAAAATTAGCATAAACCTCATTTCACTTCTCTGGCTTAAGGTTTATGCTATAAAAATGACGTATTTAATTTTTCAATCAAATGCGAGTTATTATATACTAAAATTCATGTTTCTATCTAAAAGCATTCAGCCACTCTTTTCTGGCAACCAATTTTTTTCGTTACGAATATTAATTCAGTCTGTTTAATAAAATTCTTATTGCCAATCTACACCTAGACCGTTCACGCCAGTTATCTGTTGCCTGACTTAGTATATAGAGGTCGCTAATAACGTCGGCAAGGTTAACTTCAAAACCTTTTTTTAATCTCTCACAAGCAATACCACCGATCAAACAGTCTATTTTTTTTGATAAATCGTCAACAGTACCCATTCGTTAATTCATCTTTTTTGCATATACATACATTTGTAACAACTAATCAGGATGCACTCAATGTTCTTTACTCCTGATAAATCATCACACTTCATTTTATGTAAAAACATTTTAATACTTACTTAATAAAAACTGCGTTTAATAATGCAAGATAAACATAGTATTATAATTTCAAACAGATTATCAATTAAAGAATTTTTTAATCTCATTTAACTTCAGAGTGAATACCTCGAAAAATTCAATGACTTTAACTCTGTTCGTATTTTCACAGTGAAAGCGGCTGTGAAGAACTATCTTTTCGTTATCTCTGTTCACACCCATGATAAGTTGTGGATGTGACACATTGAAGTCATTGAACCATGCTAACTGTTTATACATAATTCCTTCTTTGTCAACGCTACATGAAAACTCAGACATTGCATGTAACCAATTTTTATCATCAATATGTAAATTTATTTCATTTTCATCATTCATTGTTAATGCATACACCTCGCCTTGACAGGGTTCGATAGTGTTTACATCCACACCAAGCTCTCTCAGTATTTCATCAATCATATTTTTCACTTAACTTTAAGTATACTTTTTGTGTGTCTTTTCTTTTGATAAGGTTCCATTTTTTTGTGGTTTTTTTTCGCACATGGTAGTAGCCAGTACTTATATTTTTATAAAATAAACCCAGACATATTAGCTGGGCGTCATTTTTCAGCATCATAGCGCCAGACTTGAGTTTGTAAATCAGTTCGTTTAATTTCAGTCTCTAGCTTGCATTTCTAATTTCACAGTGATTCAACCCCCTCAATATAACAGCTAATATGTGAAATTTTAATATGTCCAGAAGCTTAATATGTCCAGCACATGATATATCTTGTTGTCCCAGACCTGACTTTTTAATCTTCATTTTGATTAAGTGTAACTAACATTTTTTTACGCTATGTTAACGTTCTCGTCTCACTTTATCATTATCGGGCGCCCTGTTAAGCATTATGTCGGACACTATGAAACGCAAAAACGACCCTGAGGGGCTTAAAAAGCGCATTCTTGCGAGCGCACTGACCACCTTCGCCGAGTTTGGCATGCAAGGGGCCCGTCTGGAGCACATTGCTGAAAACGCTCAGACCACCAAACGGATGGTGGTGTACCACTTTGGTAACAAAGAGCAGCTCTATATTGATGCATTGGAACAGGTATATCAGCAGATCAGAAAACATGAAACCGGCCTTAATCTGGCCTCCTTGGCCCCTGAGCAGGCCATCATTAAACTGGTTGAAGCCAGCTTCGATTACCATGTTTCTCACCCTGATTTCGTGCGCCTGATCTGCATGGAAAACCTGTCTCGCGGCCGCTACATCTCGCAGTCTGCCCGCCTGAGTCAACTGAACCGCAGCGCACTGGATTTACTTGATGACATCCTGAGTCGGGGACAGCAGCAGGGGCTTTTCATCAAAGAGATTGAGACACTGGACGTGCATCGCCTGATCAGCAGCATCTGTGTCCATCAGGTGTCCAACCGCTTCACCTTTAACACGCTGTTCAGTCGGAATGAGAATGAAGACGCAATCATCCGTCGTAATCGTCAGCTCGCCGTCACGGCCACCCTGCGTTATATCGGTTGCTCACAGTAGGCATGAGAAGCGCTCAACGCGATAGTCTAAGCTTAAGATGCATTAATAATATCACTTAAGTAATGAAAGCCGCTTGAGCAGAGACGCCAGCCTTTATCCGCTTCGCCAGACACAACGAGATCCTCACGACAATACACTCTGGAACTGGGCCCATAATGCTCCAATAGGTACGCAGCAACAGGTAGAACGTCCCACCGGAGAGGCCGCTCTGTGTAGCAGTTGCTGCGCGATGCTCGTAACAAGGTGCGCGTCATCGGTAAAACCTACTCGCCCGGCAGAATGCTGGCTGCGCATCCCGACGGTCTGCTGCTGGATCTCAGTGCCTTTACGGGGCTGATCCGCAGCGATGCCCACAGCGTCACCTTTGCTGGCGCCACGCCGCTTGAGTACATCTACCGCATCCTTACATAAATGGACCGGATGCTGGCCTCGTCGCCAAGGGTGGTCTCCGTGCAGACTCTGGCAGGCGAGATGGCAACCGGTACTCATGGTCAGGGCCTGCAGCAAAGCTCCATCGCGGATGAAGCTGAGCAGATTCGACTGGTGCTGAGCGATGGATCCGTGCGGGAACTGTCGTGCGGTGATAACGATTTTGCAGCGGCGCTGGTGTCGTTGGGCACGCTGGGTATTGTGATCCAAGTGACGTTGCGTACCCAGCCTTTCCGCATCTTCACCTGCCACAAGAATGCGGTCCCCGCAGACAATCTGGAAAGCGATCTGCTGCGCAGGAATGAATATTACGCACTCAGTAAAGCATGGTGGTTTGTCGACGACAACATCATGCATGTCTGGAATGCACATCTGGCCAGCGACGACGAGATCCAGCGTTACGAGCAACAGGGACGCGAAGTGGTGGAGCATGCCGACGAAGGTGATGACAGCCTGAACGAGACGATTGAACAGACGCTTGAGCACATGCATCGCGATACGCAGATTCACGGTAAAAGCGGTAAAGAGTTTCGTACTGTCATGCGTTTCCGCGCCTTTACTGACGTTACCGGGGATATCTATCAACTGTTCAGTCGCGGTATTGCCGTGCCGCATATCAACGTTGAGATCGGCGTTCCCCTGGAACGCACCCCGGCGATTATCAGCAAAATCAAACGCTGGTATGCCGAGAACCGGCCACACCTGCACTATCCAATCATCCTGCACTGCACCGGTGCCTCTTCCGTCTGGCTCAGCCCTGCTTTCGACCAACCTACCTGCTTCTTAGGTTTTGTCGTGTCTTACGCTGATGATGGATCGCTTTATGAGGCAGGCCTGCACTTCCTGTGCGAAGTTGAGAAACTGCACTGGGATATCTTCCGCGCCCTGCGTGAACGGCTTGATCCCAAGAATTGCTTCAGCAACGACTACACCGTTCACTGCAACAAACCAAAACGCGCTGGCCTTTGCTCGTGATGGTGACCGATGCGATAAGCCACGACGACTGTGAAACCCTTAAGGGTTGCCTCATCCATCGGGTTGACCCGCTTTATCCGCACAGCGATATGAGCCAGCATTACGCCGCTTAACGCTTTGGTGAGGTCTGGACAAAACTGCGCGCCTGCAGTTGACCGATTATCGTTGTGTGGTGTTTCTGGATGCTGACATGCTCATATTAAAAAATATGGATGAGCTGATTACGCTGGATCTGGGTGATTTCAGCCTGGCCGCCTGCCATGCCTGCCGCTGTAATCCTAACCAGATTGCATCCTATCCTTACATTTGGGAGCCCGAGTTCTGCCACTATACCTGGCAGGAGCGGGAGCAGGCACCGCCGGAACACGTTGATTACTAACTGAATGGTGAGTTCCTGGTTCTGGAACCGGATGAGGCTATCTTTAAGGACCTTGAATCGCGCATTGCCGCCATTGATGATTTGCGCGCGTACGCCTTCTCAGGGCAGGACTTACTCAACGAAGCCTTTAAAGATAAGTGGCTGCCTCTAGCTTATATTTACAACCCTCTGAAAAACCTTCGTTTTCAGCACGACGTTATGTGGCAATGTGAAGGGGTGAAGAATCGGCACTATATTCTGACTAAACCTTGGCAGCGGGATTTGTCACAGCTAGTAAGCCAGCGTGACCGCTACTACGCGATGGATAAGCTTTGGTGGGATAAATTTTCTGACCGATGATGACGCTGCGCGTCTGCCCTGCAGCAGGCGCGCATTCGTTTGATCGGCGTTAAGTCTGCTGTAACGAATCACCTATACTTCCTTCCAGCACTGTTCCGTTGCTGACTGCGCGATCGCTTCCAGTACCTTTTGTACCTGCAGACCTTCGGCAAAATCTGGCCACATGCGATCGCCTGCGGCGATACCATTGATCAGATCGCGAATTTCCACTGTCTTTTGATCGTTGAAGCCAATACCGTGACCAGCTGACACACAAAAACTGGCATAGTCCGGATGGGCGGGCCCGGTCAGAATCGTTTTAAAGCCCTGACGTCCTGCAGGTTCATCATGGAGATAGAGTTCAAGCTCTGCCATCCGCTCTTGCGTATAACGCAGTGTCCCTTTCGTTCCTGTCACGACATAGGTCAGGCCCATCTTGGCCCCGCAGGCGATGCGCGAGGTTTCTATAACGCCGTGCGCTCCGTTCTCGAAACGCAAAAGTGCGCTGGCCTGATCTTCATTCTCTACCGGTAACTGGCGGTTGAGATCTTTCGGATCGGGACGCGACCGGATAACCGTCATCATATCGCCGCTGACTTCCGCAATATTGCCAACCAGATAATGGGCCATATTAACGATATGCGCAGCCAGATCGCCCAGGGCACCCAGTCCGGCCAACCCTTTTTGACAGTGCCAGTCGAGCGGCGTGTCGGATTTCGCCAGATAGTCCTCGTTGTGCGTGCCGTAAAAATGCACCACGTCGCCAATTTCGCCTCGCGTAATAATCTCTTTCGCCAGTTGGCTGGTGGGGTTTTTCATGTAGTTAAAGCCCACCAGCGTTTTCACACTGGCTTTTTTTGCAGCCTCGACCATTTCCTGTGCATCCGCAACGGTCAGAGAAAGCGGTTTTTCAGAATAGACATGTTTACCGTTAGCGATTGCAGCCAGCGCCATTTCCTTGTGAAGGAAATTGGGGGCGCAGATGTCGACCACATCAATATTGGGATCGCGCACCAGCTCGTGCCAGTCGCCCGTAGCGCGGGCAAACCCAAAGGTGGCAGCCTGCTTTGCCGCCAGTTCGGGATTCACCTCTGCCAGCATTTCACGAACGATTTCCCCTTTTAACGCAAATACTGCAGGGGCCTGGGCATAGGCAATTGCGTGGCAGCGGCCAATATACCCACTGCCGATCATGCCGATTCTGACTTTGTTCATTTCAACTCCGGGCGGACAGAAAAAGTTTAAATGAAATTTAAATTCCATTTACAAGCATTTCAAACTTTAAATGAAATAAATGTGACGAAGATAAAGAACAATCTTAGGCGTTTAACTCAATGCAATGTTTTAAGCTGACATGCGGTGTCCATGAACAGACTAAAAAGCACCATATACATGGCAAACGTGGTACGCAGACCTAAGCGATACGACACAGAGGACAGAGTTGGTGAGTATTTCAGCAATCAGACAATTTTGTGGAAAAGAGCTTTGACAAGCCTGCGCGACGTCGATAATATGCGCCCCGTTCGAACGATTCCTCTGTAGTTCAGTCGGTAGAACGGCGGACTGTTAATCCGTATGTCACTGGTTCGAGTCCAGTCAGAGGAGCCAAATTTAGAGAAGCCCGCTCAGTTTTCGCTGAGCGGGCTTTTTTCATCGACGCTAAAAATAATAAAAATCGCTCCGAGCGGCTATCCTATCGTAGAGCACAGAATTCTTCTTGTCCTGACCATCGTCGACATTAAATCCAAAAAACGATCCAATGGCTTCCAGCTTCTCATTGGTGTAAGAGACGTAAGGATTACATGGGCACTTTTTTATATGTACTGCACAACACATTGTAAGCCTAATTAAATACGCTTATATTAATCCTTTATTTGAAAACAAGTTAACATAAGTAAAGTGATGTAGAACAGTCGCTAATTACCATTGGGCTCAATGAAAAAATGTTTTTCTTATCTTTACAGTTTAACTTCTTTCTTAATTACTTCGATTATCCTTATCGGTCATTAATATTTGTGTTAAAAAAGCGCTTATACTGTCTATGAGCGTAGCCAAGCTTAAAAAACCACCCGCTGCAAATTGTTATTACATTTCAATATCATGTCATTTTTTTTACAATAGTTCTAAAAATTTTTACCTTCCTGCCGATATTAATTTTAGAGTATTTGCCATAACAGCAAAATTTTCTTACATGCAGTTTTTTGAGAGTGAGAGGTTTAGATGGCCCTTAAACAGTTTTCATAACTTACTTTTTTGCAGCGCTTTACCGCTCAGATGACAGTTGTACTCTGCGCGGTTGCTGTAACGAGCAGTTTTAAATGTGGCTTACAGTACGCGCAGTAAAAGATTACTAATGAACGCCGGAAAGATGGTTGATGGTAGCTACGCACTCTTCATGTCGCTTTAAAGTGACCAGAACGCAACAAAATCTCCGGCGGCAAGCTGACGCCAGATAAGCAACCGGCAGCCCTTTTAACCAGAAATCTTGATATTACATCTATTTTATCAGCAGGGGGAGTTTGTGAAAGAACAGATCTCCACATCAGGCAATATGATATGTGCTCAAAAGAGGGCGTCTAACAATATGGCGTTTTCTTTCATATTGCCACCGCCTATCCCTTCAGAGTCAGGACCTGCTGGCATCTTTTACGATTTTAACGATGGAGCCAGAATACTCTTACCTGAAGGACGTTGGCGTGTCACTCTTCTTGATGACGACTCAGGGAATGTTCTTTTTCAGTGCGAATCCGGTGCTGGTTGGGTTACTTCATCTAAAAAATATTTTGTCCGTTTCCGTATTCGAATCTGGTGTGAAGACGACGCCGACCCTTTACTTGATATAGCCTTGGATCTTAAGGGGCGTCATGTACTCATATCTTTCCCAACCGGCACGCTTGGCGACCTCATTGGCTGGTTCCATTACGCAGAACGCTTCCGTCAACAACATAATTGCCATCTTGAATGTAATATGTCTCAGAATATCATTACGTTACTAGAAGCACAGTATCCTGATATTCACTTTTCCACGCCCGACGCCATGAGGCAGTTATCTCCATATGCCACCTACCGGGTTGGACTGTTCTTTGGGGGCAACGATACGCACCAACCTCTGGACTTTCGCCAGACCGGCTTTCACCGTATCGCTGGACACATTCTGGCGGTAGATCACAGAGAAGAAGCACCGCGTCTTAACTTGAATGCCTCACGCACAATCACTGAGCCTTATGTTTGTATCGCTGTCCAGTCAACTTGCCAGGCTAAATTTTGGAACAACGGACAGGGTTGGGCCGAAGTCGTTGCGCATCTTAAAGCTCAAGGTTACAGGGTACTTTGCATTGATCGGGAGTCAATAACAGGCAGTGGGTTTGTCTGGAATCATATTCCTTATGGTGCCGAAGATTTTACTGGCAACCTGCCGCTGCAGTCGCGTGTAGACCTGCTCAGGCACGCCAGCTTTTTTATCGGCCTGGCGAGTGGATTATCCTGGCTGGCTTGGGCTGCAAAAATTCCAGTGGTGCTTATAAGCGGATTTAGTCTGCCGGGTGCTGAATTTTACACGCCATGGAGAGTATTCAGTAGTCATGGTTGCAATGGTTGCTGGGACAGTCCTCATGAAAATTTTGATCACCAAGACTTCTTTTGGTGCCCAAGACACAAAGGAACCGAGCGTCAGTATGAATGCACTCGATTGATTACGGGAAAACAAGTAATCGGAGTGATAGAGCGGCTGCGCGATCAACTTACGCGAGAAAATAGCGTATGAAAAAAAATAAATGTGCTAATAGCGGCTTGCAAAAAAATGCCAAAGAGGCGAGCAGATGAACAAAGTTTACCGAGTAATTTGGAGTGTTGCGCGCCAGGCTTGGATCGTCACTTCAGAACAAGCGGGCTATGGTGGCAGTATTCCGCTATTGGCCGCAACGTTAATGCTGTCTTTTGTATCTGAGAATGCCGCTGCCGTAAACCATAGCAACGAAACGATTGGAGACACACAGTCACAAAATATCCTGAACGGGGATATCGCAACTGCATCAACGATTAACAACGGTGGTAATCAGTTCATCAGCAGTGGTGGTCTAGCTACGTCCACAACCGTAAATTTAGGCGGCGTGCAGTATGTTAGTAGTGGAGGCTTTGCAACATCATCTCTGATCACCTCAGGCGGTTTTCAAACGATTTTAAGCAATGGAATGGCGACAGATACGATTGTGAATGGCGGCACACAAACCATCAGGAATGGAGGCTCGGCGAGTAGTATTCTTGTAAATTCTGGTACGCAGACTGTTCAGGACGGAGGGAAGGTAACATCCACTACCGTGAATTCAAGTGGCGGGCAATACATCAGCAGCGGCGGTGCTGCAACATCGACTATTTTGAATTCAGGCGGTTTACAGTATGTTAGCAGCGGAGGTTCAGCTGCGTTCACAACCGTGAATTCAGGGGGAATTCAAAACGTACTTGGCGGGGGGATGGTTACGGACGTTCTCGTCAACGGCGGAACACAGTTCATACAAGATGGTGCCACAGTCACATCAGCTACCGTTAACGCTGGCGGTTTTCAGACCGTTATGAGCGGAGCTTTAGCAACAAGTACACTGGTAAATGGCGGCACACAAACCATCATGAACGGCGGCTCAGCAAGCAACATTCTTGTTAATTCTGGTACGCAGACCATTCAGAATGGTGGCAGAGTGACAACCACCACAGTGAATGCCAGTGGAGGGCAATACATAAGTAGTGGTGGTTCAGCTACATCTACCCTGATCAACTCCGGCGGTTCTCAGTACATCAGTAGCGGTGGCTCAGCCATATCAACGGAATTAAACGCAGGCGGCTTTCAGATTGTTTTAGCTGGCGGACAGGCAACGAGCACAGTAGTCAGTGGCGGCATGCAGACGGTTGAAGATGGAGGATCAGTTACTTCGACTATTGTTACCTCGGGCGGCTCCCAGACTGTTTTCAACAGTGGAGTGGCGACGGGTACGATATTGAACAATGGAACACAGACCCTGAGAGACAGGGGATCAGCTACTGGCACCACAATAAATACAGGCACGCAGACGATTCAGTCTGGGGGAAGCGCAACATTTACCACATTGAATTCATACGCAGGTCAATACGTCAGCAGCGGCGGTTCTGCAATATTGACTATAGTAAATTCTACCGGTAGCCAGTACGTTAATAATGGCGGCTTAGTTACATCCTCTGTAGTGAATTCTGGCGGCCTCATAACGGTATTGAGAGGTGGTACAGCCACATCAACCCTTATAAATTCAGGTGGATTTGAGATCCTGTCTGGCGGCGCTCTGGGTTTAGAAACGTTGGTGAATTCAGGTGGAACATTAAGTGTTTCGAGTGGTGGAGTCCTGAGTGGCACAACCACCCTTAATGATGGAGCTATTTTATTAAGTAATAGCATCATTAATAATGGAAATATGAATTTTGTCCTCCAAAACATCAGTGCCTGGGATGGGAATTTGACAGGCAATGGACAAGTTACCAAAGATGGCATTGGTGGCCTTCGTTTAGGAGGTACCCTGAACCAGTCCCAGATTAATCTTAATGCAGGCTCATTGGTTATGGATGGGCTGGAGGCCACGACGACAATTGTTGCGCAATCCGGCACATCGCTATCACTATTAAACAACACGATCCTGAACGGCATTATAGATCCGACAGATGTTAACATTGACCAGAGTAGCACATGGAATATAACGGGTGACTCTCTGGTAAGCACTCTGACAAATGCAGGTAAAGTTGTCTTTGTACCAACTTCAGGAGGTCTTACACCACACACGTTGACAGTAACCAATCTCATTAGCAATGGTGGTTTCCTCACGCTTAACACTGTTGCAGGTGACACGAATTCTCCAGTTGACCATGTGATTATTGATGGTGGACGCGCCTCTGGTAATACTGAACTCCTGATAGTAAATCACGGAGGTCTCGGTGCTCAAACAACAGGCAATGGCATCACCATTATAAAAGCAATTAACGGTGCAACAACGGATGTAAACGCATTCAGCATGAAGCAACCTCTCAATGCAGGCGCTTACTCCTACAGTGTTTACCGTAACGCAGATCAAAGTTGGTATTTAACTTCGCAACAAGTGCGATCTATTAACACTGTTAACGATGGCAATACGTCGGGAAGCCCCGATAGCTCCTTTCAACCTGTTAGCGCAGTGACGCAATTCCCAAACTATCGCGATGCCGTTTGGGTATATGCCGCAATGCCGGCACTAACACTCGATTATGACCGCCTCGTGGCGGGTACAGCCGACTCTCGGTTTAACTATGCACCTTCCAGCAGAATATGGGGGCGACTGGCTGCCGGATATCTTCGTCAACCTAATAGCGGCAATCTTATGAAGGGCAACCAACCTGAGAGTAATAGTGCTTACAGCTTCGTACAAATCGGTGGAGATTTATGGCAACTCGATGGTGAAAATACAGACTGGCGTGCAGGTATTTACGGCGCAACAGGCATTATGCGCAATGATGTTTGGCGCGATAGCGGAAATCGTGCAGCAGGCACGGCGCGTGACACTATATATGCTGGCGGTGGATATATTTCAGGGCTAACGCATTCTGGCTTGCATATTGACGGACTACTTCAAACCAGTTATCACAGCTTGTCGACGTCCTCAAACGACGCTACCAGACTCTCAACTGCGGGGATTGGTTGGTTGAGCTCTGCTGAAATCGGGCAGGCATTTAATATAAGCTCAAGACTGGCTATTGAGCCGCAAGTTCAGTATACGATACAGGGGCTCAGCATCGATGAAGGGCAGGACGAAGCTGCCTCCATCAACTGGCATAAGCCTTATCGACAATCAGTGCGTACGGGATTAAAAATTGGCTCAGTACGTGATAATGAAGCGAAGTTTGAATGGTGGTTAACACCTTCCTTGGTAGAGTCTTATGGAGGCCAGAGTGAGATGACAGCCTCAATACCGGAAGTAGACAATTCACAGACAACTTTTCGAAGTAAACTCACAGGTAGCAGCATTAACCTTAACACCGGCCTTGCAGCTCACATTCGAAATAATTTGACGCTGAACTTGCAAAGCGGATGGTCTGAATCACTTCATGGAGGAGAATCCAGTGGCTATTATGCTCTTGTAAATCTGGTCATTTCATTCCATTAGTAGCAAAGAACACCGGCGCGACTCTCCAGTGTTCTTTATATCTTAGATGCTTACTACTTTAGACGCTGTCAGAAATTTTAGAAAAAATGAACGTTAATACGTTTAATTTAATGTTGT
>Ga0308158_10003905_pt1 | contig 12809 bp, 8 predicted proteins | sample PhyBR2_FD_201038 | JGI IMG/M metagenome (GOLD analysis project Ga0308158, IMG submission 201038) | Phyllosphere microbial communities from UC Gill Tract Community Farm, Albany, California, United States - DLSLB.R2 | ecosystem: Host-associated > Plants > Phyllosphere > Unclassified | place: USA...
AGGCCGCCCTCCATACGGTGGGTCGTGGCCAGCCGCACCGGGCCGGGCAGTTGCGTAAAACCGTCGCTGGCACCGTGCGACGATATTGCGACATCGCCGCCCGGGACGTCCCGATACAGTTCTGCCAAAGCGCCGCTGCCGGTACGCGTGACCGTAAAGCGGCTGCTGCCGTCGGGCTGGATGGTGAGCTGCGTGAGCGTTCGGCTGTGCGCCTGCTGGAAGAAAGGGAGCATCGCGAACTCACCCGAGCGCGTCAGCACCGCCGGCTTGCCGAGCAAGGCCGCAGGCAAGAAGCCGCCGGCCACGTTGTTGGCCGTCGAATCGAGATACAGCTGCAGCGAAGGCACGTAGACGATCGCGTGATTGAGCACGCCCAGCGTGGGCGCTGCCGGCAACTGGTAGGCGTTGCCGTTGTTGACGAGGGCAACGGTGCTGTCGATGCCGGCGCTGGCCAGCAGGGCGACCAGCAGCGTCGCGTGGTCTTTGGCGTCGCCGTAGCGATTGGCCAGCACAGTGGCCGCCGCATGCGGCACGATGCCGCCGGGACCGAGGTGCACACCCACATAGCGCACGTTGCGGCGTATCCAATCGGACAACGCGATCGCACGCGCACGGGGCTCGACCAGATCACCGGTCACGCGCGCTGCGAGCGCCGCCACCGCGTCGTCGGGCAGTGCGCTTGCGCCCGCGCGATCCTGGTAGTCGCGGGCAAGGGCGGCGTAATCGGCGAAGGTGGAGACGGCGAGCCGCTTGCCGTAGTCAAGTTCGCTGACCGAGCCGGCCTCGATCCGGGCATTGTCGCCATCGAGATAGCGCCAGGCGTAGCGGCGCTTGCCGGCGGCGGGCGCGGGCAGGTCAGCGGCGGCGGTCGGAACGAAACCGGCGGCGTCGGCATGTAGAACCATCGCGGCTGGCATGTCATAGACCAGCCGGAAGTCGCGCCGGCGCTGGAAGCGGGTACTGGACAGGTCTTCGAAGTGGCCGCGAAACAGCGGCGTGTGGCGCCGCACGACATAGCGCACCTCCACCCGGTCACCCACGTCGACATCGGGAAACATGACAATCTTCAGGCGTGTGTCCTGGAACATTGGAGCGTCGACCGAAGCGGCTTGTTGCTGGTCGCGAATCTGCTGTGGCTGCACGGCGAGCCGGCGCCCGTCGGCCTTTTCGGTATACGCATCGATGGTGATGATGTCCTCGAGCGCTTGGTTGTAACCGATCTCGTACCGGGCGTGCTCAGGCAGGGCAGTGCGCTCAACAATAGTCTGGGTTTGTTCGACCGTGAGCAGGTAAGCGCCACTGGATTCGACCACAAAGTGGCGTACGTGGCGCTCGACGCCCGTATCACGCGCACATGCCGGCTGCAGCCCGAGTAATGGCCACAGAAGCAGACACAGCATGACGACAAAGCGCAGCATCATGGCAATCTCCAGATACACGACCGACCCATGTTACGGGGCGGCGCCGGTGCAGGATTGATGTCGCGCAAGCGGCTGCTGCTGGCCGGACTTCTGCGATAATTTCACGATGAGATCGCTCACCTTCCAGGCCGGCCCCCTTGCCATGGCCCAGATCGCCGCGCATGGCTTGCGCGCGCAGGACATTGCCATCGTGCCGGCTGCGGCCGGCGGCCCCAAGGGCCTGATCTTCGCAGCGCTCGATGCGTGGCTGTTCGGCGAGTGGTTGCCCACGGCGCCGCGCGAACGCACCCTGATCGGCGCCTCCATCGGCGCCTGGCGCATGGCCGCCGCGTGCCAGAAGGATCCGGCAAAGGCGTTTGCCCGCCTGGCCGAACTCTACACCGGCCAGCGCTACACGCGCCTGAAACCCAGTGCGCAAGAGATCGACGATGTCGTGCAAGCCCTGCTGGCCGAGCTGGTGAGCGGGCACGAAGACGACATCATCGGACATCCCCATCACCGCCTGCACATCCTGGCCGACCGTGGCCTGCGTTCGCTCGCTGCACCGGTCGGCCGCCACGCCGAACTGCGCGGCTTCGCCTCGGCCGCGCTCCACAATGCCGGCTCACGGGCCTGGCTGGGGCGCTTGATGGAGAGGGTGGTCGTCCATGACGCGCGCAGCCAGGCACCATGGCTGCGCGAGCCGTTCGACCGTTTCACGACGCATTTTTCGCCACTGACGCGCGCGAATCTGGCCTCTGGCCTGCTGGCCTCGGGCACGCTGCCCTTGATCATGAAAGCGGTGACGGAGATCGCCGGGGCGCCTCCCGGCAGCTACTGGGATGGCGGCATCATCGACTACCACCTGGCCTTGCCGTATGCGCGCGCGGCCGGCGCGGACAAGAGCGAACTGGTGCTGTATCCCCATTTCACCGATCACATCGTGCCGGGCTGGCTCGACAAGAGCATGCCGTGGCGACGCGCCGCGCGCGGTCCCAACCGCAGCTGGCTGGAGAATGTGCTGCTGGTGACGCCTTCCGCAGAATTCCTTCGCTCACTGCCGCGCGGTAAATTGCCGGACCGGACGGACTTCACGTCATTCGGCCTCGACCACGACGAGCGCATCCGGGTGTGGCGCCGCGCGATCGGGGAGGGCGAGCGCCTGCGCGATGAGCTGGCCGAATTCGCGCTGCGGCCCGACCTGGCGCGCATCCAGCCAATCTAGCTTGTCATTGGGACAATCGCGAGCGTTGCAGCAGGGGAGCGGTGCGCCTTTTTTTTCAGCAGAAAAGCCGGTCCGGGTTACAATGCAGGGTTTAGAGCGGTTCATTGATCGCTCGCTTTTTACCGAATCAGAAAGAGTTCTCATGACCCTCAAATGCGGCATCGTCGGCCTGCCAAACGTCGGCAAGTCCACCCTGTTCAACGCGCTGACCAAGGCCGGCATCCCGGCTGAAAATTATCCGTTCTGCACCATCGAACCGAACGTCGGCGTCGTCGAAGTGCCGGATCCACGCATGGATGCGCTGTCGGCCATCGTCAAGCCAGAGCGCATGGTCAACGCCATCGTCGAATTCGTCGACATCGCCGGCCTGGTCGCCGGCGCGTCGAAGGGCGAGGGCCTGGGCAACCAGTTCCTGTCGCACATCCGCGAAACCGACGCCATCATCAACGTCGTGCGCTGCTTCCAGGACGACAACGTGATCCACGTGGCCGGCAAGGTCAGCCCGCTGGACGACATCGAAGTCATCCAGACCGAGCTGGCGCTGGCCGACATGACCGCCGTCGAAAAAGCGATCCACCGCGAAGGCAAGAAAGCGCGCTCGGGCGACAAGGATGCCGCCAAGCTGGTTGCCATCTGCGAACGCCTGATGCCGCACCTTGACCAGGGCAATCCAGTGCGCACCATGGGCCTGGACGCCGACGAAATGGAAATGATCAAGACGCTGCACCTGATCACGGCCAAGCCGGCGATGTTCGTGGCCAACGTGTCCGACACGGGCTTCACCAACAACCCGCTGCTGGACTTGCTGACCGCGTACGCCAAGGAGCAGAACGCCCCGATCGTCGCCATCAGCGCCGCGATCGAGTCCGAAATCGCCGAAATGGACGATGCCGACAAGGCCGACTTCCTGTCCGACCTGGGCATGGAAGAGCCGGGCCTGGACCGCCTGATCCGCGCCGCCTACAAACTGCTCGGCTTGCAGACGTACTTCACCGCCGGTGTGAAAGAAGTGCGCGCCTGGACCATCCACGTGGGCGACACCGCCCCACAGGCGGCCGGCGTGATCCACACCGACTTCGAACGCGGCTTCATCCGCGCGCAGACGATCGCGTATGACGACTTTTTGGCGTACAAGGGCGAGGCCGGCGCGAAAGAGGCGGGCAAGATGCGCGCTGAAGGCAAGGAATATGTCGTCAAGGATGGCGATGTGTTGAACTTCTTGTTCAACGTCTAAAGTACCTGTAGCTGTTTTCTTGTGTTCGCCGACGTTCGCTCGCTTGGCTAACGCATTGAAAACAATAGTTTGATTGTCCGTAAATGTACTAGTGTGTATATGGGCGTTCTTCTTATATAGGGGCATGGAACGGGGCATGCATAGTGTATGCCCCTCCTCCAAGGAGAATATGCCCTTGCAATGCCCTGAAACCCGCATGGATGCTAGCGATAGCGTCAAAAATCCTGCCACGAAATCTACCCATATCGAGCCCCGAAACGCGGGATTTCCCATTTCACTCTGTGCACCTTGCAGCCCGCCGACTGGCCTTACAGGTTCACGATTGGTAATGAGCTGTATCTTGAAGTGATGCCCAGCGGTTCAAAGCTTTGGCGGTGGAAGTATCAGTTGTTCGGCAAGGAAAACCGCTTCGCATTGGGTAGCTTTCCTGAAACCTTACTCAAGGTTGTAAGGAAGAAAGCGGAAGCCGCCCGTAAACAAGTCAAGCAAGGTTTGCACCCGGCGCGGGAGCAGCAACTTGCGCGGTTTAAGTCCGCCCAAGAACAGACCAACACCTTCGAGGCCATTGTCAAAGAATGGATCGCCCGGAAAGACTGCGAAAACATTACCAAGAAACGCAGGTTAGACATGCTTACGCGCGTCGTATTCCTAACCATCGGCAAAATGCCGTTGAAGGCAATTACGCCACTCATCGTGTTGTCTGTTCTGCAGAAAGCTGCTGAGCAAAATGGGCCGACTGTCATGGCTGAGGCTAAACGCACTATGTTCGGTATCTTTGAATTGGCGACCAAAACCTTCCGGGTTGATGTTAACCCCGTGCATCGGTGGCGCGAAGTATTGCCGAAAACAATACTCAGCACACATCTTTGGAAGTTGGGGAGATCGGGAAACTCTTGCGCGATGTCGACGGGCATGGCAGCAACCACCAAACGCAGTGTGCCTTCATGTTGATGTGGCTGACTCTCGCCCGCCCGTCTGAAGTGGTTGAGGTCGAATATGCTGAGTTCCACCTTGACGCCGCTAGTTGGCGCATACCGGCAGCACGCATGAAGAAGCGAAAAGAGCACCAGATACCTTTACCTCGTCAGGCGGTGAAGTGGCTGCGCGGAATGGCAACACTCACAGGCGACAGGAAGCACCTATTCCCGCACCGTGACGATAGAGCCAGGCCGATGGTAACTGCCTCGTTCCGGCAGATGCTGAAGGTCTTGGGCTGGAGGCAAGTTCAGCCCTCACGCGACGAGGACGAAGGGAAGCACGCGCCTCAATGAACTGGAATATTCTTCGGACGGGATCGAACGGCAACTAGCCCACACAGAACCGAATGCAGACGGCAAACGTACAATCACGCGGACTATCTAGCGCACCGCGTCATGATGATGCCGGCATGGGCGGATTGGTTGTACAAGTGGAAGTTGGACGCCAAGGCCAGCTGATGCAGGCGCACGGCCAGCGACGTTTGGTGCTCGGAATTGGGGCCCGCAAGCGGATGCCAGTCGCGCTAAACAATACACCGTTTTTCACTCTGCAAGAGATAGCTATTTGGAGAGGGTTTTTTCAGAAGCCAGATGCTAAAATCACACATTCTTCTTGCCCTTTTTAATTGCTTATGAGTCAACACTCTATGCTCAAGTGTGTCTCGTCGGATAACCAGAGTGTTCCATGAATGCAGTAGAAATCGAATCAGCAATTTCAGACTTGGCGCTTCTGCCGTTTGATCCTACGGAGTTCCCATACCTATTCCTGCAGGCGTTCGGCAATAAGGACACCGCCCTTAAACGTCTGCGTACGGGTAACAACAACGCCTCGGACGTGGCTGGGGGGGTACTCCAGCGCAATAACATTCATATCGCGGTATGCGAAGTAGGCACTGTTGGTGAAACCCTGAATGCATTGCGCACTAGCCCCGCAACCACCAAAGCTAAGGCCAAATTCATCCTCGTAACCGATGGTCAAACCTTTGAAGCTGAAGAGCTGGTCGGCGGCGAAATGATTACCTGTGCATATGCGGATTTCCCCAACCACTTTGGCTTCTTCTTGCCGCTGGCGGGTATCTCCACCATTAAGGAGATTAGGGACAACCCTATTGATGTGCGCGCTACGAGTCGCTTAAACAAGTTGTACGTTGAGCTGCTGAGTAATAATCCTGACTGGGCCAAAGACGAGCGCCGCGCTGACATGAATCACTTTATGGCCCGGCTCGTATTCTGCTTTTTTGCCGAAGACACAGACATCTTTGATGGCGAGGGATTGTTCACCAAAACCATCGAACAAATGAGTGACCGCGATGGCATTAACACCCATGAAGTACTGGACACCATCTTCCGCGCGATGAACATCAAAGATGTTGAACGCGACGATGCTCAACCGCGATTGCCAAACTGGGCAGGTATTTTCCCCTACGTGAATGGTGGCTTGTTCTCTGGAAGCACCGAAGTTCCACACTTCACTCGCATGGCGCGTACCTATTTGATGCATGCGGGTAATTTGAACTGGAAGCAAATCAACCCCGACATTTTCGGCAGTATGATCCAAGCCGTGGCCGATGAGGATGAGCGTGGCGCATTGGGCATGCATTACACCAGCGTACCCAACATTCTAAAGGTATTGAACCCCTTGTTCCTAGATGAATTGCGCGTGCAGTTGGCCGAGGCTGGCGAAAATAAGATCAAACTGTTGAACCTGCGCAAGCGCATGGCACGTATCCGCGTGTTCGATCCTGCGTGCGGCTCCGGCAACTTCTTGGTCATTGCGTACAAGCAGATGCGCGAGATCGAGGCGGAAATCAATCGTCGCCGGGGCGAGCTTCACCTGGGCAGTGAAATACCACTGACCAATTACCGGGGTATCGAGTTGCGCGACTTCCCAGCAGAGATCGCAAGACTGGCACTCATCATTGCCGAGTTTCAGTGTGACGTGTTGTATCGCGGACAGAAGGACGCGTTGGCAGAATTTTTGCCGCTGGATGCGCAGAACTGGATTATCTGCGGTAACGCGCTGAGACTGGATTGGCTGAGTGTCTGCCCCCCCACAGGCGCTAACGTGAAACTGGTTTCTGATGATCTGTTTGGCACACTGCTCGATCAAACAGAAATCAACTTCGAGAATGAAGGCGGAGAGACGTATATCTGTGGCAATCCACCATACTTGGGTTCCACTTGGCAGACAGACGAACAGAAGGCGGATTTACAAGCAATCTTCGCCAATCGAACTAAGAACTGGAAGTCACTGGACTATGTGGCTGGCTGGTTTATGAAGGCCGCAGATTATGGTACTAAGACCGATGCGGCTGCTGCGTTCGTGTCCACCAACTCCATCTGCCAGGGGCAGCAAGTACCCATTCTCTGGCCACTGGTTTTTAGCACTGGCAACAAGATTGTGTTTGCGCACACGTCATTCAAATGGGCCAATCTCGCGAGCCACAACGCAGGCGTGACCGTGGTAATCGTGGGCTTGTCATCGCAGTCCAAATTGTCGCGCCGTCTGTATTCCATCGCCAATAACGGTAAGGGCGAAGCTGTGGATGTGAAGGAAGTAGAGCAAATCAACGCTTACTTGGTACCTGGGGCCAATGTAATGGTGGGCAAGGCATCTCGTCCTATAGGTGAACTGCCAGAAATGTTACGTGGCAATATGCCCTACGACGGTGGTCACCTATTGCTATCCAACGATGAAGTCGATGCACTCGGTCTAACGCTAAAGCAACATGCCCGCTTTATTCGTCGAATCTATGGCTCGGCTGAGTTTATTCGCGGCCTAGAACGCTATTGCCTTTGGATTGATGATGCCAATCTGGAAGAAGCGTTAAGTATCGATACCATTAGGCTGCGCATCGATGGGGTGCGAGCGATGCGGTTGCAAAGCCGTGACAGTGGCGCTAATCAAATGGCTGCACGGGCGCATCAAATGCGCGAAATGAATATTGGAGAGCGACATATGATAGCGGTAGCCGCTATCTCATCCGAAAACCGCCCGTTCTTACCGTGCGGTTTGCTGAGCAGTGATCAAACTGTAACCAATAAAATGTATGCCATTTACGACGCCCCCCTCTGGAACTTGGCGCTGATCGCCTCGCGCCTGCATTGGGTCTGGATTGGGGCCGTCTGTATTCGCCTAGAAATGCGTTTTTCGTACTCTAACACTCTCGGTTGGAACACCTTCCCCATACCATTGCTAACTGAGCAGAACAAGGCAGATCTGACAACCTGCGCAGAGGAGATTCTGCTGGCGCGCGAAGTTCATTTCCCCGCCACCATAGCCGACCTTTATGATCCTGATAATATCCCGGAAAACCTGCGTCGCGCTCACGAACGTAATGACGAAGTGCTAGAGCGTATTTACATTGGACGTCGCTTCAAGAACGACACTGAACGGCTAGAAAAACTGTTCGAGTTTTACACAAAGATGACTGCAGCGGGCAAGATTAAACCCGTAATGAATGCGACAAAGGGAAACAAAGCGTGAGCGAGCCAACAAGCAACCCAACTAATACTTACACCGTGCCGTCGGTGTCTATCTCCACGGCGCGCACGGGCGCTTCCAGTAAGGCCAACGCGTTGGGAATGCGTGCTATGCAGGAACGCGCCTACGCCAAGCGCGGTGAGCCGTATCTTCTTATTAAATCACCGCCGGCATCGGGGAAATCCCGCGCACTCATGTTCATCGCGCTTGATAAGCTGAACAACCAAGGCTTGAAGCAAGCAATCGTTGTGGTGCCAGAGCGCTCCATCGGCGGTAGCTTTGCTGATGAGCCTTTGAGCCAATTCGGCTTCTATTGGGATTGGCAAGTGGCCCCGCAGTGGAACCTCTGTAACGTGCCTGGCGTGGACGAGCCACGAGTTGCGAAATCCAAGGTTGACGCTGTGCGTAAGTTCCTTGAGAGTACCGACAAGGCGCTGGTCTGCACCCATGCCACGTTCCGCTTTGCAGTCGAAGAGCTGGGCATCGAAGCGTTCGATAACCGCCTGATCGCAATCGATGAATTTCACCATGTCTCCAGCAATCCCGACAACAAGCTGGGCAGCCAGTTGGGCGCGCTCTTCGCCCGCGACAAGGTGCATGTAGTTGCCATGACCGGCTCCTATTTTCGGGGCGACAGCGAGGCAGTGCTGGGGCCTGCAGACGAGGCCAAATTTGAGACCGTCACGTACACCTACTACGAGCAACTGAACGGCTATCGCTGGCTTAAATCACTGGACATAGGCTACTTCTTTTACACGGGACCTTACGTTGATGCAATCACCAAGGTGTTGGACCCGGCGTTGAAGACGATTATCCATATTCCAAATGTAAATGCCCGTGAAAGCCTCAAAGACAAGCAGCGCGAGGTTGATGAAATTATGCATGGTTTGGGGGAATGGAAAGGCGTTGATCCAGTTACCGGCTTTCATATCGTGAAGGCGGGTGATGGCCGTACTTTGAAAGTCGCCGATTTGGTGGATGACAGCGATCCAGCCAAGCGCTCCAAGGTACTCACCGCGTTGAAAGACCCTGCACAAAAAGACAATCGCGATCACGTGGACGTCATCATCGCGCTGGGTATGGCGAAGGAAGGCTTTGATTGGATTTGGTGTGAGCATGCACTGACCATCGGCTACCGCAGCAGTCTGACAGAGATCGTGCAGATCATTGGTCGCGCCACCCGTGATGCAGAAGGGAAGGAACGATCACGTTTCACCAATCTGATCGCAGAGCCAGCAGCCGACCAATCCGCAGTGGCCGAAGCCGTGAATGACATGCTTAAGGCTATTTCTGCCAGCTTGTTGATGGAGCAAGTGCTGGCGCCGCGTTATGAATTCACGTCGAAAAACGCTGGGCCGAAGCATGGTTTCGACTACGGCGAATCTGGCTACAAGGAGGGTGGGCACAATGTTGGCGTCAATCAGGAAACAGGTCAGTATCACGTGGAGATCAATGGACTGGTAACGCCACAAAGTTCGGAGGCAACGCGCATATGCAAGGAAGACCTGAACGAAGTGGTCACCAATTTCTTGCAAGACAAGACTGTGCTGGAACGAGGTTTGTTCGATAAGGAAAATACCTTGCCGGAAGAGCTTACTCAGCTACGCATGGGCAAGATCGTGCGAGAGCGTTACCCGGATTTAAGCGACTTCGACCAAGAGGCCATTCGCCAACACGCAATTGCCGCCATGAACATCACGCAGCAGGCAAAGTTGGCGTTGGCGCAGGGTGATGCCAACGGCAATGCAGTGCAAGGGAGCACTGCATTGCTAGACGGAGTGCGCAAATTCGTCAACGTGCGCGACTTGGACATCGACCTGATCGACCGCATCAATCCCTTTGATGCCGCCTATGCCGTGTTGGCGAAAGCGATGGATGAAAAATCACTGCGTCAGGTTCAGGCCAGCATCGCCGCCAAGAAGCTGAGCATTCCCGAAGACGAAGCCCGCGAACTGGCGAAGCGCGCCTTGCAATTCAAGACTGAGCGCGGGCGGTTGCCAGACCTGAATTCCGCTGATGCATGGGAAAAACGCATGGCAGAAGGCATCGCCACGCTAGCTCGTTACCGTGCACAGGCAAAAGCCAAAGCAGCGCAGGTGCAAGGAGAATCAGATCATGGCTGATATGAACGATGATGATTTGCTGGATGCGTTGGGCGTAGAAGTCACGGTGCTTAAGACTGCCAGCCATACACCCCGCGAAGAACGCATCATTGCCGGCTTCGAGGACATTGTGCGTTTCCAACAGGCTCATGGTCGCGCTCCACAGCATGGCGAAGATCGTGACATTTTCGAACGCCTATATGCTGTGCGTCTGGATCAAATTCGTAAGTTACCGGAAGCGCATTCACTGCTCGACGAATTGGATGGTCCGGGACTATTGTCCGGGACGGCTGTCCAGATCGATGTGGACTCTATGGACGAGGACGCCTTGCTGGCAGAGTTAGGGATTGATATGGGGTCGGATGATGAAAGCGATATTACGGTACTGCGCCATGTGCGTTCTTACGTCGAAATTAAGGCGGCAGAGGAAGTTGCTGAGCGCACACCTTGCAAAAATTTCGATCACTTCAAGCATTTGTTTGAGGCAGCTGATGCGGGTCTCAAGGCCGGTACTTGGATGACCAAGCCCTTCGTGAAGAACGCAAGTATCGAATTAGGGGATTTCTTTATTGTTGGTGGTCAGACAGCTTATGTAGCCGAAATGTATGAAGGCACTAAAACTAAGGATGGGCGTGATAACCCGCGACTTCGCGTTATCTTTGATAACCATACCGAAAGCAATTTGTTGTTAAGATCCCTTTCTCGTTCGCTTTATCCTGATGGAGACCTGCCCGTGGGTCGCCGCCTGATCATTAAAGATGATGGCCCATTGTTTGGTAGCACGATGGAGCCGGATGACATCGAATCCGGCACCATCTATGTGCTGCGTAGCCACTCGAGTCATCCATTCGTAGCGGAGCACCGAGAACTGATTCACAAGATTGGCGTGACCGGCGGCAAGGTGCAGACGCGGATTGCCGGTGCGGAAAAAGATGCCACGTACCTGCTGGCGGCGGTGGAGGTGGTCGCCACCTATAAGTTGCATAATCTTAGCCGGATCAAATTAGAAAACATTTTTCATCGCCTGTTTGGAAAAGCCCAGCTTGACCTGACGATCGACGACCGCTTCGGAAACCCGGTCAAACCACGCGAGTGGTTCTTGGTGCCGCTTCAGGTTATTGATGAAGCGGTTCAGCGAATTCGGAATGGTTCGATCACAAGCGTGATCTACGATCCTGTGACGGCAAGCCTGATCGGCTAGCTTTAGCCTATTTCTCCGGAGATCCCTGGCTGCAACTAACAGTTGCACGCTAAACCGCCCCCAGTATGGCCACCCTCACCGAACTCGTTATCTACCCGATCAAATCCTGCGCCGGCCTGTCCGTCCCTGAGGCCCGTCTCGCCCTCGACGGCCTCTCGGCCAACGGCGTGCACGACCGCGAATGGATGCTCGTCACGCCCGACGGCCTGTTCCTGACCCAGCGCGAAGTCCCGCACATGGCCACGGTCACGCCGCGCATCGACGCCACAGCGCTGATCGTCAACGCCCCCGGTATGCCGCCCCTGCACCTGCCATTGGCGCACGACGCCGCCGCGCCCACCATCGAGGTCCTGCTGTGGGAAGACCGCCTCCCCGCCGCCGATTGCGGCGAAGCGGCCGCCAGCTGGTTCACCACCGCCGTCAAAGCTCCATGCCGCCTGGTGCGCTTTCGCCCCGACGTCCACCGCCCGACCAGCACCAAGTGGACGAAAGGCATTCCGGCCGCCACTCGCTTTTCGGACGGCTACCCGATCCTGCTAATCGGCCAGGCCTCGCTCGACGATATCAACACAAAACTCGCGCAGGCCGGTCGCGAGAAACTGCCCATGAACCGCTTCCGCCCGAACGTCGTCGTGGATGGCATCGCCGCATTCGAGGAAGATTTCGTCGCGGCCTTCCGCAGCGATGGGATGACGCTGCGCCCCGTCAAGCCGTGCGCGCGCTGCCCGATTCCGGCGGTTGATCAGGCCACCGGCATTCCCGGCCCCGATCCGCTCGACATCCTGCAAGCCTGGCGCGCCAATCCGCGCATGGACGGCGCCGTTACGGTGGGCATGAACGTGATCGTGCAGGAGGGCATCGGCCAGACGCTGCGCGTCGGCCAGCCATTGAACGTCGAGCTAGCGTTCTAGCTTGAGCGCGCCACTGTCGCAAAATCGCCTAACCGCCTGCATGATCAGGCGGTTTTTCGTATCCAAGCCCGGAAGGATGGCGTAATGTTACGGTTATTGCTGAAAGGAATTCTTCATGCACGAGCCGGGCATTTCGTCGCGGGAACTAATGGCGGAAAACGAGACCTTGCGCGCACGCATGGCCTATCTGCTCGAACAGGCCGAGCGCAATCACGAGATCATGTGCCGCCACCAGGCGTTCGACCTGCAGATCGTCGGCGCCAGCAGTTTTCCTG
>Ga0308158_10003909_pt1 | contig 12792 bp, 11 predicted proteins | sample PhyBR2_FD_201038 | JGI IMG/M metagenome (GOLD analysis project Ga0308158, IMG submission 201038) | Phyllosphere microbial communities from UC Gill Tract Community Farm, Albany, California, United States - DLSLB.R2 | ecosystem: Host-associated > Plants > Phyllosphere > Unclassified | place: USA...
AGCCGGGTACGAGGAGCCGGAGAACGATCTGGAAAAAGATCCGCATTTCGCCGGCCCCGTCGACGCGGGCGGCTTCGATGAGTGAGTCCGGGACAGCGTCAGCGGCGTAAACCCTCATGAGGTAGACACCGAATGGGCTAACAAGGGACGGCAGGATAACCGCCCAGGGCGTGTTCGTCAGGTTCGCACCCGCGAAGAGCAGGTAGGTGGGGATGGCCAGGGCCGTCATCGGGATCATCACGGCGCCCAGCACGATGGTGAACATTGCGTTGCCACCGGGGAACCTGTATTTGGCGAAGGCGTAGCCGGCTGCAGTGGCCAGGGCTGATGCGCCCAGGCCACTGACGATGGCGTAGATAAGGCTGTTCACCATCCAGTGGATGAAGACGCCATTCTGGAAGGTGAAGACGTTGTTCAGGTTTTCGGCCAGGCTCATGTGCGAGAACCAGAGACCGAAGCTGCTGAACAGGTCTTCGTTTGCCTTGGTGGAGGCGACGACGAGCCAGAAGATGGGCAGGAGGAAGTAGACCAGGCACAGCAGCATGGCGACAGTAAGGAGCGTGCTGCGGCCCGAACGTTTGCGTCGTGGTGGCGGCGTGGGCTGGGTTCGTGCTGCGAGGCGGTCAGCGACTGTAGCGGTCATGCTGCCCTTTCCTTTCTGTTCGCGCTAAGTTGGACCCCGTAGCTGACGGCCATGATTACGATCCCGAGCAGGAAGGCAATGGCCGCTGCGTAATTGGCATCCTGATTGACGAAGGACAGCTGAAACGCGTACATGTTCGGCGTGTAATCCTGGCCGATGGCTGCCGGGGCGATAACCCGCAGGAGGTTCGGTTCATTGAAGAGCTGGAACGACCCGATGACTGAGAAGATCGCGGTCAGCAACAAGGCGCCTTTAATTGCGGGTATCTTGATCGACCACGCCACTCTCCACTCACTGGCCCCGTCGACCCGTGCCGCTTCGTACAATTCGGCGGGTATGGACCTAAGGGCCGCATACATGACGATCATGTTGTAGCCGACGAATCCCCAGGTCACGATATTCATGATCGAGAAGAGGACGTTGCCCCCGGCGAGGAAGTCCGGGGCCGGAAGCCCGAGTGACTTGGCCAGTTGTGCGAATGGGCCGAAGTCCTTCCCGTATAGGTAGCCCCACATCAAGGTGGCGATGACGCTGGGAATCGCGTACGGCAGGAACACACCGAGACGGATGAACTTTTGCAGGCGCAGCATCCCGCTGTCCAGGATGAGCGCGAACAGTAGTGATAGGGCAAGCATGACCGGGACCTGGATGACAAGGAACAGGGCCATGCGGCCGACGCCACCAAGGAAGGACGGGTCGGTTAGCGCCCGAGCGTAGTTGTCCATGCCGACAAACGAGACACCGCCAATTAGCTGCTTCTTGAACAGAGAAAGGTAGCCGGCGTAGATGAGAGGTACAGCAACCATCAAGGCGAAGGCGACCATGAAGGGCATGGACAGCGCGTAGGCCGCCAGGTGCTGGCGCCGCCGCGCGATATTCGCGGTCTTCCTGCGTGGGGTTCGCAAGGCTTGTCGGGTCTCAGCTTGCAACGGTGAAGCCCTGTCCCTTGGCGTATTGCACCAGGTCATCCTGCCAGGCGGACAACGCGGCGTTGAGGTCACCGCGGTCGCCAATGGCTTTGCCCATGGTCTTGTCGTAGCTGCTCGCGGCGTAGTCGTTGAAGGGCAGGAACTGGAAGCCCTCCTGGACGGTTGAAGCGATGTCGGTGAACTGCTGATTGACCTTTTGGCCTCCGTAGAAGCTTGCTGCGGCATCAGCGAAGGCAGGGTTTTTGAGCGTTTTCGTCGACGGCGGGAAGAGGAACTGTTCGTTGGCCAGGGTCAGCGCCGCCTTGTCATCCGTGTTGACGAAGCGGGCCAGCATGGCGGCGGCAATGGGATTCTCGCTGGACTTGAGGACTGCGTCGGTGGAACCGCCGTAGTTGCCGCTGGCCGGCTTGGAGGGATCCCACTGCGGCAGAGGTGCCGCGCGCCATTTGCCAGCCGTGCTCTTCGCTGTTCCCTGCAGGAAGACCGGGCCCCAGGCACCTGTCAGCCATGCCGCGTACTTTCCGTTGTTCAAGCCTTGGTACCACGCATCGGCAAAGTCGGGTTCGTTTCCGATGTTGCCGGAGCGGAACAGATCGTTCCAGAAGGAGGTGACCTTCTTGCACGCCGCGTCGCCGGTGAGGTTGATCTTGACGTTCTTGGTTCCGTCGTAGGAGAACGGTCGGCCGCCGGCCTGCCAGAAGAGACCCAGCATGTTCGCTTCGGAGCTGGGGGCCCAGTTGACGAGCATGCTTGACGCATTTTTTCCCCGGTAGGTCGAGACTGCGGCTGCGAAGTCGTCCCACGTCTTGGGGACCGTGATTCCGGCGGCGGTGAACAGGTCTTCTCGGTACAGCATGCCCATGGGGCCGGTGTCCTGCGGAACGCCGTAGATGCCCTTGCTACCTGGTGTCACCCCGGCCCAAACCCAGGCGGGGTAGTCGGACTTCAGGTCACCTATGCCGTACGGGGTCAGGTCCAGGAGGTTGTCCGTAAGGGTGAACGAAGGCAGTTTGTCGAACTCCATCTGCACTACGTCAGGGGCACCCTTTCCGGCCTGGATAGCTGCCCGCAGCTTCTGGTAGTGGGCCCCGCCCTGGCCGACGTTCACTACCTCGACTTTCACCGCAGGGTACTTGGCCTGAAACATGTCGACTTCCTTTTGGATGTCGGGTACCCACGTCCAGAAGGTCAGCTTTGTGTCCCTTTTCATTGCCGCGTCAATGTCCGCCTGGGAGACGGGGGAGGAGGCGCCGCCGGCGGCGGAGGACGATCCGCCCCCACAGGCCGTGAGAGCGCTAACACTCAGGGCAGCAAGAGGAAACGCGGCCAAGATGGAGCGACGTGAAATTTCTCGTGACATGGCATCTGCTTTCAAGTGGGGGTTGATGTGGATGCGGCAATTGGCCCGTAAGTCGGCGCGCCGCTGCGCCGCGGAACGTGGTTGACGTCCGTTCTTACGGGAGTTGGAGAAGCTGATTAGTCAGCTTGAGTTGCGGGGTAAAGGTGCGGTGGAGGCCCGCACGATCAGCTCAGTAGGTAGATGAATGCTCGTCGTTTCCGCTGCATGTCCTTCTATCAGATGAATCAGTTCGCGGACGGAACGTTCAGCGACGGAGGAAAAGTTTTGGCGGACGGTCGTAAGGGGAACCATCTGATAGGCGGCTTCGGGAACGTCGTCGAAGCCGACGACCGACATATCGTCCGGGATGTGGAGGCCCTTCTCGGTGAGGGCGCGGATGGCGCCCATTGCCATGTGGTCGTTGGCGACCACGATGGCAGTCGCCTCTGTTCGATCGAGCCTCAGTGCCGCTTCGTATCCGGATTTGGGGGACCAGTCACCTTCAAGGAGGGGTCCTGGATTCAGTCCCAGGTCGTTCAATTCTTGCAGCCATCCCTCGCGGCGCCGGGTTGCAGAGTCCCAGCTCAAAGGGCCCGCGAGGTGCGCAATCCTACGATGCCCTGAATTGTAGAGATGACGCACGGCGGCTCGGGTGCCCGCTATCTGGTCGGTGTCGACCAACACATGCTTTGCCGAGTCGATGGTAATCGGGCTCGTGCTGACCAGAGGCATGTCCGCCAGGGCCGACGATGCCAGATGGAGTGTTCCCGCTGCGCCTGAAACGATCACGCCTTCCACGCCACGCACCACTAGGTAGTGGATCGCCTCTTCAAGTTCCGCCTCGGACGCTTCCCTGACCGTCGTGAGCGTCAGACCGTAGCCGGCCTTCCACGCTGCCTGCTCCAGAGTGAAGAGCCCAGCTGTCGGACCGTAGAGGGAACTCGCTGTCGCGATGAGGCCGATCTGATGGGTTCGCTGCGTAGCTAAGGCGCGTGCTGCCGCATTAGGGCGGTACCCCAGTGCTGCCACCGACTGCATGACCTGCTCCCGGACCTGCGGTCGGACATTTGCTTCGTTGTTCACAACTCGGGACACGGTCTTCGCCGACACTCCCGCGTGCGCGGCGACATCAGCCAATCGCGGCAACACCGGTTTCGGTGTTTCTTCCGAGTTCGCTCTGACAGCGCTGTCATTCATAAAGGTGATCTAACTCTCCTCCTGACAGCGCTGTCAAGGGCTTGTCGCGATGTTTCGTGGTGGAGTCGCAGAGGAAATGGCCACCCCGAGAAACTGACGCGAATCCAGCCTTCACCGGAAAGAGGCCCGACTGCGCAGTAGGGACCGGAGCCCTACGTTGCCTGGGATCTGAGTGTCAGGCAGGGAGTTGTAGCTGAACGTGTTGCGATGCGGGGAACCCTCCGCTTGCCGCTGCGAGCGCGAGGAACGGCCGGGATAATCCGGGGCAACACGGAGCTCCGCCGCCCGGAAGCGTCGTTCGTCTGCCACTGGTCGGCGCTAACCCCTGCTTCGCTCGCCACAGTAACTGTGACTGCAGGAGTCACACCCCCTCCATCGCGGACCGGGGCGTGGCCTGCCAGTGCGATTGCCACCCGCCACACGGGAAGCATTAGCTGACAGAACATCATCCACGCACCAGCCCGGACCCACCGGGACATTCGAGACCTACTGCTGCAGCTGCTGGTGCCACCGCAACCCTGGAGAGACCAACGAGATGAGCCAGCCTGAAGACTGGACATGCAGTCCCGTGAGGCGCGGGCAGGCGGGTCGGCAACTTCTCCTGGCCCGTGCCTGACATGAGCGATAGTAGTGTGGCGCTTTACATATGCTTGGCTGGGCAAGGGTCTGCCACCCCTGTGCAAGAGTCCTCATGCTTGGCGGGCTCCGCCGGAGGTTGACGACGCTCGGACGCCGATGGATATGGAACGCAGGAGGTTCAGCTTGGCTCTGGTACCGCAGTCAGACATGGAGATCCGTCCATACCTTGACTCATTGGGCCTGCCTGGGATTATCGATCTGCATGTGCATTTCATGCCTTCCCAGGTACTGGAAAAGGTATGGGCGTTCTTTGACCGTGTGGCGGACAGCGGCGCTCCCGCATGGCCCATCACCTATCGCACGTCAGAAGAGGAACGGGTGCGGACGCTGAGGGGTATGGGAGTGAAGGCTTTCACCACCCTGAATTATGCCCACCGCCCCGGCATGGCGCAGTGGCTCAATGACTACTCGGCGGCATTCGCCTCGAGCCACCCTGACGTCATCCACTCCGCGACGTTTTACCCAGAGCCAGGGGTGGAAACCGTCGTCGCGCAGAGTTTGAGAGAAGGAGCCCGGATCTTCAAAGTCCACATCCAGGTCGGAGCGTTCTCGCCCTTGGACCCTGCGCTTGCACCGGCCTGGAAGCTCATCGAGGACTCCGGTGCACCGGTCGTCATCCACTGCGGTAACGGTCCGCACGCCGGGGAATACACCGGACCTGAACCCATTCGCGAACTCATCAAGAGGTACCCCGAACTGGTGCTCATCATCGCCCACGCGGGCCTGCCGGAGTACCGGGAGTTCGCCGAGCTTTCCACGAACAATCCTCACGTCTACCTCGACACCACTATGGTGGGCACCTCCTACATGGAACAGGTCGCCCCGATCCCGCCCGGCTATGTAGACACCCTTGCCGGGCTATCCAACAAAGTCGTCTTCGGGACGGATTTTCCTTCGATTCCCTACTCCTACAGCCACCAGATTCAGGTACTCGAAAGCTGGGGACTCGGAAGCCGATGGATGAAGAATGTCCTCTGGCATACACCGCAGGCACTCCTGCGGCTGGACCGGCTGCCCTAAGCTCACCGGATAAGAATGCTGTCCAGCACCTGCTTTCGCGGGTACTCAAAAGGTTGACGGGTTTTCTGGACACCCGGTGCCTCTCCTGTCACGATGTGGATGTTGCCGGGCATAGGAGCGCGGCCGGAGACTGTGGAGGGGCATGCTGCTTACTGATTCCGTCCGGCGCAGGCCCGCACACAGGATGCTCCTGACTGCTTCGGCGGCCGTCCTGTCCTGTTTCCTCCTGGCCGGGTGCGGCCCCACCCTGACAGGGACAGTCACCGGCGGCAACAGCGCCGGGTCCGCTACCAGCACACCGCACAGCGACAGCGACCCCGTCGGCAGGAAGCTGAACCTGCTGGCCACCGACCCCGCCCTGGTCAACCTGCCGGCAGGCCTGGTCAGAACCTACGGGCAGCAAACGCCCGCCCATTACGAACCCCCTGGCTTCGGCTCCGGCGGCTCCTTCGGCGCCGGGGTGACCGTCACCTTCACCAGCACCGCCAGCCCTGCCGACGTGTACAAAGCCATCGGGGAAGACGCAGCCCGAACCGGCTGGGTAGCCAAAGGATCCGGCCCTACGGGCCTGGCCAACAGGTGGGTAAAAACCTACCCTGACGGCACCCCCGCGACCCTCACCCTCAGCAGCGAAGATCCGAACGCCGCGACGTTGACGCACTCGTACTCGCTGAACGGCGGAATCTAGGGTGTTGACAACCAGGGGCCCAAAGCCTGCGGCGCAGGACTCGCAGCCGGGAGGCATCAGGGCGCCATGGAACAGTTAGGCCGGCCGCTACGCCGGCAATCGACCGGGATGCGGGTTCTTCGCTTCGCCGTCCTGACCGCCGACGCCTTGCCGCTGCTCTGCGTCCTCATCATCCGTTTTGCGCTTCCGGCGGCCACTGCCCTGGTGGCCGCCGTCCGCTAGGGGCAGCGTCAGGAGCTCGTGTTGCTACTCGGATACCGTGTCGGCGTGCCGGTGGGCGACCTTCCACTGGCCGTCCTCGCGGCGGTAGATCTGGGTTGCCCGCAGGATGTAAGACCCAGGTTTGCCACCCATCCGTTGATGGGCTCCTGCACTAGCTGGAAGCGTTGTACACGTCGAGCCCGAACCGGTTCAGCCCCGGTGCGCCGGCGTAACCCAGGTACGACAGGCCAAACGTATCCTCGATGCTGGCCAGCAGGCTGTAGTGGTTATAGGGCGTAGTGGACCATGTGCCGCCCTTGGTGAACGGGGACAGCACCAGGGCGCCCACCCTTCCGCCGCCCATGCCGGTGATGCCGGGCAGGGCCGCGTTGGGGCCCGGGCCCTCACCACAGCAAGCGCTGGCATCCGATTGGGGACCGTCGGATTCGTCGAAGGTAATCACCAGGACCCCGTCTTTTTTGAACGCAGGGGAGGAGGTGATGGCCGGAACCCACTGTTTAAGCCATTCGTCGGCGCTGGCCAGCCCGCCGGGCTGCCCGTCGACGCAGGGCGAGTCGTGCCCGTCGTGGCACAGGTTGGGGGTGATCATCGACAGGTTTGGTGTGGTGGCAGCCGAGGCGAGGTCCGTCTTCAAGGCGGTCAGGTCGACGTCGTTCGCCGCGCAGTCGGGGGACCCGGTGATCCCGGCGAAGTACACGAACGGGTTGTGTCGCGCAGCGTACTGGTCACCCACCCTTGCCTTCTGGGTGTCGTCCACGGCGCCCAGCGCAGGGTGCCGGCAGGCGGTACCCATGTCCTCCATGTAGCCCTTCCACGTTTTGCCCGCATCCGTTAACTGGCCTGCGACGGTGGGGACGCTGTCCGGGAAGACGCAACCGTCGCCAACGGCCTGTCCCGGGCTCGCTGTGCCCGTGCCCAAGAACGGTGAGTAGGTCTGGCAGTCGGCCTGCATCTGCGCGTTGGGCCCTTGGCCCGAAATCTGCGCGACGTAGTTCGGCTGGGAGTTGTGTGCCGTCCCGTAGTACTGGTTCAGAAGTACCCCTTGGTTGCGGAGCGTCTGGGAGAGATAAGGAGCGGCCGACGCCGGGCCCCAGGTTTCGTCGTAGCCTTTGTTTTCGAGGTTGATGACGAAGACGTGGTTGGCTCCGGGCAGGTAGCCCGGGTACGAAGCGGGCGCCGCTACGGCGGCACCGCCGGGGGCCCGGGTCGTGGACACCTGCATTCCGTACGTCAGGCAGGCTGCTGCGAGCATGGCCAGGGCGATGAACGCAACGCGTGTCATGGCGCGACGCCGCCGCCCGGGCCGTTCGCAGACGGCCGTTGATGATGGTGGTGTTGGGGTGCTGGGGTTCACGGGAGTTTCCATCCATCGGCGAGGGCTTTGTCTCTGAGGCCGGACCATTCCTCGGCTTCCGGTGGACCGACCGGGGTGCATGCCGGCCCAGCCACGAAGGGCGGGACGAGGTAGGTGGGAGCAGCGAGGTTGGGTGGCGTGCTGAAGTCCAGGACTTCAGCGATGTTCCGGGCGGCCTGGTCCCGGGGAGTGAGGGGCGCCAGGTTCCAGCGCCACTCGATGGCCTTTAGGACCGAGGTGTGGTCGTAGATGTCGTGGGCTACATAGCGGCGCCGGGCGAGGGGTGAGACCACCAGGCTGGGAACGCGGAAGCCCCGCAGTGCCGTCTCCGCGCTGGTGTCCGGGGCCGTCGCCGGGGGCACATGGTCGTAGAAGCCGCCCCATTCGTCGTAGTTGACCACCAACAGGGTGTTGGCCCACCCGGGGCCGGACGTGACGGCGTTGTAGACCTCGGTCAGGAATGTCTCCCCTGAGCGGATGTCGGCGTGGGGGTGGTCGTCCCCGGAGGTGCCGGAGCCCTCATCGGTAAACCGGGGGTCGACAAAGGACACGGAAGGCAGAGTTCCGGCACTGGCGTCCGAAAGGAAGTCGGCGTAAGGGCGCGAGATGCCCAGGTACTTCGTGCCCCAAAGTGCCGTGAATGGAATGTCGCCGTAGTAGTACTTGCCGGACACGCCGGCTGCGGCGAGCCGGTCCCAAATAGTTGGAAGCGTGCTGGTGACGGTGGAGTTGTGGATGCGGTCGGTGGCCGCCGCGTGCTGGTAAAAGCGGTTGGGGTAGGTCTCGGCCATGGTTGCTGCGAAGTACCGGTCGCAGACGGTCCAGTCCGGGCCGGCCTGACGCCAGAAGTCCAGGTCGGTGGAGTCGTAGTACCCAACGGCGAACTCGTCATTTTCGCCGGCGCGGAGCCAGCCGTCATTTTTACCGTTGTTGTACTGGATCCTGCCTCCTTCATAGGAGTGGTCCGGGTCAGGGTGTCCGCAACCCTGGAAGTCCGTCAGGTGATGCGTGGAGTGCGGGATGCCGTAGCGGTCGGTGTAGCCAAGGCCGCCCTGCTTCCCGTCCGCACCCGGCATCCAGCCCACAAAGTGGTCAAAGGAGCGGTTCTCCATCATGACCACGATGATGTGGTCAATACCGGACGCGTCCGGGGCCGGTAACCCCGGGGTGCTTGCGGATGCTGCGCTCAAGGTGCTGCCGCCGGCCACGGCGGCGGCAGCTGTACCTGCCACCACCCCTAAGAAGTTGCGCCTGGAAAAGTGCATGTGGGTTCCTTCGTTGTCGCGGGGAGCTTCCGGTGATGTAGGTGTTACTTGGCGGGGGCGACGTCGGCTTCGTAGGTGAGGATTTCCGTGCCGTTGCCTTCGTCGCCGTTATCGGGTGCGACCTTCATGGTGAGGTGGCTGCCCGCGGCGGTCATCTTGAACGGGTTGCGGGTGGCAACGTGCCCGGCCGTGGACCACTTCTGGAACGGCACATCGCGGATAACCCTGTGCGACTTGAGGTCGATCATGGCCATGCCGCCAAGCTCGTAGGTGGCCCCGGTGCCGCCGGCCGCCGGTGTCTGCGGGAGGTTGGTAACCCCGGCGCAGAGCATTCTGGCGTTGGGCACGTATTGGCAGTCCTGGTAGTCGATGAAGTAGTTGGGGTTTTCCCACGTGGATAGTTCCTTGCCCTGAAGGTCCCACTCTGCGAATCGGCGCGAGCCCCAGGTGTTGCCCACCAAGTGGCCGGTCTGTTTGTCGAAGATTATGCCGCCGAAGTGGTCCTTGACCTCGAACTGCTTGTGAACGTCCAGGGTGGCTGCGTCAACCTTGTATATGATTGCGCTGCTGTCAGGCCGGTACTGGGCGACGGGAACCCACACATTGGTGCCGTCGAAGTCGATGCCCCCGGGGTGGTACATGTCGCCCTCGCCTAGGGTGATGTCCTTTTGCAGGTTGCCTGCCTTGTCCATGACGAACAGGTGGCCGATGCCCTTGCCGGGGGTCCGGTCGTAACCGCCCTGCGGCGTGGGGAACTTTGTGGTCGGCTCGAGAATCTGGACCGCTGAGAGGAAGATATGGTCCTGGCTGTAGGCGATGCCCTCTGTATGGAAGGTGGGGAAATTCAGTTTAAGTCTGGACGTCTGCTGCCAGTCCGTGTTGCGGGTAACGACATTAAAGTCGTCTGCCAGGTCGGTATCCGGGGCATGGTGCCCGGACCCGCTGTAACCCTGGGTGCCGCTGCGGCCGTCGGCCTGTGCGGCAGTGGTGCCCGCGACGACACCAGCCAGCAGGACCAGGGTTGCGCCGGTCGTGAGCAAGCGTCGGGAGATGGATGTTCCCATGGGGGCCTCATTTAAGGTTGGGGTCTTAAAGTGCTCTCCATAGTTACTGCCGAGTAGTTAACCGCTGGCTGCAGCGTGATGAACGGAAGATGGCGAACCGGGAGCGCTTTTTTCAGGAGTCACCAAGCGGCTTTTTGGGATACCGAGGACGTCTCCTCGTTTATCACGTGCCCCGATTCGACGGGGTAGAAATGCCAGGCCGCTCCCAATTAATTTCCGCGGTTCAGGTCCCGTTCATTGTCCCGGCGCCCCGGGTTAAGTCCGCATGATGAGACTCAGGCGGTGACTTCACCATGTAAAGCCCATGAGGGCGAAAGTGTTTCCTTGTCCGCTTCCCGCCGCGGTTTCCTGGCGGCGGCCCTGGCCGGTGCCGCGGTGACGTTGGCGCCGATGTCGTTTGCGGCCGCAGATACGGGCACCAGCAAGACCCAGACCATCAGTGGCCATCTGGACCCTGGCGCTGCTGACTTTGTGTACCTGCCGGTGCAGGTGCCTGCCGGGGTCAACAAGATCAGCGTCTCCTACAGCTACAGCAAGCCCACGGTCACTGCGGGGCTGCTGTCCAATTCCTGCGACATCGGCATCTTCGACGAGAAGGGCACCGACCTGGCCGGCAAGGGTTTTCGCGGCTGGTCCGGCGGATTCCGGACCGAGTTCTTCATCAGTGCCGCCGAGGCCACGCCCGGCTATCTTCCCGGTCCTGTCGGTAAGGGCACCTGGAACATCGCGTTGGGGCCCTACCAGGTGGCCGAACAGGGCATGGACTACACCGTGAACGTCACTCTCGACTACGGGCCCGACGGCAAGCCATTCCAGCCGCAGTACCCGCCAAAGCAGGTCAAAGGCCGGGGAGCCGGGTGGTATCGTGGCGATGCCCACCTGCACACCATCTACTCTGACGGCAAGCGCACCCCGGCCGAGGTCGCAGCGGGAGCGCGCACGGCGAAGCTCGATTTCATGATCAGCACGGACCACAACACCCCGGCCTCCCACGGTGTCTGGGGTCCGCTGGCCGGTGATGACCTGCTCATCCTCACTGGTGAGGAAGTCACCACCCGCAACGGCCACTACCTGGCGCTCGGTATCGAGGCCGGGGACTGGATCGACTGGCGTTACCGGGCCCGGGACAAGGGCTTCGAACAGGAAGCCCAGCACATCCACGCCTCCGGCGGCCTTGTCGTCCCGGCGCACCCTTACTGCCCGTATGTCGCGTGCCGCTGGAAGTTCGGCTATGACGACGCCGACGCCGTCGAAGTGTGGACGGGCCCGTGGACCGCGGACGACGAGTACGCGATCAATACCTGGGACGGCATGCTCGCCCATTCCGTGCGCACGGGGTCGCGCTGGGTTCCGGCCATGGGCAACAGCGACGCACACAGCGCACCCCAGGTCATCGGCCTGCCGCACAACGTCGTAAACGCCTCCGCGCTCTCCCGTGACGCGGTCCTGGACGGGATACGAAACGGCCACAGCTGGATCGCCGAATCGGCCGAAATCTCCTTGGAGCTCACCGTCTCTGCGGGCGGACGCAAGGCCGGTGTCGGGGAGCGCTTGGACGTCGCCCCCGACGCGCAGGTTACTGTCAGCGTTGATGTCTCCGGCGTTCCGAATGGGGTGCTCCGGATCATCACCGATGAAGGCCAGACCCAGCAGGTCACCCTCCCCGCCTCGGGCCAGGGCAGCCACAAGTGGATCACCACGGCCCAGCTCTCCGCGTATGTGCGTGTCGAGGTGCGTCACCCGATGGCGGACGGGACGCCCAGCAACGGTACCAACATGGGCACCATGCTGTTGCTCGGCCCGATGGCAGCTCTCACCAACCCGATCTTCCTCGGAAAGAACTAGCAGGCCAGTTTGGCAGCAACCCGGGCAGGCCCCTCCCAGTGCCTGCCCGGGTTTGGGCCGCTTTAGGTATGCCGCGGCATTGACCCTGCCTCTTCCGCGTGCATATAGTTCAAGGAATGAACTAATGAGGAGCCGTTGGAGTTTATTAGTGGAGCCGCCGACGGCCCCGCCTGAAGCTTCCCGATACTTTATTCACCCTGTATCAGCGCAGCCATACCACCTAGGAGACATCATGAAGGTCCTCATTACTGGTGCCCACGGAAAGGTCGGCCGGGCCGCTACCCAGGCAATGATCGATGCCGGGCATGAAGTGCTCACCACTGACCTCTCGCGTCCCGGCTTTGAGCGCAAGCCTGAGGGTACTCCGAAGTACATCATGGCGGATCTCAGTGATGCAGGGGAAGCCTACTCCGTCGTCCGCGGAGTGGACGCAGTCGTACACATTGCGGCGATCCCCGAACCCACCGGTCATCCGCCCCACGTCGTATTCCAGACCAATCTCATGGCGACCTTCAATGTTCTTGAGGCCGCCATACGATTTGGCGTAAAGCGGTTCGTTTACATCTCCAGCGAGACTGTCCCCGGGT
>Ga0308158_10003912_pt1 | contig 12791 bp, 9 predicted proteins | sample PhyBR2_FD_201038 | JGI IMG/M metagenome (GOLD analysis project Ga0308158, IMG submission 201038) | Phyllosphere microbial communities from UC Gill Tract Community Farm, Albany, California, United States - DLSLB.R2 | ecosystem: Host-associated > Plants > Phyllosphere > Unclassified | place: USA...
ATCGGGCAGGCCTTTCGGGGTCTGCCCGATGTCTTCCAGCGCACTACCACTTTGATCTATGGTCATGCCTTCAATCTTCTGTGGTAATTTTTCATCATTGATACTGGAGCGCGTATAGGATCTCATTTTCCGAGGAAATGCATTCGTATGAGCGATATTGCCGACCTCAGAATGATCTTGGGCCTTCTCCGTCGCCAGATATGTGTGGTCTTGGCCACCGCCGCAGCCATTCTCTTTTTGACCGCTATCGTCCTGACGGTGTTGACGCCGCGATATACGGCGCAGGCGCTTGTCGTCGTCGATACCAGCGCCAAGAACCTGTTGGCGCCGGAGAGTGCTGCCATTGCCAGCGCCTCCGATAACGCGCGGGTGGAGGGAGAGGTGCGGATCGCGCAGTCCGATGCCGTGCTTCTCGATGTCGTGCGCGAGGGAAAGTTGGCCGATGACCCGGAATTCGCGCCGCGATCCGGCTACCTTACGGGCATCTTGGCTCGCTTCAGCGGCGCATCCTCCCACACCACGGATGCCGCCGAGCGCGAGACGCTGGACGCGTTCAAGAAGGCGGTCCGGGTCCGTCGCGAGGGGCTGACTTATCTCATCACCGTTGGCGTCACATCCGAGGATGCCGGGAAGGCCGCGCTTCTCGCCAATCGCGTGGCGTCGGTTTACATCAGGCATCAGATCGACGCGAAGGTGGCGGGCACGATCGCGGCCCGCAACAGCCTGCAAGCACGGGTGAGCGCCGCCAAGGACAGCCTTGCAAGCCACGAAGGGCGGCTGGATGCCTTCCTAGCCGCCAATGTCGGCATGCGCGATGCCTTCAGCAACGGCAATATGGGCCTGCGCGTCGCAGATGCGCAGCTCAATCGAGCGGCCACGCTACCGACAACCACGCCGCAGCTGCCGACACCCTCCGAGACGTTGACGCAGTTCTACAGCCTGCAGCAATCGGCCGAGATCGCCCGGGCGCAATATCAGAACCTGCTCACCCGACTGCAGGATTTCGAGGCGCAGGCCAGCCTGCAACTGGCCGATAGCCGGGTGATTTCGGAGGCCTTGCCGCCAATCGAGCCGTCCTATCCGAGGGTTGCTGCTATCCTTGCCGTCATGAGCCTCGTCGCGCTTGGGCTCGGTATCGGGGCGGGTTTTCTGCGGGAGTTCTTCCTTGGCGGATTTACCGGGGAGGATCAGGTCGAGGCGGTGCTGAACATCCAGCTGGCCTCGGTCGTGCCGCATGAAGAGGGTGGCGAACTGGAGCGGCCGCATGGGCGCGGGCTCTCCGATCGGATCATGACGGCGCCGCTCTCGGTTTTTTCGGAATCGATCCGGCGTATCCGGGTCTCGGTCGAGCAGGCGCTTCTCAGCCGGCATCCTGTAACGGAGGATGCCCGCGAGGAGGGCATCGTGATCATGGTGTCCTCCAGCCTTCCGGGCGAGGGGAAATCGACGCTCGCCACAGCGCTGGCGCGGACCTATGCGCTTGCGGGAAAGCGCACGCTGCTCATCGACTGCGATCTCAGGAAGCCCAGCATTCACCGCCACGTCGATCGCGAGCCGACACCCGCTTTCGTCAATCTTCTGCGCGGCGAGGCCGATCCGGGGCTCGCCAGCATGGTGGCGGTCGATCACGCCACGAACCTCTCCGTCATTCTCGGCGCGCGCCCGGCGGAGTTTGCGACCGACGAGCTGCTGATGAGCGCGCGGGTGCGGGCGCTTCTCGCTCGGGCGCGGCTGCATTTCGATTACGTCGTCATCGACACGCCGCCGGTCGAGGCGGCGGTGGATGCGCTTTATCTGGCGAGGCTCTGCGATGTCGCGCTTTTCGTGGTTCGCTGGGCTCGGACGCCGCAGAACGTCGCGCGAAAGGCGGCGGCGCTGAAGGGGAATGTCGGCGGCGGCACGCCCGTGATCGCGGTGCTGAACGGGCAGGACCAGCGCCACTGGTTCAGCTTCAAGGCCAAGCCGCTGTGGCGCACGGCCTATGCGGGATAGGTGTTAGCAGCGCCCGTTGACCCGGTGGTCTACCTCTTTAGGGGCAATCCAGGCGGTTATCGATGGCGTGCGCTTGACATGCTGGTTGCCTTACTAAAGGTTTAACTCATTCATAAATGCAACCTTATTCGCGTCATGGCTGCGCTCCGGCTTTTCTCGGTGGCGCTTGATTGCAGGCATTTGAAATAGCGATTTCACTCATTCGTTGAAGAGCGACGCATGGTCCGTGCAAGACGCATTCTTGTCCACGATTATTCCGGTCATCCGTTTCAGGTGCAGCTCGCCCGTTCGCTGGCGCGGCGCGGGCACGAGGTTCTGCACGTCTATTCCGAGAGCTTCCAGACGCCGAAGGGTGATCTCGTCGCGCGGCCGGATGATCCGTCCGGGTTTCGTATCGCCGGCCTTTCGCTGTCCGAGCCGTTCCATAAATCGAGCTTCCTGAAACGGCGTGCGCAGGAGATCGAGTTCGGACGGCTGGTGGCCCGCGAGATCAGACGGTTTCAGCCTCACATCGTGCTCTCCGCCAATGCGCCGCTCGATACGCAAGCCGCCATCCACAAGGCTGCGCGCGCCTGCGGAGCGCGGTTCGTTTTCTGGCTGCAGGATATCTACAGCGAGGCCATCGCTCGCTTTCTGCCAGCGTTTCCGCTGATTGGGAATGCGGTGGCGCGCCGGTATCAGCGGCTGGAGTTCGGTCTGTTGAGGGCAAGCGATCATGTCGTCGCGATCACCGACGACTTCGTTCCTTATCTCCAGCAGAACGGTATCACGCCGGGTCGAATCTCCGTTATCGAGAACTGGGCGCCGCTGGATGAAATGCAATCAGTCGAGCCGAAACAGTCCGAGAGCGAAAGCGGCAATGGCCCGATCCGGGCGATCTATGCCGGCACGCTCGGCTACAAGCACAATCCCGATCTGCTGCTGCAGGCGGCGAAAGCGCTGCCTGTCACGATCGATGTTCATTCCGAGGGAGCGATTGCCGAGAGCCTAGCGCGCAAGGCGGTGGCGGAAGGTGTCAGCAATCTGCGCGTAAAGCCGTGGGTGCCGTTTGCCGATCTGCCCGATGTGCTCGGGTCAGCCGATATTCTGATCGCGATGATCGAAGAGGGAGCCGGGGCCTTTTGCGTGCCATCCAAGGTGCTGACCTATTTCGGATGCGGGCGACCGGTGTTGGCTTCGGTGCCACGCAACAACCTGGCCCGGAGGCTCATCGAGCGCGCCGATGCCGGGCTTGCATCGGATCCTGATGATGCGACGGCGTTCATCGACAATCTTCGAAAGCTTGCTGGCGATGTCGCGCTGCGGCGCAGGCTTGGTGCGAACGGCTTTGCCTATGCCCGCGCCAACTTCGCGATCGAGCCGATCACAGATCGCTTCGAGGCGATTTTCGCCGGCCTTTATCAGATGGAGAAACAGGCAATCTAGCGCTGGGGGTGTTGCATGCTGGAGAAGACTGCACTTGTCTGCGGCGCCGGAGGTTTTATCGGCAGCCACCTCGTTGCCCGCCTGAAGCGCGACGGCTTCTGGGTTCGCGGCGTCGATTTGAAGCTGCCGGACTATGAAGAAAGCACGGCCGACGAGTTCATCGTTGGAGATCTCCGGCAGATCGACGTCTGCGAACGGGTGATCGATCGCGATTTCCACGAGGTTTACCAGCTGGCGGCCGATATGGGCGGTGCCGGTTACATTTTCACCGGACAGCACGATGCCGACATCATCCACAATTCGGCAACGATCAATCTCAACGTCGCCGATCTATGCCGTCGGCGCGGCGTTGGCCGCGTGTTTTTCTCCTCGTCGGCCTGCGTTTATCCCGCCGTCAACCAGGCCGATCCCGACAACCCGAACTGCGAGGAAACGTCCGCCTATCCCGCAGCACCCGACAGCGAGTATGGCTGGGAGAAGCTGATTTCGGAACGGCTCTATCAGTCCTATGCCCGCAACTACGGCATGACCTGCCGCATCGCCCGCTACCACAACATCTTCGGCCCATCGGGAACCTGGGACGGCGGCAAGGAGAAGGCGCCGGCGGCGATTTGCCGGAAGGTGGCTCAGGCCGACCATGGCGGTGAGATCGAGATCTGGGGCGATGGCCTGCAGACGCGCTCGTTCCTCTACATCGACGAATGCATCGAGGGCACGATCCGGCTGATGCGCTCGGATTTTTCCGGGCCGGTCAATATCGGCTCGGATGAGATGGTGAGCATCAACCGCTTGGTCGATATGGTGTGCGAGATCGCCGGCAAGCGGCTGCACAAGCGGCATGTCGCTGGGCCGATGGGTGTTCGCGGCCGCAGATCGGACAATCAGCTGATTGCCGAAACACTGCAGTGGCGGCCGACGCAACGCCTGATGTATGGCCTGGAAAAGACCTATGCGTGGATCGAGAGCCAGCTGCTGCGGAGTGCGGCGTGAGACGCGGGTTTCCCCAGTGGGATAGGCTCTCGGCGATGGGCGGACGGCCGCGCGGCTTGACCAACGCGGCGTGGTTGATCCTGAGCTTCGCGATCGGGCAGGGATCGATTTTCCTGGCGCAGACATGGCTGATCCATCGCGGTGCGCTCGATCTCCTGGCTGCGTTCGCGACGCACTTCTCCTTTGCGATCCTGGCATTGATGATCGTCGACTTCGGCGCGCCCGTGGTCGTCGCGAGGCGGATTTCGCTGGCGGGGGACGGTGAGGTCCTGGATGTGGCACGGCGCTGCTACTGGCAGGCGTCGGCTGTTCGGCTCGGCGTTGCGCTCGTGCTGTCGGTGGCGGCCTTTATCTACGCCTGGATTGGCGGAGACGGATTTTCGCGGGCCTATATTCCCGCGGCCGTTCCTGCGCTGTTGATCTCGGCATTCAACGCGGCCGGCGTCTTCGATGGGCTGGGGCTCAGCGGCATCAGCGGGTTGACCGGGATGCTCGCCTATATCGCGTCCGCCATCGCGCTCGTTGTGACGGGCGCGCAGTCGGCGGATGCGGGCGTGATCCTCGGGGTGGCGCTATCGGTGGGCTATGGCATCGCGGTCGTCGCGCAACTGGTCGTGCTTTGGCGGTTGGGTTGCCCGATGCGGGTGGTTTCGGTCAGCGTCGCTGATTGCGGCGCGATTGCCCGCGAGGGCTTGAGCGTGCTCCTTGCGATCCTGCCCGGGCAGCTGTCGTTTCGGTTTCAGATCGTGGTTTGCGCGGCGGTGATGGGGCAGGCGGGTGTGGGATTGTTCGTCTATGGCAGGCAGATCGCGGCTGCCGCGTCGCAGGTTCTGGAGTTCGTGCGGCGCGCGCATTTTCCTGGCATGGTCCGCGCTCTTCAATCGGCTGGCGCCACACTGAGAGCGGGCTTTGAGGCGCAGCGGTTGGCGACGCTGCTTGCGATCGCGTTGACGCTTGGGCTGATGCTGGCTGGCGGCGCCTGTTTCTTGCTGATGAGTGACGCCTTCGCGCAATCGGGTCTGGTGGTTGCGCTCTTTTCTATCGGCGTGCTGACCGGCGCGTTGTCGCAGACGCTAGCGCAGGCTGCCCAAGGGCTTGGCCGCTTTCGCGTCGTGGCCGTTGCTGCCGTGCTTGCGATGCTTGTCGGCTTTGCGGCGAGCGCCGGTCTCGGGGCGTTCCTCGGGTTTGTTGGGCTGGCAGTGGCGGAAGTGGTGACGCATGTGGTCGGGGCGCTGGTGATCTGGGCCTCGGTGTTCCGGCGAGTGGACGGGCGCAGGATCCTGCGGGTCAGTGCATGATCAGGCTCTGGACCGTTACGGCGCTCTATCTCGCCAATCTGCCCTTCGCCGATAGCCTCTTCGTCGTTCTCTTGACGCTGCCGATGTTCCTCATGGTGCTGGTGGGGCTGCATCGCATTCAGTCACGCCAGTTCCAGGTCGGCGATGTCTTCTGGTTCTGCCTCTTCGTCTATTTCGTGATCTCGCCTCTGCAGCGCATTCATGGGGACCGGATCGGCGGCGCAACGGCGATCACGGCCTATGCCTATGAGCCGCACGAGTTTATTGCAGCGATGCTGATCATCGTCCTGTTTTGCCTGCCGTTTCTGTTTGTCCAGATGGAACGAGACGAGCCGTCCGCCGAAGGGGATGGTTCGACATTGCCGATGCCGGTTCTCCTCATTTTGAACGGGCTCGGCTTCGCATCCTTCGTCGCATCCGAAGGCGGAATGGCGCGGCTGTTGTCGTCGCGGCTGGAGCAGAACCCGGCGCAGGCCTTCATCGGCAGCCTTTTCTTTCTCGGGTTGCAATCGGTGACCGCGTGCCTTGTCGCGGTGCGGTTTCATGCCGCCCGATCGCGGCTGATCTCTCTTGCTCCGCTTCTTCTCGTCATCGCTTTGCTGGCAGTCTCGCGAAATCCGTTCAACGCGCCGCGCTTCATGCTGCTGGCCGTCTGGGGGCCGGTCATGCTGGCGCTATGCGGCGGCCGGGTTGCGGCTGCGTGGTTTTATGTCGTCGGGCTGTTGGCGTTGACGATCCTGTTTCCGGTGCTGAACATAACCACGCGGCTTGGACTGGACGGCGTGGGCGATCTCTCCGAAATATCCGTCTTCGGCAATTTCTTCGATATTCCCTCGGTCGATGTCTTCGACATGGCGGTTCATGCGGTGCGCTTCATGTCGGCGCATGATCAGATGTGGGGCGAGAAGCTCACCGCCATCCTGTTGTTCTTCGTGCCGCGCACGGCCTGGCCCGGGAAGCCTGTCGTGGGCGGGCTCGATGTCGGCAACGAGCTGTTTGCGGCGGGCATGTACGGGACGCCGAACCTGTCCTTCTTCGCCGGCTGCGATCTCTACATGGATTTCGGCTTCGCCGGCGTCGCGCTGGGCGGGGTTGTCACCGCCGTGCTGCTGCGGTCGGTGCTGATGGCGAAATGGGGCGTGTTCGGCGGTGTCAGCGTGTCGCGTATTCTCATCGCCGCGTCGATGCCGATCCTGCTGCGCGGCCCTGTCGGTGCGGTGCTGCCGCTGTTTGTTTGCCAGATCGCGATTGTTTTGGCGCTGTCCCGGTCGGTCCGGGACCAAGCTTATACGACGCTGCTCTATCAGGAGCGGTTGAGACGATGAGCGACAGCGTGGAGCAAAATTTCGGCATACTCGACGCCGCCCGATCCGGCTCGCGTCAGGGCGGGCCGAGTTTTAGCGTCAGGCATCGCGCATTGCGTCTGGCGTGGGGGATTGCTTGGGCGCTGTTGGCGGCGTGGACGCCGGCGCCGCTGCATCGGTGGCGGGCGTTTCTGTTGCGGCTATTTGGTGCGCGGTTGAGCCGCAATGCACGGGTGCATGGATCGGCCTGCATCTGGTTTCCGCCGCATCTCGTCATGGAGGAGAACACGCTGATCGGTCGCGGGGCGATCATCTATAGCATCGCGCCTGTTCGTATCGGTCGCGGGGCGGTGATATCGCAGGGGGCGCATTTGTGCACCGGGTCGCATGATATCGATGATGGGGCCTTCCAGCTTACGGCTCGGCCGATTACCATTGGTGTGGATGCTTGGGTCGCCGCCGAGGCCTTTGTCGGCCCCGGCGTTTCGATCGGGGAGGGGACGGTGCTCGGCGCGCGGGGCGTTGCCTTCAGCGATCTTGCCGCATGGACCGTTTATGCGGGCAATCCGGCGCTGCCTATCCGTGCTCGGGTTACCAGCCCATAGCTTCGCGCGCGTCACCAGTCCATAGCCAGCGTCGCCGACACCCAGGCTGCGGCGGCGATCGCATAGCCCTGGTCGTTCAAATGCAGGGCGTCGGCGCGAAGCGACCTCGGTACGAGGCCGGCGGCGATGTCCTGTTGGTCCTCTGTCGTTTGGTTCGCGGCAGCCGCGAGTGCGGCGTGCAGGTCGACGAAGTGTGTAGCGTAGAGGGTAGCCAAGGCGGTGTTGAGGGCCGCGATCGTCTGGCGGGTTTCGGGGGTGTCCGTTGCCGAAGGCAGGATCGAGCCGATCAGGTAGCGGCCGCCGGAGGCATTGGCCGTCATGGCCGCGATGTCGGCGAGAACGGTCTCGGGTGTGACCGCATTGTTGCGGCCGGCCCATAGCCATTGGATCTGGCCGGCGGTCGCATCGCTGGGGTGGAAGGGTGTGGCGTATGCGACAGCCGCGGCGTCGCCCGCATGGCTGCGCGTGAACAGGTGGCGCGTGCCGCCATCGGTCGTCAGCGTCCCCTCCACCCCGGCCAGCGTGCCGTGTAGGCCGATGGCGCCATTGGCGCCGTGCAGCGCCTCGACCGATTGATAGAGGACCTCCACTTGCGGGGTCTCGTCGCCCCATTCGATGACGATATTGTCGAGCGACCAGCTGACAAGGCTGCCGCTGCTGAGGAAGGCGATTGCCTGGCACGATGGGTTTGCGCTGGCGAAATTGCCGGCGGTGAAGACCAGTTCATAGTGGCCGCTTGCCGAGATCGGCCATGTCGGGTCGCCGCTCGATGTCGTCGTCGCCCAGCTGCCGCCCGGCGCGCCGAGCCCGCCGACATGGATCTGGCCGCTGCCGTCGATGATCTCGATGTCGAAGGCAATGTGGATGAGCTTGCCACCCGGGATGATCTGGCCGCCGGGGATTTCGGCGATGGCGAGTTCGCAGCCGCGCAGCACGCCGGCGTCGTCGTTTTCGACGATCAGCCTGCCGTCGCGCGTGGAGACCGGTGCCGCGTGGCCGTCCTGGATGCGGGGCAGCCAGCCGTCGCTATCCTGATCGAAACGATAGAGCCGCGAGAACTCCGGGTGATAGGCGGGGATTTCGCCATCGCCGGGTGTTAGCTGCGGCGCGGTCGCGGTGGCGCCCTGTTCGAACTGGCCGGGGAATATGCGCAGGGTGATGTCGATCGCGCTGCCCGGGATGATGTCGAGCAGGTGGGTGGAGCGGATGAAGCCGTGGGTGTTCGTCGACGTTGTCGAGATGTTGCTGCGCCTGCCATCGAGGGCGAAAGCGGGCGCGGCGATTTCGGCGAGGTAGCCGCCGAGTTCGTCGGCCTCGATGAGCAGAAGGCGCATGCCCGCTATGCCCGAGGTGGAGCCGGCGATCATCTGGACCGCGCTTGAGATCGTCCAGGGGGTGCCCGGCTCCGCCGCGTAGTTGGCGGTAATAGTGCCGTAGATCTGCCGGCCGATGTCGGTGAAGCCGGCGGTTGCCGTCCCGTGGATCCTGACGTCGCCGTAGGGCAGGCCGTTTTCGTCGATGCCCTTGTTGATGCATTCATGCGTGAGGCCGTTGACGATGCCGGTCTCGAACCGGTCCATCCAGTCGCGGGTATGCGGATAGAGGTTTCTGATATCGCCGCCGGCCACGGCAAGCTTGAGCGGCACACCGCCTTGTCTGGCTGCGATCTCGGTCGAGGTCTGGCCGCCGATGCCGCGATTGATGATCGTTCTCGGCGGATCGAAGAGGCCGGCGGCGATGGACGGGAAGGTATGGTCGCGGGACGATGCACCTGCACCCTCGGTGAGGCTGTCGCCGAATGCGATGATCGTGCGTGGGCGTATGCGTTGCCGGGCGGGGGATTGGGCAGGCGAAAGGCCGATACCGAGAAGCATTGCGGGTCTCCTGTAGGAATTGGGAAAAATATCCTAATTCAGTGCCGGGAGACGGGGACGAGCTGTCAGTGCAAGTTCTTTTGCGATCGAGCCGCGCAAAGCCCAGTGAGCTTCATGGTCTCTTAAGTAATTATCTTGAGATTACAGTTTCCTTGTTCCATGATGATTCCGGCCGGAAGGTTTTCTGTGTCCGACGTCATGTCGATCGATGCAGATCGCTTCCGTAGAGAACATGTTTCCTGGTCATCGATCGCGTATTGCGGCCGCTAGACTTGATTTCACAATAGTACGCCGCCTGTGTGCACTCGCCGTGGGCCTGATTGGGAAGATTGCATGAATTCGGAGTTTGCCGTTCGCCCCATGCGGCCCGGTGAGTTGGAGCTAGTGCTCGAATGGGCGCGCCAGGAGGGGTGGAATCCAGGTCTCGACGATTCGCTTCCCTTTCATGACGCGGATCCATCGGGGTTTTTCGTCGGCGCGGTCGGCGAAGTTCCCGTCGGCTCGATCTCCGTCGTCAAGTATGGCGACGACCTGGCCTTTCTCGGGCTCTACATGGTTCACCCGGAATTTCGTGGCAAGGGTTACGGCAGGGCGATATGGGATGCCGGCATCGCCTCGGCGAATGGCCGCAGTATCGGGCTCGACGGGGTCGTTGCCCAGCAGGAGAGTTACCGCAAGGCCGGCTTCGAGGAAGCCTATAAGACGGTTCGTTATGGCGGCGTGATCGGCTCTTTGCCGTCGTCGTCGCTGACGGCCACGCCCGTGACCGACAAGCTGGACGGGCTGGTGCGCTATGATGCCAGCGTGTTTTCGGCGCAGCGCCCGGCTTTCGTGACCTCGTGGTGCACCAATCGCAAGCATCGGCGCACGGCCGTCGTGCGCAAGAGCGGCAAGATCCGTGGCTATGGCACGATCCGCCGCTGTTATGACGGATACAAGATCGGGCCGCTGTTTGCCGCCGATGCGGATAGCGCCGCGGCGCTGCTCTCCACGCTTGGGCAAGAGGCGAAGGGCGCGCGGGTGTTCATCGATATCCCCTCCGACAATCGCGAAGCCGTGGCGCTTGCCGTCGGCATGGGATTGGAGCCTGTGTTCGAGACATCTCGCATGTATCGCGGCGCTGTTCCCACCGTTCCGCTGAAGAATGTCTTCGGCGTCACCACGCTGGAGCTGGGCTAGCTAGCTCGCCTCCGACGTTGCTGGCGCCGCTCGATTGGGGCGGCCCTTTTCGGCGATGGCGATGCCGCCGAGCGTCAGCACCAGCGCCACGATGTGGAACGTTTGCAGCGCTTCGCCGAGCAGAGCGACTGAAAACAGCGTGCCGAAGACGGGCACGAGGTTGATGAAGAGCGCTGCGCGGTTGGCGCCGATCCATTCCACGCCCTTGATGTAGAGCACCTGCGCCATCAGCGAGGCGAAGATCGCCGTGTAGATGGTGATGAGCCATCCCGTTCCATCGGGAAGCTCAGCCGCGCCCTTCGATGCCTCCCAGGCCAGAAGTGGCAGTGCGCTGATGGTGGCGCCGAGCGCGGGTACGGCCATCAGCGTGCGCCAGTCGAGCGGCGGCTTCCACCGCAGGAAGATCGTGTAGACGGCGTAGGCGGCGACCGCGACCAGCATCAGGCCGTCGCCGGTGTTGAGACCGAGCTCCAGAAGCGTGGTCAGGCTGCCATGGGCGGCGGTGAGTGCCACGCCGAGCAAGGTCATCGCGAAGCCGAGGATCTGGGCCAGCGACACGCCGGTGCGGAAGAATAGGAAGTTGAGCAGGAATATCAGCATCGGGATGCCTGCCTGCTCGATTGCGACATTGATGGCGGTCGTATATTTTACCGCGGAATAAAGCATGGCATTGAAGAGCGTGTAGCCGACGATGCCGTAGAAGAAGAGCAGAGGGAGGTTTTTGCGCACGACCGGCCAATCGCGTTTCAGCTGCGGCACGGATATGGCGGCAATGATCGCCGTTGCGACGAACCAGCGCAGCGATGTCAGCATCATCGGGCTGACGTGACCGAGCGCCAGTTTTCCGGCAACGGTATTGCCACCCCAGCACATCGCGGCAACGACAAGGCATATGTAGGCGGCAAACTGCACGGCCGATTCTCTCCCGGTCGGCTGCGCGGGCGCAGAACTTCCTCCGACTACGGCGGCAAATAGCCTGCCAATAGCTGATTTGTCACGTAAAAAGCCAATTCAGACGGCAATACAGGGTCGCTTTCCCAAAAACAAAGCCTTATAGATGCGCGGGTTTGAGCAGGGAGCGGTTAAATCCGCCTTTAACAGGAAGACGTGAATGACGAACGTAGTTGTGGTCGGTTCGCAATGGGGTGACGAAGGCAAGGGCAAGATTGTCGACTGGCTTTCGGAACGTGCCGATGTGATCGTGCGCTATCAGGGCGGACACAATGCGGGCCATACGCTGGTCATCGATGGTGTCAGCTACAAGCTGGCGCTGCTGCCGTCGGGCCTCGTGCGCGGCAAGCTCAGCGTCATCGGCAACGGCGTCGTCGTCGATCCGCATCATTTCGTCGCCGAAGTCGAGAAGCTGCGTGCCCAGGGCGTCAACGTATCGCCCGAGATTTTGCGCATCGCCGACAACGCGCCGCTGATCCTCTCCCTGCATCGCGATCTCGACGGTTTCCGTGAAGATGCTGCCTCCAACAGCGGCACCAAGATCGGCACCACCCGCCGCGGCATCGGCCCTGCCTACGAAGACAAGGTCGGCCGCCGCGCGATCCGCGCCATCGACCTCGCCGACAAGGAAGCGCTGCCGGCCAAGATCGACCGTCTTCTGACGCACCACAATGCGCTGCGCCGCGGCCTCGGCCTGCCGGAGATTTCGGTGCAATCGCTCGAGAAGGAACTGAACGACGTGGCCGACCAGGTTCTGCCCTATGTCGACCAGGTCTGGCGTATCCTCGACGACCAGCGCAAGGCCGGTGCCCGCATCCTGTTCGAAGGTGCGCAGGGCGCGCTGCTCGACAACGACCACGGCACCTATCCTTTCGTCACCTCGTCGAACACGGTTGCCGGTCAGGCTGCCGCCGGTTCTGGTCTCGGCCCGACGGCGATCGGCTATGTTCTCGGCATCACCAAGGCCTACACGACCCGCGTCGGCGAAGGTCCGTTCCCGTGCGAACTGAACGACGAAGTCGGCAAGCATCTTTCGACCGTCGGCCGCGAAGTCGGCGTCAATACCGGCCGTCCGCGTCGCTGCGGCTGGTTCGATTCCGTTCTGGTTCGCCAGACGGTAAAGACCTCGGGCATCACGGGTATCGCGCTCACCAAACTCGACGTTCTCGATGG
>Ga0308158_10003913_pt1 | contig 12790 bp, 8 predicted proteins | sample PhyBR2_FD_201038 | JGI IMG/M metagenome (GOLD analysis project Ga0308158, IMG submission 201038) | Phyllosphere microbial communities from UC Gill Tract Community Farm, Albany, California, United States - DLSLB.R2 | ecosystem: Host-associated > Plants > Phyllosphere > Unclassified | place: USA...
GCAGCTGCGGCTTGCCCAGCGTGAGCGTGACGTTGCAGCGCTTGGCGATTTCGACGGAGTTGGCCAGCGCGCCCGGCAGGTCTTTGAACAGCTCGGCCATCTCGGCCTGCGACTTGAAGCACATGTTTTCGTTGAAGCGGCGCACGCGCTTGGCGTTGGCCAGCATCTCGCCCTCGGCGATGCAGACGCGCGCTTCGTGGGCGATGTATTCGTCCTTGTCGAGGAACTGCACCGGGTGCGTCGCCACGACCGGCAGCCCGAGTCGCCCGGCCAGCGCGACCGAATGGCGCACCTGCTGCTCTTGATTGAGCTGGCCGGCGCGCTGGATCTCGATATAGAAGTGGCCCGGGAACACGCGTGCCCAGCGCGCGGCATTGGCTTCGGCGCGGGCGATGTCGCCGTTCTCGATGGCCTGGCCGATGTCGCCAAAGTGCGCGCCCGACAGCACGATCAGGCCATTGGCCTGCGACTGCTCGGGATGGAGCGTGGACGTGGACGTGGCCAGCGCTTCGAGCCATTCGGCGCGCAGCTCTGCGCGGCCCTTGTGCTGATTGGTGAGCCAGGCACGCGCCAGCAGGTCGCACAGCTGCAGGTAGCCGGTGTGGTTCTTGGCCAGGATCAGCAGGCGGTGCGGCTTGTCGCGGTTGTCGTCGTTGGTGATCCAGGCATCGACCCCGACGATCGGCTTGACGCCCTTGCCGCGCGCCTCTTTGTAGAAGCGCACCAGGCAAAACGTGTTGGCCAGGTCAGTCACGGCCAGGGCCGGCTGCCCATCCTTGACCGCCGCCTTGACCAGCTCGTCAATACGGACCAGGCCGTCGACGATGGAGTATTCGGAGTGGATGCGCAGATGGGTAAAAGTCGGGGAAGTCATCCCTGCATTTTACCGCGCCCGGGCCAGTCGCATGGCGCGGACCGACGCAAATGGCGTTGCAGAAATATCTCCCGGCGCAGGTTGTCCCGCGCGCGCGGTGCTGCACTGCCAGCCGATTCCGTTCTCTGGTTAACGTGAAAAAACGTCGTTCCCACTCGCGCAGGAAACGACGTTTTCAAGCTACCACCGGCGAGCAGGCCAAAGCCTGCGCGCGCTTGCGTGATCAGCCGCGCTTGTTGCGACGGGTGAATGCCAGGCCGGCCAGTGCCAGACCCATCAGAGCGATGCTGCCTGGCTCAGGCACTTCAGCCTCGAGGCCGGTGACGTTCAGGCCGTTCACGTTCATGGTCAGGCCCTTGTCCAGACCCAGGGTACGAATACCGATCGTGTCGAACGACGTCAGGTTCGAGTTACCGGTTGCCATCAGGTCGGCGCCGGTCAGCGACGACTTTTCGGTAGCCGTTGGATTGAGCCACATGTCGAAGCGGTTGTAGGTCGTCGAGCCGGCGGCCTTGTACAGGTTGGCGAAGATGTTGTAGGTGGTGCCTGCGATCAGGTTGCTGTTGGCCATGAACGGACCGCTCTCGCCGCTCAGGCGGGCGAACAGGTCGTTGGTGCAGGTGCCGTTACCGCAGTTTGCCTTGAAGCCGACGTTTGGGCCTTTGTAGGCTTCGGACAGGTTGTTCGAGTTGCCGAACCACAGGGACAGGAAGTCGTTGTTGTCGACCGTGGCGCCGGTGTAGGTGAAGCTGAAGTCGATCAGCACGCTACCGCCCTGGGCTGCCGGCATCACGTTGGTGTAGGCGTTGTTGCTGTCCGAGTTGAAGGTCAGCGAAGCAGGAATGGTAGCGGCCGAAGCGGCACCGGCGGTCAGCGAAAGGGCCAGCAGAGCGATATTACGGATCATTGATGTTTTCCTAGTAGATCAAAGTTTGAACAGTACTGCCCCCTATAAGCAAACTTGATGCCAGCTCATTACCTACCATACAAATCAATGACTTATTTGATATTCATCAATGCTCTGATGCAATGGTGTAAATCTATTCGACAAGCATACGGCCCTTCCCTGATGGTTGGCGCCGCCGACTGACTTATAATGTCGGCCTGTCCCGTTCACGTTTGCTTCTCCTTACCGCCATGTCTTCCGCTCAACAGTACGTCAACATCGCCGCCTACAAATTTGTCACGCTCGACGATCTGGAAACCCTGCGCCCCCGATACCAGGCGCTGTGCAACGAGCTTGCCCTGAAGGGCACCGTGCTGCTCACGCCGGAAGGCATTAATATGTTCTTGTCGGGCACCCGTGAGCACATCGACACGTATCTGGACTGGGTACGCAGCGATGCCCGCCTGGCCGACCTGACGTGGAAGGAAAGCCTGTCGACCGAACAGTCGCACAAGCGCATGCTGGTCAAGATCAAGAAAGAAATCATCACGATGCGCATGCCGCTGATCAAGCCCGAGCTGGGCCGCGCGCCTGCGGTCGATCCGGTCACGCTCAAGCGCTGGCTCGACCAGGGGCACGATGACGACGGCGTCGAGGTCGTGATGATGGAAACGCGCAATGCGTTCGAAGTCGACGTCGGCACGTTCGAGAACACGCTCGACTACCGCATCGACAAGTTCACCGAATTTCCCGAAGTCGCGGCGCAACACCGCGATGAGCTGGCCGGCAAGACGGTCGTGACCTTCTGCACCGGCGGCATCCGCTGCGAAAAAGCGGCGATCCACATGAAGGAAATCGGCTACGAGCGCGTGTACCAGCTCGAGGGCGGCATCCTGAAGTATTTTGAAGACGTCGGCGGCGCGCACTACACGGGCGACTGCTTCGTGTTCGACTATCGCACCGCGCTCAATCCGAAGCTCGAGCCCACCGAAACCGTGCAGTGCTTCGCCTGCCGCGCCGTCGTCACGCCGCGCCAGCAACTCGCGCCGAGCTATGTGTATGGCGTGTCGTGCCCGCATTGCATCGACAGCGCCGGCGTCAGCCAGGCAGCCGCCGGCCAGAACGCAGCCGGCGAGGCCGCGGCCTGATCAGGCCAGCGGCGCTACCCCGACCAGTTCTACATGGTCGGTCGCGGCGCCTTCGGCGCCCACGATGCGCGCGATCCACGCGTCGACCACAACCGGGTCCACCGCGGCTAGCGCGCTGTCGGCATCCTTGACGGTGGCAAGAAATTCCATGGCCAGCGCAAAGGCCGCATCGCGTCCATAGGCCACCACTTCGTTCGGCGCATCCAGGCGCTGCGTGAAGACCGTGGCGGCCGCCACCTTGCCGTTGAAGGCGACGCCATCGGTGCCGAGCGCCGCCCGTGAAATTTCCCTGACCACGTTATCGATGGAGATGACGCCGCGCTCCATCAGGTCGGCCCAGTAAGCGACGCCGCCCGCCTCGGCCACGCGACCGAACAGGTGGTCGTAGACCTTGCTGACCACGCTGCGGCTGTCCATGTGACTGTAGTTGTCGCGGTACTCGCGCGACGCGGCGAAAGACTGCGAGATATCGGCCAGTGACACCACGTTGCTGTTCAGTGTAGTCAGCCAGTAGTCGATCCCGCCCGGATCGGCCGGGCGGCCGAAATAGGCAACGTAGAGTTGCTGGACGTCGCGTGCACTGGCTGCCATGGCCGGTCTCCTCGAGGGGTAATAAAATGATATTACGCCAATCGAGGCAGTGGCGACATGAAATCCACTGCGGCCAGACTAGACCTTGGGCGCCGCCCCGGCCTCATGGCGTGGCGCCCCATAATTGCGGCGCAGCCGCAGGAACGGCTCTTCCACGATGTAGTAGCACAGCGTGGCCAGCGCCCAGGTGAGCGCGTAGACAACGGCGACCATGATCCCGGCATCGAGCCAGCCAATGCCCGTGGGCCGCACCAGGCCAACCCGCTGCGCCAGCAGGTGCAGCAATCCCATGTGCAGCAGATAGAACGAGAAACTGATCTTGCCGCCGTGGTTCAGGACGTTCTCGAGCAGCGCCGGCAGGCGATGCCTGAAGGACACCCAGCCAACGATCAACACGGACCAGCCGGCACTCTCGAGCATCGACCAGCCGATCCAGAACTGCGCGCGCGGCGCGTCCAGGAAACTGGCGGTGGTGTGCATCAGCCGGGTGTTCCAGAGCACCACCGCGACGCCGGCCACGACCACCAGCCATGCCCGGCGCTGCAGCGCGGCGGCGTGCCGGGCATGGAACATCGCGGCCATCATCCCGATCAGGAACTGGTCAAAGCGACCGACGAAGGTGCTGAAGTACATCAGGGTGCTGTTGGTGTTGACAGTGAACGCTGCCGCCTTGAAGAACAGCAGCAGCACCAGCCAGCCGGCCAGGTAGCGCATGCCGCGCTCCATGGCAAAGCGGGCCAGGAACGGGAACACCAGGTAGAACATGAACTCGAGCGAAATCGTCCACGCCGCGCCCGTGATGACGGTCTGCGAGGTCGGCGCCATGCCCAGGTTGGACGCGAACACATACAGCAGGTCTTGCGGCTGGAACTTGTCGCGCGAAATCGACGTGGCGACCAGGAAAATCAGCAGGTACAGCGGCACGATGCGCAGGACGCGATTGCGCACGAAATCGGCGTACACGATCTGGCGCTGGTGCAGCGCGATCTGCATGAACAGGAACCCGGACAGGCTGAAGAACAGCCCGACCCCGGTATGGCCCTCGATGATCAGCGAGGCCCAGGGATTGACGAGGCCATGCCCGCCCAGGCCACGGTATTCGAGATGAAAATGGAACAGAAAGACAAGGGCTGCGGCCAGCCAGCGCAACTGGTCGATGCGCGGGTTGTACTGAATATTCAGCGATTGCATGTATTGGCCCAGACAATATCGAAAGGAAATATTGTAGCCGCATTGTTGTGCGCAAATTCCGCCATCAGGCCCCTCGAAGGCCGCGCCGCTGCAGCAGGCCAGGCAGGCATCGTGCAAGGATTGACAGGCACGGCAGCGGGAAGCAGCGCACGGGGCGGCGCTTCCCGCGCGGGATCAACGGAAGAATGCCGCGATTTCGCGCACCGCATCCGGCGCCAGCGTGCCGGCCGCCGCGCGCAGGCGCATCAGGCCGATCAGGTAGGAATAGCGTGCCTGGGCCAGGTCACGCTGACTGGTAAACAGCACCTGCTGGGCATTGAGCAGGTCGAGGTTGATGCGCACCCCGCCCTTGATGCTCTGCTCGGTCGCCTTCATCAGCTCTTTGCCCGAATCCACTGCCTTGACCAGCGCATCGATCTTGCGACCGCTGCTTTGCACCAGGTCATGCGCCTTGCGCAGCTCGACCAGCACTTCGTTGGTACGAGCGTCCAGTTCGGCCTGGGCACGACCATAATTGGCCGCAGCCTGGCGCGTCTGCGCACTGATGGCGCCGCCGGAATAAATCGGCAGGTTGACCTGAACCCCCAGCGTGCGGTTGGTGGCCATCAGGCCCAGATTGTTGAGTGTTTCATTGTCGCTCTTGCTGTAGGTCGCGACAAAATCCACGCGTGGCAGGTGACCTGCCTTGTTGCGGCCAATCTCCAGGCGAGAATTCTCGACCGAGAGGCGCAGCGCCGCCAGCGTGTTGTTGCGGCGCAGGGCCAGGGCACGCCAGTCCTCGAATGTCGCCACATCCAGCGTCACGGGGCGGAAATTTTCGCCCAGCTGCTCGAGTGTGCCCGGATCCATGCCGATCACGCCGGCCAGCGTGTTGCGCACGGCAACCACATTATCCTGCGACTCGACCAGCTGTGCTTCGGACAGATCGAGGCGGGCCTGGGTCTCGAGCATGTCGGTGCGGGTGCCCTCGCCTTTTTCGAACAGGAACTGGTTGACCTTCTGCTGCTCGACGTACATCTCGCGCTGGACGCGTGCCAGTGCCAGCTGGTCTTCGGCAAACAGCGCGTCGAGGTAGGCGCTCACGACGCGCACGGAGACTTCATCCGTGCCGGCTTCGTACGCTTCCTCGGCCTGGGCCGACTGCACCTTGCCCTGGCGATAGCGCTGTACCGCATCCATGTTGAACAACGGCTGGCGCAGCTGGACCACGGTCGAACGGCTGCTGTAGCGGGGATGCTCTTCCGGGCGGCCGATGTACTGCTGATCGGCCACGTTGCGGCTGACCGTGTGGCTGGCCGATACATTCGGCAGCAGTTGCGAGCGGCCGAGGATCTGGTTTTCCTTGCCGTTCTCGTTTTCGAAATAGCGCATCCGGAACACCGGATCGTTCTTCAGGGCAGCCTGGTAGGCTTGCTCGATCGTCACGGCGCCGGCAGCGCCGGTAGCGCACAATCCGGCAGCGAGCAGCGCGCCTGCCGCAACGCCATGCAGGCGGAACTTGGTAGCACGGGTCATATCACTCCTCGCTCAGGGCCGAATGGGCGCGATCGACGATCGGCTTGAGCAGGTAGCTCATCATCGTGCGCTCGCCGGTCTTGACGAACAATTCCACCGGCATGCCCGAACGGATGTCCATCTTGTGCTCGGCGATCATCTTGGCGCCCTTCGGTGTGACCTTCACGTGCACCTTGTAGTAAGGGTTGCCGGTGCGCTCATCCAGGCTGCGGTCAGCGGAAATGTGCGTGACTTCGCCATCGATGTGCGGCGTCTTGTTGGTGTTGAATGCCGAGAAGATCAGCTCCACCGGCAAGCCCGGATGCACCTTGTCGACCAGGTTGGTGGCCAGTTGCCCGTCCACGATCAATGGCGCATTGCTCGGCACGATGTCCATCATCTTGAAACCGGGCTGCACCACGCCGCCATTGGTAAACACGGCCAGCCCCACCACCGTGCCATCGACCGGGGCCTTGACCTCGACATTCGACAGCTCGAAGCGCTGGGCCTGCAGGCGCGCGCCCTGGCCGTCGACCTCTTTCTGGAATTCGGACAGCTGGCCGCGCACTTCTTTCTGGTAATCCTGGACCCGTTGCGCACGGCGCATGGTCAGTTCGGTGACCTGGCGCTGCGAACGGCCGATGTTGCCGATGTCTTCCGAGATCGCGCCACCCAGCTGGGCATAGGTCCGCTCCAGGTCGAGCAGGCGGTTGCGCGCAACATAGCCATCCTTGGCCAGATCGCGCATGCCGCCCAGCTGTTCCTTCAGGAATTCCACCTGGGCCTTCTTGCTGTCACGTGATTCCTGCAAGCCGGTGATCTGCAGTTTCAGGCCGGCGATGCCGGCGTCCAGGCCGGCCAGCTCGCTCTTGAGCGATGCCTGGCGCGATATCAGGAACTGGTTCTGCACGCCGATCAGCTCGGCTACACGCGGCTCGGCGCGGCGCTTTTCGATCTCGGCCGGGAACGTGATCGTGCCCGAGCCATCGCGCTCTGCCGTCAGGCGCGCGATATTGGCCATGGCCGACAGGTATTGGGTGTCGGTAATATCCACTGCCGAACGTGCCTGGATGGGGTTCATCCGCACCAGCACCTGGCCCGCCTTGACGACGTCGCCATCGCGCACCAGCAGTTCCTGCACGGTGCCGCCGCTCTGGTGCTGCACCGCCTGGCGGTTCGACTCGGTGGCCACGGTACCGGACAACGGCACGCCCTTGTCGAGCGGCGCCAGCAGGGCCCACAACAGGAAGCCGCCGACGCCGGCCAGCACGATCAGCCAGCCGATACGCACGAACGCTTTGGCATCGGTATTCACTTCGAGTGGCGTCGCATCGTGCGAAATGACATCCACCGCATTTTTCTTGATCAGATCCATCGATTATTCTCCCGTCCCGGCGTTGGCCGGCGTACCAGACTGCTGCATCTGGGCTTGTGACTGCGCCTGCGCCTGTGCTTGTGCCTGCTGCGCTGCCTGCAACGCCTTGGTGTTGACTTCCTGCAGTGCCGTCAGTACCTGCTGCGTCGGACCGAACATCTGCACCGAGCCGTCGCGCATCAGCAGCAGCTTGGTCGTCACACTGATGATGCTGGTACGGTGGGTAATCAGGATGATGGTCTTGCCGCGCTGGCGCAGATCGTTGACCGCCACCACCAGCGCCTGCTCACCCGCATCGTCCAGGTTAGAGTTCGGCTCATCCAGCACGATCAGGGCCGGGTCGCCATACATGGCGCGCGCCAGGCCAAGACGCTGCTTCTGGCCGCCCGACAGGCCACCGCCGCCGTCACCCAGCTGGGTGTCGTAGCCTTCCGGGAAATGCAGGATCATGTCGTGTACACCGGCGCGCTTGGCAGCCTCGACCACTTTTTCAGGATCGACTTCGCCGAACCGGGCAATGTTTTCGCTGACGGTCCCGCCAAAGAGCTCGATATCCTGCGGCAGATAGCCCATGTGCGGGCCGAGTTCAGCCTTGTTCCAGCTGTAGATGTCGGCGCCATCGAGGCGCACCTTGCCCATCATCGCAGGCCACACGCCCACCAGCAGGCGCGCCAGCGTCGACTTGCCCGACCCGCTGGGGCCGATCACGCCGAGCACATCGCCTGGCAGGATGCCGAACGAGACATTCTTGACGATCGGGTTGCGCATGCCGGGCGGCGATGCGGTCACGCCTTCGAGGGTCAGCATGCCGGTCGGCTTCGGCAAGGCCATGCCGGCTTCGCGCTTTGGATTGGTTTCAAGTAACTTGGTCAGGCGCTCGTGCGCGCTGCGCGTGGTGGCCCAGCTCTTCCAGACACCAATCACCTGCTGCACCGGTTGCAGGGTACGGCCAAGCAGGATCGACGCGGCAATCATCATGCCCGGCGTAATCTTGTGTTCGAGCACGAGCAGCGCGCCCAGGCCCAGCACCAGCGACTGCATCGACGTCTGCACGAACTTGGTGGCGGCGCCGACACTGCCGGCCTTCTGGCTGGCATCGGCCTGCAGATTCAGGAACTTGCCATGCAGCTTGAACCAGCGGCTCATCAGATTCGGCAGCATGCCCATCGATTCGATGACTTCGGCGTTGCGCAGGTTGTTGGTGGCCAGCGTGCTGGCCGAAATGGCCATCGTATTGGCTTCGCCCAGCGGCTTCTTGGTGATGCGCTCGTTCACCACGGCCAGGATCACCAGGATGATCGTGCCGAACAGTGCGAACAGGCCCAGCATCGGATCGAACATGAAAATCACCGCCAGGTAGATCGGGAACCATGGCGCGTCAAAAAACGCGAACAACGCATTTCCGGTGAGGAACTGGCGCAGTGTCGTCAGATCGTTCAGCGCCTGGCCTGCATTCGCGCCCGACTGCTTGAGGTTCTGCTCGAACGACGCGGTGTAGACACGCTTGTTCATCATCATGTCGAAGCGCGCACCGACGCGCACCAGGATGAACGAGCGGATCACGTCGAGGCCACCCATGAACAGGTAGGCGCCCAGCATGATCAGAGTCAGCATCAAGAGCGTGATCTCGTTACGGCTTGCCAGGACGCGGTCATAGACTTGCAGCATGTACAGTGATGGCACCAGCATGAGCAGGTTGATGATCGCGCTGAACACCCCCACGGTGATGAAGGTGCCTTTGAACAGCCGCAGGGCACGGCCAATTTCGGTTTTTTCGTCGAGGAGTTTCATGGATGGATGCGTGCGACCTTCGTCAGTAAATAAGACTTCCAGCAGGAAATTACAGTGAATCGTATTATGTACCAGATTCTCCGAAATTTGTGATGCGCGTCACAAATTGTTGTTATTGAAGAAATCAAATGTGGCAGACTTGCCTCAAGTAAAAAAGCCCCGCTTCCTTGCGGAAGCGGGGCTTTTGCGTCAGGCCAGCCCGGTTGCCCGGGCTGGTACTGAAACTGTCTATTTAGACGGTGGTGATGATGCCGTTGTTCAGCTGAACGTCGGTTGCATCGACGCCAACCAGGGTGATGGTGACGACTTCTGGGGTTGCAGCAGCCGAACCGAAGACCGACTTCTCCAGAACGATGTGCGCGCCATCGGTGCCGTTGAAGATGAACGCTTCCAGCACGCCGTTGTTGCCGCCGGTGATTGCGCCGGTGGTAGCGCTCATGGTTGCGGTGGTGTTCAGGGTGTAGCCGGTGCCGATGAACAGCGCGTCGTTACCCAGCAGGCCGAACAGGTTGATCGAAGCATCGACCTTGCCAGCGACATAGATGTCCGAAGCAGCGGTAGCGATCAGGCCGGTGGTAGCGTCTTGTGGAGCGACCAGACCTGCGTCAACGAATGCCTTCTTGGCTGCGTCGATCGAAGCATCGAAGCCTGCCAGTTGAGCCGATGCAGCTTCAGCCTTGGTCAGCGCGGTGGTTGCCTTGGTCAGGTCAGCGATGGCCTTGTTGGCGTTGGTAGCTGCCAAGGTTGCCGTGCCCAGTGCATCAACACGTGCGTTCTGGCCGATCACGAGGTTGTAGTCGGCGATTGCGTCGTCGAATGCATCTTGTGCTGCGGTGTCAGTACCAGCATCCAGCATGGCTTTCTGGGTAGCGATCTGCGCCTGGGTTGGCAGCGAACCAGCAGCCACGGTGCCAGCTGGCATCAGTGCCTTGATGGCTTCCAGAGCGTTCACTTCGTTCGTGCCCATGTCGAGGTAGTCGACGCTAGCTTGTGCCGAAGCAACAGCCTTGACCGAGTTGGCGACGCTGACGTCAGCAGCCAGCTTGGCGTTGATCGAAGCGATCAGCGCGGTCACGCCTGGGTTGGTGGTTTCGGTGACGCCGGTGCCTGCAACGACAGCGGTTTTTGCGGTGTTTTGCACGATGACGGTGCCGACGACGCCGGTGACCGGATCAACGGTGATGGCAGTACCGCCGTTCAGAACTTCGTACGAACCTTCTTTAGCAGCGACATCGGCGGCTGCGGTCAGCAGAACCTTGTCAGCAGCGGTCTTGGCCGTGGTAGCAGCGGTCAGGCTGGCGACAGCAGCGGTCAGGCCAGCGACTTTAGCGATTTCAGCGTTAGCCGAAGTGATGCTGTTCTGTGCGGTGGTCAGTGCGGTGTTGTTGGCGGCGACTTTGTCTGCGACCAGAGCAGCGCGCACGTTGGCGCTGGTAGCAGCGACGTAGTTAGCCACACCAGCGTTTTGCACACCAAGTGCTGCATCGCTGACGTCGGTAGTCTTGACTTTGGCTTCGGTACCAGCAGCAACGACGCCGTCGGTCTTGCCATCGGCAGCGTCCAGGAATGCCATCTTAGCCGACGTTGCGGTTTGCAGGGTAGCCAGACCAGCGGTCAGGGTGAACGGGGTACCGGCAGCGACGACGCCCGACACGGTGGTGTTCAGGTTTGCTGGGGTGATAGCGGTCGTCAGCGAAGCATCGGTGGTGATGCTGGTGATGAAGGCTTTGGCCAGGTTCAGGGCAGCGGTGCCGGTGTAGCCAGCTTGCTCAGCAGGCAGGTCCAGGGCGGTGGTGAAAGCGGTTGCGCCAGCAACTTTGTTTTCGACGATTTCTTTGTCGGTGGTTTGCGCGCCGTTGGCGACGTCAGCGACGATGGTGTTGACCTTGATCGAGCCGGCGTTCAGCAGGCCAACCCAGTAGTCACGACCAGCGGTGTCGGCAGCGCGGCCGAACAGGTTCATGTAGATCTTGTCGACGATCTGGGTGTTGCTCATGCCAGCGAAGGCAGCGGTGTACTCGGTCGACAGAGCGAAGTTTGCCGACACTTGGGTCGTGGAACCCTTGTTGGTTTCAACGACGTTGGTCCAGTAGTCCAGGCCAGCGACATCAGCAGGACGGCCGAAGTAAGCGACGTACAGTTGTTGAACAGCTGCGACGTGGGTGGTGACGATTGCCATGTGTAACTCCAATTAGAAAGATCGATCAATCAAATGTTGATTCAAGCATTGCAAGAGTGGGTGCACCCTTGAAGACCAACGGATCGCATCATGACAGAATCGGGCACGCTCGATGTGTGATGGGCGTCACATTTTGAACAAACTAACGGGAAAAATCGACGCAAAATCGATAAATCGCCGCGCAAATCGCTCCCTTGCAAACATTCTTAACAACTATCTTGAAAATCGATAAAGAAAACACCACATCGTCGGCGCAATCCTCCCGTTACATTCAGAAACAAAGTCGAACGCCATTTAACCGGCGTGCATAATCCGCATTCAGCACGGATATAAAAAAACCCCGGCGAACCGGGGTTTTCAATTAGTCATTATTAAATAAGCATCAGCGCCAGGTAGCAGCACCGTTGACAGTGCGCTGGCCATCCAGCCGTCCATCGAAAATCGTCGCTGCCCCCGATGACGGACCACGCTCATTGCTCAGTACGCCCTGCAGATTGAGATAGCCCTGGCGCCCGCCTGCCCCGCCGCTCAGGCGCCCGTCGGCAGATACCACGCCTTCACCACGCATATTGACCACATCGGATGCAGTAATGACATCTATGCTGGTGGCAAAGCTGCGTTTGCCGAAATCGATATTCATCGTGCCATTAGACAATTGCGCCGCGGCAGTAGTGGTATAACCGCCACCGTATTCCGTCAGGACATAGGCTTCGCTATTACGCAGCGTGAATCCGACGGCGCCGTTATTCGGCGTGACATATTCGGCGCCCGGGGTGCGGAACAGCGCAAAGTAACCGTTGAGTGCGATTCGCTCGCTCGATGCACGGTAACCCGCATAATCGAATGGCGACGACAGCCCGTTGACCGCCTGCCAGCGGCCCCAGACCACACGCTGCTCCGGCAACGCCGGCGGCACGATCACCGGCGGCACGACCACGGGCACCTCAACCACTGGCGGACCGACCACCACCGGCGGGATCAGCGGCGGCGTCGTTTCATCGACCGGGCGCGGTGGTGGCAGGTTCTTGCTGATGGCCACCGTCAGGCCGACGTTCTTCGCGGCCTCGACCGTGATTTTGGAGTCGCCCGCCCCGCTGCTTTTCGCAACCGGCTCGTCCGAACGCGGCGGCGACACCTGATCGGGCGCGCCTGCGCCACCCTCGATCACCTGTGGCGCGGCCTGGCCACGCTTGACCTGCAGCAATTGACCACGCTGGGCGGCGCTCAGTTCGCGGCTGGCCGCGCCTTCGCATGGCCCGCC
>Ga0308158_10003914_pt1 | contig 12790 bp, 12 predicted proteins | sample PhyBR2_FD_201038 | JGI IMG/M metagenome (GOLD analysis project Ga0308158, IMG submission 201038) | Phyllosphere microbial communities from UC Gill Tract Community Farm, Albany, California, United States - DLSLB.R2 | ecosystem: Host-associated > Plants > Phyllosphere > Unclassified | place: USA...
GGCCCCGGTGCGCGCATGGCGCTGCACCAGGACAAGGACGAATGCGACCTCGGCGCGCCGATCGTGTCCGTTTCGCTGGGCCTGCCCGTCACGTTCTTGTTTGGCGGCGCGCAGCGCAGCGACAGGCCGGCGCGTATCGCGCTGCTGCACGGCGACGTGGTGGTATGGGGCGGCGACGACCGCCTGCGCTTTCACGGCGTGGCGCCGCTGGCCGACGGCGAGCATGCGCTGCTGGGCGCGCGCCGTATCAACCTGACACTGCGCAAGGCAGGCTAGAGTCCTGTTTGCCGCCGTACCACGATTCGATTGAAATCGCACTGGCAATGCGCCCGGCGATGATCTAAGCTGTTTCCAGAGCCTTGTATCCCAGGCCACAAGACCATCAACGGAGACAGCATGACGCAAAAATTTGAACAGGCCGTTATCGACGGTACGCTGGCTGACGAACTCGAACGCGAGCGGGTCGACCATATGCTGGTCGACGAAGAAAAGCTGGGCATGGACGAGCTTGAAGAAACGCGCCTCAAAGGGCACGGTCTGCCGGACGGTCCGCGCGAGCGCCGCCACTAGCACGTAAATTACCTGCTCGCTGGCGCGCCGCCCTATATACTTGCTGAAACGGATTATCCGGCATCAGACAAGGTTATCGCATGGCAGGCAAGCGGCAGTGGCAGGAACAGGCAAAACTATGGGCAGTGCGTATCGGCCGGCAGTGTATCGGGCTGGCCGATGCAGCGCGTCTCAGGCTGATGGCGCTCACTGCCAGGGGCCACGCGCACCTGATGACGCTGCCGCCGCTACGCCGTGCGCTGGTACTGGCCTTGTGGTCTTTCCTCGCGCTGTTGCTGCTGCTGACGCTGTACATGCTGCTGCTCATTCCCCTGACGCCGAGCATCCACGACCTGCGCCAGGCGCGCACGGCTGCACCGAGCAGCATGGTCAGCAGCGATGGCAGCGAGCTGGTGCGCTTTGACCAGGGCCTGCAGGAGCGCGTCACGCTCAAGCAGATTTCTCCGAATGTCGTCAATGCGCTGATCGCCACCGAAGACCACCGTTTTTACGAACACCATGGCGTCGACTTCAAGCGCACGGCCGGCGCCATCGTCCATACGGCCAGCGGCAACGCACAGGGCGGCTCGACCATTACGCAGCAGCTGGCGCGAAATATGTTTCCCGAAGAAATCGGCCGCTCGCGCAATCTCAACCGCAAGCTCAAGGAACTGATCACGGCGCTGAAGATTGAAGCGACCTACAGCAAGACGGAAATCCTGGAAGCCTACCTCAATACGGTGCCTTTCCTGTACAACACTTTCGGCATCGAAATGGCGGCGCGTACCTATTTCGACAAGCCGGCCAGCCGCCTCGACATTCTGGAAAGCGCCACCTTGGTGGGCATGCTCAAGGGGACCAATTACTACAATCCGGTCAGCAACCCCGAGCGCTCGCTGCAGCGGCGCAACGTGGTGCTGGGCCAGATGCGCAAGCACGAGCTGATCGATGAAGCGCGCTATAAACAGCTGATCAAACGCCCGTTGCGCCTGCATTTCGAGCGCCAGAGCGAACGCGCGCAGACCGACAGCCACTTTACGGCCTATGTACGCAAATGGTTGATCAACTGGGCCGATGAAAACGACTATAACCTCGAGCGTGATGGCCTGGTGGTGCATACCACGCTCGACAGCGATTTGCAGCAGGCTGCCGAGCGGGCCGTCGAACGCCAGGCCAATGCCTTGCAGGCGATTGCCGATGTGGAATGGAGCCGCGCCGGCCTGCCGTCATCGACCTCGACCGGCATGTATGCGTCGATGCAGGCTGGCAGCGCACCATTCGATTATTTCTGGAAGTCGCATCCCGAACTCAACGAGGCCTTTGTGCGCGAGTCAAACGACTACCGCAAGCTGGTGGCCGACGGCAAGGCGCCCGACGAGGTGCTGGCGCAGCTCAAGGGCGACCGCCGCTTCATGTCGGCGCTGCATAAATCGAAAACGCGGCTGCAGGCCGGCTTCGTGGCCATGGACCCGGCCACCGGCGCCTTGCGCGCCTGGGTCGGCAGCCGCGATTTTGCGCGCGAGCAGTTCGACCATGTTGCGCAGGCGGCGCGCCAGCCCGGCTCGACCTTCAAGCCTATCGTCTATGGCGCCGCGCTGGAAAAAGGCATTACGCCCGATCATCTGTACCGCGATGCGGTGATGGACATCAAGGCGGCCGACGGCACCATCTGGCGCCCGACCGACATGAGCGGCAGCACCGGCCGTGAAATGAGCATGCGTGACGGCCTGGCCTATTCCAAGAACACCATTACAGCGCAGGTGATGCAGGACGTCGGCCTGCCGGCCATTATCAAGCTGGCGCGCGCGCTGGGCATACGCGACAGCAAGCTCGCCTCGGTGCCGTCGCTGGCGCTCGGCACCAGCCCGGTCACCTTGCTGGAAATGGTCAACGCCTACGCCAGCATCGCAGACCAGGGCCAGGCGCGCATGCCGTTCGTGGTCACGCATATTACCGACCGCGACGGCAAGGTGATTGCGCGCTTTGGCGACGACAGGCCGACACGCGCCATGCCGCAAGAGTCCGCCAATACCCTGCTTGACATGATGCGTGGCGTCATTGATCGCGGCACCGGCACAGCCATACGCAACCGCTTTGGCATCCGCTCGGACGTGGCCGGCAAGAGCGGCACCACGCAGAACAATGCCGACGGCTGGTTTATCCTGATGCATCCTGAACTGGTGGGCGGCGCCTGGGTCGGCTTTAACGATGCACGCGTCACCATGCGCAGCAATTACTGGGGCCAGGGTGGCCATAATGCGGTGCTGGTGGTGGGTGACTTTTTCAAGACGGCGCTCGATACGGGCAAGCTGACGCGCGACGCCATCTTCCCAGGCGGCAAACCGCCTGCGCCGTTGCGCCGGGTCGAGCCGGTCGAGGAAGTGGAAGAAGAGGCGGGTGACATGCAGCAGGAGGGCGCGCCCGAGGCACCGCTGGCGATGCCGGCCGAGCAGACCGGCGGCCAGGAATCGAATGGCCGCGCCGTGCCGGACGAAGCGCCAGTTCAGCCGCCGCAGCCATCACAGCCATTGCCGCCTCCAGCGCCGCAGTCGCCTGACGGTACTGCACCTTGACGCTAGCTTCAGGCGCGGCGAACAGTTGACCAATAGTGGCGCGGAGCCGCTGGTCCATTCCTGCTGTCAACGGTGGCGGTGCTCCTGCCGGCAGGGCGGCAATCAAGGTCCGCCGTTGCCGCCCACTGCCGCATACACCTGGCCGGTGGCATAACTTGATTCGCCTGAGGCCAGCAGCACGTAAACACCGGCCAGTTCGGCCGGCTGGCCGGGGCGCCCCATCGGCGTGTCCTTGCCAAAGGTCGGCAGTTTTTCCGGCGGCTGGCCACCCGTGACCTGCAGTGGCGTCCAGAACGGGCCTGGCGCCACCGCATTGACGCGGATGCCCTTGCTGGCCAGCTGCTTGGCCAGGCCTTTGCTGAAAATCATGATCGCGCTCTTGGTGGCGGCGTAGTCGAGCAGGTTTTCACCCGGATCATAGGCGTTGACCGACGAGGTGTTGATGATGGCCGAACCGGGCTTCATCAGCGGCACCGCCGCCTTGGTGATCCAGAACATGGCGTACACATTGGTCTTGAACGTCTCGTCGAAGTGCGCGGTCGTGATATCGGTGATGCTCTCGGCTGAAAACTGGCGTGCAGCATTGTTGACCAGAATATCAAGGCCGCCCAGAGCACGCGCTGCCTCGGCGACCAGCCGCTGGCAGAAGGTCTCGTCCTTGATGTCGCCCGGGATCAGGACGGCTTTGCGGCCCTCGGCGCGGATCAGTTGCGCCACTTCGCGTGCATCGGCTTCTTCGGCGGGAAGATAATTGATGGCCACGTCCGCGCCTTCGCGCGCATAGGCAATTGCAGCGGCGCGGCCGATGCCCGAATCGCCGCCCGTAATCAGGGCGCGACGGCCTTTCAGGCGGCCTGAACCCTTGTAGCTTGTTTCGCCATGGTCGGGCCGGGGGTTCATCTTGCTGGTCAGGCCCGGCCATGGCTGCTGCTGCACCTCGAATGGTGGCTGTGGATACTGGGTAACTGGATTGGGCGGCAAGCCGCCCGGGCGGTCGGCGCCCGCCGATTGCGCCAGTGCCGGCGCCACGGCACCGGCCAGCGCGCCGCTGGCCAGTCCGCCCACAAAGTTGCGCCGTGCGCGGTTGGTATTGTCCGTATCCATGATGACCTTTCTGTAAAGCTTGCGTTAAGTGAAAGCTGCAAGTCCAGACTGGGCCAACTTTGATCGACTGACCGTGCGGTGTTTAACCGTGCCAGGGCAGCACTGCGGTTCTCTTTTACCCCAACGCCACTTTTCGGGTCGGATTCTGAGGCGCCGACCCCAGCCTTTTCGCCCTCACGGGTTAACAATATCCACTCAAATAATCATGAGCGAACTGAGGAAGCTTTTTCAAACGCCGCAGCAAAGGCAGCGCCCGCACTGGCAAACCGCGGTGCGCCGACATCGAAAGTACAATGGCGCAAGCTTGGCGGTGGCGCCAGGCCAAGCGCGGCCAGGTCGGTTTCGGCCTGCAGCGCGCTGAGCATGCCATCGAGCATGACGGCAGGCATATCGAGTGCGCTATTGTCGGTGTGGCCCGCGTCGAGCACGCTGGGGGCAAACGCCATTGACGCCGCGCCGTGGCGTATTGCCTCGCGCATGGCCACACGGGTGGCGCGGCGCAAGGTATCGGCGCTGAGCTGTTCAGGCGCGCCCAGGCCGATGACGAGAATGGCGCGTGCTGCTACGGTCGCGGGTGGCATGGTGATCAGCAGCGTTTCCATGGCCTGCGCGCGAAAAGCGGCGCTGGCGCGCAGTTGCGACAGCCGGGCGCCGAGCGCCTGGTCCAGGCCCAGCAGGCCACCGGTCATGCTGCTGCCCGGCATTTCATGCTCGAACATGCACGCCACGCTGAGATCGACCTGCGCCATGGCGGGGCCCCAGGCAACGACGTCGAAGACAACCTGGTTGGCGGTGCCGATCGGCAGGCGGGCGGGAGCGCAAGATGCGGTAGTGGTCATGGCGTGGCTTTCCTGGTCTGGTGCAGTGTTGTGTGCGGGCAGCGATGCCCGTCAGCCTTGCCATGTTAGCGCTGGCATGGCCAATGCGCACCTGCCAAAGGTCAGGGGAAGGCGGTCAGGGCCGCGTGTTGCGCACCAGGCTGGCATGGCGCACGAACACTTGCAGCGCAGGCATGGTCTGTTCATGCAGCGTTTCCAGTTCCGCCTCCAGTGCTGCGCTGATGGTCAGAGTGCCATCGGCCTGCGCCCGTACCGGCAGCTTGAGCGCCTGCGCCATTTCCACCGGGTAGTTGGTGAAATCGCCGTAGGGGCGCTTGCCGTCCACTGACGGCGTCGGCCAGTAGCCTTCGGCCAGGTAGTCCTGCGCAGCGAGACCGAGCATATCGAGCGATTGCCACGACTGCTGCCGCAGCAGCACCTGGTGCCGCGCAGTAAAGCGGAATGACTGGCCTGCCAGCCGATAGCTGCCCGGCGCCAGGCGCGCCATCTGCACAAAGTGAGGCAGCCACTGTGATGCTTCGATCAACCGCTGGGCTGCCAGCGGTGCATCGTTACCGGCAATTGCCTGCATGGCCAGCGCGATGGTGTCGCCTTCGCCCAGCGGATGGGCCGGATTGAGCATCGGTGCACCGCTTTCCACCGGCGACCAGCCGATGTTGAAGCGGCGCAGCAGCGCCAGATGGTGTACATTGAGGACCGCTGGCAACGGCGTTTCCAGCGTCGCCAAAATGCGCTGGCGCACGGCGCGTGGCAGGCTGCCTTGCTGAGCCTGCGCCAGCAGCGGCGAGCCGAGCAGGGCGCCGATGACGCGCAGCAGCGCGCGGCGTGGCATCAGGCGAACGTCAGGCAAGCTTGCTCAGTTCTGCCACATCAATCCGCACGACCTTGTCGCCGACCGCCGCCACCAGCGCCTTGAAGTGCGGTGTGGCTTCGTGGGCGACCAGGGCCGCCTTGTCGGTCCATTCTTCGAGCATGATAAAGCGCGTGGGAATCTTGTTATCGACGTGCAGCGCATACGAGATGCAATCGGCTTCGGCATTGCTTGGCGGAACAACGGCTTCCAGCGCGGCGCGCACGGCGTCGATATGCTGGGGCTGGGCATCAATAGTGGCAACAACGATCAGGCTCATGGGTTTCCTTTATCGGGGTGGAAATAGTCAGGCGCCGCGGTACTCGGCTTCGAGTGCATCGCGGCGCGGCGTGTCGGCAATATGGACAATCAGCGTGTCGGGCAGCTCGGCGGCGTGCACGGCGCGGTGGCGGGCAAACCAGAATACTTCGCCCAGCTCTTCGTCTTCGTGCGCAGTGCTGACCAGGGTCTGTGCGTCATCGAGGTCTTCGTAGTTGGTCGCTTCGAGAAATGCATCGTCGATGGCTTCGCGCCAGCCTTCGGCCTGCTTGCCCCAGGCCAGTGCATACAGGCAGCCAGAGGCGACCAGCGTACGGCAGGTTTCCCACATCACCATTTCCTCGACCACCGCTTCGAGCACCACAATAGCCTTGAACGAGGTCAGCCCCTCGAGCGGCGGCAGCGGCTGGTCGGGTGTCAGATGCAGATAGCGCAGGGTAGATTTCAGCATGGGCAGCAATGGTTAAACAGTCAGGCGCCAATTTTAACAGCCGCCTGCCGCTTTGCCATACTCCCGCGCCAGCAGCGCCATCAGTTCGCCGGCGGGCAGTGCGCGCGCCAGCGGCGCCCCCTGGCCGGCCCACTGCGCGGCAAATTCGTGCTTGCCCGCTTTGGCCGCTGCCGCATGGATCTGCTTGGCGGCATCGTAGGCGACCGGATACGCTGCCGGTGGCGGGCTGCCTGGCGCTTCGCCGTGCTCGATATAGCGGTTGACCATGCCACGCGCGGGGCGTCCGGACAGCACAGCTGTCATGCGCGTGTGGCCGGCGCGCTCGCCGAGCAGGTTGGCGCGGTAGCTGGCGCTGGCAGCCGACTCCGGGCAGGCAATAAAGGCCGTGCCCAGCTGTGCTGCCGCAGCGCCAAGCTGCAGAGCCGCCGCGATGCCGGCGCCGTCCATGATGCCGCCAGCGGCAATCACCGGCAGGCGTGTCTGCTGCACCAGCTGGCGCAGCAGTACGGCAACAGGCAGCTTCTCATCGGGCGCGTACTGGTCGAAGATCCCGCGATGGCCGCCCGCTTCGTAACCTTGCGCCACGATCGCATCGATGCCAGCGTGTTCGATCAGCTGCGCTTCCTGGACGCTGGTGGCGCTGGCCATGGTCGTGATGCCGGCAGCCTTCAGTTGCGCGATGGCAGAAGCAGATGGCAAACCGAAGTGAAAACTGGCAACGGCAGGACGCTCTTCAAGCAGCATCGCCAGCATGGCGTCATCGCCGCTAAAGGTCGGGTAGATTTCTTCGAGCATGGCTGGCAGTGGCGCGCCCACCTCGTCGAACAGCGGCTGGAGGTGCGCCAGCCAGGCTGCCTCGCGCGCCGCGTCGCGCACGGCAGGCGCGTGGCAGAAAAAGTTGACATTGAAGGGGCGCGCAGTCAGTGCGCGCGTCTCGCGGATCGCTTGGCGCGCCTGTGCCAGGTTCGATGCGCCCAGGCCCAGTGAGCCAAGACCGCCGGCGTCGGAGACGGCGGCGGCCAGCTTCGGCGTGGAGGTGCCGGCCATGGGGGCCTGGATAATGGGCAGCTGCAACTGCAGGCGCTCAAGCAAGTCTGACTGTTTCATGGCATGGCCTTGTCAATGCGATGGGCTATTATAAATGCTCGTGGGGCAGCGGAAACAGTGCGCCTGTCGCTATTGCCCGTTCATGTCATGGCGGTAGCGTGCCGGCGGCAAGTTGAACTGCGTGCGGAAAAAACGTGTAAAGGCACTTTGAGAGGAAAACCCCAGCCGTTCACCGATTTCAGCCACGCTCATTTTGGTTTCTCGCAATAGCCGGCGCGATTCACGGCTCTTGGCGCGCAGCTCAAGGGCGCGAAACGAGGTCTTTTCCTGCTGCAATTGGCGCCGCAGCGTCCAGCTGTTGATGGCCAGGCCGTCGCACAGGGCCGGTAGCAGCGAAGCGCTGTCGCCGCTGTGCTTGCCCAGTAACTCGACGATGGCCTGCTCGACGCGCGCCGAAAAGCGCTGTGCGTCACGCAGCAGCTGCAGCTCGGCGTGGGCGTGCTGCCGCGCATGCGGCGCCAGCACCGCATTGAACTGGGCATAAGGCTGGTCCAGCTTGTGGGCATCGAACGTCAGGCTGTTGCGCGCCTGGTGATAGCGGGCCGGTGCGCCGAAGCATTCCGAGACATTGTGTGCAAACCACGGCGCCGCGCCCATGAAGCCGGTACGGAACGTAGTCGGACGGCCATCGTCATAGGCGCGCACGACCATGCTGAGCATCTTGAAATTGGCCAGCGCCTGCATGGCGCCGCCAGAAGGGCAAAATTCGGACAGGTAGTCGATTTCCACCCGGCCGCCATGTTCGCGCATCAGCATGAAATCGAATTCGCCGATCAGCCCGCGCAGCTGCAGCAGTTCCTGAAGTGCCTCGCGCAGGGTAGGGCGGTTGAAGCAGACGTGGGCGACGCTGGAAAACTGCGCGAACCAGTGCGGTACGTCCATGTCCAGCATGCCGCGCTGTGGTGCCAGCTGCTGCGCATACTGCACCAGCCGGCGGTGCCGTTCGGCATTGATGCGCCCGCCAGGCTCGGTCAGCAGTGCGTCGGTGATACCGGTATGGCGTACGAAATCGGCCGGGTCATGCCCGTCGGCCAGCATGGCGCGTGCGAAGTGCTGCGCAATGCGGTTCGAAACCGTGCGCGTATCGAGTTTATGCAAGGGTGTCTCCCCGATTGTAGTAATTTTTCAGCAATCCTATCATTTTGTAGCGCTCGCTGGTTGCGCACGATTAAGGTGAAAATTGTTCACGCGGGTATAAATCAGCACTTGTGCGGTCAAACTGCAGGCGACCTCGCGCGCTATATTGCTTGCGGGGCGGCCTGCGATGCCGCTTCCCTTACTACAATAAAACTGGAGATCAGCATGACACGCACACTCAAACCGATGGCCCTGGCGGTCGCCGGCGGCCTGGCCGCGCTCACCCTCGCCGCCTGCGGCAACAACGATACCGTGGCCCAGGAATATACCCAGCCAGTGTTCGGCACCACGTCCTATAACATCATTGGCGGCGACGCCTACAAGTTCAAGGACATGAACCGCAACGGCAAGCTCGATCCGTACGAGGACTGGCGCCTGTCGGCCGAGGCGCGCGCCGACGACCTGCTGTCGAAAATGACGCTCGAGGAAAAAGCCGGCCTGATGATGCATGGCACGGCGCCAACGGTGGCCGATCCGACCGGCATCGGCCAGGGCGGCGCTTACGATCTGACCGGTTTGCAGGATCTGATTGTCAAGCAGCATATCAATACCTTTATTACCCGCATGGCGGGCGATACGGCCAATATGGCGACCCAGTACAACAAGGTACAGGCACTGAGCGAAACGACGCGCCTGGGCATTCCGGTGTCGATCAGCACCGATCCGCGCCATCACTTCCAGTACACGGTGGGTGCCAGCGCCAGCACCAATGGTTTCTCGCAATGGCCTGAAACGCTGGGCTTGGCTGCCATCGGCGACGATGCGCTGGTGCGCCGCTTTGGCGATATTGCGCGCCAGGAATACTTGGCAGTGGGCATCACGCAGGCGCTGTCGCCGCAGGCTGACCTGGCCACCGAACCGCGCTGGTCGCGCATCAACGGCACGTTTGGCGAAGACGCCGACCTGGCCAAGCGCATGGTGCAGCAGTATATCGAGGGCTTCCAGGACGGTAACACCGGCCTGCATGACGGCAGCGTGGTGGCCGTCGTCAAGCACTGGGTCGGTTACGGCGCCACGCAAGAAGGTTTTGACGGCCACAATTACTACGGCCGCTACATGACCTTCCCGAGCAACAATTTTGCTTACCACGTCAAGCCGTTTGAAGGCGCATTTGCCGCCAAGGCAGCTTCCGTCATGCCGACCTATGCGCTGCCGAACAGCAATATCGTGTTCGACGGTGTGACGCTGGAACAGACGGCCGCCGGTTTCAGCAAAACCCTGCTGACCGATGTGCTGCGCGGCAAATATGGTTTTGAAGGCGTGATTCTGTCGGACTGGGGCATTACTTCCGACTGCGACGCTTACTGCCGTAATGGCACGCCAGCTGGCGTGGCGCCAAGCTTTATCGGCTTTGGCACGCCCTGGGGCATGGAAGACGCCACCAAGGCCCAGCGCTACGTGAAAGCGGTCAATGCCGGCATGGACCAGTTCGGTGGCGTGACCGAGGCGCCTTACCTGACCCAGGCCGTGGCGCGCGGCGAGCTGACGGAGGCACGCATCAACGCCTCGGCCAAGCGCATCCTGGTACAGAAATTCAAGCAGGGCCTGTTCGAGCATCCGTTTGTCGATACCACCAAGGCAGCCACCACGGTGGGCAAGGCCGAGTTTATCGAAGCGGGCCTGGACGCCCAGCGCCGTTCGCTGGTGCTGCTGGAAAACAAGGACAAGGTATTGCCGCTGGCTGCCACGGTGAAAAAGGTGTATTTGTACGGTATCGATGCTTCGGTGGCGGCCAAATACGGCTACACGGTGGTAGCGACGCCGCAGGAAGCCGATGTGGCGCTGCTGCGCGTGGCCACCGCCTATGAAACCTTGCATCCGAACTATATCTTCGGCAGCATGCAGCATGAAGGGCGCCTCAACTACATCGATGGCGACCGTGACTATGAAGCGATCAAGAACGCCGCACGCCTGGCGCCGAAAACCATCGTCACGGTCTACCTCGACCGTCCGGCTATCCTGGGCAATGTGCAGGACAAGGTCAGCGCGATTGTCGGCAACTTCGGTGTCAGCGACGGCGCCTTGTTCGACGTGCTGACCGGCAAGGCCAAACCACAGGGCAAGCTGCCGTTCGAGCTGCCTTCGTCGATGGCTGAAGTGCAGGTGCAAAAATCGGACTTGCCATATGACACGGCCCGTCCGCTGTACAAGTTTGGCTACGGTCTGTCCTACTGATCTCAGCGGTGCGTCGCTCACCGCGCAAATGTCGTATAAATGTGGCAAGTTGATCGAGGAGACTTGCCATGTTCGAAATGGATGTACCGTGGTGGGAGCTGATATCACGCGCAGCGCTGGTCTATCTGGCGCTGCTGGTGTTGATGCGCATGACCGGCAAGCGGACGGTGGGGCAATTTACACCGTTCGACTTGCTGGTGGTTATGCTGCTCAGTGAAGCCGTATCGAATTCTCTTTCTGGCGGCGACGATTCCATTCCTGGTGGCCTGCTGCTGGCCTTCACCTTGCTTGGCCTGAACATGCTGATCGCCTGGCTTACCTCGCGCAGCCGCAAGATCGCCGAGCTGATCGACGGCACGCCCGTGCTGCTCGGGCGCGATGGCGTGATCTACGACAAAGTGGTGCGCCAGTGCCGCGTGGCGGCCGGCGACGTCGAACAGGCACTGCGCGAAGCGGATTGTCCGCTGAAGGACATGAAGTGCGCGTTCCTGGAAGCAGATGGCAAGATTACCATTTTGCAGAAATGATGGACGTGATAATGCCGGGATCAGATACTGGTTCTGCGCTTGAGATAGCTTGGCATCACCCACCACATCATGATGATCAATGCCGCCATGATGGTGCAGGCCACGATGCCGGCGATATGGCCGAACACTTCCGAAATCACCAGGTTGGTACCGAGCACGAAGGCCAGTGCCAGCGTCAGTGCGCCGGCCATCATGATGCGGTCGGCCACGCGCTTGAAGCGCTCGCGGTCATTAAGCGGGCGCATGATGCGGTGCTGGATGGCCGGTGCACTAAGCAGCACCAGGCTGGTCATGGAAAGAAAAAAAGTGGCCAGGAACACGACTTTTTCAGCCTGCACGATCCTGGCAAAGCCCCCGTTGAACGGCAGGATGATCAGAAAAGCGGTAAGCATCTGCGCGCCTGGCAGCAGGATGCGCAGTTCGCTGAGCAGGTCGGACAGGTCGCCGTCGCCGCTGTCTTCGTCGCTGTCGTGGTCAAAATTGTCTGCCATTGTCGGTATGTCCTTGCCAAAGCCTCCAGTCTAGCTTGACATCGCCAGCGCCACTGTTGCCGGTTTCACTCAGAACCACTGATCGATGCGCTGCGGCACGCGTAGGGCGTACCCGGCCAGACGCGCCAGCGGATTCGATACCATTTCTTCTTTGCTGTGGGTGGCGCTGTGGCCGCAGTGGCCGCAATAATGGCGTTGATGTGGCTCGTGGGCAAATTCGTCCAGGTCCAGATGCGGATGGTGGCAGCGCGGACAGTCGACGCAGCCCAACGGCGCGCCCGCCAGGCGCGCTTCCAGATAAGCCTGTACCGCAGGCGGCGTCAGGTTGATCTGCACGATATCACCATGAAACAGGCCGGGCAGAGAGCGGCAGTCAATGGCCAGCGCCATGGCTTTGCGCGTCAGCAGGGCGCCACCGTTGTCCGAGCGGGCGCGCAGTGCCAGCATGCCTTCTGCATCCTGCGTCAGGCTGATGCCATGATGCACGGCCGGATCGAATACTTCCGGATACAGCACATAGCCCATGGGGCTGGCATGGTGCTTGCAGCGCAGCTGCCCGCTGAAGCTCTGGTCGGCCAGGTCGGCCTGGGTACCCCAGTACACCTGATGGGTGCGGCACCACTGGCGCGCGGCGCCATTGCGGTATTTGCCAGCTGGCACCAGATCACAGACAACTATTGCATCCAGGCCGGCGCCGGCATTGAAATG
>Ga0308158_10003918_pt1 | contig 12786 bp, 10 predicted proteins | sample PhyBR2_FD_201038 | JGI IMG/M metagenome (GOLD analysis project Ga0308158, IMG submission 201038) | Phyllosphere microbial communities from UC Gill Tract Community Farm, Albany, California, United States - DLSLB.R2 | ecosystem: Host-associated > Plants > Phyllosphere > Unclassified | place: USA...
GACCTGCCCGCTCAAGGACAGGTGCACGCCTAGCCAACAGCGCCGGGTGACGCGCTGGGAGCACCAGGACGTGCTCGACGACATGCAGGAGCAGCTTGAACGGAGCCCAGATGCCATGCGGATCCGACGTTGCTCGGTCGAGCATCCATTCGGGACCATCAAGTCCTGGATGGGGGCAACGCACTTCCTGACAAAAGGACTGGAACGCGTGACGACCGAAATGAGCCTGCACGTGCTCGCCTATAACGTCAAACGGTTGATGTCACTGTTTGGGGTCGCTGGCATGATGGAAGCGATTAGGGCGTATGCCTTTTTACTGGACCTGCAACGCGTATTTCGAGCGATTACCTTGCTGATCCGATCAGTAACCTCAAAAACACGGCATTGCTCCCTGAGTTTCTTAAAGCGCCGCACCAAATGCATCGGCGGGTATAGTTCACCTGCCAAGGCCTACTTCTAAGTTTTTACACAGCCTGGGCCAGAAGCGGACGCGACCGAAACGGCTGTGCAAGCTGTTTGCCAACTCTGGATTCAAGGGCTAGCGAGAAGCGGGAAAGAGGAGTGGTGGGATAGAACTCGTCGTTAAAAGCGCCACGATTTCAACAGCCCCGTCGGGGGCTGTTTACTATGCAAAGCGATCGCTGTTTATTGAAAGAACAGCGCCTCCATGTCCTGAATCGTTTGGGGCGTGGGAGCAGTTGCCTGACGCAAAGCTTCACGGCTTCGTGGATTCATGCCTCTCACCGCCGCGTAGACACGCGCACGCCAGTAGTTAAAGGGCGTCAGCCTTTGTGCTTCAGCTTTGGCAAGCCCGACCTCACGGAGTTTCTGCAAAAAGGATGCATCGTTGGGCGCGTGAGCGTCCTCAGCCAACTTTGCAGCCAACTCTCTAAACTCCCCCTCCACGCGAGACTTGATCTGATAGACGTCATCCCAGGTCCCGAGCTTTTCTTGTCGATCAGGATCAGCGTTCCTGAAGTTCACCACCACGCGCGGAAACAGATCGTTCGCGTCATCTACAACTACCTCGATCTCTTGCAACAACGCGCATTCGGTCCATGGCGAAAAGCTGAGGCGACGCCCCCCATCTTTGAGAACCAAGTCCTTGGCCAGCTTGGCTTTGGAGTTGCAGGTGTTGCAGATAGGCAGCAAGTTCTTGGGATCGACTCCGTATAGCGGGTACAGATCCTTTGCCAGGAGGTGGTCATACGGGCCGCGCCACTGCTCGTTGTCGTTCCCATCGGCCCGAACCTGAGCAAGGTATTCCGTACCGCAAACGCAGCACACATTGCCGTTGCCTGGAGCGTCTCGATGGCGGAAGCGAGCGTAGTGGTCGTCGATGCACTCACCACATGCCTGTTCGACGTCTTTGAGCTTCGCCGTGCGCTGAAAGAGGTGAATAGCCAATGACTTCAATGCGGGAAATAGCGCTTCGGGTATGGCTGTCAGCGGTGCTGTCCGGTCAGCCAGGAAAGCACAGGGATCAATTCTCGCGGCCAACGCAGCCTTGAGAGCTTGTTTTTGCCCTTGGTCAAGCGCGGACAGCTTTGCCAAGAGGGCATCCACCGCAGCACGAGTCGGCTGATTCCCAGCAATCGCAGCACGCAGGCCGGCCGGAAGGTGAGCCTCATCCACTGGTCGGCTTTCCAGCGCTGCCAGCAGCGTCTCCACAAGAAATAGGTTGAGCCCGTCAAAAACCTTCGATTGCTCAAGATTCGGTCTGATCTCAAACAGCATCAGGTAGCTCTCAACTTATTGATGAGATACGAACGCTCCATCGACTCGCCTACGGAATCTTCAAGCCATCCCAGCTTTTGTTCGGTTCTGAGGTGAGGGTTTTCCAGCCGCTCACGAATTTCCTGGACAGCCGTCTCAGAGATCGTTGCACGCAGGTTGAAGTGCTTCTTGATCAGCACGTCAAACGATGCGCCAAAGGTTTCTCCTGCCGGATTCGTCATGTCGGTCACGCCGTCGACCTTCGTGAAATGGAATACCGCTTCGCGAGGCAGCGAAGAGACTAGAAAGGGCGAATGAGAGGAAATGATGGCCTGGGCTTTTCCGTTGGCCTCATTCGCCTTTTCAAAGTCCAAGTGGAATCGGGTGCGCCAGCTTGGGTTCAGATGCGTTTCGGGCTCGTCGTAGAGGAACAGCGTCTCATCGTCCCCGAAGAGTCGTACGGCGCCCAGTATCAATAGAAGCTGCACTTCTCCGTCGCTCAAGTCGTCAAGCGCGACAGTTCGCTCGCCATCGGACATCCAGAGTTCCTGCACCGAAAGCGGGAGCTTCCCTTTCAACGGCTTCTCAACATGACCTTGAAAGCTATCGCGTCGCAGCGCGCGTTTTACGGCCCCCGACCATTCATGGACGCCCAGAAGTTGTAGCTTGTACAAGGCAGAGAACCATTGGTCGGGCTCTCGCGAATTGTCGGCCATCCGACGGATGACTTCCGGGTCCGCGAAATCAATCTCGATGTCGCCAGCCAAGTAGTCCAGTTCCAGCAACTCATACTCGGGCTCGCTGGTTCGTGGGGAGATCGGCGTACACCTGTGTCCTCCCGCCAATTCGATCAAGCGCTTGATGTCGCGAGCGTTGTCCGAAGCAGTCGCTTGGCCACGCAGGTCGTACCTCAACACCATACGCGCTGGATGGCGGAAAGGGATTTCATCCCATACCTCGTCACGATCAGCATGCGGGAGCATGCCGAGTAAGGCGATTAGTAGCGCAGCGCAGTCATAGTCGAGGAAGAGGTTTCTCGGTATCGCCGTGTCTGTCTCGCGCAGCCTGAAAAGGCCGGATTCGGGATCCTCCCCTTCAGAAGCGAATATGCCCGGGTTACGCCTGAGATAGCGCTCATTGATAGCCAGCGTTGCCTTTTCATCCACTTTGGGCTGCGCAAGCTCCTTCTTCAAGTTTGCCCGAACCCGAATCACGTCAAAGTACTGAAGCGCATTGCGCATGAAAGCTCGCTGAAGGTTCTCGGACATGCCGGAGGCGTATCCAACGACCCGTGGTAACGCCAACTCTTCCAATGAGCCATCCGCCGTCACCTCACTCCATACCCCCAGGGCCGGCTGCGCAACGCCATCGCTGGGCTGGTCAGCGAGCTGATGCACCGCAATGCGAAGACGATCCCGCGTGTCCACGGCGAACCGGCGTAAACCTTCGTAGCGAGACGAAGCCATCTCGTACATGACTCGGAAGTCATACCCCAGTGGCGCACGCACCCGGAAGTCCTGTCGCTGTTGACGTTCAAGGAAGGCAAAGGCTTCAGCTATGAGTTCCATGACTTGCGACTTGCCTGAGCCGTTAGCGCCGATAAGGACGGCCACATCACCCTGCACCGTTGAGAAGTCAAAAGCCTGATCCTTCAGGCCTTTGTACCGCCCGAAAAGCTCAATCGACAGAAGCTTCATGCAGCACTCTTTCGTCTGCGTCTTGTGTTGGTCGACGGTGCTTCTTGCTGCAGTCGGCGCAGCAACTCACTCGCCGGTTCGTCGTTTGAGTCTTGCGGCACCAGTTCGCCGCGGAAAGCCTTCGCTAGAAGGGCTGGGGTCATGCGCTCGGTGGCAGCCTGTGCAGCGTGCAGGCGGGTTTCGAGCCGATCGGCGAAGGCGAACAGTGTTTCCACGCGGCGGACGATTTCGGCTTGTTCAGCGATGCGTGGAACTGATAGTGCAAGTTCACGGAACTTCGCTTGGGTTAAGTTCACGCCACTTTCTGAAATGCCAGTTTTCATCCCGTCGATCACCTCAAGGATTTCCGGACTGTTGAGATGAAGATTGAGCATCTGAGGGAGAACCTTCGAGTGATCCACCCGAATTCGATAAGCTTTGTCACACAACATGAGCATTGGGTGGTCACCTTTGACGACGCATGCAATGCCAGCGCGAGACCTCGGTCCAGCTCGGGTGATTAGGACGTCTCCATCTGCAATCGCAAGGTTTGGCCGTGGATCAAGGTCATTGGGAAGTGCCTTGTTTTCTTCTGGATAGAAGTGCAAAGCTTGTATAGCTGTAGTCTTTATGACCGCCCATCTATCTGGTGGCGCAGTGTTTGCCTCGCACTTAGGACTCCAGCCCTGGTCGATTGAAACTACCAAGTCGCTCAATGCAAAAGTACGGCAAGATTCTGCTTCGCATTGCTCACGCCAATCCTCGGTCAAGCGCCCCGAGGTGGCGGCGGCTAGGACGGACTGGCGGAAGCGTTTGAGGACGGGGGCGACACGGGCCAGGCGGGTGTTGACTGCGTCTACGCGGGTGAGGACGGTGTCGAGTTTGTCGGCGATGCGTTGTTGCTCCTGCAAAGGAGCTGCGGGAATGGGGGCATTGCGGATGTCATCCAGACCCAACCCGACCTTGGTTCCGCCTCGACCAGATTCCTTCAACGTGCGCTTGCCATCAGCTTCAGATGCAAAGTACCAGGCTAGAAACCTTGGCTCCCAACCGACGCGGGGACGAGCCAACGCGATGTGTTGGTTGATGTAAGCCTCGCCGATGTCATAAGGGACCACTGCAACCATGCATAACTCTGCCGTGATCGAGATCAGCAGGTCATTGCCTTGTAGTCTTGTCCGCTGCCCCTCTGCACCGACGGGCGGTTGCACACGCTGCAAATTGCGGAGGTCAAGCGATATGGAATCATGGTCCAGGTTGCCAACGCGAATGAACTTGGCCCCGCTTTGGGAGTAATGCTGTGCCCATCCGCGCGATCCGCTGGTCACGACCTCGAATGCATCCTTGCCGGTGGCGGTGCACCACCGGTCAGGCCAAGTCTGCAGCCTGTTCGTCATTCCCCTAGCTCCGCCAAAATCGCTTCCAATTCTGCAAGAGCCCCGTTCAGCTCTTCCACCGCCTCCTTCGCCAGCACCGCCGGTTCGGGCAGGTCGGCCGCGTCTTCAGCGCTGTCGTCCTTGAGCCATGCGATGTCTAGACTGTCGCCTTTTTCGCTGGTGATCCAGTCGCGGCTGAAGCGACGGAAGCGACCCTGTTCGCCTTGGTCTTGCCGCTTGGCTTTGCCGTTAGGCTCGTCGCCATACGCGGCGATGAAGTCGGCGAAGTGCGCGTCGATCAGAGGGGTGCGTTTGCCGAACTTGGGCGCGTTGGCGCGCATGTCGTACACCCATACCTCTTGCGTGCTACCGGTAGCGGCCTGGTTGACCTTCTCGAAGAACAGCACATTGGTCTTAACGCCCTGAGCGTAAAAGATGCCGGTAGGCAGGCGCAGGATGGTGTGCAGGCGGCACTTATCCATTAGATCGCGGCGAATGTCGGCACCTATACCGGCCTCAAACAGCACGTTGTCGGGGAGCACTACAGCGGCACGCCCTCCATCGCGCAGGTGCCGCACGATGTGCTGCACAAAGGCGAGTTGCTTGTTGTTGGTTCCAAAGGTCAGATCGTCGCGAGTGGGACCGCCGCCGCCCTTGGCGGTACCGAAGGGCGGGTTGCTGAGAATGATGTGACTCTTTGGCAGACCACTGCCGGCACTGCCCAGCGTATTGCCGACATGCACCACGCCTTCATCGTCGCCTTCCATGCCGTGCAGCAGGCAGTTCATGAGCGCCAGGCGGCGGGTACCGGGCACCAGCTCCATGCCAAGGAATGCCTGGTTGCGCTGGAAATTGCGTTCTCTTTCGCTAAGCTTGTAAAGGTCGTCGGTCTGGTCTTTGATGTAGCGGTCGGCCGCGATCAGGAAGCCGGCGGTGCCCGCGGCCGGGTCTTGCACGGTCTCGCCGGGCTGTGGTCTGATGACTTTGACGATGGTGTCGATGAGCGGGCGGGGCGTGAAGTACTGACCGGCGCCGCTCTTAGTTTCGCTGGCGTTCTTTTCCAACAGGCCTTCGTACAGATCACCCAGTCCGTCTTGCCGGGCGCTGAACCAGTCGATGCCGTCGAGGCTTTTGACGAGCTGTTCCAGGTGCCGCGGTTCTTTCAAACTGGTCTGCGCGTCGGCGTAGATGGCGGCGATCAGCTGGTCGTCACTGGCGGATAGCATGAGTAGGGTTTCGCGGTAGTGGCGCAGCAGGTTCAGGCCACTCTTGTCGCGCAGCTCTGGCCAGCGGGCATACGATGGCAGCTTGTGGCTTTGCAGAATGCCACTCTCGGTGTTCTCATACTCCATTTTGATGAAAAGCAGCAGCACAAGTTCGGTGACGTAGTCGCTGTAGTTGATGCCGTCGTCGCGCAGCACGTCGCAAAGATTCCAGAGCTTCTGGACGATATCTTGGGTGGTCATTTTTGGAGTTTTATGAATTTGTTGTGCGTCAATCGCTGAATTGTCAGGCGGCGCGTGGCCAGAGACCAGCAGCCAGCGCCCCCATCACACTGTCGAGTTGCCCGCCGAGCAGTTTGTCCAGCCGCTTCGCACCACCGTCGATGGCAAAGGCGTTGTTGACAAACGCTCGGTCGATGACCAGCTCGTGCGTGAGCTGTTTGGCTAGGCGCTCAAGCCATTTGCGCTGTACCGGCGTCCAGGCGTGTAGGGCATAGATCTTCAGCATCGCCTGTGCTACTCGCTGGTCGAAGGGTAGCAGAGCTTCGCCCAGCGCCGCTTGGCGGATGTAGGCGATGACACCGGCTGCGATGTCCAGGCTGCTGTGATTGCGCCAAGCGGTCTTGAGGCTGGCTTCGGAGTAGCCAGCTCCATCAAGCAACAAGCGAACCTCCTTCAGCTGTTCGCGAGTGAGGTCCTTGGGGCGGTTGACCACTGTGGCCATGGCGACCGACTGGTTGACTTGCGCGTGCACGAAGTAGCTGAAGCTGTTGAGGTAGTCCTCGGGCTTTGCGTACAAGCCCCAGCTTTGGCTACGTTGTCGTAGCTCGTCGGCATGGGAGGCGATGATGGGCATATAGGCTGTACCCAAGAGCTGTTTGAGCTCAGCAAGTTGCAGAAGCAGACGAGTGTTGTCGCGCAGAAAATCGGCTGCGGCCTGGGGGCCATCTTCTTGCCCAATCTGGTGCAAGTGGCGGTGCAGTTGCTGCGGCGGCACCCCCCATTGCTGCTCCAGCTGGTCCAGCTTTTCTTTTAGGGCCGGCTTCCTCTCGGCCTTGTGCGCAGCCTCCCGCAGAACGCGCATGAGCTTCTGGTTGAGCTGGTCGAGCACATCGTGCGCGTGGCTGCGGCCGGAGGCGCTGCCCGCGGCCTCGTGTGCGGCAGGGTTGTTTAGCTCTTCGAACAACTGTTCCAGCGTGACCTTAGGGTCCTTCACCAACGGTTGCATGGTGTTGACGGCCTGAAGCGAGGCGTACAGGTCCACCGGGTCGTAGATCGTGAAGACGGTCTTGCCGATTTCGTCGCAACGCCGAGTGGCGCGTCCAATCATCTGTTCATACAGGATGCGTGAACGCACCCGGCGCATGAAGACCAGGTGGCAGATGGACGGCACGTCGATGCCGGTGGTCAGCAGGTCCACCGTGATGGCGATGGTGGGGAAGCGCTCGTTCTTGTAGCGACGGATGAGCTGGGCGACTTTGTCGGACGCGCCAGTGATTTTTTCGACCGCGGCTTGGTTGTAGTGGTCACCGTGAACAGCCTTGAAGGCGTCGCCCAGCAGGCGTTTGACCATGTCGGCATGAGCGTCGGTGGCGCAAAAGATCATGGTCTTCTCTTCGCCCATGGGATCCAACTCCTGCGCGAGCTGTTCGCAAATGACGCGGTTGAACGGTTCGCTGATGACGCGCTTGTTGAAGCTTTCGAGTCCGAAGTGCAGTTCGTCGTCCAACTCCGCGGTTTCTATTTCGCCGGTACCAAGGTTAATGGCCTCAACCTGTTGTCCGCTGTCGAAGTGGATGCCATGCTGGCTCAGCAGGGTCTGGTAGCGGATGGGGGGCTCGTGGTCGATGAGCCAGTCGTCGGCCACCGCTTCACGGTATGAGTAGGTGTAGACCGGTCGGCCGAAGATGTCGGTGGTGTGGCGTGCGGGAGTGGCAGTCAGCCCCACCTTGACGGCGTCGAAGTAGTCCAGCACGCGCCTGTAGGTGGAGAGGTACTGGGCCTGGTCGCGCATGGCAAGCTCGCCCTCGGTCATGTCCTGGTCCAGCGTGTAGCCGCGGTGGGCTTCGTCCACGATGATGCAGTCGAAGGCGTCCAGCGGGGGCGGGTTGTCGCTGCCGAAGATGCGCTTCACCATGGCCTGAACCGTTGCCACCTGCAAGCGGGTTTCGGCCTCGGCAGCCATGTCGCCCAGTTCGGCAATGTTGTAGATCTTGGACAGGGTTCGGCTTTGCTCCAGCGGTGCTTCATTGAAGGCGTCGATGGCCTGATCGCCCAGCGCCGTGCGGTCCACCAGGAACAGGATGCGTCGAAAACGCTCGGCCTTGAGCAGGCGGTAGATGAGGCCGATGATGGTGCGCGTCTTGCCCGTGCCGGTGGCCATGGCCAGCAGGCAGTTGGTCTGGCCGGCGGCCAGCGCGGCTTCCACCGCGCCAATAGCTTTTTGCTGGTAATCGCGCAGACCCAAGTAGGCAAAGCCTTCCAGTCGCAGCTTGGCTTCCGCCTCGGCCTTGTTCCGGCGGAGCTGGTCGAGCAAGCCATCAGGTGAGTGGAAGCTTTGCAGCGGCTTGGCCAAATTGCCTTGGTGGCGCAGATCGCGGAACCAGGTGCCGCTGGCTTCCGGGCTCTGATTGACCAGAGGGCGGCCGTTGCACGAGTAGGCAAAGGGCAGATGAAACACGCCACCTTGGCCGTCGGGCCATGGGCCCTCGCGGCCTTCAGCCAGCCAAGCGGCTTCGTGCTCGGGCTCGACTTGCAAGCCTCGGGCATAGCGCTCGGCCTGGCCGATCTTCCCGGCGACGTTGACGTTCAGACGCTTGGCTTCAACCGCGGCAATGGGTGTAAGACCGGCGAACAGTAGGTAGTCGGCGCTCTGCTTGCCCGCAGTGGGCCATTCGGCGATCGCCAAGTTGCGGTTGCGTTCCGGCCGTGCGCCTTTGGCGTGGGTGAGTTCATGGGTGTCGGCCTCCCAGCCGGCGTCCTTGAGCATCTGATCGATGAGCAGGCGGGTGGAAGCTTCGTCCATCGCCACCTTTTGTGCAGCTTGGGTGGTGCGCTGCGCAAAGGCCTGAATCTCCTGCAAGGTGGGTGCGGCCGGCGCAGCATTGGCGGCTTGCAGGTGGGCGTCGAATTCGGCCTTAAGGGCGGCGTAGCGGGTGCTGGCCTCTTCGGCCAGGCTTTCGTAGACGCTGCGCTCTTCGAAGGCCCTTTCGGCCAGCACGCGCTCCTGCGCCGCCTGGGCGGCCAGCAGCTCGGCCATTTGGGCCTTGGCCGCCTGCTCGGTCTGGGCCTGCTGCAGGTTCTGCGTGAGGTTGGTCACTTGCTGCTGCAACGTAAGCAGCCGTTGGCTAGGGTCGTCCGGCAGGATGAAGGGGCCAGGCTTGAAGTCCGCGTCGCTGCCGAAGCTTCGATGGAACCAAAGCGCGATTTCACGGGCAACCTTCAGCGCCTCTAGACCCTCGCGGTAGCCGATGCGATGGTCGACCTGATGTGCAGCCTCGTTGCCCCTCTGGCGCAGCAAATGGAACATTTGCCGCACTTGCGGATCAAGTCCCAGACGCTGATCTACCGCGCGCAGCAGCTCGGCCTGAGTGGGTTGGATCAGGCGCACACCAACGCGGGAGGCCACATCCTGCGTGATCGACTCGGCTAACAACCGCAGCTTGAGCACGCAACTGGCCGGATCGAAAGGATAAAGCCGCTCGGCGGTCGCCCCAAGATCAGCGAGTAACGGGCTGTGTTCAGATAGAAATCCGAAATTGCTGAGTCCTTGCGCGATGTCTCTCGCCATTAACCTCTTGCTCCCCTGAGTCCTTGCAAGCTCATTCGCCTGCGGTGTTTGGTGGACTTACCCTTTCATAACCCTCTTATGCACCCTTGCGGCGCCCACTGCTCCTTCACCTTTAATGCCGCGCGATCTACAATAGTCGAGCACCATGAACTCGACCATAGATGCTAGGCTTCGCCGCTCCTGCTCGGCGGCGGCGACTAGCGCAGCCTTTACATCGGGCGGGACTCTAACGCTAACAATCTCTGTCTTCGTGATGGCCACAAGCTGCTCCTGTGTGAAAAACGCTAGCGTTTTGCTAAGCATATCAGGAATTGTCTTTCCGACCAACAAGTCTTCGGAATTGGCGCGCTCTGCGGAAAAACCATGGCGCGCAGGTGGGTTCGGGCGCTAACTGAACATGCCGGTCCGCCAGGACATGCTGTACGCATGTCGATCATCCCGTTAGCCTCGCTTGCCCAGGCTCCTCGACGAGCGAAAGGTGGCTCCAAGCTTGAGGATGAGCATTGGATTGCTGTTACGTTCAGCACTTCGCATTAGACCATGGTCTACTCGTGCAGCCCGAGAAAAAAGCCAGGCTCCAGGCCGGACTGTCGCAAGAGAAGCTAGGTGTTTTAGCGGGGATCGACGAGATGTCGTCTAGTGCTCGGATGAATCAGTATGAGCGGGGCAAGCACGTCCCCAACTTCTCTCTAGCCAAGCGCGTTGCGCGCGTGCTTGACGTCCCGGAATGCTACCTGTACTGCGGTGACGACGACCTGGCAGCTCTCCTTGTCCAATTTCACCGAGTCCCAAGTAGGCAACGAACTGAGGCAATCAAGAGGGCCACGCAATTGCTGCAAGATGTTGTGCAGCTATATACGGCTAAGTGATCTACACATGGTAGTGTTGAAGTTCGGCAATTAATGTGCTCGCCGCGGTAGCTCGCCTTGTCAAATAGTCATACAATGGCCCTACTATGGACCCGCAGAACACTCTCAAATTTGCAGTTAGCGACAGGGTCGACGAACAGGACGTCGGGCCTGACCGCGTTCCGCTCGCGCTGCTGGGCGAATTTCAGAAGGACGTTACGGAGTTCCTTCGAGGGGATAACAGAGAAGTTGACCCCAACCAGGTCATGGTGTCCATTGAGTCAGGCTCGCTTGCCTTAGTAGCATCTGGCTTGGTAGCTGCCTCTGGACTGTGGCGCGATCTGGACCATCTTGAGCAGTCCAGTTCCCTTTTTGCACTTGATAGCAAGCGGGCGGCTGTTGTGTTGCGTTGGCAGGCCGCTGCGCAAACGCATCCGCATCGTAAGTATCGCCTTCTCGACGTGTCCGACAGCCCACTCCTCAAGGTCGATAACGAGAGCGAATTCAAGAAAAAAAATAACGCTTGGGTCAGCGTCGAGAAATACCTCCACGGGCGGATTACTGACATGGGCGGCCAATCGAAACCTAACATCCACATTCGCTTGGACAACGGCCGAACCATCCGCGTCGATGCAAGTCAGGACCAACTGGCTCAGGGCGACAAGAACAGGATGTACCGCGATGAACTGCTGCACATCGCGGCGGAAGAAAATTTGGCAACAGGAGAGTTACGGAATATGCGCTTGATCGCTTTCGAGTCATACCAGCCTGGATACGACGAAGCGGAGTTCCAGCTCATGGTCGAGCGCGGAACCCGGGCTTGGTCTGATACCCAAGATGATTGGCTCGAGTCCCTGCGGGGCAACAAGACATGACGACCAGCGTACTTCTCGACACGAGCTACCTGATATCGCTCGTCAATCAAAACCGTAAAAACCATACGGCGGCCGCCGAATACTATCGCTTTATGCTCGAGAGCAACGTGCGTATGTTCGTCTCGGCCATCGCCGCTTCAGAGTTTGCAGTCCGGCAGCGCATTGATGAGCTACCGCTGCGAAATTTCACTTTTGTTCCCTTCAATGTCCCCCACGGTGTTGAAGCTGCGCGTTTGTGGACTGCATTGCAGCGTGACGCCGGTGACGACCGCGCCGTGGTTCGGGATGACGTCAAGCTCATGGCGCAAGCTGAACGTGAAGGTATTTCATTCATTCTTACTGACGATAAGAATACGATGTACAAGCACTGCGAACGGTTGCGGACCGCAGAAGTCATCAAGCTGCGCGCCGTAAAACTTGAAGATGGTTTCGATGATTGTGCCTTCCGAACCGATGGTCAAACAGGTTTTAAGCTCGCCTACGCTGGCTGAGTCGAGGATCAACCTGAGCGCCCGCTTTGGCGGGTCATTACCAACCTAATCATCGCCTGTCGCTGCCCCTAAAGAGGCGCTTGAGCACCTCCTGTTCATCCAGGCCGATTGATACACGGTATGCGCCATGCGCTATGAATCTACTGCGTCTTGACCGATCAGACAAAGCCATGACTGGGCATAATCGACGGGCTGACCAGCGGAGTTCTTGCAACGTTCAAAACCCGTCAAGACAAAGCGTTCTCCGCTCATCCATAAAACATGGGGGGCAACTAGCTCCATCGTAGCCGCCGCAACGCCAGATCGAATCAGCCGGGCGACTTTTACTTGTCGATGCAAGCCCTAATCAGTCGTATCCAGTATGATCAGCTCGACCGACTTCTTTACTCCATAGCGGTCCCTGAGCAGTTGCTTAGACAGGGCCACCCCATTCTCACGCATCTTGATGACTTTGACCAACATGACCCGCCTCAAGTACTGCACAAAATACAGTATATCAAACTGTTTTGCAGGATAATTCTTACATTGCGTAAGAAACGAAGAATGCACAACGGAGGCAGTAGTCGTGTAGTTGGATTACATTGCGGTTACATGATGTACCTTGAGCGGTAAAAATAAAAAAGGGTTACATGCTTATCGCTTGTAACCCCTTAATATTAGTACCGAATTTTGGTGCCGCTGACCGGAATCGAACTGGTGACCTTCGCATTACGAATGCGCTGCTCTACCGACTGAGCTACAGCGGCGAAACCTGTGCTTCGCCTTCCATCATGCCCGACAAACAAGCCGTC
>Ga0308158_10003920_pt1 | contig 12779 bp, 7 predicted proteins | sample PhyBR2_FD_201038 | JGI IMG/M metagenome (GOLD analysis project Ga0308158, IMG submission 201038) | Phyllosphere microbial communities from UC Gill Tract Community Farm, Albany, California, United States - DLSLB.R2 | ecosystem: Host-associated > Plants > Phyllosphere > Unclassified | place: USA...
TTTTATATCTGCTGATTGCTTTATTTATTAAAATCCGTTTCATCCATCCTTCAAAACTTCCGGTTGATTTAAAGTTTTTGATGTTGGTGAATATCTCAATAAAAGCATCATGGAGATTGTCTTCGGCTTCAGAATCATTTTGGCAATATTTTAGACTAATCACAAAAAGACTTTTATAATAGAGATTATAAAGTTCTTCTTGTGATTTTCGGTTTTGCTTAATGCAACCTTTTATGATTTGGTCTAAATTCAAAAATGAAACGTTTTTATATTGTTTTTTAAATATAAGAATCAAAATCCTTTTACGGTAATTTAAAAATATCTTATAGCTCTAGCTTTAGCATTGCCTTTTCCAGGAATTTTTGATGTAGAAGTTTTTTCTCCTGTTTTAAAATTAATTGTTGAAACTGTGTTTTGATCAATTTCTGTAGAACTCCAATAAATTGATTCTGTAAAATTGTCTAAATTTCTTGAATATAGATTTTTATATATTAGTTCTAATTCATTGTATGATGGTAAAAACCAATCGTTATAAATACCTTGATTAAATGATAGAGCATCTTTGGCTAAAAGAGTTCCATTATTTAAATTGCTGCAAACCGCTGGATTTGTGTAGTAATTGGTTAGATTGTCATGATAAATTACGATTTGTGCTGTATTGTAATAACCATTTCCGATTTCGCTATTTCTTGCTTTTGATACAGATGAAGCCACACATCCCCATTCTAGATCTTTTAAATCTGTTGTTGCAACCTCTATGTATCGCCACCCAAAACTATATTGGCCTTTGTCATAAAAAACAATTCCATTTGCAGGTCCTCTATTGCCAATTTTATATGGATATTTAGTCTCATATAGAAGTTCTAATTTTATATTTTTATCCAACATTTTTATGGTCATGTTTGTGCCGCCCATTTCAACTTTGCCATCAATACTCCAATATTTTGCTAATTCAGATTCGCCATCTAGCTTTATATTTAGATGCAGTTTGTCATCTACAAATAAGAAAAACCATGTTCCTTTGTATTCTTGATTATTAAAATAAAAAACTAAGGTTCCGTCTGAGTTTATCAAAAACCGACCACTTAAATATGTGTTTTCATTGGTTTGAGAATAAGTTACTCTCCAATAATAATCTAACGGTTTATCCAAAGGCGGAGCAATAATTCCGTTGCAATATACTATAATGTCTTCTCTAGTACAGTTTTTAAGAGCAATGTCCAGTTCCGAATTACTATTTACAGAATAAACCGTATTATCTGCTAAAGTGGTTGAAATAGGATAGCTAATGCTTAAAGATTGATCGGCAGAAAGATTTTCTAAAATTTTACTGAATTGAACGTCGCTCATTATATATTGTACTCCAATAGGATTCTGATTGTTGTCGTAAACCTTTAAAGATAAAGGATAGATAAATTCTACGCATGGAGGTGTTTCTCCTTCTTCGAGCGTTTTTTCAGAAGTCGTGTTTTCTAACGTATTATATAACTCGGAATCTTTTGTAATTAATTTTCCAAATTCTCCCGTTTCTAAATTAACAGCTTCGTGCGGATTATCTTGAAATTCGCATCCGTAAACAATAAAAATGAATAATAGAAGTGCTGTGGCTATTTTTGAAAAGTTTTCCATTGTGTCTGACTTTTAAGTTCGGTTCTAAATAATAGTCTACAGAAGTTAAAAAGGTTGCGTGCAAATTGAATAAAAAAAATAAGCCTTGACCAAAAATGCTTGGTCAAGGCTTTTAATATGTAAATAAAGAATAATTATTTTACCGTAATATTTTTTGAAACGTATATAGGATGTCCATTTTCAGTAAAACCTTCTAGAATAACTTCAAAATTTCCTTTAATGTCGGAAGTGTAAAATGATAAATTTTCTTCTTTTGTTTCTAGTTTAATATTTGGTTTCCATAACAATTGGTATCTATAATCGGGAATTCTCTGTAACTTATTTCCCGCTGAATAATCGGGATTATTATATACTTTTTCAGGATTAGGACGCTGAAGTTCCATTGTTTTCAGATATTTCTTGGCGTAATTTTCGGAAAATTCATTGTTTTTGGTTTCAAAACTAATTAGTCCGCCATACAAATTTGGTCCATATACATATGGTTCTGTTATTAAACTCACTCTGCTTACATTTGCCATATTGTAGTCAAAAAGATCACTTGGATCTTGAATTAAAAGTCCATCAACAAGTACCAATGGTGGTCCGTAAATCTGTAAATCTTTTTGATTGTTTCTGATATAGAGTTGATATTTACCGTTGTTTCTTCTATAATAAAGTTCTATGATAATCTCAACTATGTTTTCTTTTAAAGTTGGAAATCGGGTGTAATCGTCTAAAACATATGATTTTTCAATCGTAGTAAAAAAGGGATTCATAACAGCTTCTGTAACCAAACTGTCTTTTTTAATTTGGTAATAAGCATTTTGAATTTGACTTGCTGTTGATCTTTCTTCAATGTCATTTTTTAATTCTGGAGATAAATTCAGTTTTGATGTAAACTGTAATGACGAAATATCAAATTTTGGAAACGGATCTAGATTGATAGTATAATCATTTCGGTTTTCATCAAGGACCTGTAAAATTGCATTTGGAAAATTAGGAAATTGATCCAATAAAAATGCAAATTTTCCCTGAGCATTTGTTTTTACAATTTTTAAAACATATTCCTTACCAGGTAGCGATAAAGCAATCGATTTGTTGGCAATGCTTCGATCGTTTTTTGAGGTTAGATTTCCAGTAATTAATTCTGATCTGATTTCTGGAATATAATCAAAACTGTTTGGAGTATTAACATAGTTTTCAGCAGTTTTTTTTACAAAATCTGATGGCGTTAATTGTTTTAGTGTTGGAATTTGATCTGTTTTACGTATTGAAACAGAATAGTTCCCTTTCTCAATTGTTTCAGTTAGATGTTTTAATTTTAAATTTACTTTTTCTCTAGTGTAATAGCTTTCTTTGTCAAATTCAAAATCAATTCTTTTGTCATTTTCAGAGTTAGAATTTGTGGTTTGAATTGTGGTATTAGATTTTGCTGGATTAATAATATCAAATGTGATATTGTCATTTGGTTCTTGAGTCTGAAATGGGTTAATAATAAAAACATCAATTTCATATTTTTGAGAATTAACATTATTCAGCATCCATTTTGTATAGGCTACAATTTTATAATTTCCTGTTTTTAAGGTTGTCGGTATAAAATAATCTCCCGTTCCAATTCCTTTATCAAGATATATTTTGTTTTTCTGGAGTGGTTTCTTTTCACTGTCAATCAATTCAACGTAAGCAATTTTACTTATTAGACTAGTTTTATTATTTAATGGATTTAGACAATATAATTTGAAATATAATGTCTCGCCAGTCAAAAAAGTTGTTGTATTTGAATGGATAAAAATAGTTTCCTGATCGGTAATATTTGGTAATGAATTTTTGTTTTGCAAACTCTGGGCGCAAGCAAATTGAATTTGAGTAAACAAAAGCATCAAAAACAGCAATTGTTTAATTCTAATTGAAAAATTATTCTGATTATATATGGAAAGTTGTTTCATGAGATTTAAAAAAATGTATTAATCTACCCAAAAAGGAGGAACAATATTAGATGAAAAAGAAGTACAGTCACCGCACGGTGTTTTTACCATAAAATAAAGGTCGTCATAGTTCCATGAAAACAATACTCTAGCCTTTGTGCGAATGAAAGAACGTAATATTGAGCCTTTACAAGGAAGATCGCCAATACAGTCTTTAAACTCTTCAGGTTCACAGTCAGATTCATAGTAAGGAGGTAGAGCTTCTTTTGGAAATAAATCGGCATAATTAAAATAAATTCTTTCTGTAGAAACCGAAGAAACTTCAAAGAATCCAATTACTTTTTCTTCAGGATTTTCGACAGATTTTATATTTCCATAAAAGAACCCAGGTTGTTTTGGTGAAAGAACACCCCCCGAGGTTGATAAATCTCGTAATGTTTTATAAAAAGTATAAGCAGCTAGATTTTGAACGTATTGTTTTACAAGAATGCTGTAGCGATGCGATATAATGTAATTTTGATCGCTGATGAAACGTACAGGAAAATGAACGCGGTCTTCACTAAGTCCACTTGTATTGTTTAAAATTATAGCGTCTGATTTTTTTGTAGAAAAGCAAACTCTAGTCTCTTTAGTTCTAGGTGTTACTAAAATTACTTCTTGTTGAGGAGAAGGAGGTGTTCCTTCAATAGGATTTCCAGGCTGTGCGGGAATTGTTACTGTATTAGTTTCTTGAAAATACCATCTAGGTGCTATAATTTTATAGGTTTCTGCATATTCATATCTGTAATATTTTGAAGTATTGGCTGGGTCGAAACTATTTACATTTATTTGCACCCCCCTTTGTCCATTAACATTCTCAACAGTTGCAGTGACATTGTCAATTTTGGTTTCAGTAGTTAGAACCTGTTCGTCAGAGGTATAGTTTTTACCTGCACTTGTTCTAATTTTTAATTGGTATTTTCTTCCAGGTTCTGCTTTAAAAGGAGTTATAGAAGAATAGATTGTATCTTTTTCCTCAAATTGATATTCGTTTCCTTTATCGTCAGAAATAAAAACATTTGCTCCTTTTTCAAGTCTCGGACCTGTTTCTTCAAGCTGATAAACTTGAGAAACTCTAATAACTTGATTTTTTAATTCGTTTGTAATAGTTCCTTCTACAACAAGAGCACTTTCAAAATCCGTATTTTGAAAAACATATTGCTCTGTACAACTGCTAATAGCAAATGTTAGGATTAATAATAATGATATTTTATATAGATATTTTGTCATGATTTTAAAACTTGAAATTATAGGTAATACTTGGAATTGGAATAGAAAAAATAGATGTTTTGTATGCTTTAATTTGTCCTTTGTCGGTAACAAAAAATACCGAGTAAGGATTGTTTCTTCCTAAAACATTATACACTGAAATATTCCAAAAACTATGAGCTAACTTTTTAATTTTATGATTTCCTTCAATGTTAAGACCGATGTCAAGCCTGAAATAATCTGGGATTCTAAATTTGTTACGATCACTGTAAACAGTATATTGTGCGTTGCCGTAATCGTATCTTCCAATAGGATATGTAATTGGTCTTCCGGTTTGATATGTAAAATTACTTGAAAAACTATAACGCTTAGTAATTTTATAGTTTAAAACGGCACTGAAATCGTGTGGTTTATCAAAGTTTGAAGGAAAGTATTTTCCGTTGTTTACTTTTTCTTCATTAAACTGGCTATCCAATTTTATTAAAGATCTTGAATATGTATATCCTAACCACCCATTTAATTTTCCAACTTGCTTTTTAACTAAAAATTCTACGCCATAAGCTTTTCCTTCACCTTGTAAAAGTTCAGTTTCTATATTTTCATTCAATAATAATTCAGCTCCAACTTTGTAATCCAAGATGTTTTTAGATCTTTTATAGTATCCTTCCACGCTAAATTCTATGTCGCCTCCTTTCAGGTTTTTGTAAAGACCTAAAGAAACCTGCTGAGCGCTTTCTGGTTTAACGTTTAAATCTGAAAGTTTCCAAATGTCAGTCGGCGATTGTGTGGTATTGTTAGATAGTAAATGAATATATTGATACGTTTTGTCGTAACTTGCTCTTACAGAAAAATCATCTGTAATAAAATATCTCGCAGCAACTCTCGGTTCAAGTCCACCATATCTTTTGATCACTTCATTGTTGCCATAAGTTTTGGTGTCAATTACAGTAGCATCGCTTATAGGTTGATTCTCTTCGTAAATTCTCTGAGTAGATTTTCCTAAGGCAGCAAAAGTGGAATAGCGTAAACCGAAATCAAGAAGAAATTTATCGCTTATTTTGAAATTATCACCAATATATGCGGCAGATTCTAAGCCTTTTTCTGTTTCAACATCAACAGGAACCAAAGTAGTTTCAGGATTTTTCGGATTTAAATATCCTGGATCAACAGAATATAATTTTGTCGAAATACCATAACTAAATTTGTGCTTTTCGTTGTACAAATAATTCATTTTGATCATTGCCTGAGTTTCGTTGATTTTATAGCCAAAATCAAAATTGTTTACTCCTTCAGACTCATAATCAATATTGAATTTATATTCACTATTAGTAACAATCAGAGAACCTTTATTTTTTTCATTAAAAGTATGATTCCATTTTAAAGTTGCCAGTCTGTTGCTGTACTTGTATAAAGAATCTGAAGAGACGCTAAATTTATCATGACTGTAATATAAGGTAGATTCAATATCGTTACTTGCATTTATTTTATGGTTGTATTTTAGAATTAAATCGTAAAATGAAGCTTGACTGTTTTTTAAATTTTCATCGTCAAGACTTTTTAAAATATAATCAGAATAAGTTGCTCTTCCTCCCGCAACTAAGCTTGATTTTCCTTTTACAATTGGAGTTGAAACCATTAAATTGCTGGTCACAGGTCCAATACCTCCTTCACCTTGAAATTCGTTGACATTACCACTTTTTGATGAAATATCAAAAACAGATGACAATCTTCCTCCAAATTCAGCAGGAATGCTTCCTTTGTAAATGTCAACTTTTTTAGTTGTATAAGGATTTAGCGCTGTAAAAAAGCCAAAGAAATGTGAGGGATTGTATAAAGTAGCATGGTCTAATAAGAATAGATTTTGATCTTCTTTACCACCTCTAACATTAAATCCTGCCGAACCTTCTCCAGCTGTTTTTATTCCAGGCATGGTTAAAGCAACTTTAAGGATATCTCTCTCGCCAAGAACCAAAGGAACGTTTTTAATTCCTTCAGAATCAATTGTTGTTACTCCTGTTATGGCAGATTTTGCGCTTTTGCTTTTGTTGGTTTTAATAAGTACTTCGTCTAGTTGGTTTATATTGTCAGTTAAAGAAAGATTTAATGAGCCATCGTTATAAACCATTATATTTTTAGTAACCTTATTATAGGAGAAACTTTCGGTTTCCACGACATTTAATCCTCCTGGAACTTGCAAGCTGTAGAATCCTTTTTTGTCTGTTACAGCAGAAAACTCAGAGTTTGGTATTTTTACTACGATATTAGCAAGGCCAGAATTGTTTTTTCCGCCCTTTATAAATCCAGATAGTGTATAAGTAGATTTCTTTTTTTGATTTTTTACTTCTTTACCAATAAGAACAAGATCTCGAATGTTTTTATTAGGATTTCGGGAGTTTGTCTTTTTTATCGAGTCGTATTGCTGATAAAATATCGGAGTTATTTGTCCGTTTTCATCTCTTTCAAGCGGAATTCCAAAATAGTCATCAGCTAGTTGGCTGTATATAACACTGTTATTGGTTACTATAACTTTGTTTTCAGAAATATAAAAATTAAAGCTTGTATTTTGAAAAACGTCTTCAAGAACTTCACCAATTTTAACTTCTTTATATTGTTTGGTTATAGACGTGCTGTCATTATCAAACCATTTTTCATCAAAATAAAATTTATAATAAGACACTTTTTCAATGTCTTGAATAGCAGTTTTTATATTGGCATTTTTAAAATCAACAGATATTTTGTCACTGATTACTTGAGAATATATAATTTGTTGAAAGGCAATTAGAAATAGAATAAGAGTAATTTTTTTCATTTAATTAGAACTTTTTTTTAAAAGACCATTGATTTGTTTCGTTAGATTTTCCATGAATTGGGGCTTGTTGGAGCGTTCTAATTTTTTGTCAGTATTATAAATACTATTTATTTCTTTCTTAAAATTTGGAAAAATTTTCTTGAAATCTTTTTCTGTTTCGACCTTGTAGAAATAATTGTTATATTTTAGGATATAACCTATTTTATAAATGAAATTATAGTAGATAATATCTGCCTGAAAAGACTTTACTTTTTCTTTGGTATGTTTGATGTAGAGAGAGACATTATCTCCAATGTATGTCTCCTCATAAATGCCTTTTATAATGGAAGGAAATTTTACAGATTCTTCTTTTAGGTTGACAAATTTTTTGTTTTTAATAAAGAAATAATCAACCTTATCGGTAATTAGGTTTATAGGTGCATTCTCTGAGGAACCATTTTGTTTGTAAATGACTTGATCAAGAAGAATATCGTATTTAAGATTAACATTTGAATAAATCTGACCTTCGAAACTTATATCTCCAAGGTTGAACTCATCAATGTAATATCTGTTTTTGCCTTCTAACGGGCGGAAAGACTCGCTATGAATGATTCCATTATTGATGTTTAGGTTGTCTTTTCCAACCGCTTCATCGAAGTAATCGTATAGTGAGGATTTTTCAGCGGATTGGGAGTGTGTGTATGATATGTTTAATAGACTTGCAAATATCGAAAGATAAATGGCTTTTTTTTTATAATTTTTCAAAGGAAACGTAATTTTTGTTTTTGGATTGATGATTTTCAAAAGTATTAAAAAAATGTTATAAAAATCACGTTATATTGTTAAAATGTAATAAAAATTCTATGGAATTTATTTTAAATTATATTTATAGTATATTTTTTTGGTCTAAAATTTGACTTAAATATCATTTCTGCTTATTTTTTATTTTTAATCATTAAATCTGAAAAAATAATGTTTCTTTAAATTGAAAGCCCCCAATTCGCTTAAGAATTGGGGGCTTTCTGTAAATAAACTTCAGCAAATTAAGTTCTGATTAATTATTCAGTTTTGAATGTTTTATAAAGGTGAACATACTTTCCAGTTTCGGTAATTCCTTCTAAACTGATCTGATAATCTCCAGAAATATCAGAAGTATAAAAAGGGATTGTCATGTCGTTATTTTTAAAAACGATGTTAGGTTTCCAAAGTAATTGATGTCTATAGTCAGGAATTCGGGTAAGGTTGCTTGATGTTTCATATTTTGGTTCAAAATATACTTTTGCAGGTTCTGGTCTTAAAATCGATGTTTTTAAGACATTTTTATCAGTATAAATTGTTGCAAAATCTTTGTTTTTTGTAACGATGCTAACAATTCCATTAAATATTTTAGGCCCATAACAATAAGGTCTATCTACAACGCTAATACTTTCAATTTGATAAGTGTTGTAATTTAATAATGCATTTATGTCCTGAATCTGCAGCCCGTCAACCAAAACTAGACATGGTTCGGGAGATTGTATAATATTATATCTGGAATCTCTCAAATATAATGAAGGCACTTGATTATAATCTTTAAAATTAAGTTCGATAACAATTTCTATTATTGTTTCTTTGAACGTTCTAAATCTTTGGAAATCATCAAGATTGTATTTTTTTTCGGTAGGTTGAAAAAAGAAATCAGGATTAGTGGTTTCAATAAGGCTGTCTTTTTTCTGCGAAAAATAAACGTTTTCTACCTGAGTTGCTAGGGAACGCTCTTGAATCTCTTTTAAATGTTTAGCTGAAATAGAGGTGGTTTTAGTGAAAACTAAATTTGATAAATCTGGACTTGGTGTTTTATCTAGTACAATAGCGTAATTTTCTTTGTCAAGTTCTGATAACTGAACATAACAGTCTGATGTACTAGTTTGTTTATCTATTAAAAAAAGGAATTTTCCGTTGCTATCTGTTTTAGTTGTTTTGAAAATGAAATTTTTTCCTGGAATAGATAATGTAACTACTTTAGAATCTAAATTAGAATTTGCAACTTTTGCAGTTATATACCCGGTTATAATTTCGCCCCTTGTTTCTGGTAGAATTTTTATTTCTTGGTTTAAATTTATAGCAGTATTACTAGTTTCACTATTTGTGTCTGTAGGTAAAAGACCTATTTTTCTAATATTTAGAAAGTAATTTCCTCGATCTAATGTTTTTGGTATTACAAGAGAAGCTTTTTCTCGTTTAGAATATTTTTCTTTATCAAGAAATAAAAGAGTGTTTCCAGTTTCATTTTTGGAAACGTTAACTTCGCTAGAAGTGCTATCAATAATCATATTGATGTGTTCTTGAAACGGATTGATAATAGTAAAATCTTTTTCAAAAAAGTTATTTTGACTATTGTTTAGCATCCAGCTTGTATAAGCAATAAGTTTATAGTTTCCGGTTTTTAATATTGTTGGAATAAAATAATCACCAGATCCGATCCCGTTTTTCAGGCTAGTTTTATTCTTGAAAACACTTTCTTTCTTATCATTAATTATCTCTACATATGCAATTTCACTAATGTCAGAAAATACATTCGTCTTATTTAAACAGTATAACTGAAAATATAAGGTTTCGCCGGTTAGAATTACTGAAGTATTTGTTTTAACTAATAATGATTCTGTACTCAAAATAGTATTGTTTTGAGCACTGCTTTTAAAAGTAAAATTTACTAATAAGAGTAGAAAAGCCAATTTGATGTTTAATTTTCCCAAAATGAAGGTATTACGTTAGACGAAAATGTTGTGCAATCGCCACATTTTTTTTCAACCATTATGAAACTGGTGGGAATAATTCCTCCAGGGCCATCTCCTATATAAACATGTGTGCTAAGTAAGAGATAATTTTGTTGCTTAATTTCATCAAAACCAAATGGTCTGGCATCGCAAGTTTGAAAATATTTAACGGGCTTTTCTGAAGGGAAAAAATCATTGAAGTTAAAAAAGATTCTTTTTCTAGAAACGGATGCAACTTCAAAATAGCCCACAACTTTTTCATGTAAATCTGTGGTTGATTTAATGTTTCCGACAACATATCCTGGCTGATTTGGAGACAATAATTCTCCAGAATCAATCATTTTTTTTGATTTATAATAATAATCATAAGCAGACTGACTTTGTGTGTATTGAGAAACCATTATGCTATAACGATTAGTTAGCATATAATCTGTGTCTTTTATGAAGCGGACAGGATATTTTACACGATCTTCGGTTAAATTGACCGTACTGGTTTGTCTTATTCCTGTAGAGTTTTTGGTTGTGTAGCAAATTTGAGTATTTGGCTCGGCAGGAACTTTTTCGAAGCTATAGGAGTAGTCGCTTTTTTGGACTAATTTTAAACGTGTTTGAATATTATAAGGAGTTATTATTTTGTATGTCTCTTCATATTCATATCGATAATATTTGGAAGTATTGGTTGGGTCAAAACTTTTAACGTTTACTTGAACCCCTCGAGTACCATCTTTTTCTTCTATTGCAGTTTCTAGATTAATATTATTTTCTGTAGGCAAAATTTCTGTAGAAGAGACATACGATTTTCCAGATTTTGTTGTAATTTTTAATTGATAGTTTTTATTTGGTTCTGCTTTAAATTCATTTACAGAAATATATTTTCCATCTTTTTCGTCAAAATTAAATACGTTTCCATCGCTATCAACAACAGTAACGTTAGCTCCAGATTCGGGTTTTTTTATTGTATCATTAACTAGTCTTGTTCGTGAAATGTTTATTTCCTGATATTTTAATTCGTTGGTTAATGTAGCCTCAACAGTCATTGCGTCTTCAAAATCTTGATTTTGATAGACATATTGTTCTGTGCAACTGGATAAGAAGGCAAATGCAAAAATGGCCAATGATGTTTTTTTGATTATTGATAAATTCATATGCATGAGATAAATGAATTAAAACTTAATATTGTAAGTTATTGTCGGAATTGGAACAGAAAAAATAGAGGTTTTATAAGCCTTGATCTTTTTGTCTTCAGTAACAAAATAAACATTGTAAGGATTATTTCGCCCAAGAACATTATAAACGGAAAGGTTCCAAAAGCTATGAGCGAGTTTTTTTATTTTGTGATTTCCTTCAAAATTAAGACCAATATCTAATCTATAATAGTCTGGGATTCTATATTGGTTGCGATTGCTATACAAAGTAAATTGCTCTCCTGTTAAGTCATATGATCCAATTGGAAAAGTGACAGGTCTACCAGTTTGGTAAACAAAATTGGTTGACAAACTATATCTTTTCGTGAATTTATAATTTAGAATAGCGCTAAAATCATGTGGTTTGTCATAATTAGTTGGAAAATATTGGCCATTGTTTATTTTTTCAGTGTCAAATCTGCTGTCGAGTTTTATTAATGCCCGAGAATAAGTATAACTCAGCCATCCGTTAAAACTTCCTTTTTCTTTCTTGATCAAAAATTCAACTCCATAGGCTTTTCCTTCTCCTTGAAGAAGTTCAGTTTCTATGTTTTCGTTCAAAAACAATTCGGCACCGACCTTATAGTCTAGAATGTTTTTTGAACGCTTATAGTAACCTTCGACGCTTAGTTCTAACGATTTTTCAATTATATTTTTGAAAAGTCCTAACGAAAATTGATTAGAAGATTGTGGCTCAGTATTTAAATCTGAAAGTTTCCAGACATCCATTGGAGACTGCGTGGTGTTTGTAGACAGTAAATGCATATATTGGTATGTTCTGTCAAAACTTGCTTTTATAGATAAATCCGAAAGTATAAAATAACGAGCAGATACCCTTGGTTCAAAGCCACCATAAGTTTTTATAGACTCATTATTAGAGTAAGTTTTGGTGTCAACAACAGTTCTATCAGATTTAGGCTGGCCATCTTGGTAAATGTTTTGGGTAGAAGGGCCAAGTGCAGAATAGAAAGAATAGCGCAAACCTAAGTTAATTAAAAACTTATCGTTGACTTTATAATTTTCGGTAAAAAATAAAGCAGATTCTAAAGCTTTTTCTTTTTCAAGTGTGAGATCTTTAATTACGGAGTTGCTGCCTGTTGGTTTGAGGAAGCCAGGCTCAACATTATATAATTTACTGCTAATGCCATAATTGAGTAAATGCTTCTCATTAAGAGCGTATTTCATTTTAAAAACAAACTGAGTCTCATTGATTTTATAGCCGTAATCAAATGATTTTTCAGGTTGAGAGTCATAATCGATGTTAAATTTA
>Ga0308158_10003923_pt1 | contig 12772 bp, 12 predicted proteins | sample PhyBR2_FD_201038 | JGI IMG/M metagenome (GOLD analysis project Ga0308158, IMG submission 201038) | Phyllosphere microbial communities from UC Gill Tract Community Farm, Albany, California, United States - DLSLB.R2 | ecosystem: Host-associated > Plants > Phyllosphere > Unclassified | place: USA...
GTGTTACTCACCCGTTCGCCACTAATCCACCCAGCAAGCTGGGCTTCATCGTTCGACTTGCATGTGTTAAGCACGCCGCCAGCGTTCATCCTGAGCCAGGATCAAACTCTCCGTAAAAAAGAAATGCATACACAACCGGGAAAACGGTCATGCAGCGAGTTTGAAACTGACCAAAAGAGACGAACATCATTGCTGACATTCATATAAATTGATCCAAAGGAATTCTCAACCAACCCCCACAGGGATTGGACGAGGATAATTTGGCATTTGACAAGTGCACGCTGTTGAGTTCTCAAGGATCGGACGCACCCGCACACCCACCCCTCAGGGCAGAGAAGCGCAGGGCAACTTCACAATCTTATATCTTCCCGACCAGGCAGTCAAATCCGACACGCCGTAAGGACCAGGTGAAGACATCCGCCGCCTCAACGAGGCAACCGCTCCAGCTTATCCCAACCGACGAGCTTGTCAAATCGACGAACCCGAACCGGGAACCACACTCCCCGGGCCTAACGGCCCCTCCAAACCAACAAGTGATCCAGAGTGAAGGTGGGTGGTTCGCTACTTGGAGGGGAGCCAGGCCCTTCAGGCCTTCCGCTCAACCGCTTGGGGCGAACAAGTAATAATTTACGCGCCACCCCCCACCCCCGCAAATCACCACCACACCCCGGGCGTGTCGCACCCTCGCACTGCCGGCGGAAATCGGCCCTGATCAGGCGGTCGTGGCTCGGACCGCCTGGTCTGCGGCGTGAGCCCGTGGTCTGTGGCGCTGTTCGCGCGGGGTCGCAGGCGTCGCGGAGACGGTGATCGGCCCGAGTTCCGCTGCCACGCAGGTATGCGAGGCGGACGGAGCGGGCGCCGGTGCGGTCGGCTCGGTGCGGGAATGCAGAGAACCCCCGCACCTCAGTGCGGGGGTTCTCTGTCACGGTGGACCTAAGGGGATTCGAACCCCTGACCTCCTCGATGCGAACGAGGCGCGCTACCAACTGCGCCATAGGCCCGTGAACAGAGTTCAGGCTATCACGCGTTCAGCCGGCTGCTCGCCGTGCGAGCAGCTGGCGCACGTGGGCCTCGATCTCGGCATCGTCGACCACGCCCATCCGGGCGTACGGCGACTCCCCCGCCGAGGCGGCAGGCGCGAGAGGAAGCGCCGTGGGCGCAGCCGGCGCGAGTTCCTCGGCACGACGACGCAGCTCGGCGCGGCGTGCTGCGCGCTCGCGCTCGGCACGAGCGTCGATCTCCGCCTGAGCGGTCTGCGCGCGCGAGCCGGCGACCGTCACCAGCTGCTGCGGCAGCGGACGCGGGGTCCAGACAGCCGGGCCCTGATCGTGCAGCGGAGGGGAGACGCGCTCGGCGACAGGCTCCGCGGCGGGACGAGCCGCGCGACGGGCGCTGCGACGCGCGACCTCGGCCATGCGCGCCAGCACGGTGAGACCGAGCGCAGCGAGCACCAGGCCACCGGCGGCCAGCATCCATCCGCCCGTGGCGATGATCTGCCAGATCCCGGATGCCAGCATCCCGAGTGCGACGACGACGGCACCCGTCGCTGCCAGCCGGACGCGACGTCGCGCCCGTGCCTGACGCAGCACCGGATCACGCCGGGTCGCGGCGAGCTCTTCGCGCAGGAGCTCGAGCTGAGCGCTCTCCTTCTCGGCCTGGACCCGCTTGGCGAGCCGTCGCTGAGCAGCGGCCGTGCGCGCGGTCAGCTCGAGGCGCACCTCGTCAGGCGTCTCACTCGTCTCGGCCAGCACGCGGAGGGCCTGGTTGAGCCGCACGGCATTGCGCTCGGCGGCGTAGTACTGGTGTCGCCCGCGCCAGCTGGGCACGAAGTACAGCACCCAGAGCAGCACAGCGACGAGGACGATCACGCCCCCACTCAGCACCGGCCCATCCATGGAGTCAACGGTAGGCGACCAGGGGCGCCGGAATGAACATTCCGTGGCGTGTGTCGCCGCGGACCGTCAGTTCTGCAGTGCGTCGTGCGGGGGGATCGAGGCCGCCTCCTGCGGCGCCTCTCCGCTCACCCAGCGCGAGAGCACACCGCGAGGCACTTCGTCCTGCGTGAGTGCGAACGCGTAGTGGTCGCGCCAGTCGCCGTCGATGTGGATGTAGCGCCGCCGAAGCCCCTCGTATCGGAACCCCAGCTTCTGCACGACGCGCAGGCTCGCCCGGTTCTCAGGCCGGATGCAGATCTCCATCCGGTGCAGGCCGAACTGCTCGAACGCCGCATCGGTCGCCATGGCGACAGCCGTCGGTGTGATGCCGCGGCCTGCGAAGCGCTCGCTCACCCAGTAGCCGATGGTCGCCGATGAGAGCGATCCGCGGGCGATCCCCCAGATGTTGAGCTGCCCCGCGATCTCGCCGTCGTACTCCATCACGAACGGGTATCCCGCTCCGTCGCGATGCTGCTGAAGAAGGCGGCGGATGCTCGCGCGCATGTCGAAGCCGCTGGCGGCGCCCGGGATCGTCGCCTCCCACGGCTGCAGCCACGAGCGGTTCGTCATCAGCTCACGCTGCAGCACCCGAGCGTCGCGGGGCTTCACCAGCCGCAGGCCGACGGGGCCGTAGCGCATCACCGGCTGGATGTCGTTCGGCATCGCATCCCCCGGTCAGAGACCGGCCGCGAACTGCTTGAGCCAGGGCCGCAGCTCAGCGCCGAGGTCGTCGCGGTCGGTGGCGAGCTGCACGATCGCCTTGATGTAGTCGGCGCGGTCGCCCGTGTCATAGCGACGGCCGCCGAAGACCACTCCTACGACGCCCGGTCCGCGCGGATCCGCCGCGAGTTCCTGCAGCGCGTCGGTCAGCTGTATCTCGCCGCCCTTGCCGGGCGGGGTGCGCTCGAGGATCTCGAAGATGGCAGACGGCAGCACGTAGCGTCCGATCACCGCGAGGTTGGAGGGGGCGTCCTCTGCCGCCGGCTTCTCGACCAGGGCATCCACCCGCACCACACCGTCGGCGTCTGTCGCCCTCACGTCTGCGGCCCCGTACATATGGATCTGCTCGGGGTCGACCTCCATGAGGGCGATGACCGCGGCCCCTGTGCGCTCGTGCGTGGCGATCATCTCGGTGAGCAGCGAGTCGCGCTCGTCGATGAGGTCGTCGCCGAGAAGCACGGCGAACGAGCTGTCGCCCACGTGCGTCCTCGCGCGCAGCACCGCATGACCGAGCCCCTTCGGCTCGCCCTGCCGGACGAAGTGGATGTCGGCGAGGTCGCTGGACTTCACCACGCGCTCGAGGCGCCCGTGGTCGCCCTTCTGCTGAAGCCGCACCTCGAGCTCGGGCACGGAGTCGAAGTGATCCGAGATCGCGTTCTTGTTGCGTCCGATGATCACCAGGATGTCGTCGATGCCGGAGGCGACCGCCTCTTCGACGACGTACTGGATGGCGGGCTTGTCGACGACGGGGAGCATCTCCTTCGGCATCGCCTTGGTCGCCGGCAGGAACCGCGTGCCCAGGCCCGCAGCGGGAATGACCGCCTTCATGGTGCTCATGCGGTTCAGCTTAGTCGCGGGCCCCGCCGCCGACCCGGTGGGTTGCCAGACCAGCCGCCGTATGATCGGGGACATGCGGAGCGAAGCAGAACAGCAGAAGCGCGCCCTGCGCGCCGAACTGCGCGAACGCCGTCAGATCCTCTCGGAGACGCAGCGGGATGAGGCAGCCGCCGGCATCACAGCCCAGCTCGACGCCCTCGTCGACGCTCACGGCGCGCGGTCGGTGTCGTGCTTCCTGTCGACCACCACCGAGCCAGGCACCATGCCGTTCGTGCAGGGCGCCGTGCGCAGAGGCATCCGGGTGCTGCTTCCGATCACCCGGGCGGACGGGCTGCTCGACTGGGCCGTCGCAGATGATTCAGGCACCGTGGCCGAAGGTCTCTTCGGCCTTCCCGAGCCGACAGGCGAGGTGCTCGGCCCCATCGCCGTGAACGACGTCGACCTCATGATCATCCCCGCCGCGGCGGTCGACCGATCGGGCACGAGACTCGGCTGGGGTCGGGGCTACTTCGACAAGACGATCGGCTCGATGGAAGGCTGTCCGCCCGTCTACGCGGTGATCTATGATTCCGAGGTACTCGATTCGCTGCCGCGCGAAGTGCACGACCAGCCCGTCGATGGCATCGTCACCCCGACGCAGACCATCACGCTGTCGCCCGCGCGGAACTGACAGGAGCATCCATGCCCACCTACGCCTACGCGTGCACGGCCTGCGACCACCGGTTCGACGCCGTGCAGTCCTTCACCGAGGATTCTCTGACCCTCTGCCCCGAATGCGGCGGAGCGCTGCGCAAGCAGTACGGATCGGTCGGAGTCACCTTCAACGGCTCGGGCTTCTATCGCACCGACTCGCGTGGAAATACCGGTGCAGCCTCGACGGCTTCGGCATCATCTAAGGCGGAATCTTCGACGAGCGCCAACCCGGCGCCCGCGAAGGCCCCGGCCTCGAACTGAGCCCGGCAACGTCAGGGGGAGTCCATGATCAAGGGTTTCAAGGAATTCATCACCAAGGGCAATGTCATCGACCTCGCCGTCGCGGTGGTCATCGGCGGTGCGTTCACGGCGATCGTCAACGCGGTCGTGAGCGCGATCATCACGCCGCTCGTCGCCATGTTCTTCAAGGCGGATGAGGCGGGCAATTTCGGCTTCACCGTCCAGAACATCTACGGCGATCCGGTCACGTTCCCTGTGGGCGAGCTGATCTCCGCGATCATCAGCTTCTTCGCGGTGGCGCTCGTCGTCTACTTCGTGTTCGTCGTCCCGATGAACACGTACAAGGAGCGCCAGGCCGCCAAGAACCCGGCCGTCGAGGAGGAGACCCTCCCGACCGAGCAGGAGCTGCTCATCGAGATCCGCGACGCGCTGCGCAAGAGCAACAGCGTCTGATCCGCGCAGCGGAATCCAGAGGCGCCTCACCTTCGGGTGGGGCGCCTCTGGCACTTTGAGACGGCTCGGCGAGCGAGCGGCTCAGTAATGCGGTGGCACCTCGCGCAGCATCCGCTCGTCGTTCGGTCCGCGCTCCCCCGTCGGCGGCGTCGAGCGCTCCTCTCGCGAATGCGGTTCGGAGGTCGCGCCCTCGACGGGCGTGAGCTTCGCGCGCCGCGATCCGGCGACGCGCACGATGCGCTGCCGCTCGTCAGTCATCGAGGTCGAGCGGCTGCGTGTCGTGCTCGGCGCGCACCGCGCCCTCTTCGATGCCGAGCACCGTGGCGATGCGGCGGGCCACCGTGGCCGGGTCGCTGTACAGGTCGAAGGCGTGCACGCGCACGTAGTGCCACCCGAGCCGGCGCAGCACCTGAGGGCGCAGCCGCACGCTCTCTCGAAGCGACTCGCCGCGCGTCTCGGGGTCGGACTCGATGACCACCGCTCGTCCACCGTGCTGCGCGACGAGCGGAAGCAGGCCGCGGTAGTCGACGTCGACCGAGGCGCCCAGCCGTCGCAGCTCGCGAGCGAGGGCGAGGGTGAGCGGGTCGGCCAGATCCTCGAGGCGCGCGTCGCGCCCCCTGGCCGCGAGCCCGCCGAGGATCGACATCAGGGTCGAGGCTCCGTGCTCGAGCCGGCCCTCATCGAATGCCGACGGGCGGATGCACGAGACGATCACCATCGAGCGGCGGGCTCTCGTCATGCCCACGGTCAGCAGACGCTCGCCGTCGTGCTGCGACAGGTCACCGAAGTCGCTGAGCACACGGCCATGCTTGGTGAGGCCGAAGCCCAGCGAGAAGATGACGCGATCGCGGCTCTCCGCCACCGACTCCTCGAGTGTGAGCACCGCGAACGGCTCGGCCGTGTCACGGCCGACGAAGTCGGCGACGTCCGAGCGTCCTGCGAAGGCGGATGCCACAGCCGACCGCACGCGTTCCGCGTGCTTGCGGCTCGCGGTGATGACCATCAGCGATTCCGTGGGACGGTGCACGGCGTGCTCGACCGCCAGGGTCACGACGCGGGCCACCTCGGCATCCGGGCTCTCGACGGCGCCGGTCTCGGGGTCGGGCGTGCCCACTCCCCCTTCGACGTAGTCGACGGTGAGGCTGCCGCGGCCGAGATAGGAGCCGGCCCACGGCAGCGACACGATCTCGCCGCCGTAGAACGCGTCGTTGATGAGCTCGGCGAGGTCTTCGCCACCCGCACGGTAGCTGCGGGTGAGAGTCATGACAGGGAAGAGCTCGGCGAGGCGCTCGAAGACCGAGACGTCGTCGAACTCGACCTCCGGCTCCCAGTCGGGATCGACGATCGTCGCGACCGTGAACGGCGTGGGGCGCTGAGTGACCGGGTCGCCGAAGGCGACGACCTGGCGGGCCCGCCTGATCGCAGGCGCGGTCTCGGCGAGGTTCACGGCAGCGGCATCCACCAGCAGCACCGCATCGAATTCGACCGAGTCGGGGATCAGCGGCACCTCGTACGGCGAGGCGATCCAGACCGGTGCGAGCACGCGCGTGAGATCGGGGGCTGCCGAGACGATCTCTGCGGTCGTCGCATCGCCGCTCTTGAGCGCTTTACGCAGATGCCGGGCCTGATCGGGCTCATCGACGATCGCGATGCGCCACTGGCTGGCCAGGTTCCAGGCGAGCAGCGGACCCGCCATCGCGGTGTGCGCCTCGTCGACGAGCCGGAAGTCGCGCTCGAGTCGGTCGACGACCGCGGTGTTCGCACCGAGCAGCGACCTGTCGTCTTGCAGTGCGCGCTCGAGAAGCGACTGCCACCAGGCGAACTCGAGCTCGGCCGAGACCCGCTCTTCAGGGACGTGACGCACCGAGAGATCCGACAGCAGCGGACGCAGCCCGAGACCCGTCAGCGCATCGCGGATCTGCGTGCGCTCGACGAGATTGTCGAACACGGCGGATCGCGCGGCGAGGCCGGAGAGGGTGCGCACCAGTCGGGCGACGGGCAGCGAGCTGAGCGGCTCGCGACGTCCGAGGGCATGGTCGAGGTCTGCCAGTTCGGCAGACACGCGCTGCCAGGCGACGTGCACGTCGGAGAGTCCGAGCGGCACCTGCGGCGCGACCCCGGCTTCGACGTAGCGCTGCCACTGCGTGCGCTGCTGCTGGATGCGCAGCAGCCACTCGTGCATCTCCGAGACGTGCGCGCCGGGTCGCACATACTCCCGCGCGAGCTTCTTGAGCCGGCGCCGGTTCGCCGAAGACATGCCGGGGGCGTCGCGGCGGGAGCCGTGCGCCTGGATCAGCTCGCCCAGAGGTCGCTCGAAGACGGTCGGGCTGAAGCGGTCGAGCGAGTCGCGGATGCCCTGCAGCAGCCGCACGTACTCGCCGAGCTCGTCGATCGTGCCGAAGGGTCGCATGCTCGTCTGCGCGATGAGCTCGTAGCCGCGCTCCAGCAGCGACGGCACGGCCGATCCGTGCAGGCGTCCTGCCAGTTCGTGCGCCTTCTGCGCGGCCTCGGCGCTGTCGAAGCTGACCCCGTACCACGGCGAATCGTCGGGTCCGAAGCGGAACTCGCCGAGCTTCGCGGCACGCGTGAGCGCCTGAGCCGCGTCACGACGATCGCCGGAGAGCTTCTCGAGGGTCTCCATCGACAGGCGCGCTCCCGTAGAGGGCGGCACCGGCAGCGACGCGAGTCGCGTGAGCTCTCTGGTCGCATCGAGCACGGATGCCCCGGTGCGGCCGACCGGCTCGGAGAGTGCTCCGCGGTAGTCGCGGAGAACGGTCCGCAGGCGCACGAGGGCCTCGTCGAGCTCGGCTGCCTTGGGCTGGGTGGCTTTCTCACTGCGGGCGATGGCGGTGATCAGGTCGCGGCGAGCGCGGGTGGGAGACACGGCGAGCGCGTCGAGGCCGACGCCGGCCAGCCGGTGGCGCACGCCGTCGAGGGTCGACCGGCGGGCCGAGACGACGAGCACGCGCCGGCCCGAGCGCACGAACCCTCCGAGGGCGTTGATGACCGTCTGCGTTCCTCCGGTGCCCGGCAGCGTCGAGACGACCAGAGAATGACCGGCCGCGATGCGGGCGAGCACCTCTTCCTGCTCGGAGTCGGCATCGAGCAGGAGGCTCTCGGATGCCGGGGCCCGCTCGTCGGGGCTCGACCATGCGGGCAGCTCGCGCGGTGCGGTCACCTGCTCGCGGTCACCGATATGACCGGCGAGGGCGTTGAGCACCGGGTGGTCGAGATCGACCATGTCGCGCACCATCGCGTCGGCGACATCGGCGAAGGTCGACACGACGAGGCGCGGATGCACGGCGAAGGTGTCGATCGAGTGGGTCAGTGCGCGCAGCTGGTCGATCACCGGCTGCGGCTTGAAGATGCCGCCGTCGTAGGCGAGCGAGGCGAGACCTGCCGGGTCGAGCTCGAGTCCGAAGTGCTCGCGCGCGACGCGCACGAGTTCGGGGTTCACCTCGAAGCGACCGTGCAGCTTCAGCTCGAAGTCGGTGTGGTGGCGGCGGATCGCGAGCGGACGGAGCAGCACGGGAGCGGAGAAGTGCGCGCCACCGAGGCGCCAGCGGGCGATGCCGACGGCGAGCCGGACGGCGTCGATGCCGCGCACCGTGCGCAGCTCGGTGTTGCGCGCGGTGATCCGCTCGGCGGCCATCCGCGCGGTGCGGAGCCCGACCTCGTCCCTGAACAGGTTCGACAGCAGAGTGGAGCGGCCCGTGATGAACTGCGGAAGGCTGCCCGGATGCGCCTTCGAGATGTCGATGACCGACTCTGGGGCGTCGATGAAGGTGGTCAGCGGCGAGGCGCCGCCCAGATCGGCGGCCTGCGCGCGCAGGCTGGTGCGCCGCTCCTCCGCCACATGGGCGATGTCGACCCCGGTCGACGAGTCGCTCAGGTCGCCGAGAGTCACTGCGGCCCGCTGGTCCGCACTCTCAGCATCCTTCGCCTCTCGTCGCCACACACCGCAAGCCTAGGCGCGACACGCGCGACCGGCGGTATTCCGGGCCGATTTCGCCGTGATTACGCCCGCTGCCGGTCGTGTCCGTTCGTTCTGCACAGATCGGCGGACCACTCGGGTTCTCCACGGCCGCCGGGACGACGGCAGGCGCCTCTCGCCAGGAAGAGCAGGATGGGGGCATGACCTTTCGCTACGACTTCGCACCCACGCCGTTCGGCGACGCGCTCGCGGTGTTCTCGGATGCCGGCATCGTGAGCTTCGACCTCTCGGAGTCTGCGGATCCGGGCGTGCCGTGGCTGCTCGAGAGCGTCACCAGGCGCCTCGGCGCGATCCCGGAGCCGGCGCCGGGCGCGGCTGGCGAGCTGACTGAGGCCCTCGACGCGTACTTCGAGGGCGAGCCGGTGCGCTTCGATGAGCGCTTCGCCTTCGACTGGAGGCTCGTCGACGGGTTCGCCCGGTCGGCCCTGCAGGCCGTCTGCGAGATTCCCTGGGGCGAGACCATGAGCTACGGCGAGGTCGCGGTCATCGCGGGCAGCCCGGGGGCGGCACGAGCGGTGGGCACGGCGTGCCGGCTCACACCTCTCTCGGTCGTCGTTCCCGTGCACCGGGTCATCCGCTCCGACGGCACCCCTGGGCACTACGGCGCATATCCCGAGCGCAAGCGCTACCTGCTCGATCTCGAGCGCGACGCCGCCGCATCGCGCTCGTGAACGAAGCGGAGCCCGGCGTGTAGGCCGCCGGGCTCCGCTCCTGCCGCGCTGGGGACACGGCACTCGGGTATCTCTGGGGAGAGCTCTAGTGCTCCACCGCTTTCTCGGCACCATAGCCGGTGAGCGAGCGGACTTCCATCTCGGCGGCGAGGGCGCGCGACTCCGCCGTCCTCGCCGTGACGGTGCCGATCCAGCCGAGCAGGAACCCGAGCGGGATCGAGATGATGCCCGGGTTGTTCAGCGGGAAGATCGCGATGTCGATACCGGGGATCATCGCCTTCTCGTTGCCCGAGAAGACCGGCGAGATCACGATCAGCCCGATGGCCGCGATCAGCCCGCCGTACATGCTCCACACGGCACCGCGCGTGTTGAAGCGCTTCCAGAACAGCGAGTAGAGGATCGTCGGCAGGTTCGCCGACGCCGCGATCGCGAAGGCGAGTGCGACGAGGAACGCGATGTTCTGCCCCTGCGCGCCGATTCCACCGATGATGGCGAGGATGCCGATCACGATCACCGTACGGCGTGCGACCTTGACCTCGCCCGCGGGGTCGGCGTTCTGGCCGCGCTTGATCACATTCGCATAGATATCGTGCGCGAACGACGCGGCGGCGGTGATCGTCAGCCCCGCGACGACCGCGAGGATCGTGGCGAACGCCACCGCCGAGATGAAGCCCATCAGCAGCGAGCCGCCGAGCGCCTGCGCGAGAAGCGGCGCCGCCGAGTTGACTCCACCGGGCGCCGCCGCGATCGCCTCGGGACCGACCAGCGCACCCGCGCCGTAGCCGAGCACGAGGGTGAGCAGGTAGAAGCCGCCGATGAGCCAGATGGCCCAGACCACCGACTTGCGCGCCTCCTTCGCGGTCGGCACCGTGTAGAACCGCATCAGCACATGCGGCAGGCCCGCGGTGCCGAGCACGAGCGCCATGCCGAGCGAGAGGAAGTCGAGCGGGTTCGCCCCGTACTGCAGTCCCGGGCCGAGGATCTTGTCGCCGTTGGGCGAGTTCTCGACGGCAGTCTCGAGCAGCGTGTTCAGGTTGAAGCCGTGCAGCGCGAGGACCCACACGGTCATCGCCACGGCGCCCGCGATGAGCAGCACTGCCTTGACGATCTGCACCCAGGTGGTGCCCTTCATTCCGCCGATGAGCACGTACACGATCATCAGCACGCCGACGATGGCGATCACGAGCGACTGGCCGAGCTTGTCGTCGATGCCGAGAAGCAGAGACACGAGGCCGCCGGCGCCCGACATCTGCGCAAGCAGATAGAAGAAGCACACGGCGAGGGTGGTGAGGGCCGCTGCCATGCGCACCGGCCGCTGCTTCAGCCGGAACGAGAGCACGTCGGCCATCGTGAACTTGCCGGTGTTGCGCATCATCTCCGCGACGAGCAGGAGTGCGACCAGCCAGGCGACGAGGAACCCGATCGAGTAGAGGAACCCGTCGTAGCCGTTGATGGCGATGGCACCGCAGATACCGAGGAACGATGCGGCTGAGAGGTAGTCGCCGGCGATCGCGAACCCGTTCTGGGTGCCGCTGAAGGACCGGCCAGCGGCGTAGTAGTCGGCCGCGGTCTTGTTGTTGCGGCTGGCCCGGATCACGATGAACAGCGTCACCGCCACGAACGCACCGAAGATCGCGATATTGAGGACCGGATCGTTCTTGACCGCTTCCGCCGCCATGGGAATGGTCGTCATGAGCGGGCCTCCGCCTTCTCGAGCTCGTCACGGATCTCCGCCGCAATGGGATCCAGCCTGCGATTGGCGAATGACACGTACGCCATCGTGATCACGAAGGTCGTGACGAATTGACCGAGCCCCATGAGCAGGCCGATCGTGATATCTCCCCACACGCGCTGGCTCATGAAATCGGTCGCGAAAGCGGCCAGTAGAACGTAGACGAAATACCAGAGGAGGAAGAACGCGGCCATCGGGAAGATGAACGACCGCTGGAGTCGCCTCAGTCCCTGGAACCTCTCGGATTCATCGACAGCGATGTAGTCGATTCCGCGAGAGGAATCGCCCGTCGTCGGGTCTGTCATGGGGCCTCCTTGCCACATGTCCTTCACCGCGTGTCGGGGGTGACCGCGGTGGTATCGTCGACGCTACGAAACCGGCGGGTTCGGTCGTCACCCCCGAAAGTTGGTAGCAGTGGACGCGGAGAAGCGCATCGGGACCGCCGAGGATCTCGTTGCCGACGGCGTGCGCGAGCTCGCCAGGCGAACAAGGTTTCCGGTGGCTTTCGGAGGGCTCATCGAAGACGGCGTGGTCCGGGTCACCAGCATCGTCGGCAACCGAACGCACAGCCTCGACGGCCTCAGCGTGCGCCCGGAACGCGGACTCGGCGGGCGCGCGATGATCGAGCTGCGCCCCCGCATGACGAACAACTACCGCACCTCGCAGCAGATCACCCACGACTACGACGTCTTCGTGCTGGGAGAAGGACTGCGCACGCTCCTCGCGCTGCCGATCGTCGTGGAGGGCCGCCCGCGCGGTGTGCTCTATGCCGGGGCGTGGGAGGAGTCGCAGATCGGCGGCGTGACGACCGCCCCCGCGATGAGCGTCGCCCAGAACATCGCCAACGAGCTGCACATCCGCGACGAGGTCGAACGCCGCGTCCGGGCGATGCGCCCCGAGCCGGCGATCGACGGCACTCACCTCGAGGACATCAGAGAGAGCTTCGCCGAGCTGCGCAGCATCGCGGCCTCCGTCACCGACGCGACACTGCGTGAGCGCATCGCCGCCGTGGAACGACGCCTGGTGGGGGCGTCATCGTCCGAGCCGGCACCGATGACGGGACCGGTGAGTACCGTTCGCCTCTCCCCCCGCGAGACCGACGTGCTCGCCTGCGCCGCGCTGGGCGCGACGAATGCGGAGATCGCGTCTCAGCTCGGTCTGCGCGAAGGCACGGTGAAGGCGTATCTCGGCGCGGCGATGTCGAAGCTCGACGCCTCGACACGGCACGCCGCCGTCGCCCGGGCTCGACGTGCCGGCCTTCTCCCCTGACGAACCGAGACGAATTCACGGGGCATTCATTTCATGAAATGCGCGGCGGCGATTGCACGGCGCATATGCGATCAAATACTGTTTTCGGTATGGCTCGAAGAATTGTGCACCAGCTTGTCGACGATATCGATGGAACGCTGCTCGACGTGGGCGAAGGAGAGACCGTCCATTTCGCTCTGAATGGTGTCGCCTATGAGATCGATCTGACGAATTCCCACGCGCAGGAGAT
>Ga0308158_10003924_pt1 | contig 12771 bp, 9 predicted proteins | sample PhyBR2_FD_201038 | JGI IMG/M metagenome (GOLD analysis project Ga0308158, IMG submission 201038) | Phyllosphere microbial communities from UC Gill Tract Community Farm, Albany, California, United States - DLSLB.R2 | ecosystem: Host-associated > Plants > Phyllosphere > Unclassified | place: USA...
CTGTGAAAATGAAGACGATCGCGGGCGTGCCCTTTTCGTCGAACGAAGCATGACCTGGGCGGCGGGCTTCGCCCTGCTGCGGCGTTTCTGGCCGGCGCTGCCGATGCTCGGTCTGCTCGTCGCGCTGCACTTCACCCGCGAGACGCTCGCCGACCGCACGGCCACGCTGAAGGCCGAGCGAGCGGCATGGACGGCCGAGATTGCCAAGGCCGAGCAGATGCGCAGCGACGCGGAAAAGCGGTTCGCCGTCCAGCAAACCACGGCGCTCACGACCTTCGCCGACCGCCTCGCAAATCGTGAGCCCATCATCCTTCGATCCACTGACACCGTGAGGACCTATGCGCAAACTGCTGCTGGCCGTGCTGCCTGCCTTCCTGCTGACCGCGTGCGGGGCATCGACGCGCTCGACGCTGAGCTATTCGCCGGCAATCCCCCCAGCGCCAGCCGAAGCGAGGAAGCCCTGCACGGCGACGCCGATGCGCCGGCAGCCGGACGGTAGCGCGAACAGCGCGGACGCCGAGGGCTCGCTGCGCGATGCGCGCGCCGACCTCGCTCTCTGTGACGCGCGCCGCGGCCTCGCTGTCGACGCTTGGCCCCGCTGACACCCCGCTTTGCTGATGAACGACCAACCCGCTTCCCTGAATAGGAGTGTCCACGCATGGCCGTGCTGACGAATATCCCAAACAACACGTCCGCGCGCGACTGGCGGGACACGATGAACTCGCTGATCAAGCGTATTGCGGCGCTTGAGGCGGCCGGGGTGCCGGTGGAAACTCCCGCGCCGGCGTTCACGACGCAGCCGAGCATCAGCCCGACGAGCGGCACCGCGGGCTCGACGGTGTACGCCGCGACGCCGGGCACCGTCAGCAATGGCTCTGTCGTATCCCGTGCTTGGCTGCTGAACGGCACCGCCATCAGCACTGGCGTGACAGCTGTGCCGGCGTCGTCCGGCACGCTTACCTATCAGGAGACGGCTTCCGGCCCAGGCGGTACGACGACGTCGACGGTTCAGGTGGCGGCAGTCACCGCGGCGACCGTCACCCCGACGCCGGCGCCGTCCTTCACTTCGCAGCCGAGCATCAGCCCGAACACCGGCACCGCAGGCACCACGACCTTCACGGCGACCGCGGGCAACGTCAGCAATGGGTCGATCACGGCGCGGTCGTGGACCATCAACGGAACGGTTATCAGCACCGGCATCACTGCGGCACCGGCATCGTCTGGCACCCTGACCTATCAGGAGACAGCAACCGGATCGGGTGGCACCACGCAGTCGACGGTGCAGCAGGTGACGGTTGCGACCGCAGCGGCGGCAGCGCCAGCTTTCACCTCTCAGCCGACGATCAGTCCTTCGACTGGCACGGCGGGGGCGACGACCTACACCGCAACGCCAGGCGCCGTGTCCAACGGCACGATCACGTCCCGTGCCTGGGCGCTCAACGGCTCGACGATCAGCACCGGGCTGACCGCTGCCCCTACTTCCGCCGGCACGCTGACGTATCAGGAGTTCGCGACGGGCACGGGCGGCAGTGCTTCCTCGTCGGTTTTGACGCGCACGGTATCGGCTGCGACACCGGCCCTCGCCCTTTCGCCTACGGTTCCCTCGATCTCATCGAGCGCAGCAGCAGGCACGTTGGTTTCGAACATTTCGAACGTCCCAGCCGGCGTAACGCCTTCGGTAACGCCTAACGACGGTCGCTTGGTGATCGCGGGTGATGCCTCGGCGGGTTGGAAGGTCGTCGTCGGCATGTCGGCCTTGTCAGCTGGGCAGGTCAACTTCACCGTCGCTGCAAGCGGTGCGACGAGCGCAAACGGTGTTTTGACAATCTCAGCTCCAAACTCGGTACCAGATGGCACAGAGGAGTCGTTAATATCACCTACGCCAGCGGCACCTCGGTCGACGTATTCCATGACGCGCGGCGGTCAGATCGATACTTCCACCATACCGCTCCCCGGGGCCTATTACGTCTCGGTGCTCGACCTTCGAGGTAAGGGTTTCCCGTGGGATTGGATGCTGGCTACCTCGACCGATCACGCTGCGGGCGCGAATGCTGACGGCGGCATATGGGGCAAAGTGGTCATGCCCGGCGGTGATCCAACAGTCGCCGCCAACTGGGTGCCGCATCCGAATCCGGGTGGTTTGCTATGGGGGCTCGCCGGTCAGGGTAAGCAGATTGAAACGCCGCATCTCGTCCTGACAGAAGACAACCGCATCGTCTGTTTCTATCAGCACAACGGCCCAACCGGCGCGCTTAATCAGGCAACCCTCCGTCTAGTTTCAAGTGATGGTTATAACTTTGTATCTGGCACTGCGCTAGTATTCGGGCCTGCATCTAATGATCTTGGCGATCATCACAGCGGGTATCCTCGTCCCGGTCGCAATCCGTTCCCCGGGCTAATCAATTCGGCTACGGGGCAGCCATGGAAATATGTCGCCTATCCGCTTCAAGGTGGGCAATTGACTTCGACAGCGGCTCAGTGGGTCAGCGATGACATCGCACAGGACGCACCTTGGACTAAGCTAACCGCGCTCAACAAGCTGCGCGGACGTGTGACCAAGGACATCCTGTTTAATGGCTCCAACCCCGGAGTCGTGTTTCTGTCTCCTGTCACTTATGACCTCTCTTCGGCCCGCACCACCCCGCAAGGTGTCGCGATGATGGGAGAGATTGTCACCGGCGGATCTGGCGCGACCAGTCGCAAAGGTCAGATGTACGAAGTTCTGTTCGACCAGTTTGGCCGTGAAGCCTCGGCGTTGCCTATCCCGGTCCTGTTGCGAACCGGTGTTGTTGGCGAGATCGATGGCGGGGAAATCAACACGTCCTGCACCGAGATCTACGGTAACAAGCGGTTTATGATTGCCTCTGTCTCCACGACGGACGGCGGGACCAATGGTCTTATCATCTACACCGGACCGCTGCGCAATCCGGGTAACAGCGCGTTTCTTCCACTGTCCCCGCCCAATCCGACCACCGTTTACAATGAAGTCACAGACTTCACCGCCTTGTCGGCTGTGCCCGCCACATGGTCCGTGGTCACGGCAGGCACCTCGGCGCCTGTGCCCACGTTCGATAGCAACGGCATCAACATTCCGATCGACCCGACGCAGGCCACGCCGCAGTCTTTCTACCTGTTCTACAATCAGCCGATACGGCTCGACCAGATCGAAATGGTGGAAATTTATCTCGATACCTGGATGAGTCGAACAGGTGCATTCCGTAAGCCGCACATTGGCTTGGCAACGTCAAAGACTGTGGTCGCCGCGATGACTGATGCTATCTGGCTGAGCAACGGTTATCCCACCTCTAGCAAAGAAGGAAAGATGTTTCGTCGCGGACTTAATGGTGGCGTCGAAACCAGCAGCGTGAAGGAAACGGACACTTATTATGGCTTTGGCCATGGGGCGGGTTCGGGTAGCCCCGCGTTTCAAAAAAAGAATCCTGGGTTGCGGGTCTTTGGCACCTTAGGCGAAGCCTACTTTATTGGCGAAGGTCGCATTGAAGCTGAGGTGCTTGGCGCCGGCCCGCTTATTGATCGCACGAAAGAGTATTACTTCTTCGTCGGGTTTGACGGCGTTGCTCCAAGCGGCGCCGTGGCTGGATTTGAAATGATTAAGCGCATTTTGCTTCGGATGACCGTGCCATTCAATACCGGCACGGGCGGCGGCACGCCGCTGGCAATGACAGGGAGCCCAGCAGCAGCAAGCGTCGGTTCCTCCGATACGTTCACTCCTGCTATCTCGGGCGGAACGGGCCCTTACACCCTGTCTTTGGCATCTGGAACGCTTCCGCCTGGGCGCACAGTCAACGGCTCCGCAAAGACCGTGACCGGCACCTACACTACGGCGGGATCATACTCGTATGTCCTGCGCGTCACGGACAATGTCGGAGCCACCGCGAACCTGACGGTGAACATGACCGTGGCAGCAAGCGGCGGAACCGGAACGCCCGCGACATACCAGACGCGGGCAATCGCAACGAGCGCGTCGAACGCGAACAGCTACAGCCATACCGGACTTGCTATCGGCTCTGCCGCAGCTACCCGTCGCATTGCCTTGTTCGTCGGCGGTCGTGCGGGTGCAACATCGCCAACGCTCGCTGTGACGATCACGCCAGCAGGTGGCTCGGCTATCACCATGACGCAAGTGGGCGGCGGTGCTCGATCGACCTTCGACAGCCCCGCCGAAACGAGCATGTTGCTGTTCGTGGCCGATGTGCCAACGGGCACGACTGCGGATGTAAACGTCACTGTCACCAACGGGCCGTGGGTTCGCGAGGGTCTGACGCTGTTCCCGGTCTACGACACTGGCGCACTCATGCCGACGCAGGTGGTTGTGGCTTCGGGGCCGAACAGCGCGGCTCTTTCCGTAACGGTCAATAAGCTAGCAAAGGGCGTCGTTCTTGGCGCGGCAGTCGCTTCTGGCTCATCTTCCACGTCCATTACGTCGGCGGCAGAAAGTGGCACGGACAACCCCTCGGCTGTCTCCGGCGCTACTGTGAGCCTTTCCAATATTGCTGGCGATCCGGCTGTTTGGACTGGCCTCGCAAACAGCGTCGCACCCACGCAAATGGAAGCGAACGGTTCTGCGGGCGGCGCAATGATCGTGGCAACCTGGGCGGCAGCATAATTAACCATTGTGTCTGGCTCCAAAGGGCCGCGCGCATCTTCATGGGAATTTGACATGATCCGTTATCTATTAGTCATGATACTTGTCCTGTTCGTTGCCCCGGCGGCAGCGCAGACCGTCCACACCGTCAACGGCGCAACCCCAGCGCAGGCTTATGTAGTTTGCGCCGGGGACACGCTCATCCTTCGCAAGCCGATGGGGCGCGAGCTCAAGCTAGACGGCTCACGTGAGAAAGGCTGGACCGTCTGGATTGATCGCCAGAACGGTCGAAGCTTCACCACGCCTGGCGTGACCAAACTTAGGGCGGTCGGCTTCATTGCGGACAAAGGCTGGGTCTATGCCCCCGTCGACGCGCCAGCGTGCGCCGCGGCTGCTGCCTCGCCACCCCCGCCTGTAGCATCGGCCCAGCTATTCGGCATTAACCTGTCGGGCTGCGAATTTGGCACCACCGTCGCGCTTTGCCCCAACCGCGAGGACGTCGACTGGTATATCGCTGCGGGCTATCGGCTCTTGCGTATACCGGTGAAGGACGCGCACCTTACGGACCCGGCCAAGCGCGCCGTAGTGGCTGACATCGTGTCCTATGCACAGGGCAAGGGCGCAGCGGTTATCCTCGACCGTCACGATTACACCCGCCACTCCGCGGCCGATGCCTGGGCGTTCTGGCGGCCGATCCTGCCGTCCTTCAGCGCCGACACCCTGATCGAATTGGCGAACGAGCCGGTGAAGGGCTACCCGCTCGGCAGCAACCCGTGGATGGTATCGGCACAGGACACCCACGACACCGTGACCCTGTTCCGTGCGAATGGCGTCACGAACCCGATCCTGTTCGGCAGCCCTGGGTATAACGCGACCCATCGCTTCCCGAAGTTCAAGGGGCCACAGTTCCCGGCTGAAGGCATGGGTGACGCCCTAGACCGGGTGGGCGGCATCATTGACCCGCTGAACAAGACCTATTTCAGCGGGCATCGCTACTTCGACAAGGGCGGTAGCGGTACCAAGCCAGACTGCCACACCAACAGCGGTGACGCCGGCATAGGCGAGTTCGCCGCTAGTCTCCGCAAGCGCGGGCTGAAGGCTTACGTGACCGAGTTTGCCTTCGGCAGTCACAGGGGCGTCCCTGCCTCGTGCAACGTCGTCGGGCCGAACTTCATGGCCGGCATCAAGGCGAACAGCGACGTGATCGCCGGGTCGACCGTTTGGGGCGGCGGTCGTGCATGGCCGGAATCGTATGGCTTTAAGGTCGAGCCGAAGAAGGGCACGCGCGCCGCGGCACAGGTTTCCAGCTACGCGAAGACGATGGCGGGTCGCTAGTAAGCTAGCAGCCCGTCATCCCCGACAAGATGACGAGAAAGACCGCCATGAAAGGAGGTGCTGCCCATGACCGGGTGCACCGCGTTTCGCCAGTCCGGCTCCTGCCTAATAGCATGGCAGGGGCCGACTCCCGTCGCACAGATCGCGTGGGATGCCGCTGAGACCGGCTGGTACATCAATTTCTTATTCGTCGAGCAACCTCAGCTCCTCGCGCCGCTTCTGTCGAAATTCCGGAAGCTATGGCGCCGCGGAGGCAAGCCGACCCTCAGTTTCCACGCATCCCCCGATAATCAGGTCATCGGGAGGCTTATAGGGATCCTCGGAGCCGAGTGCTCTGCGGGCCTCTATACCATTATCGACCTGGATCACTCTACCGAAGGAAATCACCATGGGTGACAAGGAACATCGCGCATACAAGAAGCTCTCGGCCAAGGGTAAGACCGAGTATGGCCGCGATCGGGCGAAGGACGCGGATGCCAATGGCGGCACGTTCAATGCCACCCTCGAGAAGCTCTACGCAGGCCATTACAACGCGATGTGACTACGGCGCCCGGTTCGAAAGGGCCGGGCTCTCTGTCGACATAGCTTGCATCTGCGAACCGGGTTCACGATTGCCCACCGCAGGCGTGCATGGCATATCTTCACCGCCGCTCTGAGCTTAGCCGTGAAGACTGGCCCGCGCGCGCGGATGAACGCAGGCACCGGCTCGCCGGGTGGCCTGCACAATACAAGACCCTTCGGGGAAATATGCAGGGCGTAGTTCCCTGTGTTCCTGCGCGGCTAACCACCTGGTCCGTCCGGTAGGTTGGCCGCGCAGCGATCCTCTTTTCAGTTTCGCGACGATCGTCGCACCATTCATCCCGCGGCCGACCGGCCGGGGCTCCGCCGATCGCGTCGATCGGCGGCCATCATGGCGCGCGTAGCCCGTGCCTCGTCATGAAGGTCACACCTCTACCATGCATGCTACCACCACTGCTCGCCCGCCGGCACCGTACATGGGGGGCAAGCGCAACCTCGCGACCCGCCTATGCGCGATGATCGATGCGACCCCACACAAAGCCTACATCGAGCCCTTCGTCGGCATGGGCGGCGTGTTTCTCCGCCGGTCGCGTCGGCCGAACGTAGAGATCATCAACGACCTGTCCGGCGACGTCGCCAACCTGTTCCGCGTCGTGCGCCGGCATTACGAGCCGTTCGTCCAGGAGCTGCGCTGGCTGATCGCCGGCCGGGCGGAATTCGATCGGCAGAAAGCGATCGACCCGAACACGCTTACCGACATCGAGCGCGCCGTCCGCTTCCTCTACCTTCAGCGTCTGGCATTCGGGGGCAAGATTGTCGGCCGACACTTCGGCGTCGATCGCAAGTCGCCGTCGCGGTTTAACTTGGGCAAGCTGCGCGCCGAGCTGAAGCTGCTCAGCCGGCGCCTTGAGCCGGTCCAGATTGAACAGCTCGGCTATGCCGACGTCATCCGTCGGTACGATCATGCGGACGCGCTGTTCTATCTCGATCCGCCCTATGACGAGACCACCGGGTACGGCACTGGCTTCGGCCGCGACGATTATGTCGCGATGGCCGCACAGCTCGCGACGATCGCCGGCAGCTTCATCATGTCGATCAACGACACGCCTTTCATCCGCGAGACCTTTGCCGCTTTCGCGATCCAGGAAGTCGAGACGACCTGGACGATCAGCACGAAGGCGACGGGTACCGGCGCCAGGGTTACCGAGCTGATCATCCGGAACAGGCCGGTCTGACCGACTTCGTGCTTTGACCTGGAAAACCCCCGGGTCGGTGATTTCGAGTGCTCTTCTGTCGCCAGCGCGGGGGTATCGACTACCTAAAACCGGGGTATGCCGGCGTCAAAAAGGGCGGAAAACCGTGCTAGCGGCGGAGGGCACCTCCGCCGCGTTAGCGGCCAAAAAGGTGCATCAGCGATCGAAACTTGGTCGGCGGCGCTGGGAGGGACGGCACCGACCTGACCCTAGCCGCCTCTCTAAGCCGCGTCAGTAACGGCTCGAATGCGTCCATGAGTTCCGTCTCGGCAGCTTCGGCCTCTGCTGCTGCCTTATTCAAGTTGTCCTGCGCATCAGGCGCGGAGCTTCCGCTCCACGATGTCATCGTACGGTTGAGGCGCTGTTGCTTCCAGACCATCCGGAGAAATGCCTCAATCGCAGCTTGCTCTTCATCGTCAAAAGCAAGTTCTGCAATCCGTAATGCTCCTTTAACCGCCTCAGCAGCGTCTTGGCGAAGCGTGCCATCAGACCAAAATTGGCTGACTGCGAACCGGACTTTCTCGATCGCATCATTGCGTCGTTCGAGAAGCGCCAGCCGGAATTTCTGATCTTCGACCTGAGCGGCTCGCAGGCCGATGGCGTTCTGCCATCGGTTCTGCCGCCACGTCGTGAACAGGACCAAAATCGCGATCGTGGCTGGCCCAAGTTTGCCAAGCGTATCGATCCACCACTGCAACATCAATTCTCTCCCCCGGAGCATCCTATGCTGACCAACGCCGCGGTGAAAGCCGCGCGGCCGCGCGCGGCCGCATACAAGCTGTTCGACCAGGGCGGCCTGCACCTCTACGTCGCGCCGACCGGCCGGAAGTCCTTCCGCATGCGGTTCCGATTCGGCGGCAAGGAACAGCTGCTGACGATCGGCGCCGTTCCCGAAGTGTCGCTTAACGATGCCCGCGTCCGTTGCGACCACGTGCGCGTGCAGCTCAGCCGCGGCGAAGATCCGCGTGCGGTCGAATTCGCGCAGACCGGCGCGGCACGTGATTTCGAGAACGTTGCGCGCCAATGGCATGCGCACATGCGCCGGCGCTGGACGGACGTGCATGCCGGCGACGTCCTTCGCACGCTCGAGCGCGACGTCTTCCCGGCGATCGGCGAGATGCCGATCGGCGCCATCACCGTGCCGGTGATCCTAAACGCGCTGCGCGCCATCGAGGAGCGCGGTAGCCACGAGACTGCGCGTCGCGTGCGTCAGCGGATCTCGGCGGTGTTCGGCTTTGCCATGGCCGAGGATCTCGTCAACCAGGATCCTGCGGCCATCGTCGCCAAGGCGCTTACGCCACCGGCGCCGGTACGCCATCACCCCGCGCTGTTCGAGATCGAGGACGCTCGCGCACTGCTCGCTGCGGCCGAACTGGTCGACGTCGCACCGGTCGTGCGGCTGGCGTCGCGGTTCCTCGCGCTGACGGCCGTCCGACTGGCGGCGGTACGGGGCGCCCAATGGGACGAGGTCGAGGATCTCGATGGTCCGGCGCCGCTGTGGCGTGTGCCGGCGGCGCGCATGAAGCTCGCGGCAGCGAAGAAGCTCGATGCCAAGAACGATCACATCGTGCCGTTGTCGCGCCAAGCGGTGCAGCTGCTGCGCGAAGCGCTTGAGTTAGGCCATGGCGCCGGCCTGATCTTCCCCGGCGGTGATCATGCGGCGCCAATCGGCGAGGCCGCGATCGGCGCCCTCTACTCGCGCGCCGGGTTTGGCCGCCGCCATGTTCCCCATGGCTGGCGCGCAACGTTCGCAACGATCCTCAACGAGCTGTGCCCGGGCGAGCATACTGCGATCGATCGCGCGCTTGCGCATTCGCCGAAGGACAAAGTCGCGGCCGCGTACGATCGGAGCGAGCAGCTTGCCCGCCGGCGGCGGCTGTTCCAGGCATGGGCGGACGAGCTCGACGGGGCGGGCGCGGCGGGCGCGGCGGTCGCCTGACCCCCGGGGGGGGCAGAAGTCGGGAAGGTTGCCCTACCGGACACCGCGTAGGGGGACCGTGTGCACTGCGAGGTATTTCAGAGTAAAAAGTTGGGGCTGCGGCTTGGGGCATCGCGCAGCCCGGAGCCGCTGTCAGTCGACAGATGGAGGAAACCGTTTGTTCGCCCATTCGAGAAGGGCGTATTTCTCACGTACGTCATGCTTAGCCGCAAACTCGAGAAGCTCTTCGTGGATCTTCAACGTTCCGTTTGGCAGCTCGCACATCAGGTCCGGACGCTTGAAATCCAGAAGCCAGCCAAGTCGACTTCCCCTAGATGCGAGATCGTCTTCATCGACCGAATGTTTGTCAGAAACGTCACTTAATCGCTGCTGATAAGCTCGCGAATCCTCGTCTACCTCCATGTCACTGGTCCCAGCACTACCGACCATAAACGGCATTATGTCGAGGATGGCTTCGCTTGAGATCACACCAACGGGCTCCTCAACGTGATCGGCCAACCGCGGGTAGATATTGACCTGTTGACCTGTCGCAACTGAACCGTCCGCGCGTTTTCTCTTTTTGCCCCGTGCGCCCATCAGACAGTCTCCTGAATCAGTCGGTTATGGTCGGCGACGATTGTCGCGCCGATCTCCTTTACCAAATTGACCGCCTGCCGCGAGAGCCACGGTCGAAACATCGTGGCACGCATCCTGCTCCTCCCCCTCGGCAGCCCGGGCGGCGCAAGCCGCCTCGTTCCGACAGCCGGGTCTTGGCAGTCGGGTCCTTGAGGCAGGCCGTTTCGGCATTGGGGGAGCATCATACTGGAGCATGGGGCCGCCAAAGCGGTCCCATTCCTTATTATTATATCTTCGCGTCCCTGATAGTTTCGACAGATTGGAATCGCGCTATTCGATCGTGCGCGCGCCCAAAGCTTGCGAAGGCTTTCGCGATCACACTTTGGTCGCCAAGACGGAACGCGGCCAGATCCTCGGCCGAGAGAGTGTCGAGCATGCGTTGAACGTGCTCTGCGTCGTCCTGCTCGCGCTGCACTTGGTCGTCGGGCTTGGGTGCGGAGCCGAACTTTGCTTTGAGCGCCTTTGCCAGCCACGTCGGTACGAGAAACCAGTAGGCTGTCGTGATCTGCTCAACCTGCGGACCCTTGGGATCAGGATCTTCGACCGGGCGCGTGCGCAGCAGTTTTCCGAGCAGGCCGGCCTCGACCAGCTCCTTGATCGCCTTGTCGACGGTCGCGATCGCGACGTTCGCGCGGCGAGCTATCCCCTTGATTGAAGGAAAGCATGCGCCGTTCTCGAAGTTTCGGAAGCTCATGATTACGTCGTAGATATGCGGCGTACGGAAGCTCAGGGGGCCCCGTCGGTTCCCCGCCTTTTTCTGAGCCGGGCTCATTGACCAAGCGCGTACCAGCCGGACACGCTCGTTGCGCACCGCCGCAGAGAACGTGTTGTGGGTGGTCCACTTACGCTTCTCGTGGTCGCCCGCATGGTAGCTGTTGCGGCGGACATCTGAACTGGTGCCGCGGCGTAAACCCTGCAAGGCCGAGCTCGTCTGTCGAAGCTGGTGCCGTGCCGCGCGCGCCGCATTCGCCGCCGCGAGGCGGTTACCCCCGCCGCTCATGCTGCACCTGCTACGGCGCGACGCGCTCCGCAAGTTGCTGGGCTGATTGAAGGCCGACTATTAGCAGGTCCGCCCAGGCCTGCGCAATCGCGCGGCGTCTCGGCATGTACATCGCTCGATTGTACGCTGCTTCCGACGCCGACATTCCCGCTGGAACATGGGCGAGCATCAGGTCGATCACTCCGCGATCGCCAGTGCGATCGTCTACGGCTGCGAGCTCGTTCATCACCGTCGAGAACGTTGCTCGCCAGCCATGAGGGACGTGCCGGCCGCGCTGCCCGGCGTCCCGATACAGCTTGGACAACGTGTTGTCGCTTAGCGGGTTCTTCGGGCTCCGAACGCTGGGAAAGAGCAGGGGGCCGCCTCCGAATCGCAGCAATGCAGCGCGAACGATCTCCACCGCTTGCGTCGAAAGCGGGATGACGAACTCGAAGTCCGCATCGTTCTTGCGTTCGACCGTTAATTTCATCTTTTCCGCCGGCACTCGCCACAGCGGCGTCGTCGAGTCGAGTCCCTCGAATTCCTGCGGTGCTGCCATTCGGACGACACCGGGACGCGCTGCGGTTAGTGCTAACAGTCGCGATGCGAGCTTGGTCGCTGGGAATGCGTCCATTGCCTCGACCCGTGCCAGTACCGCAGTCGCTTCGCTCGCGAGCCGCACGGCTGGCCGCCGTCCTTTCGTCATGGGCAGCAAGGCTGGCTTCACTACATGGGCGGGATCCGTGTCGGTCAGACCGGCCCCGATCGCGTACAGGAAGACCTCTGACATATGTTGGCGCAAACGATGCGCCGTCTCGATCGCTGCACGTTCCTCGACCGCCCTGAGCGCCTTCAAGACCATCGGTACCGTGATCGAGCCGATCGGTACGTTGCCCAAGGATGGGAAGACGTCCTTCTCCATGCTCGCCAGCGCCTTCGCGGCATACCGCGGCGACCAAGTGGCTTTCTGCGAATCGTGCCAAGCTCTGGCGATCGGCTCGAACAGGCGAAGCGATTCGGATGCGATCGTGGCCTCGCGTTGCTTCCGCTCTATCGAGGGGTCGACCCCGGCCCGAAGCAGCAGCCGTGCCGCATTCCGCAATTCTCGGGCATCCTGCAGCGAGACCTCCGGATATCCGCCGAACGTCAGCCGCTTTTCCTTGTTGCCGAACCGATATTTCATCCGCCAGGACTTGAACCCGGTCGGTGTGACATAGAGGTACAGGCCGTGAGCGTCGGAAAGCTTCTGCGGCTTCTCCGCCTTCCGCGCATTTCGACACTTGGTGTCGGTCAGCACGCAATGCCCCTAACCCGGAAAATTGATGTCCCCAAAGTGCCCCCGATTGGGGCCGGATGCCCCGGGTCGGCTTCGAACCGCCGTGAACTTCAAATGTGAGGATTGCCGCGGGCTTGCAACCCTTTGCGGCCGTCTCGGCACCCCCGCGAACGAGGAAATGGCTCCCTGAGTAGGATTCGAACCTACGGCCACTCGATTAACAGTCGAGAGCTCTACCGCTGAGCTATC
>Ga0308158_10003925_pt1 | contig 12771 bp, 8 predicted proteins | sample PhyBR2_FD_201038 | JGI IMG/M metagenome (GOLD analysis project Ga0308158, IMG submission 201038) | Phyllosphere microbial communities from UC Gill Tract Community Farm, Albany, California, United States - DLSLB.R2 | ecosystem: Host-associated > Plants > Phyllosphere > Unclassified | place: USA...
GTCGTGGCTGACGATTTCGCCGGCCGGCTTGTGGTACACCAGCACGCGCGGCGGCTTGCTGCTGTTGACGCGGCGCTGGATCAGCTTGCCGTTGATGCGCACGGCGTCGGTCGGCAGGATGCGCTGGCCGATGTGGGCCGGCTCGCCGTTCACCGACACGCGGCCGGCGACGATCAGTTCTTCCATGTCGCGGCGCGAGCCGAGGCCGGCTTCGGCCAGCACCTTGTGCAGCTTCGGCGCGTCATCGTCCGCGGTCAGGTCGCGCCGTGCCGGCTTCGACTTCTGCTGGCCCTGGCCGCCTTCGTTGGCGTCGAAGGCATCCGAGGTGACGAAGGAGAACACGGCGTCGGCGTCGTTTGGTTTACCGCCCTTGCCCTTGCCTTTGGCATGCTGCTTGCCGCCCTGCTGACGGCCTTGCTGGCCTTGCTGGCCGGCTTGCTGGCCGCCCTGCTGCGCGTTGCGCTGGCCGTTCTTGCCATTCTTGTTCTTGCCCTTGCCCTGACGCTGTTCGCGGCGGACTTCGCCGCCCTGCTCGCCCTGTGCCTGGACCGGCGCCGCATCGGCTGCCTGGTCCTGGGCGACAGCTGGCTGGCGCGCTTCGCGGCCGGCGCGCTGCTCGCGCATCTGGCGCGGACCGCGCGGCTTGCGCTGGCCGTCGGCCTGGTTCCGTTCCTGACGCGGCGTATCGGCGGCGGCCATGTTGTCCGTCGTCGGAGCGACTGCAGGCGCGGCGGACGGCTGCGGCCAGGTTTCCATCGCCTGGGCCGGGGCCGGCGCCTCGGCGGCCGGCTTGGCCTTGGCGGCGCGCGGCTTGCGGGCCGGCTTGAGGTCGGCAACAGGCGCGGCGGCAGGCGCAGCAACTTCGGCGGCTGCCGGTGCGGCGGCCTCGGCTGCGGCTGCAGCCTTGGTGCGGCGTTTCGGCTTCTCTACGGTCGGCGCTGCGGCCGGCGCAGCATCGGCAGCAGGCGCGGCCTTCGGTGCGGCCGCCTTGGTGCGGCGCTTCGGCTTGGCCGCCTCGTCCTGGCCAGGTGCGCCAGGCGTGGTATCGGTGTCAGTAGGATTCATCATTGGTTTCGTTGTTGTCGACCCTGTCCACGCCGTAGGCCGGTTGCGGGTCGTGTATCGGGACTTCAACGGGTGAAGTAGTTTGTTCTTCTTCGACGTCCGCCGCTGCGTCCGTCTTTTCGAAATTCTGTTGCAGGGCCGCTTCCAGCGCCTCCAGGCTGCGCCCGTCCTGGGCATCGGCAATGCTCTCAAGTGGAGGCAATTGCCCCAGCGATGCCAGGCCGAGGTCGTCCAGGAACTGCTTCGTCGTGCCCAGCAGGGCCGGCCGTCCGACCACTTCGCGGTGGCCGACGACGTCGATCCAGCCGCGGTCTTCCAGCATCTTGATCGTCTGCGAGTTCACCGCGACGCCGCGGATCTCCTCGATGTCGCCGCGCGTGACCGGCTGGCGGTAGGCGATGATCGCCAGCGTTTCCAGCGTTGCCCGCGAATACTTGGGCGGCTTTTCCGGCGTGATGCGGTCGAGATATTGCTTCATCTCGGGGCGGCTCTGGAAGCGCCAGCCCGAGGCCAGGCTGACGATCTCGATGCCGCGGTCCTGCCAGTCGTGGCGCAATTCCTCGAGCAGCAGCTTGATCGTATCGAGCCCGACCGGCGTGCCGAGCATGCGCCCATTGGCGTCGACGTCGGCAAACAGCTTCTTCATGCCGTGCAGCGACATCGGCTCGCGCGCGCATAGCAAGGCGGTCTCGAGGACCCGCTTGGCCTCATCAGTCTTCATTCTCGATGTCGTCAGGCCCGGGGCCAGGAAACGTTCAAACAAATACGCGATCGGCGGGCAGCGGCTGGCCGGAGTCGGCGCAGCGCAGGCCATCACGCCGACGCGGTTCGCGGTGCTGCTCGCTAAAACTGGAATCAGTGGCCCGCGCTTGGACGCGGCGGGCGCAATAACGGTGGCGGGACAGGACCCGGCCACAGTGCTCTCCGCGTGCCAGGCGGACAGCCACAGGTGATTATTCAGCGAAACGCGGACGTGTCACGCGGCTTCGAGGTGCGCGTACCATGACAGCAATCGACGTCGTTTCTTCCAACTGCGGGCCATTGTAACCGATAAAACACAGGTCGGGCCACTTGCGCAAGGGTGCGCGCCCGGCATTGGCCTTAAGCCGACAGTTTTTCGGCCAAAACGGCGGACACGCCAAGGAAAGCCGGATATTCGGCAGTGATGACGTAGGTCGGCACCCCGGCCAGGTAGGAAGCGAAGCGGCCCTTCTGTTCGAAGCGGCTGCGGAAAGGCGAAGCGGCGAAGCGTTCGCCCAGGCGCGGCACGATGCCGCCGCCGATGTAGACGCCGCCCTGCGCGCCCAGCGTCACGGCGAGGTTGCCGGCCACGGTGCCGAGCATGCCGCAGAAGACCTCGAGCACCTGCTTCGACAGCTCGCACTCCCCGGCCAGCGCGCGGCGCGAGATTTCCGGCGCCGCCAACGGTTCCAGCGCCAGGCCCTGCACGTGCGCCAGTGCGCGGTAGATCAGTTCGACGCCGGCGCCGGACAGGAAGCGCTCGGCCGAGACGTGTTCGAACTCGCGCCAGGCGTATTGCAGCACCGCGACCTCGAGTTCGTTGGCCGGCGAAAAGGTGACGTGCCCGCCTTCGCTGTTGAGCGCGGTCCAGCTGTCGCCGGCCGGGATCAGGCCCGACACGCCCAGGCCCGTGCCCGCACCCAGCAGGCCGAGCGGCGCGCCGGCGCGCGGACTGCCGCCGCCGACCTGCACCTTGTCGCCTTCGCCCAGGTGCGGCAGCGAGCGCGCCAGCGCATAGAAATCGTTGACCACCAACAATGTCTGCAGCCCTACTTCGCGACGCACGGCCTCGATCGAGAATTGCCAGTGGTGATTGGTCATGCGGATCCGGTCGCCATCGACGGGATTCGCAATCGCCACCGCCGCATGCTCGACCTTGCCGAAGGCAGCCACTTCCGGCGAGGCCAGGTAGGCGCGCATGGCGTCGGCAAAGCTCGCATGGTCGCCGCAGGCCAGCACCTGCACCGCCTCGAAGCTGCCCGGCGCCAGCTCGAGCGCGAAGCGCGCATTCGTGCCGCCGACGTCGGCCAGCAGGCGGGCGCTATCGAAAGACGCGGCGTGGGAAGCGGAGTGTGCAGGCAGAGAAGCAGTCATTGCAGGACATAAGGCTGGGGATGTCCAAGCTTACTGGATTTCTTTGCTGACTTACAAGAAGATTTTGTAGTTTAGGTACAGAGTTGCCCTACCTATGTGTCGATTAGCCGCAGCGAGTCAAGTAGTACGACTACGCGGGGCCTCAGCACGGCGCCGGCTGCGCTCCCTCCGGCCGGGCATGGTGCGCATGCCAGGCGTCGAGCCCGCCATGCAGCGGACGGGTGCGGTGAAAACCGTTGGCCAGGAACGCCTTGGCCACCTGCGCCGCCGTGACGTCGTTCGGACAGCTGCAATAGACGACGATGTGGCGGTCCTTGTCGAGGCTGGCCATCAATTGACCCGGCTCGCAGCTGTTGTACAGCAACGCACCGGGAATGGCGTGCTCGAGCGCCTGGGCGGTGACGCTGCGCGCATCGATGATCAGGGGATCGTGCCCGCCTTCCATTAGCGCCTTGAGTTCGGCAATGGCGATGCGCGGTATGGCGAGCGTGGCGCGGTGGCGCCGGCGCTCCACATATTTATAGACGACGAACAGGGCCAGCAGCCCGGCCAGCACCATCAGCGCGGCGCTGCCCATGGTGTCGAGCATGGCCAGGATGCCGTCGACGCTGTCGTGGAAGATGGCGCCCAGCGCGATGCCGGTGCCGCCCCAGAGCAGCGCGCCGCTGGCCGAAAAGCCGAGGAAGGCGCGCGTGCGCGTGCCGAGCGCGCCGGACATCGGCGCGGCGATGGTATTGAAGCCGGGGACGAATTTCGAGACCAGCAGGGATTTCGGACCGTAGCGGCGGAAGCGGTCTTCGGTCTGGTTGACGCAGGAATCGGGCGACAGCGAAATGCGGCACAGCAGGCGCAGCACGCGCTTGCCGTAGTAGCGCCCGGCGCTGAACCAGAAATAGTCGCAGATCAGGCAGGCCAGCAGCACGGCCGCCAGGCACAGCTGCCAGCTGGCGCCGCCGTCGACCGCCATCGCCCCGGCCAGGATCAGCACGGGAAAGGCGGGAATCGGCAGGCCGAACTGCTCCAGCAGCACGGTGCCGAAGACGAGGATGACGCCGTATTGCTGGATCAGGAGAGTGAGCTGGGACATCCGTTCATGGTAGCCCAAATCCCTGTTTCCAGCTGGCGGCCGCAGGGTTTTTGCAACGCTTTTGGCGCCTTCCCTATCTTCAGGCCAGGCGTGGAATCGCCGCCAGCAGCGATTGCGTATAAGGATGCCGGGGATTGCGGTACAGCTCGTCCGAATCGGCCATCTCGACCACGCTGCCATGGTGCATCACCATCACCCGGTCGGCGATGTAGCGCACCACGGATAAATCGTGGGAGATGAAGATGTAGCTCAGCTTGTACTCATCCTGCAGGTCCTGCAGCAGGTTCAGCACCTGGGCCTGCACCGAAACGTCGAGCGCCGAGACCGATTCGTCGCAGACCAGGATTTCCGGCTTCATCGTCAGGCAGCGCGCGATCGCGATGCGCTGGCGCTGGCCGCCGGAAAACTCGTGCGGATAGCGGTGGAAGGCCTGGGCCGGCAGGCCAACCCGCTCCAGCAAATTTTGCACTGTTTTGGTGCGTTCGTGCTCGCTTGCGCCGATGCCGTGGATGCGCATCGGTTCCAGCAGGATCTGGCCAACCGTAAAGCGCGGATTCAGCGAAGCATACGGGTTCTGGAAGATGATCTGGATGCGCCGCTTATAGGCCGCATACTCGCGGTCCGACAGCGCGAACAGGTCGCGTCCGTCGAAGTGGGCGCTGCCGCCGGTGGCGCGGTGCAGGCGCAGCAGGGTCAGGCCGACCGTGGTCTTGCCGGAACCCGATTCGCCGACCACGCCCAGGGTTTTCCCGCGCGGCAGCGTGAACGACACGTTTTTTACCGCGTGGAAGACGCGCTTGCCGAACAGGCCTTCGCGCAGCGTAAAACTCTTGGCCAGGTTCTGCACCACCAGCACGTTGTCGTCGCCGGCGGCGTACCCGCGCGTGCGCTGCGGCAGCACGTCGAGCGGGTCGCTGCGGCCGCTGAGGTAATCGTCGATCACGGGCAGCCGCACCGGACGGCTATCCAGGCTCGGCCGGCAATGCAGCAGCGCGCGCGTGTAGGCGTCGCGCGGCGCGCCGAACACCTGGGCCGCACTGCCCTCCTCGCGCACTTCGCCATGGCGCATCACGATCACGCGGTCGGCAATCTCGCCCACCAGCCCGAGGTCGTGGGTGATGAACAGGACCGACATGCGGTGCTTCTTCTGCAGCGCCGCGATCAGCTCCATGATCTGCTTCTGGATCGTCACGTCGAGCGCCGTGGTCGGCTCGTCGGCGATCAGCAGTTTCGGCTCGCAGGCGATCGCCATCGCGATCATCACGCGCTGCTGCTGCCCGCCCGACATCTGGCCGGGATAGGCGTCGATCTTGTTGGCCGGGTCGGGAATGCCGACCTCTTCCAGCAGTTCCAAAGTACGCGTGCGCGCCGCGCGCTTGCCCATGCCCATGTGCCGCTGCAGCACCTCGCCGATCTGGAAGCCGACCGTGAACACGGGATTCAAGGAGGACATCGGCTCCTGGAAAATCATGGCGATGTCCTTGCCGCACAATCCACGGCGCGCGGCCGGCGGCAATTGCAGCAGCTCGCGCCCGTCGAACAGCACCTGCGAGCCCGGCTCGATGATGGTCGTCTCGGGCGGCAGCAGGCCCATCACGGCGAGCGAGCTGACCGACTTGCCGCTGCCCGATTCGCCGACCAGGGCGACGGTGGCATTCCTCGGCACATCGAAGGAAATGCCCTTGATCGCTTCGACCGTGTTTTTCTTATCGACGCGGAAGGCGATGCGCAGGTCGCGCACCTGGAGGAGCATGTCGGTATCGTGTGTCATTTGAGTTTCGGATCGAGCGCGTCGCGCAACGCATCGGTGAACAAACTGAATGCCGTCACCAGCAGCGCCATCGCGCCGGCCGCGGCCGCCAGCTGCCACCATTTACCCAGGATCAGTTCGTTCTGCGCTTCGTTCAGCATGCTGCCCCAGGACACGGTCCCGACCGGCACGCCGAAACCCAGGAAAGACAGGATCACTTCGGCCTTGATGAAGCCGACGACGAGGATCGACAACTGCACCAGGGCCACGTGCGAGACGTTCGGGAAAATGTGGGAGAACATCTTGCGCCAGCTCGATGCCCCGATCGCATCGGCCGCCATCATGTATTCGCGCGCCTTGTGCTTGATGTACTCGGCGCGGATCAGGCGATAGGGCCCGGTCCAGCCGGTGAGACCCAGGATCAGCACGATCGTCATCACGCCCTTCTGCTGCAGCACGGCGGCCACCGTCAGGATCATCAGGATCGAGGGGATCGAGGTAAAGATGCTGTAGAACCAGTTGAACAGGTCGTCGACCACGCCGCCAAAAAAGCCGGACAGCGCGCCGAACAAGGTTCCCAGCGCCACCGCCACGAAAGCCGCCACCAGGCCGACGACGATCGAGGTCTCGCCGCCCTTGATGGTTTTTTTCAGCACGTCGTGGCCCCACTTGTCGGCGCCGAAAGGCAAGGTCACTGCCTTGGCGCGCGGAGGGTGACTCGCTTGCACCTCGGCCTTCAAGACTTCGAGTTCCTGCGCCAGCGGATCGAAGGCATTCGGCGGCACCGGCGCCTGCGGACGGGCCAGCGCGGCGCTCGCGGCATCGGGTCCCACAAAAGTAGGCGGCGCGTAATTGACCGCCACCTCCTCTTCCCAATCGTTCGCCACCAGTCCGCTCCAGGACAGCAGCAGCAAGAGGATGAAGGCGCCGACGACGGCCAGCGCCGCCATCGCGATGCGGTCGGCGCGCAGGCGGCGCCAGGCGAGCGTCCAGAGGCCGGGCGAATGCAATTCGTTCGTCATCATTTCAATTGCACACGTGGATCGACCGCGCCATACAGCAGGTCGGCCAGCAGGTTGAACACCATGGTTGCCGCCGCGACGTACACGGTAATCGCCTTGATGACGGGGAAATCGCTGCGCTCCACGGCCAGGATGACTTCGCGCCCGATGCCGGGAATGCCGAAGAAACGTTCGAGCAGAAAAGCGCCGATCAGGAGCGCCGGCAGATTCGCCATCACGTGGGTGATGATCGGAATCGCGGCATTCCTGAGCACGTGGACCCAGACGATGCGCCGCTCCGGCAAGCCCTTCGCGCGTGCCGTGCGCACATAGTCCTGATGCACTTCGTCGAGCACGAAGCTGCGGTACAGGCGTAGGGTCGGCGCGATCGAGACGGCCAGGCCGATGATGATCGGCAGCAGCGCATAGCGCAGCAGGTTCTCGCCCAGGCTTTCTCCCCAGCCCTGCACCGGGAACAGGCCGAGTTTATAGGCGAAGAAATACTGGAACACGATGATGTAGACCAGGATCGAGATCGACATGCCGACCGTGCAGGCCACCATCACGGCGCGGTCCGTCAGCGAGCCGCGTACGAAAGCGATGGCCAGGGCCAGCGCGATGCCGAACAGGGTTTCCAGGATGGTCAGCGGCACCAGCACCGTCAGCGAGGGGCCAAGGCGGCTGGCGATGATGTGCGACACCGGTTCGCCCGTGCTCCAGGCATTGCCGAAATCGAAGCTCGCGATCTGCTTCAGGAAGATGCCGAGCTGAACATAGTACGGTTGGTCGATGCCGAGCTGGGCGCGGATGTTCGCGATCGCCGCCTCGTCGGCCATCTTGCCCGCCAACAGATAGGACGGATCGCCGCCCACCCAGTTGAAGAGCACGAAGACGAGCACGATGACGCCTGCCATGGTCGGCAGCATTTGCCACAGGCGCCTGAGTATGTAAGCCAGCATGGAGCTTCCCGCGGCCGCAGCTTGCCTGGCTCGGCCGTTTGAAAAACGCTCACGATAACGCAATTTGCCGCGGGCGGGTCATCAAGTTCTGTTGTTGACCTATAACCTGGGGGCGATGCCCCCCTTCCTTACGCGTCCTCGCGCAGCCGGCGCTGGCGCACCGCCGCCGCCAGTCCTTCCAGCACCCCCACGCTGGTCTCCCAGTCGATGCAGCCGTCGGTCACCGACTGCCCATAGGTCAGCTCCTTGCCCGGCACCAGGTCCTGGCGCCCGGCCAGCAGGTGCGATTCGACCATCACGCCGACGATGCGCTCGTCGCCGGCGGCGACCTGGCGCGCGATGTCGGCGCACACCGGCACCTGGTTTTCCGGCTTCTTCGAGCTGTTCGCATGCGAGGCGTCGATCATCAGGCGCGAAGCGAGACCCAGGGCGGCGATCTGGCGGCTGGCGTCCTCCACGCTGGCGGCGTCGTAGTTCGGCGCCTTGCCGCCGCGCAGGATGATGTGGCAGTCCTCGTTGCCGGCGGTCGAGACGATGGCCGAGTGGCCGCCCTTGGTCACCGACAGGAAATGGTGCGGCGTCGAGGCCGCCTTGATCGCTTCCACCGCGATCTTGATGTTGCCGTCAGTCCCGTTCTTGAAGCCGACCGGGCAGGACAGGCCGGAGGCCAGTTCGCGGTGCACCTGCGATTCGGTGGTGCGCGCGCCGATCGCGCCCCAACTGATCAGGTCGGCGATGTACTGCGGGCTGATCACGTCGAGGAATTCGGTCCCGGCCGGCAAACCCATCTCATTGACGTCGCGTAGCAGCTCGCGCGCCATGCGCAGGCCGTCATTGATGCGGAAGCTGTTGTCCATATAGGGGTCGTTGATCATCCCCTTCCAGCCGACCGTGGTGCGCGGCTTCTCGAAATACACCCGCATCACGATCTCGAGCTCGCCGATGAAGCGGCGGCGCTGCTCGACCAGGCGGCGCGCATATTCCATCGCGGCCTTCGGGTCGTGGATCGAGCATGGGCCGATCACCACCATCAGGCGGTCGTCCTGGCCGTGCAGGATGCGGTGCAGAGCCACCCGCGCCGCGGATGCGGTGTCTTCGGCCGCGGGCGTCACCGGAAACTCGCGGATCAGGTGCGAGGGCGGCGTCAATTCCTTCATTTCGCGGATGCGTAGATCGTCGGTACGAGGCATGCGGTACTCCGTTTCGTTTATCTGGGCTGCAAATGAAAAAACCGCCATCGCTGGCGGTTTCTGGTCGTTCGGGCTGTTCTCTTGCTGCGTGAACCTGCCGCTACTCCACCGCCTGAAGGCTGGAATGGCTAAACCAAAAATAGGTAAAGAAGGCAGCGTTGCGCATAGGGAATCCGAAATGGTTAAAACGACTATAACCCTTGGCTATGAAGCTTGGCAAGCGTTTTGTCGCACTGCGTCATTTGCGGCACCAAGTGGGAATGACTGGCAAGTGGTTGCGACAAACCGACAGCATTTTGAACAGGAGACTTCTGTTTGAGGGATATCAGACATGGCCTTGTCATGACTGCAAAAGTCGAGGCAAGCCCCCGTTCAGCTGCGTTTCTTTGTGCTGGATCAGCTCGCTTCGCTCCAGACCATGAGGTTAATTAGGCTGCGGCGCCTGGATGGGAATGTGAAACCTCACAACCCTTGGAGTCCGGACATGAACGAAACCTTGTTATCCCGATCCGTGCGCTGCCTGTTCGCCGGCGGCGGCGCGATCGGCCTGGCCTTGTTGGCGCAGCCGCAGGCAGCGGCGCAGCAAGCGGCCGAGCAGCCGGTGGCGCGTGTCGTCGTCACCGGCAGTAACATCCGCCGCGCCGAAGCCGAAACCGCGTCCTCGGTGCTGACCGTCAACCGCGCCGACATCGAACGCTCCGGCAAGACCACCGTGTCCGAACTGCTGCAGACCCTGGCGGTCGACAACCAGGGCTCGGTGCCGGCCGGCTTCGGCAACGGTTTCGCGGCCGGCGCCACGGGCATCTCGCTGCGCGGCCTCGGCGCCGCTTCGACGCTGGTGCTGCTCAACGGACGGCGCATGGCACCCTACGGCCTGGCCGACGACGGCCAGAAAGTGTTCGCCGACCTCAACGTCATCCCGACCGATGCGGTCGAACGCGTCGAGATCCTGAAGGATGGCGCGTCGGCCATCTACGGCTCCGACGCCATTGCCGGCGTCGTCAACATCATCCTGCGCCGCGACCTCAAGGGCACAGCCGTGCGCGCTTCGCTCGGCATCACGGAGGAATGGGATGGAGAGAAGCAGAACTTCGCCATCACCCACGGTTTCGGCGACCTCGAGCGCGACGGCTTCAATGGGCTGCTCAATTTCGAATTCAAACGCAGCAACAACATCTGGCTGCGCGAGCGCGCCGACCGCCGCCAGGTCGGCCGCATCGACCTGCGCCCTTGGGGCTTTTCGGCTCAGGAAGCGCTGGGCGGTACCGGCGCCATCACCGGCAACAACGCCTCCGGCAATGCGATCAACGGCAACGTGCGCAACCCGGCCACGAACGACTACTTCAACCGCGGCAACCTGTCCCCGGCAACCGGCTTCACCAAGCTGTTCCCGGGCGCGGCCTGTTCGAATTTCACCAGCCACCCGCAGGGCGATCCCGGCGGCGGCTGCCTGATCGACTCGACCCAGGTCTACAACCAGGTCCAGCCGCAACAGGAGAACTACAGCCTGTTCGGACGCGGCACCTGGCGCCTGACACCGGACATCGAGGGCTACACCGAGGTGAACCTGTACTCCAGCAAGACCGCAACCTCGACCACGCCCAGCTCGATCAGCGGCAATGCCGGCTTCCCGGGCGGCCCGGTCAGCAACGCCGGCGTGCAGCTCGGTGCCGCCCATCCCGACAACCCGTACTTCGGCACGGCGGCCCGCCTGCGCTATTTGCCGGCCGACGTCGGCCCGCGCACCTCGACATTCGACTCCTTCTTCGTGCGCGCGCTGGCCGGCGTGCGCGGCACCCTGGCTGGCTGGGAGTACGACAGCGCGCTGCTGTTTTCGCGCAGCACGGTGCAGAACAACCGCAACGGCTACCTGCAGCGCGACGTCACCTTCGCCCTGCTCGATCCGAGCCCTGCCAACGTCGCAGCCGCGCTGGCAAACAGCCCGGCCTATGCCGCGCTGCCGCCGGGTACCGTCTGGCGCATTGCCGAGAATGCCGGCCTGAACGACCCGGCCGTGTACGCGGCGCTCTCGCCCACGATCGGGGCCGACGCCCACTCCAAGATCATCCAGGGCGACCTCAAGGTCACGCGGGAATTCGGCAAACTGGCCGGCGGCGCGATCGGCGTGGCGGCCGGCGCCGAATGGCGGCGCGAGGAGTCCGAGCTGAAACCGGTCACCGGCACCGAACGCGGCAACATCATCGGCCTCGGCTATTCGGCATTCCGCGGCGCGCGCAACGTGTTCGCCTTGTATGGCGAGGCGCTCGCCCCCGTGCTGCCCGGGCTGGAGGTGACCGGCGCGCTGCGCTGGGACCATTTCACGGATGTGGGCAACTCCTACACCCCGAAGGTCGGCGTCAAGTGGCAGCCCTCGCGCCAGCTGGCGCTGCGCGGCACCTTCTCCCGGGGTTTCCGTGCCCCGAGCCCGGCCGAGAACGGCGTCGGCGGGCTGGCGGCATTCTCCACCGCCGCCGACCCGCTGCGCTGCAGCCTGGGCGTGGAAGCCGCCTGCGATCCGGCCGCGATCGCGCTCGTCACCTCGCCCAACCCCGACCTGTCGCCGGAGCGCTCGAAGAACTTCAACATCGGCATCGTCTGGGATCCGCTGCCGCGCACCAGCATCTCGGTCGACTTCTGGCGCATCAAGCGCAAAAACGAAATCAACCAGGAGCTGGTCGATGTCGCCATTGCCAACGGCAGCGTGGCGCGCGACCCATCCACGGCGGAAGTGGGCATTCCCGGCGACCCGGGCGCCATCACGGCAGTGCTCGCGAACTACGTCAATTCGGCGCAGTCCGAAGTGCGCGGCATCGACCTCGACGCCCGCTACACGCACCGCCTGCCGAATGGCTGGGGCAATCTCCTGCTCGACGGCAAGTGGACGTATATCGACAAGTGGGAGCGCACCGAACGCGACGGCAGCTCGCGCGATTTTGCCGGCACCCACGGCAACTGCGACGTCACCAACTGTATCGGCACCCCGGACCACCGGGTCAATCTGCGCGCCGCCTGGGACTGGACCGACTGGCGCGTGGCGCTGAACGCGAACTACCGCGCGCCGATCGACAACGTGCGCTTCAAGGGCGCCCCCTGCGCCAGCCACTTCGCCAATGGCGACGACGCGCCGGCCGGTTGCGAAATCGCCTCGTTCACGGTCTTCGACCTGGTGCTGCGCTGGAAACCGATGCCCAACCTGGAGGTGTTCGGCTCGATCGAGAACCTGCTCGACAAGATCGCGCCGCTCGACCCGCTGACCTTCGGCGCCCAGTCCTTCAACCCGCTCGATTACCAGGGTGCGGTGGGACGGACCTATAACATTGGAGCGCGCTATACCTTCTGACGGCAGGCGGGAGCCGGACCGGCCGGTGTGTTCCTACCGGCCGGTGCCGGTTTCGCCTTCCCTGCCATCCGCGGGGTGGGTGTTGCGCGCATGTCACGCCTTTCCCCGCCGCCCTTCGTTTCAGAAGCCACGCACCGCCCAACCGCCGCGTTCCTTGAGCGCGATCACTCGACATCACTCTTGCAATGCAAGACTCGGTTGCAACACCCCTTGGCCAGCATGTTGTCCATGCTTGGGATCAATTTCTTTGCATGTATGAATTGA